>Ga0209181_10001198_pt1 | contig 46050 bp, 41 predicted proteins | sample MAT05_FD_187208 | JGI IMG/M metagenome (GOLD analysis project Ga0209181, IMG submission 187208) | Freshwater microbial communities from Lake Fryxell liftoff mats and glacier meltwater in Antarctica - MAT-05 (SPAdes) (version 2) | ecosystem: Environmental > Aquatic > Freshwater > Ice > Liftoff... | reverse complement strand
GGTGACCGGATCCCGTAAGTAAAGGGGGAGTTGCCGGCTGTCAAGCCGGCAATGGAGGACATGGAGGGAGCCGGTTGCCCGACGGCCTTGGTTGCCATTCGGCGCACCCGTCGAACGGCGGCATTCCAATCAATCGAACGACCGCTCAGAGCCGTTTGCCGACCACCGTGCGGCCCGTACCTGCGCATGTCGTCCGAACGGCGGCATTTGCTCACGCCCGCTGCATCGCCGACCGCTGAGCTTGCCCCTGCCGCGCCCAGCCCGGTGGCAGCGCGTGCAACACCGACGCGGCGTCCAGCGAGCCGATGGCCACCGACTCGTCCGCAGGGATGCGGCCCTGCGCTATCAGCGCCTCGTAGCGCAGGGCGCTGACGCGCAGGAACGACGCGAAGTTGCCCACCTCGCCGCGCGCAGCGACCAGCTCGTCATAGAGTTTTTCGATCAATTGCACCACGCCCATGCCGTCGCGCCCGGCGATCTGTTCGAGCACCTGCCAGAACAGGTTCTCCAGCCGGATGCTGGTGACCACGCCGTGCAGCCGTACCGACCGGGTGCGGCTGTCGTAGCTCTGCGGATCGGCACTGATGAAGACCTCGCACATGGGCTTGCTCCTTGGGATCGACGTTGACGGGCTGGCCGGCCGCCGCACTTTAGCGCTGCCCGCTGGTATGTGGCGGGGCGTGCGGCGGGGTTGACGTCAATGTTCGATGCGGGTGCCCAGCACCTTCAGGAATTGCGCAAGCCAGGCCGGGTGTGCAGGCCAGGCGGGTGCGGTCACCAGGTTGCCGTCGGTCACCGCCTGGTCCACCGCAATGCCCATGTACTCCGCGCCGGCCAGCTCCACCTCGACCTGGCAGGCCGGGTAGGCCGAGATGCGCCGGCCCTTGATCATGCCGGTGGCGGCCAGGATCTGGGCGCCGTGGCAGACCGAGGCCAGGGGCTTGTTGGCGGCCAGAAAGTGCCGGGTGATCTCGATCACCCGGGCGTTCATGCGCAGGTATTCAGGGGCGCGGCCGCCCGGGATCAGCAGTGCGTCATAGGCCTCGGGCCGCACATCGGCAAAGTTGGCGTTCAGGATGAAGCGGTGGCCGGGCTTCTCGCTGTAGGTCTGCGCGCCCTCGAAATCGTGGATGGCGGTGTGCACCCAGTCGCCCACCTTCTTGTCGGGCGCCACCGCGTGCACGGTGTGGCCCACCGCCTGCAGCGCCTGGAACGGCACCATGGTTTCATAGTCTTCGGCGTAGTCGCCACACAGCATCAGGATCTTGCGGGTCATCGGGGGCTCCTTGGGGTGGGTCTGTGGCGCCAGCCGCAGCGGCTGGCAGATCGGATTGTTCGCAAGCCGGGCGGCGGCGGGTAGCAGCCGGTTGTGTGTCGTGCGGCAATCGGGTTTTCCCTGGCCCCGAAAAAAGGCTGTTTGCAGCTTGTTGGTCTGGCCCTGCCGGTCTGCCGCTGCGGTCGCCGTTTCGAGGGCGTCATCGACGCCTGCCAGCAGATACCGCTGCCGATGGTGGCACAGCGCGCCCGAGTGTCGGCAGAATGGCTGGGCGAAGGGGTGCTGCGCCGGTCGGTGCTGCTGCCCGACCGCATGCCCAAAAGCCCAGACCCTCCCATGACGACACTCAAGATCCTGGTCCTCAACGGCCCCAACCTGAACCTGCTGGGCACCCGCGAGCCGGCCGTTTACGGCCATGCCACGCTGGCCGATGTCGAGGCGCTGTGCACGGCTGCCGCCGCCGAGCGCGGCGCCGAGGTCGAATGTCGGCAGAGCAACCACGAGGGCGTGCTGATCGACTGGGTGCAGGCCGCGGGCGTGCAACACCGCGCCGGGCAGCTTGCAGGCATCGTCTTCAACCCCGGCGCGTACAGCCACACCAGCGTGGCGCTGCACGATGCCATCAAGGGCTCGGGCGTGCCGGTGATCGAGACCCACATCAGCAACGTGCATGCCCGCGAACCCTTCCGCCACCACTCCTACATCTCGCCCGCGGCCGCCGGCATCGTGGTGGGCTTTGGCATCGACGGTTATGTGTTGGCGATCGACGGTCTGCTGCGCAAGGCCCGCGCTGCCGGCTGAGCCATTGCCTGACATCGCCCGTCGGGATCAGCCCTTGGCGAGTTGCAGGTCGAGCTGCCCAATACCAAAACACAGCGCAAAGCGCGGTACCGTCTCGATGTTGGTGCCTATCGGGTCTTCTTCATAGCGCAGCAGCCCGCAGCCGGCCAGCGTCACGGTGGCCAGCACGGTCTTGAGCGTCGAGTCCAGCAACTCGACCCGCAGCGTGAGGTATTCGCCGTCCGCGATGCGGCCATCGGCCACCAGCTTTTGCACCCAGGCCAGAGCCTCGTCGCGGTTTCGGGCGGCAAATTCCAGCCGCACCTCGCCCAGGTCGATCAGGCTGTAGTGGCGTGACGGCAGGCGCTGCTGGCCGGTCTGCTCGCTCACCAGCTTGGCCGTCACCGTGGGCAGCGTGATCTTGGTGATGAAGCTGGCGTCAAACGGCAAGCCGACCACCCTGAAGTTGGATATCAGGATCGGCTTGCGTTTGACCGTGGGCAGCGTCAAGCGCTCGCCGCCGGGTTTGGCATAGCTCACGCTGGACGGTTGCCAGGTCAGGTCCAGGCTGAAGCCCAGCTTGCTGCTGGCGTCCAGCACCGGCAGCTTCAGTTCGGTGATCAGGCCTTCGCTCCACTCGACGCGGCGCTGCACCGCGCGGTTGGCGTCCAGCACCAGCGCGGCGCCGTCGGTGGCCAGCGGGTTGCCGCGCGCCAGCGACAGCGCCCACTCCAGCAGCGGCCCGGGCTCACCCAGGTCGATGCGGGCGGCCATCGTGCTGATGCTGATGTTGGCGGCCAGACGCGCCGCCTTGCCCGGGCCGGACGGCACCACCACCTGCTCGACCCGGTAGCCGGGCATCTGCAGACTGCGGGCCAGACCGGCCAGCAGGCCGTTGAGCTCGATCGCGGGTGATCCGGCGGCGGTGGGGCGAACGGCCATGGGTGTCTCCTCGGGGCAGGGTTGTGGTGCCGGTCAGCATAGCGCCGGTGGCGCGCCCCGCAATCCCGCAACCCCTACGCCGGCTGGCTGCCGCGTACTGCGGTCAATCCCTGTCCGGTGACGCTGACCCCGGTGCCATACTGCCTCGGCCCAGCCGGCCGCGCCGGCGGCACCACCGCAAGGACAGCCCGCCCATGACCCCCCGGACCTCCTACGCCAGCGGCGCCTCCACGCTGCCCCTGCTGGGCGAAACCATTGGCGCCAACCTGGAACGCACGGTGGCGCGGGTGCCGGGTGCCGAGGCCCTGGTCAGCTGCCACCAGAACTTGCGCTTCAGCTACGCCCAGTTCGATGTGGCGGTGAACCGGGTGGCGCTGGGCCTGCTGGCGTTGGACCTGGCGGCGGGCGACCGCGTGGGCATCTGGGCGCCCAACTGCGCCGAGTGGGCGCTGGTGCAGTACGCCACTGCCAAGATCGGCGTGATCCTGGTCAACATCAACCCGGCCTACCGGTCGCATGAGCTGCGCTTCGTACTGAACCAGTCGGGCTGCCGGGTGCTGATCGCAGCGCTCAGTTTCAAGGGCAGCGACTACCGCGCGATGGTCGATGCGGCCCGCGGCGACCTGCCGTCGCTGGCGCACTGCATCTACCTGGACACGCCCGACTGGGCCGCGTTGCTGGATGCCGGGCTGGCCGTGCCGCTGCAGGCCTTGCGCGAGCGCAGCGCCAGCCTGCAGTTCGACGATGCGATCAACATCCAGTACACCAGCGGCACCACCGGATTCCCGAAGGGCGCCACGCTGTCGCACCACAACATCCTGAACAACGGGTTTTTTCTGGGCGAGGGCTTCCGCTACACCGAGCACGACCGGGTTTGCATCCCCGTGCCGCTGTACCACTGCTTCGGCATGGTGATCGGCAACCTGGCGGCCACCAGCCACGGCGCCTGCATGGTGTACCCGGCGGCGGCATTCGATGCCGGTGCCACGCTGCGTGCGCTGGCGGCCGAGCGCTGCACCAGCCTGTTGGGCGTGCCGACGATGTTCATCGCCCAACTGGCCCATGCCGATTTTGCAAACACCGATTTTTCGTCGTTGCGCACCGGCATGATGGCCGGCTCGCCCTGCCCGACCGAGGTCATGACGCAGGTGACCAGCCGCATGCACATGGCCGAGGTGGGCATCGGCTACGGCATGACCGAGACCTCGCCGGTCAGCACCCAGACCGCCACCGACGACACCCTGGCGCGCCGCACCGGCACGGTCGGCCGGGTGATGCCGCACCTGGAGATCAAGATCATCGACCCCGAGACCGGCCAGGTCGTGCCGCGCGGTGTGCCGGGTGAGTTCTGCACCCGCGGTTACTCGGTCATGCTGGGCTACTGGTGCGAGCCGGGCAAGACCGCCGAGGCGATCGACAGCGCCGGCTGGATGCACACCGGCGACCTGGCGGTGATGGACGACGACGGCTATGCCAACATCGTCGGCCGCATCAAGGACGTGATCATCCGCGGCGGCGAAAACGTCTACCCGCGCGAGGTGGAGGAGTTCTTGTTCACCCACCCCGACATCGCCGAGGTGCAGGTGATCGGCGTGCCCGACGCCAAGTACGGCGAAGAGGTCATGGCCTGGGTGCGGCTGAAGGACCACGCCGACGCCGCGGCCTTCAACACCGCCAGCCTGCGGGCCTTTTGTGCCGAGCGCATCGCGCACTACAAGATCCCGCGCTATCTGCGGTTGACGGTGGAGTTTCCGATGACGGTCACCGGCAAGGTCCGCAAGGTGGAGATGCGCCAGGTGTCGATCGCCGAGCTGGGCCTGCAAGCCGACGCGGCGATCCGCAATGCCTAGAGCCGACCCGTCCCTTGATGGCCTGAGCCCGATCCCCGAGGCGGATCCCGCCTACGACCTGGTCGCGCTGGGCGAGCCGCTGATCGAGTTCAACCAGCGTTGCCCGGACCGCCCCGAGTTCACCCGCGGGTTTGGCGGCGACACCAGCAATGCGGTGATTGCCGCGGCGCGCATGGGGGTGTGCTGCGCCTTTGTGGGCCAGGTGGGCGACGACGCCTTTGGCCGCAGCCTGCTCGGCTTGTGGCATCAAGAGGGCGTGGCCACTGCCGGCGTGCGGGTGGTGCCGGGTGCGGATACCGGGCTCTACTTTGTCAGCCACGGTGCGGCGGGCCACGAGTTCAGCTACCGGCGGGCCGGCAGCGCCGCCGCCCGCATGGGCCCGGCCGACCTGCCGCTGGCGCTGCTGGCGCAAACCCGTTGGTTGCATGTCTCGGGCATCTCGATGGCGATCAGCGATTCGGCTTGCGACGCGGTGCTGGCGGCAGTAGCCCATGCCCGCGCCGCCGGCGCCCGCATCAGTTTTGACCTGAACTACCGGCCGCGGTTGTGGCCGGCAGCCCGGGCGCTGGCGCTGACCCGGCAACTGCTGGGGCATTGCGATCTGTTTTTGCCCAGCGTCGACGAGGCCGCCGCGCTGACCGGGCTGGCCGAGCCGGAGTCGGTGATCGACTGGGCCCACGCGCAGGGTGCGGTGGCGGTGGCGCTGAAGCTGGGCGCGCAGGGCTGCCGGGTCAGCGACACCCAGGCGCCTGGCGGCCCGCAGCGGCTGACACTGCCGGGCCATCCGGTGCAGGTGCTGGACGCGACGGGTGCCGGGGATTGCTTTGCCGGCACCTGCCTGTCGCAGCTGGCGCGTGGCGCCACGCTGGCCGAGGCGGCCCAGGTGGCCAACATCGCCGCGGCGCTGAGCACCCAGGGCCTGGGCGCCGTGGCGCCGTTGCCGCACGCCGCAGCGGTGCGGGCAGCGGGTGGCCAGCCCCGCCTCTGAGCACCCCCAAGGCGGCGGCAAAACGCCCCCCGCCGCTCCCCGAGGGGGAGGCGTCCACTCGGTAGCGGCCCAGCGTTGACCCATGAGCACCCCGGCGACCGGGTGAAAGACCGGTCGCGAGTGCGCTGGCGGCGCCGGCTCAGCCGACGTCGAACTGGCGCCAGTTCTTGCCCTTGAACTGGCTGTACCAGGCCTTGATCTCGACCATGTCGGCGTCGATGTTGCCGGTGGGCCGGAACTGCGGCCCCAGCCCGCTCAACTTGCGCGGGTAGTCCATGTACGCCATCACGATGGGCACCTGCGCCTGGTGCGCGATCCAGTAGAAACCGGTCTTCCACTGCCGGGTCTTGCTGCGTGTGCCTTCGGGCGGCACCACCAGGATCAGCGGGCCGACGGCGTCGCGGATGGCCTGAGCCGACGCCGCCACCAGATTGCCGGATTGCTCACGGTTGACGGCGATGCCGCCGAGCCAGCGCATCAGCGGCCCGAACGGCCAGCGGAACAGCTGCTGCTTGCCCATCCAGTAAATGTCGAGCCGCAGCGCAAACGCCACCATCAGCGTGTAGGGCAGATCCCAGTTGCTGGTGTGGGGGGCGGCGATCAGCACGCACTTCGGGCTGTCTTTGGGCAGCGCGCCGGCCAGGGTCCAGCCGGTGGTGCGCAGAAAAGCCAGGGAGAAGATGCGCAACACGGTGTTGACGCCAGGGGTCGTGAAGAGGGTGCGTTGCATGCAGCAGGTTGCGTCGTCACGCACGGGCGGCGGTGCCGGGACCGGTATTGTGCGGCGGCGCAAGCCGCCCCTGCCCCTGCCCCGCCCCTGGCCCGGGCCTCACATCAGCTGGCTGGGTGCTGTGCTGCGCCAGGCGGTGGGGGCCGCCGCGCCAGGGCTGCTGGCGTCGGTCGGCAGGTCCGGGTTGTGCAGGCCCATCAGCACCAGGGCGCGCTGCTGGAAATACACCGCGTCGTCGTGGTCGCCGCAGCGGTCCAGCACATCACTGGCGCGCAGCAGCAGTTTCACCTCCCAATGCGGATCGGTGGTCTGGCCGGCCAGGCTGGCGGCCTCGAACGCATGGTCACGCGCCCGGTCTTGCCAGTGGTAGACCGCGGCGGGCAGCTTGTCTTGCTGCTCGGCCAGCTCGGCGGCGTTGGTGGCCACCTCGGCCAGCGCGCAATGCAGGTCGCCGCAGGTATCGGTGGACCCCATCACCACCGCCCACCGCAGCGCCCGTGCCAGGTAGCTTTCAGCCGGGCCGTAGGCGTGCAGGTTGCACAAAGCGCGCGCCACCCCGGTCAGGGCCTGGCACAGCCCGGCCGGCTGGCAGGCGCCGGTCATGGCTTCGGCCAGCGTGAGTTGCTGCAGCGCAAGCGCCAGTGCATCGCGCGCCGGGCCACCGGCCAACGCGTCGCTGTCGGCGCAACGCTGAGGGAGGCGCAGGCCGGCTTGGGCGGATGGGGCAGGGTGGGCAGTTGGCGGCATGGTGGTCATCCGGGTGACGTCGGGGTGGGGTGGATGCTAGGTCGCCGGGGTCGCCCGGCAGCCCCCGCAGGCGCGGGGTCTGGAGGGCAGGTGGGATTGCAGCGCCAAGCGCCGTGGCCGTGGCCGTGACAAGCATCACGCCGCCCCGGCGGCTTGCAGCAGAATGCGGCAGCTGTCACGACCGTTGTCACGACCGCTGATGCAACCGCTGCGGACGCTGCGCCGCTGCCCACCCTTTTTTGCCGGAGCCTTGCCCATGTCCCTGCCGCGCCCACCTGTCCGTCCCCCCCTGACCGTGCTGACCGTGCTGGCCGCGCTGGCCGCCAGCGTCGCCGCGCCGGCACAGGCGCAAACCACCCTGGCGCTGTCGTCCTGGGTGCCGCCCAGCCACACGCTGAGCGAGGTGCAAAAAGAGTGGTGCAGCCTGCTGGAGCAAAAGGCGGCCGGCAAGGTCAAGTGCAATGTGCTGCCGCGTGCCGTGTCGGCGCCGCCGGGCACGTTCGATGCGGTGCGCAACGGCCTGGCGGATCTGTCGTTCACGGTGCACGGCTACACGCCGGGGCGTTTTGCAACGACGCAGATGGTGGAGTTCCCGTTCATGGGCAACTCGTCGGAAGCCACCTCGGTGGCGTTCCAGCGCATGTATGCCAAGTACCCGGCGTTTGCCGAGGAGCACAAGGGCGTCAAGGTGCTGGCGGTGTTCACCCACGGCCCGGGCATGGCCTTCAATACCAAGCGCCCGGTGCTCAAGCTCGACGACATGGCCGGCATGAAGTGGCGCATCGGCGGCGGCATGGTCAACGAGATCAGCAAGGCGCTGGGCATGAACGTCACGCTCAAGCCGGCGCCCGAGAGCTACGAGCTGTTGTCCACCGGGGTGATGGACGGCACGTTGTTCCCGGCCGAGTCGGTCGAGAGCTTCAAGATCGACAAGGTGATCCGCCACGCCACCGCGTTTCCGGGCGGGCTGTACAACACCAGCTTCGTTTTCATGATGAACCAGGCCAAGTACGACGCGATGCCGGCCGACGTCAGGAAGATCGTCGACGAGATGTCGGGTGAGTTTGCCGCCCGCATGATGGGCCGCGGCTGGGACAAGGTTGATCGGCGCGGCATGGCCTTCATGCAGGCCGCAGGCGTGGCCTTCACCCAGGCCGACCCGGCGTTCGTGGCGGCCATCAAGGCCAAGACCACCGGCCTGGAGGACACCTGGGTCAAGGCGGCCGAAGCCAAAGGCCTGAAAGACCCCAAGAAGGTGTTGGCCGAGTACCGCGCCGAGATCAACAAGCTCGAGAAGTAAGCGTGCTGCGCGCGTCCCGCAGCATGGCGGGCCGCGCGCATGGCTGCGGCCCACACGTGGGCCGCCGGACCGGGAGAACCCTTTTTGAAACGCTTGCTGGAGTTGCTTTGCGGCCTGCTGGCCGCTGTGGCGCTGTTTGCCATCATGGTGCTGACCTTGGTCGATGTGGTCGGGCGCAAGCTGCTCAGCCAGTCGGTCACCGGCTCGCTGGAGCTGACCGAGATCCTGATGGTGGTGGTGATCTTTGCCGCGCTGCCGCTGGTCAGTCTGAAGGGCGAGCATGTGGTGTTCGACTCGCTGGACCCGCTGCTGCCCGCGGGGCTGCGCCGGCTGCAGCGCGCTGCGGTGGACCTGCTGTGCTGCGCTGCGCTGGCCGCACTGGCCTGGCTGATGTGGGACAAGGCGGCGCAGATGGCCGGCTATGGCGACACCACCGCGCAGCTCAAGCTGCCGCTGGGCCCGTTTGTGCGGCTGATGGCCGTGCTGTGCGGCTTGACGGCGCTGGTGCACGGCCTGCTGATGCTGTGGCCGGGGGGCGCCGCAACGGACGCCGCAACGGGCGCTGCCAACGGTGACGACGGCCTGCCGGTGGGCGGCGCGACGTGATCGAGGCGTTGCTGGGTTTTGCCGGCGTGTTTGTGCTGGCGCTGCTGCGCATCCCGCTGGCGTTTGCGATGGGTCTGGTGGGTTTTGCCGGGCTGGGGCTGATGCGCGGCTGGGGCGCCACCGCAGCGTCCACCGCCCAGGTGGTCTATGACACCGGTTTTGCCTACACCCTGTCGGTGGTGCCGCTGTTCATCCTGATGGGCAATTTCGTGGCGCGCGCCGGGCTGGCGCACGAGCTGTTCCGCGCGGCCTATGCCTTCATCGGGCACTTCCGCGGTGGCCTGGCGCATGCCACGGTGCTGGCCTGTGCCGGGTTTGGCGCGATCTGCGGCTCGTCGATCGCCACGGCCGCCACGATGGCCAAGGTGGCCTACCCGTCGATGAAAAAGCTGGGCTATTCGGACTACCTGTCCACCGGCGTGATCGCCGCCGGCGGCACGCTGGGCATCATGATCCCGCCGTCCACCATCATGGTGATCTACGGCATCGTCACCGAGACCAATATCGGCAAGCTGTTTGCCGCCGGCGTCCTGCCCGGCCTGCTCTGCGCGGCGCTGATGATGGGCGGCGTGGCCTGGATCACTTGGCGCGACCCGGCCGCCGGGCCGGCCGGCGCGCGCAGCAATTGGCCGCAGCGCTGGGCCGCGTTGCGCGGCATCTGGGGCGTGGTGCTGCTGGTGATCGTGGTGCTGGGCGGCATCTACGGCGGCGTCTTCACCGCCACCGAGGGCGCCGGCATTGGCGCGTCGGGCGCGTTTTTCTTCGCCCTGTTGCGCGGCGCGCTGGCGCCCCCGGTGCTGCTGCAGGTGCTGGTAGAGAGCGCCCGCACCACGGCCATGCTGTTTTCCATCCTGATCGCCGCGATGATGTTTTCCAACTTCATCAACTTCACCTCGATGCCGGGTGACCTGCGCGAGGCCATCACCCAGCTGGGTCTGTCGCCGCTGATGGTGGTGGGCGCGATGATGGTGGTCTACGTGCTGCTGGGCACCATCATGGAAGAGCTGTCGATGGTGTTGCTGACTATTCCCGTGTTCTTCCCGATCGTCATTCAACTGGGCTTCGATCCGGTCTGGTTCGGCGTGCTGATCGTGCTGGTGGTGCAGATCGGCCTGATCTCGCCGCCGGTGGGCATGAACCTGTTTGTGCTCAACGCGCTGCTCGACGGTGTGTCGCTCAAGCAGATCTTTCGCGGTGTCTGGCTGTTTGTGCTGACATTGGTGCTGGCGCTGGCGCTGGTGCTGGAGTTTCCGGCGTTGTCGCTGTGGTTGCCGGGCTTCATGAAGTAGCTGGCCGCGCCCTGTGACCGTGCAGGCGCCGCCGGGCGCATGCCGGACGGGTCCGTGATGGCCGCCACGGTCGGGTATTCAAGCTGCGGCAGCCCGCGGCCGATAGGCCCAGGGTGAGCTGTAACCGCCCGTCGCCGTGAATCCCGCGCAATCCCGAGACCTGCCCGTTGCTGCGGCCCTGGCGGACCGCCTGCGGGCCTGCCTGGCCGCGGCCGACCCGGCCCGGGTGGTGCAGCCCGCCGCCGGTTGCGAGGCGGCGCACGAGGCGATGGCGCTGGCCGCGCAGCTGGGCCGGGCCGGCGACCAGGCCCAGGCTGGCGCCTGGCTGTGCACGCTGCTGTTGCGCCGGGGCCGTTATGCCGAGCTGCTGGTGCAGGCCAAAGCCGTGTTGCCGCTGCTGGCGGCGCCTGCGGTGGCGACCGCACTGGTGGCCGACCAGCAAGAGCTGCTGCGGGTTGTCACGCTGGCCGGCTGCGAGACCGGCGCTTTCGACGTTGCGCTGGACGCGGCCCACGAGCTGGTGCGCCTGACCGCCGAGGTGGGCGAAGGCGGCCCCAACCTGAGCGCGGCCTTTGCGCTGGCGGTCTGTTTCGAGCGCATGGGCGACTCCTGGCAGGCGATCCGTCTGCTGCAGCAGACGCTGCGCACGGTGGATGCAGCGGTACCGGCCGCATTGCGCATGCGGGCGTTCAATGGCCTGTGTGCGATCTCGATCGGCGTGTACCACCGCCTGGTCGGTGCCGTGCCTGAGGCCGAGGCCCGCGCTGCGCTCGACGCCGGCCACGCCGCTGGGCTGCAGGCGCGCGACCTGATGCCGCAGGTGGTCGATCCGGTGTCCGAGGTGGCGATCCTCGGCAACCTGGGTGAACTGCTGCTCTACCGCGGTGAATGCGCCGAGTCCGATGCCTTGCTGCGCACATCGCTGGACCTGGCGCGCATGCGCGGCCTGACCGCGCACGGCTGGCGCATACAGGCGTCGATCGGCGGCTGGCTGGTGGCGGCGGGTCAGCCGGCAGCGGCCCTGGCTGCGATGCAAGATCTGCTGCACACCATGGGTGACGACGCGCCGCAACAGACGGCGGTGCGCGCCAACCATGTCGCCTACCTGGCCTGCCGCGCATTGGCACGCCCGGCTGAGGCGCTGGCCTATTTCGAGGTGGTCGAGCGGCTGGAGCGCAGCCGTGCCATCACCCAGTTGCGTGCCCAGTCGGCGCTGTATGTCACCCGCGCCGAAGCGCAGCATGCGCAGTGGCAGGCCGAGCAGGCGCGGCTCGATGCCGGCTTGCAACGCGACCGCGCCGCCGAATATGCCGCCAGCGCCGAACGCGACCCGCTCACCGGTCTGGGCAACCGCCGCCATCTGGACCGCCGCTGTGCCGAGCTGCTGCCGGCGGCGTGCCAAGCCGGCCAGCCGCTGGCCCTGGCACTGCTCGACATCGACCACTTCAAGGCCATCAACGACCGTTACGGCCACGCCGTGGGCGACCGGGTGCTGGTGCTGCTGGCGCAATTGCTGCGTGAGAACACGCGCACCGGCGACGTGCTGGTGCGCCATGGCGGCGAGGAGTTCGTGATCGTGCTGCCGGGCATGTCGCCCGAGCTGGCGGCAGAGGTTTGCGAGCGCCTGCGCGAGCGCGTGGCCGCCTACCCTTGGGCCACGCCGTGCGGCCCGGGCGCCGTGCTGACGCTGAGCATCGGCCTGTCGAGTGCGCCGCCCCTTGATCTGCCGGCCCTGCTGCTGTCCGCCGACCAGGCGCTCTACCAGGCCAAGCATGGCGGCCGCAACCGGCTCTGCATCGGGCTGCCCTGACCGGTCGGTGCCGACGCGCGGGGGCGCTGGCCGCCGCGGTGCGGCGCTGTGGCCTCAGCGCGCGGCGGCCTGAGCCCGTGCAGTGAGGACGGGCATCCGCGGCGGCCCGAACCGGCGCCACAGCCGCCAGCCCAGCAATACCGCGATGACCACCGCATAGACCGACCATTCGGCAAAGTTGTTCTTGGCGGCCCGCATCCAGAAAAAGTGCAGCAACCCCAGCAAAACGATGGCGTAGACGCTCTTGTGCAAGGTCTTCCAGCGCTTGGCGCCCAGCGCCTTGATGGCGCGGTTGAACGAGGTGGCGGCCAGCGGCGTCATCAGCAGCAGGGCCAGCGCACCGACCAGCACAAACGGGCGCTTGGGGATGTCGCGCAGGATGTCGGCCCAGTCCAGGCCCATGTCCAGCCAGGCGTAGCTGAAAAAATGCAGCAGCACATAGCAGTAGGCAAAAACCCCCAGCATACGGCGCAGCCGGACCAGCGCGGTCCAGCCGGTCCAGTCGCGCAGTGGCGTGATTGCCAGCGTCAGGCACAAAAAACGAAGCACCCAGTCGCCGGTGCCGCGGATCAGCGCCTCGGCCGGGTTGGCGCCCAGGGTGTCGGCCAGGGCGCCCCACAGCAAGTGGGTGAAGGGCAGCAAGGCCAGCAAAAACAGCAACGGCTTGGCGGCTGGGTGCAGCAGCAGTTTGTTCATGGTGGCTGGGGTGGTGGCCAGACCGCTCAGAAGTTCTTGGCCAGATCCAGGCCGCTGTACAGCGACGCCACCTGCGCTTCATAGCCGTTGAACATCAGCGTGGGCCGCTTCTTGGCAAACACGCCGTCCTCGCCGATGCGGCGCTCGGTGGCCTGGCTCCAGCGTGGGTGGTCCACCTTGGGGTTGACGTTGGAATAAAAACCATACTCCTGCGCCGCCGCCTTGATCCAGGCGGTTTTGGGCTGCTGCTCGACAAAGCGGATCTTGACGATGGACTTGGCCGATTTGAAGCCGTATTTCCAGGGCATCACCAGCCGCACCGGCGCGCCGTTCTGGTTGGGCAGCACCTCGCCGTACATGCCAAACGCCAGCAGCGACAGCGGATGCATCGCCTCGTCGATGCGCAGGCCCTCCACATACGGCCAGTCCAGCACCCGCGAGCCGACAAACGGCATGGTCTTGGGGTCGGCCAGGGTGTGGAGCTCGACAAACTTGGCGTTGCCGGTGGGCTCGACCTGCTTGACCAGCTCGGCCAGCGAAAAGCCCACCCACGGGATCACCATCGACCAGCCCTCGACGCAGCGCAGGCGGTAGATGCGCTCCTCCATGGGGCTGAGCTTGAGCAGGTCGTCGATGCCAAAAATCCTGGGCTTCTTGACCTCGCCCTCGATGCTCACCGTCCAGGGCCGGGTCTTGAGGGTGTGGGCGTTGCGCGCCGGGTCGGCCTTGTCGGTGCCGAACTCGTAGAAGTTGTTGTAGCTGGTGGCGTCGGCCCGCGGCGTGGGCTTGTCCATCGTTACTGCGCCGGCCACCGCGCTCTTGGCGCCGGCCAGGGCGGCGCCCTTGGCCGCGCCCTCGGCCGCCAGTGCGTCGCGTGCCGCCCAGCCCGCCAGGCCGGTGCCCAGCGCGCCGGCGGCCAGGCGCTTCATCCAGTCGCGCCGGCCCTCGTACACGGCGCGCGGGGTGATTTCGGACGGGATGCTGTGGTTGAAGCCGGGGTCGCTGGGGTGTCGCATGGGGGTTCCTGAAGAGCTGCAGATAGGTCGGTTCTGGGCCCCAAACCTTACGCGCATGGCATCGACCTGCTTCCTGCGGGGTCAGCCTGCGCGTCGACGGCCAGCAAAAAGGCCGGTCAGTGACCGGCCCCGGGGCATCAAAGGCCAGACCGGCCTGATCGTCAGCGCAGGCCCGCCACGTAGTCGGCGACGGCCTTGATTTCCTTGTCACTGAGGCGGGCCGAGATGGTGGTCATCTGGGCCGAGTTGGCGCGGGTGCCGGCGCGGAACGCCACCAGTTGGGCCTCGGCGTAATCGGCGTGCTGGCCGCCCAGGCGCGGGTACTGCGCAGGGATGCCGGCGCCGGTGGGGCTGTGGCAGCCGGCGCAGGCGGGCACTTGCTTGGCCACGATGCCGCCGCGGTAGATCTTCTCGCCCAGCGCGACCGAGTCCTTGTTCTTGGCAAAACCCGGCTTGGCCTGTTTGCTGGCGTAGTAAGCGGCGACGTTTTTCATGTCGTCTTCGCTCAGCAGGCCGGCCATGCCCGCCATGATCGCGTTGGCGCGTGTGCCGGCCTTGAACTCGGTCAGCTGCTTGACCAGGTACTCGGGGTGCTGGCCCTGCAGGATCGGGTTGGCCGGGCTGCCCCGCGAGCCATCGGCGGTGTGGCAGGCAACGCAGACCTGGGTTGATTTTTCCTGGCCCTTGGCCAGATCGGGCTTGGCTGCAGCCTTGGTTTCAGAAGCAAAGGCGGAGCCGGCTGAAATCGAGATCAGGGCAGACAGCGTCAGGGCGAGCAGCGACTTCATGTCGTGAAACCTTGGGGTGATCGGGCCGCCTGCGCCAGCCCCGCCACCGCCGGATGGCGGGCAACGGGGGCAGGCCGGCAGCCTCTGGGTTGGGCTGGGACGGGCTGTAAACGTGTACGGGTACAACGTGCGGAATGGGGTAAACCCGTCGATTTTACAATGCTCCATGAACACCAGCGCCATCCCCCGGGGCAAAGACTCCGATATCCCCACCGACCCCGCTGTGCGCGAGGCCTTGGCCTGGACGCAAAGCGCCCGTTTTTTGACCACCGCCAGCCTGCTGTCGCAGCTGCCGGGCTCGGATTTGCCCGAGGTGGCTTTTGTCGGCCGCAGCAACGCCGGCAAGTCCACCGCGATCAACACGCTGGCCCAGCACCGGCGGCTGGCGTTTGCGTCCAAGACCCCCGGCCGCACCCAGCACATCAACCTGTTCGACCTGGGTCCGATGGGCGCACCCGACGGCCGCTGGGCCGACTTGCCAGGCTACGGCTACGCCGCGGTGGCACGCGGCGCCAAGCTGCGCTGGCAGCAGGTGATGGCTGATTACCTGGCGATGCGCCATGTGCTGGCCGGCATCGTGATGATGGTCGATTGCCGGCATGGCTTCACCCCGTTGGACCAGCAATTGCTGGACTTCGTGGCCGAACGTGTCGGCCGCGGCGAGGTGCGCCTGCTGGTGCTGCTGACCAAGGCCGACAAGCTCAACCGCAACCAGCAGACGCGGGCACTGTCGCAGGCGCAAAAGGCCCTGGCCGACATGGCCACCGACGCGTCGGACATCAGCGTGTCGCTGTTTTCGGCGTTGTCGCGCCAGGGTCTGGGCGACGCAGCCTTGACGTTGCGCCAGTGGCAGCAGACGCCGGCTGGCCAGCCGGATGCGGGTGATGGGGCCGACGGGCCGGCCGACGAACAGGCCGACGATCCGGCCGGCAGGCAGCCTGGGTCGGGCAACGCGACACCGCTGTCGCCCGATTGACGGCCGGGCCCGCAGCGCGGCCGCACACTGCGGCATGACCCCGACGCTGTTCGATCAAACCCTGCCGCACGGCATCACCCTGTCCTGCCGCGCTGCCGGGCCGGTGGACGCGCCGCGGAAGGCGCTGTTCCTGCACGGTTTTCCCGAGGCCGCTTTTGTCTGGGACGCCGTGATGACCGCGCTGGCGCCCCAGGTGCGCTGCGTCGCGCCCAACCTGCGCGGCTATGGCGCCAGCAGTGCGCCCACCGGGGTGTCGGCCTACCGCGCCAAGCATCTGGTGGCCGACCTGACAGCAATGATCGACGCCATCACCGGCAGCCCGGACGCGCCCATTGATTTGCTGGTCGCCCACGACTGGGGCGGTGGCGTGGCCTGGAACCTGGCCGCGCTGTTGCCGCAGCGGGTGCGCCGGCTGGTCATCATCAATTCACCGCATCCCGGCGCCTTGCTGCGGGAGTTGCGCGACAGCCCGGCGCAGCAGGCGGCCAGCCTCTACATGACCGAGTTGGTGCAGCCGGATGCCGCAGCGCAGTTGTCGGCCGATGACTTTGCCGGCCTGTGGGCGGTGCTGGAGCGTTTTGGCCCCGCCGGCTGGCTGACACCCGCCGTGCGCGAGCAGTACCGGGCGGTCTGGCGCCATGGCCTGGACGGCGCGCTCAACTACTACCGCGCCTCACCGTTGCGACCGCCCGCCGGACCGGCGGATGTCGCCCTGCAACAACTGGTGCTGCCGGCGTCGGTGGTCAACGTGGCGGTGCCCACCACCGTGCTGTGGGGCGAGGCCGACCACGCCTTGCTGCCAGGCCTGCTGGACGGTCTGGCGGACTGGGTGCCGGGTGTGCAAATCCACCGACTGCCGGGCGCCAGCCACTGGATCGTGCACGAGCAGCCGGCCTGGGTGATCAACCGGCTGCGTGAGGTGCTGGCGGGGCTGTGACCCGCGGCGCCGCCAGGTCGCCGCCCGGCAATGCCGTAGCAAGACCAGCGCCTCGACGTCGGGCCTGGTTACCAGCGGGTAAGGGATCGGGAGTAGTCACGGCCGGCAGCCGACCGCCGACCGCCGACCGCCGACCGCCGGCCGCCAGGCGTTTGGCGTCGCGCTCCGCGGGTCCGATCCCGAAGGCATCACCGGGCTTGTTCTGCAGCATCACCCGCAGGCGGTCAGGGTTGCGCTGCACCGCAGCGTCGATCGTGACTGCGGCCAGGCGGTCGCGCGCCGCCGGGTTGGCCGCCGGTGCCTCGGCGGCGGCGCCCGATGGCGCGGGCGCGGGCGCCGTGGCCGGCAGGTTGGACGGGATCAGGGGACTGTTGGCCTGGGCCTGCAGCGCCGGCGATGCCAGCAGCAGCGCTGCAGCAGGGCGGCAGTGTCACAGTGCCTGCAGAACCTTGTCTGCGGCGCGTCGGACCAGCGACCGTACGCGCACAGGCCGTGCCAGACCCTCGGCCAGCAAACGGGCGAAGGCGGCCTGGCGCAAGGCCCAGAGCCGGTCTGCCGCCGGCTCGGCCAGCAGCAGCAGCTCGTGGCCGCCGTCCTGCCACAGGCAGGTCAGTTGCCGCCATTCGCCCTGCAGGTAGCTGCGCAAGCAGGTGCCCGGCTGGCTGGCCTGGATCAGCAAGGCGGTGCTGGCGCGTGCGCCGGGTGGGCCGTCGTCGGGCATCAGGTCGGCCGGTACGGTGTCGAGCGTGCCGATGTCCAGCGGCATGGTGGCGGTGGTGTTGCCGGCCTCGGCGCGGCAGATGCGCTGCAGCCGGTCGATCTGCGGTGCGGCGGCGGTCAGCGCCTGGGCCAGTGCGTGGCGGCGCGCGGCCGCCAGCCGGACGATCGCCCAGGAAAAATGGCTGCCTTCGGGCGGCGTGGCTGCCGCCAGGTGGTCCACCAGGTTGCGGCACAGCCCCAGCAGGCGGGCCCGGTGCGCGGGTGCGCTGCACTCGAGGTCGTTGGCCAGGTGGTCCATGAAGCGCCACACCGGGTGGTCATAGGCGTCCAGCGGGGTGGCGTCGTGCAGCGCCAGGCGCAGCACGGTGGGTTGCAGGCGCTGCAGCAGCAGGGTGGTCTGCGGCGCCAGGGCGCGGTCGTCCTGGATGGCGGCGAACAGGCGTGCCAGCAGCTCCATCAGCTGCGGGTCGGGCCCGCCTGTAGTTGCGGGCCGGGGTGCGCGGTGGGCCTGTGGCGTGGCGGCGCCGGCGTCGGTTGCTCCCAGCGCGTCCAGCGGCGTGGGCATGCTGTCGTGCAGGCTTTGCAGGTTGGCTGGTGGCCGGTAGCGGGCCAGGTCGACACCCCAGGCCGTGCCGCCGGCGTAGACGATGGTGCGGTGGGCGGCGGGCTCTACGCCCTGCTCCTCCAGGCGCCGGCTGGCCGATGCGTAGCCGTGCCGCAGTGCCAGGGCCAAGGGCACGGCGGCCTCGTGCAGAAACGCCGTCAGCACCGGGCGGGACAGCGGGATCTGCTGCAGGCCGGCCCACAGCGCCCGCACAAAGCGGTCGGGTCGAAACGGGTTGGTGTCGCGGGCGACGTTGGGGTCGTTGACCAGCGCCGAGGTGAAGGTGTGCAACTCGCGCAACTCCGCCTCGGCCATCTGGTGGATGGTCTGGGTGCAGCGCGCGATCTCGATGTCGACGGCGATGTCGTCCTCGTCGATCAGCGACAACGCCATCGGCTCCAGCGGGTCTTTCTGCAGCATGGCCGTCGAAGGCATGGAGATCGATGTCAGCCGCCCGGACCGCAGCGGGTGCATGTCCTGCAGGTCGGCCTGGGCAGCGATGCGCAAATGGCTCAAGGCCTCGCTGACCAGGTCACCGCGGTGCAGCTGCAACGCCCGCACCGGGTCGCCATCAAGCCGGTTGTGGCGCGGCTGGCGCAGCCGCCACTGCGCCAGCACCGTGTCGATCACGCCGTCGAAGGTCAACGGCGCACGCAGCATTTCGTCGTCGATGAAGTCGTGCTGCGTGGGGCGGCGGGGCATGGAGAAAGATTATCGATGCCAGCGAAAAAGGCGGGCCGTTTAGGGTGTGCACAACGCAAAACGGGCCACCCGAAGGTGGCCCGTGAGCGTCCGGCAACTTGACCGGCGGGCCAGCGGCCCGTCCAGTTCAACCCGCCGGGTCGTTGCAGCGGCAACGGCCGCCGCGACAAGCTTACATGTCCATACCGCCCATGCCGCCCATACCACCCATGCCGCCCATGCCACCACCGCCGGCGCCGGACTCGTCTTTCGGCGACTCGCAGATCATGCACTCGGTCGTCAGCATCAGGCCGGCCACCGAAGCAGCGTTCTGCAGTGCCGTACGCGTCACCTTGGTCGGGTCCAGGATGCCCATTTCGATCATGTCGCCGTAGGTACCGTTGGCGGCGTTGTAACCGTAGTTACCCGTGCCTTCCAGGACCTTGTTGATCACCACGCTCGGCTCGTCGCCGGCGTTGGCGACGATCTCGCGCAGCGGCTGCTCGACCGCACGCAGCACGATCTTGATGCCGGCGTCCTGGTCGTGGTTGTCGCCCTTGATGGTGCCGGCCGACTGGCGGGCACGCAGCAGCGCGACGCCGCCGCCAGCCACGATGCCTTCTTCAACGGCGGCACGGGTGGCGTGCAGCGCGTCTTCGACGCGGGCCTTCTTTTCCTTCATCTCGACTTCGGTGGCGGCGCCGACCTTGATCAGCGCAACACCGCCGGCCAGCTTGGCCACGCGCTCTTGCAGCTTTTCACGGTCGTAGTCGCTGGTGGCTTCTTCGATCTGGACACGGATCTGCTTGACCCGCGATTCGATGTCGGCAGCCGCACCATTGCCATCGATGATGATGGTGTTTTCCTTGCCCACTTCAACCCGCTTGGCCTGGCCCAGGTCGGCCAGCGTGACCTTCTCCAGCGTCAGGCCGACTTCTTCGGCGATGACCTTGCCGCCGGTCAGGATGGCGATGTCTTCGAGCATGGCCTTGCGGCGGTCGCCGAAGCCCGGCGCCTTGACAGCCACGACCTTCAGGATGCCGCGGATGGTGTTGACCACCAGCGTGGCCAGGGCTTCGCCTTCAACTTCTTCGGCAACGATCAGCAGCGGACGGCCGGCCTTGGCCACTTGCTCCAGCGTGGGCAGCAGGTCACGGATGTTGCTGATCTTCTTGTCGAAGAGCAGAACAAACGGGTTGTCCAGGATGGCCGATTGCTTCTCGGGGTTGTTGATGAAGTACGGCGACAGGTAGCCGCGGTCGAACTGCATGCCTTCGACGACGTCGAGCTCGCTGTTCAGGCTCTTGCCGTCTTCAACGGTGATGACGCCTTCCTTGCCGACCTTGTCCATCGCCTCGGCGATGATGCGGCCGACTTCTTCGTCGCTGTTGGCCGAGATCGTGCCGACTTGCGCGATTTCCTTGCTGGTGGTGGTGGCCTTGGACTGCTTTTTCAGCTCGGCGACCAGGGCGATGACCGCCTTGTCGATGCCGCGCTTCAGGTCCATCGGGTTCATGCCGGCGGCGACGAACTTCATGCCTTCGCGGATGATCGACTGCGCCAGCACCGTGGCGGTGGTGGTGCCGTCACCGGCGATGTCGCTGGTCTTGGAAGCAACTTCCTTGACCATCTGCGCGCCCATGTTGGCGAGCTTGTCCTTCAGCTCGATTTCCTTGGCCACGGACACACCGTCCTTGGTCACGGTGGGGGCGCCGAACGAGCGCTCCAGCACCACGTTGCGGCCTTTGGGGCCCAGCGTGACCTTGACCGCGTTGGCCAGAACGTTCACGCCTTCAACCATGCGGTGACGGGCATCCGCACCAAATACAACGTCTTTTGCTGCCATGAGTAATTCTCCGAATTCAGATCAATAGAGGGATGTCTGCGGGCGGGAGAATTACTTCTCGACCACGGCAAACAAGTCTTCTTCGCGCATGACGAGCAGTTCGTCGCCGTCGACCTTGACGGTCTGGCCCGAGTACTTGCCGAACAGCACGCGGTCGCCCGGCTTGCAGTTCAGGGCGATGAAGTCACCCTTGTCGTTGCGCTTGCCCGGGCCGACGGCCAGCACCTCGCCTTGGTCGGGCTTTTCAGCGGCGTTGTCGGGGATGACGATGCCAGAAGCGGTCTTGGTTTCTTGTTCCAGACGCTTGACGATCACGCGGTCGTGCAGGGGGCGAAGTTTCATGCGGGTCTCCTAGAGGGATTTCACATCAGCGAGGGCCGCCAACACCATGTCGGCATCCCGTCTCATGCTGGCCAACCGGCGGCCTGAGGCGCCGGTTCAGCTGCTAGCACTCGTTGATGTTGAGTGCTAACAAAGATTATAGGGGCGTTGTACGGGCTTTCAAGAGCCCGCAGTACGCGCTGGGGGCTCAGCGCGTGGACAGGCTGAGTTGCACGCGGGGTGTCCAGGCGGGGTCGTTGTCGCCGGCGGCACGCAACTTTGGCGCGGCCAGGAACAGCCGGTCACTGGGCAGGCCGCGTGCCACCAGGCCGTCGCGCACGGTCAGGCCGCGCTGCAGGGCCAGCTCCCGCAGACTGTCGTCGCCGGCGGGCTGGGCGGCCAGCAGCAGGGATTCCATCTCGGCGGGCGGCAGGTCACCCCGCGCAAAGCCCAGGGCGTTGCGCGGCTTGTTGGGCAGCGTGGTCTTCTGGTAGACGGTCTTGAGCAGCCGGGCCCGGTCGTCGGCGCCCAGCGGCGGCGTAACGGCGACGGTTGTGCGGGTTGCATCGGAGGCGGCCGCTGCGGCTTGCGGCACGGCGCGCAGCCGTTCGCGCGCCTGTTCAGCCTGCAGGCGGTCATCCAGCAGGGCCCGCTGCAGGTCGCTGCGCTCGGCGGCGGGGTCGGCCGCGCCGGTGACGGTCATCTTCAGACCGGGCTTGGCCACCAGCGCCGCCGCGACCTTGTCCAGCGCCTGCTGGCCGCTGTCCTTGAGTTGCGCGGTGCCGGGGTTGAACTCCACCGTGCTCAGGTCGTCCGTTTCGTTGCCGGCGAGCAGCGCAAACGGCGAGCTGAAAGCCTTGCCCAGCAGGTTGAGGATGACCCTCCAGATGATGCCGCCGACGCTGAACTTGGGGTCGTTGACGCTGCCACTGACCGGCAGGTTGATGTCGATCACGCCGTTGCGGTCGGTCAGCAGGGCTACCGCCAGCAGCACCGGCAGCTGGGTAGCGCTGGCGGACTCGACCCGCTCGCCGAAGGTCAGCTGGTTCAGGGTCACCTGGTTGCTGGCGGCCAGCTTGCCGTCGGCGTCGATCTTGTAGGCCAGGTCCATGCTGAGCTTGCCACGCTCGATGGCGTAGCCGGCGTATTTGCCGGCGTAGGGTGACAGCGGCGCCAGCTCCAGGTCGGTGGCTTTGGCGCGGATGTCCAGCGCCAGCGGCCGGGCGGTCGGGTTGATCTGCCCGCTGATGTCGATCAACGCGGTCTGCGCGGCCCGGCCCTGCAGGCTGATGGTCGCCATCTCGCGGGTGTCCGAGCGCAGCGCGCCGATGCGGCCGTTCAACTCGGTCAGCCGCACGCTGTAGTTGGGCCGCACGAAGCGGTCGGTGAAGTCGATCCGGCCGTTGCGCAACCGGGTCGGACCCAGCACCAGATCGACTGGCAAGGGCGCAGCGGCGGACGCGGCTGCGGGGACCGCACCAGGAGCGGGTGTGGCCGGCGGCGCGGCCACCACATCGACCGGGGCCGCCGCAGTGCCCGCCAAAACTGCCGACGCAGCAGTCGACGGCCCCCCGGCCGGGACATCCTGCAGGTTGAACCGACCTTGCTCGGTGACAGTCAGCCGGCTGTAAAAATCGGTGAGCGCCATCTCGCGCACCTCGATGCGTGGCCGGGCTGGCGGCGCCAGCGCCACCGTCAGGCCCTGCAGCACCAGGGACTGCCAGGTCAGCAACTCGTCGCCGCTGTCAGCGCGTTCGCCGGCGGCCGGTCGGGTGTTGATCTGCAGCTCGGTGACTTGCAGGTCGCCGTCGGTGCTTGCGTGCCATCCGCCCGCAGCTTGTCGGGCGGACACCCGGCCCTGGAACCCGGTGTCGGCATGCAGCAGGCTGACCGGCAGCGTGTCGGCGGCATACAGCGCCAGCAGGTGCAGTGGCAGGCGCTGCAGTGTCAGCTGCCCGTCCACCTGCAGCGGGGCCAGGCCGAAGCGGCCGTTCCAGGCTATCGCGCCGCTGGCTTGCAGGGCCGCCTGAGTGGCGGCCTGGCTGTGGGCGCTGTTGGCCGACTTGGCGCCACCCGGGTCGCCCGGACTGCCCTGCGCATCGAGACGTGCCGCCATTTGCAAGCGTGGCTGCGCTTGGCGCGTGCCGGTGGCGGCCGGCCAAACAAAGCCCTGCAGGCGCAGCTTCAAACCGCTCAGTGCCAGGCGCAAAGGTTCGCCGGTATCCGGCGCCGATACCATCGCGTCGGTCCACTGCAACTGGCCGCCGCTGACCGCCAGGTCCTGCAGGTGGATGCGCCAGGGCGGGGCTGGCGTGGCCCTGGGGGCCGCGGCCGCGTCGGTGCCCGCCTGTCGCGCGGGCCGTGCAGCGGCGTCGGGCTGCTGGGCCGCAGCAGGCCCGGTGGCGGGCTCGGCGGCCCACTGCGCCAGGTTCATGCGGCCGCCGGCGTCGCGGCTTGCGGCCAGCATCGGCTGCAGCAGCGTCACGCTGCCGATGCGCAGCTGGCGGGCCAGCAGGTCCACCGCGGTTTGCTCGACCCGAAGTTGCCCCAGCGAGGCCAGGCGGGCGGCCCGCGGCCCGGCGCCGTCGCGCAGTTGCAGGTCTTGCAGCGTGGCCTTGTGCAGGGCCAACTGCAGCACCGGCGCCTGCGGCCCGGCGGCCCAGTCCAGCTGGCTGTCGACCGACAGCCGGCCCGACAACTGGGGCCGCAAGGTCTGGGCGAGGTAGGGCGCCAGCGCCGCCAGATTCAGGTCAGTCAGTTGCACAGACAGCGTGGCTTGCTGGGGCGCGACCTTGCCGTCCAGCGTCAGCCGCCCGGCCCCGGGCGCTGTGCTGCCTGCGGTGCGCAGTGTGGTGCTCAGTGTCACCGGCAGGGGCGGGGGTGCCGGCCAGCGCAGATCGGTCGCCTGCAGGTTCAGGTCGGCCAGTTGCAGCGCAGCGCGCGGCCGGACCGCGTCGTCGGTCCAGCGCACCAGCCCGCCGTTGAGCCGTAGCGCGTCCAGGCTGAGTTGCCAAGGCTCGGCCGGCGCTGGCGTCGGTCGCGCGGTCGGCGGGGGGTTGGGTGGCGCACTGTCGGCAGGGGCCGACAGTGACTGAAGGTTGATCCGGCCCTGTGCATCACGCGCCAGCTGCAGCTCGGCGCCGTCGATCTTGAGCTCACCCAGCATTGCCCGCCGGGCCAGCGGCTGCACGTCGCGCAGGCCCAGCGCCAAGGTTTGCCAGGCCAGGACGGGCGCGCCATCGGCCGCGCCACCGGATAACGCACGGGATGCGCCACCGGGCGCAGCACCGGGCGCAGCCAGCGCCACGCCGTCCAACTGGACGCTGCCTTGCAGCGACACGCTGGGGCTGCCCTCGGCGGGCAGCGCAAAGCGCAATTTCAGGTCGGACGACAACCGCGCCTGCTGCAGCCGCAAGGGCAGGCCGGCCGGCAGGTAGCCGAGCCAGGGTTCGAGATCGAGTTTGGCAAAGGCCAGTGTCAGTTCGCCGGAGCGCGCGGCGGCGAAGGGCCGGGCCTGGCTGCCGCTGTCGAAGCGGGTGCCATTGACGGTGAACGCCAGCCGGGGCTCGGTCACCACCTCGACATCGGCCGGCAGGTTGGACAGGAAGGGCAAGGTGAGCGTCAGGCCATCGACCTGGTGGCGCTGCCCGGCCGGGCGGTCATCGAAGCGCAGCACCGCGCCGCGCAGTGCCAGGTTGTAGAGCGCAAACCGTGCGGGCTCAGCCGGGGTGGCACCGGGCTTGGGCGCAAACCGGGCCAGCAGGTCGTCGATGTCGTAGTGCCCGGGTGCCGTACGCGCCAGGTTGAGCTGCAGGCCATCGACCACCAGTGCCTCTACCACCGGCGCACGCTGGCGCAACGATGCAGGCGACAGGTCGATGCGCAGCTGGGCCACCTGCAGCAACGGGGGGGCTGTGGCCTCGGCGGGCGCCACGGCAACGGCCGGGCTGCTCGGCCCGGCGGGGTTGCCGGCAGCCGTTTCGGTACCGGCGGCCGTGGCTGCACCGATACGCAGTCCTGTGACGGTCAGCGCCAGCCGCCAGGGCACAAAGGCCACCGCCTCGACCGCCACCGGCCGGCCCAGCAGTTGGCCCAGACGCAGCGGGATCTGCGCCTTCAGCAGCACCGGCACACCCCACCAGGCCAGGCCGGCCAGCAAGACCAGACCTGCCAATGTCCAGCCCAAGCCCTTGATCCAGCGGCGCAAGCCTGACATCGGCGATCTCCTGGGCGCGGGGGTGCTCAGTCCGGCAGCGTGTCGTCGTCTTCTCGGGCCGGTGGCGAGTCGACGCGGTAGCTCTCGTTGGCCCAGGCGCCCAGATCGACGCCGCGGCAACGTTCACTGCAAAACGGCCGCCAGGGGTTTTCTGGCGCAAACACGGCAGGCCGGGCGCAGGTCGGGCAGGGCACGCGACGCGGCGCGGCTGGGGTGGGCCCGCTCATGCGCAGAGCGTCAACTCGAACGGCATGTCGACCGCGGCCGGTCGCAGCCGGCCGTCGGTGTCGGCGCGCATCAACCGCACCGAGACCTGCAGCCGGTGGCCGGTGATCTCGGGCACCAGGCCTTCGGTGCCGGCGATGCGCACCCGCAGCAGCTGGTAACTGCGGCCGGGCGGCAGGCTTTGCTGGAACTGGCCCGCCGTGCTGACCACCTTGTGCGGCACGCCGGCCTCACGCACCAGCTGCAGCAGCGTGTGCAGGGCCTCGGCCAGCGGCGCCAGCGTGGCCACCCAGGCCACCAGGTCGGCACGCCGGCGCGCCGGCCCGTGTTGCTGCCAGGCGTAGTAGGCTGGCAGATCGAACTCACAGGTGCCGCCAGGGATGCTGATGCGGCTGCGCAGGCTGGTCAGCCACTCGTTGCCCGCCAGCAGCTGGCTGGCCTTGCCCGTCTGCTGGTTCAGGCCGTTGAAGGCGTGGTCGATGCGGCCGATGACCTCGTCCAGCGCCTCTTGCGACACCTGCGGGTTGCTGCGGTAGGCGGTGAAGTGGGCCTTGTGGCGCTCCAGCTCCTTCAGCAGGTCGGACTTGAGGTCGGCCCGCGAGCCCACCTCCATGATCTCGAACAGGGTGACCAGCGCAAAGTGGTGGTCCACCGCCGCCTCACGCGGCAGCAATTGCCCCAGCCGGTCGAACAGGTGCTCCAGCCGGAGCATGGTGCGCACACTTTCGTTGAACGGGTACTCGTACAAAACCAAGGCGCTTCCTTGTGACACAGGCTCGTCAGACGGCCTCGGCAGGGAGCCGGGCGGGCCGGCTGATTGTTTCACAGCGCCCGCGCCGGGGCGGCCTGGGTCAGGCAGATCAGGTGGGGGCGGGTGTGCCAGCGCCGGGCGTGGGCAGGGCCCAGAGCGCCCACAGCGCGGCCACCTCGGCGGCCAGCCCGGCCAGGCTCAGTGACTCGTTGTAGATCACGGCATCGGCGATGGCGCGGCGCGATGTCCGGCTGGCCTGCTGGGCGATCACGCGCTGGACCTGGTCGGCGCTCCAGCCCGAGCGGGCCACCACCCGCCGGGTCTGGGTCTCGGCACTGCAATCGACCACCAGGATGCGCTGGCAGCGGCGGCGCCAGACGCTGGATTCGGTCAGCAGCGGCACGTCGAACACCACCACAGCGTCGGGTCTGTCAGCCGCCGCTGCCTGGCGCTCTGCCTCGGCGCCGATCATCGGGTGCAGGATGGCTTCCAGCGCCAGTTTGGCCTGGGGGTCGGCAAACACCAGGCTGCGCATCCGGGCTCGGTCGAGCGCGCCGTCGGGGCCGGCGATGGCGTTGCCAAAGCGCTGCTGCAACGCCGCCATCGCCGCCCCGCCCGGCACGGTCAGGCCATGGGCGATGGCATCGGTGTCGACCAGCGTGGCGCCCTGGGCGACCAACAGCGTGGCCACCGTGCTCTTGCCGCTGCCGATGCCGCCGGTCAGGCCGATGGCGCGCGCGGCGGGTGGGCCCGACTTCAACGGGGCCGCCTCACAAACCCGGCCACAGTGCGCTCAACTGGCTGCCAAAAAACAGCGCCGCCACCCCGCCGCCGGCCAGATACGGCCCAAACGGGATCGGCACGTTGCGGCCATGGCCCCGCGCGACGATCATGAAGATGCCGACCACCGCGCCCACCGCCGACGACAGCAGGATGATCGACGGCAGCATCTGCCAGCCCAGCAGCGCACCCAGGCCGGCCAGCAGCTTGAAGTCGCCCTCGGCCATGCCTTGCACACCGCGCACCAGTTTGTAGGCAAAGGCCACCGCCCAGAGCGAGCCGTAGCCGAACAGCGCGCCCAGCGTGGCATCTGCCAGCGTGACGGGGATCCAGCGTTGCCAGGCCGCCACCAGGCCCAGCGCGATCAGCGGCAGCGTCAGGTCGTCGGGCAGCAGCGTGGTGTCCAAGTCGATGAAGGCCGCGGCCACCAGCAAGGCCAGCGCCGCGCAATACACCACCGTGGCTGCGCTGGGCCCGGCCTGCAGCGCGGCGGCGGCAAACAGCACGGCGGTGAGCGCCTCGACCAGCGGGTAGCGCACTGAAATCCGGCTGCCGCAGGCCGAGCACTTGCCGCCCAGCCGCAGCCAACCCAGCAGCGGGATGTTCTCGTGCCAGGCCAGCACATGGCCGCACTGCGGGCAGCGTGAGCGTGGGCGCGACAGGCTGAGGCGGGGCAGGGCTTCGACTTCGGTGGCCAGGGCCAGGCCTTGCCGGGCCAGCTCGGTATTGCGCACCGCCGTGCTGCCCAGCACCCGGGTCATGGCGGCATCGTCCTGCAGGTAGCCGGCCACGTCGCCCAGCCATTCACGCTCGAGCAACTGTGGCAGGCGGTGGATCACGACATTGAGGAAGCTGCCGATCACCAGCCCCAGCAAGGCCAGCACCCAGGGCGACAGCAACACGTCCAGACCAGGATTGCTCACGTGAGCCCCCAAGGCGGCGGCAAATGCCCGCCACCGCCCCCCCCAGGGGGACGAGTCAACTCGGCAGCGGCCCAGCGTTGACTCATCGACGTCACACCACCGAGCCGATCTTGAAGATCGGCAGGTACATCGCCACCACGATGCCGCCGATGATGGTGCCCAGGATCACGATGATGATCGGCTCCATCAGGCTGGACAGGCCCTTGACCATGTCATCGACCTCGTCCTCGTAAAACTCGGCCGCCTTGGCCAGCATGTGGTCGAGCGAGCCCGACTCCTCGCCGATCGAGGTCATCTGCAGCACCATGTTGGGGAACACGCCGGTGCTCTGCATCGCCGTGGTCAGCGCGCTGCCGGTGGACACATCGCGCTGGATCTTCTGAGTGGCCTCGGCATACACCGCGTTGCCGGCCGAGCCGCCGACCGAATCGAGCGCCTCGACCAGCGGCACGCCGGCGGCAAACATCGTCGACAGGGTGCGTGTCCAGCGGGCGATCACCGACTTGTTGATCAGCCCGCCGAAGATCGGGATGCGCAGCAGCAGCCGGTCCATCACCATCTGCATCTTCTCGGACCTGCGCCAGGCCTGCATGAACATATAGCCGCCGCCCACCATCCCCAGCAGGATGAATGGCCAGGTGGCGACAAAAAACTCCGACATCGCGATCACCACCAGCGTCGGGCCGGGCAGGTCGGCACCGAAGGAGGAGAACACATCCTTGAAGGCCGGCACCACCTTGACCATGATCACCACCACCACGATGAAGGCCACCATCAGCACCGCCACCGGGTACATCAGCGCGGCCTTGATCTTGTTTTTCAGCGCGATCGTCTTTTCCTGGTAGATCGACAGGCGCTCCAGCAATTGCTCCAGGATGCCGCCGGCCTCGCCGGCCTCGACCAGGTTGCAGTACAGCGCGTCGAACTGCATCGGGTGCTTGCGGAACGCCGCTGACAGGCTGGTGCCGGTCTCGACATCGGCGCGGATGTCGCCCAGCAGCTTGGTCAGGCGCGGGTTGACGGCGCCCCGGCCGACGATGTCGAAGGCCTGCAGCAGCGGCACACCGGCCTTCATCATGGTGGCCAGTTGCCGGGTGAACAGCGCGATGTCTTTTTGCTTGACCGAGCGCCCGCCACTGGTGCGGCGTTTTTTAAGCTTGGTCAGCAGGATGCCCTGGCGGCGCAGGCTGGCGCTGACTTGCGCCTCGCCGCCGGCGCGGATCTCACCCCGCACGATCTTGCCGTTTTTGTCCCTGCCCTCCCACTCGAAGACCAGTTCCTTGACGTTTCTTGCGGCTGATGCAGTCGCCATGGATGCTCCGGCTTGGGCCTAGCGGGTGCCGGCGACAGTGCGCCGGACGGGCAGGGCCCTGAAAAATGAGGTCATTGGTTGGTGACGGCGATCACTTCTTCGAGCGTGGTCAAGCCAGACCGCACCTTGATCAGGCCGGACTGGCGCAGGTCGCGCACACCCTCGCGCTTGGCCTGCTCGGCGATGTCCATCGCCGTGCCCTCCGACAGGATGATGCGCTGGATCGCGTCGGTGATCGGCATCACCTGGTACAGGCCGACCCGGCCCTTGTAGCCGCTGTTGCAGGCGCTGCAGCCCACCGCGCGGAACGGCCGCCAGGCGCCGTCCAGATCCTCGGGCGCATAACCGGCACGCAGCATGGCCTCGCGCGGGTAGTCGGCCGGGGTCTTGCAGTTTTCACACAGCCGGCGCGCCAACCGCTGGGCGGTGATCAGGATCACGCTGGACGCGATGTTGAACGGCGCCACGCCCATGTTGAGCAAGCGCGTGAGCGTGGTGGGTGCGTCGTTGGTGTGCAGCGTGCTCATCACCATGTGGCCGGTCTGGGCGGCCTTGATGGCGACGTCGGCAGTTTCGAGGTCGCGGATCTCGCCCACCATGATGATGTCCGGGTCCTGCCGCAGGAACGACTTGAGCGCGACCGAAAACGTCATGCCGGCACGCTCGTTGACGTTGACCTGGTTCACGCCGGGCAGGTTGATCTCGGCCGGGTCTTCGACGGTGGAGATGTTGACGCCCGGCTGGTTCAGGATGTTCAAGCAGGTGTAGAGCGACACCGTCTTGCCTGAGCCGGTCGGGCCGGTGACCAGGATCATGCCGTAGGGCCGCACGATGGCGGTCAGCAGCCGCTCCTTCTCGATTTTTTCGTAGCCTAGCGCCTCGATGCCGACCTTGGCCGACGACGGGTCGAGGATCCGGATCACGATCTTCTCGCCAAACAGCGTGGGCAGCGTGCTGACCCGGAAGTCGATCGCCTTGGTGCCGAACTTCATCTTCATGCGGCCGTCTTGCGGCACGCGTTTCTCGGAGATGTCGAGCCGGCTGATGATCTTGATGCGCGAGGCGAGCTTGTCCTTGATGGCAATTGGCGGCTGGGTGATCTCACGCAGTTCGCCGTCCACCCGGAAGCGCACCCGGTAGTTGTACTCGTAGGGCTCGAAGTGCAGGTCGGACGCACGCAGGTTGATCGCGTCGATCAGCATCTTTTGCAGGAAGCGCACCACCGGCGCGTCCTCGACCTCGGCCACCACCTCGGTCGATTCGGGCGCGCTGGCGTCGTCGGTGACATCGAACTCGAAGTCATCGGCGGTCAGCGCCTCCAGCGTTTCGGTCGCGGTGTTGCCTTGTGTCTCCAGTTGGCGCGCGAGCTTGTCGTACTCGACGACCACCCATTCGGGCGACAACTGCGTGGCGAACTTGATGCGCTCGACCGCTTCCTGGTCGGTGGGGTCGGCACCGCCGATGAACAACCGGTTGCCGCGGCGCGCCAGCATCACGATCTGGTACTGCGTGGCCAGTTTGCCGTCGACCAGACCCTTGGGCAGGCGCTCCAGGTCCACCGCCGCCAGATCGACCAGCGGCAGCGCCAACGAGGTGGACAAGGTGTGCGCCAGGTCAAACGCCGACACCGCGCCCGACGCGATCACCGCACCGATGAAGCTGATCTTGCGTTCTCGGGCGGACTTGGCCAGGTCCTCGGCAGCCTTGCTGCTGAGCTTGCCGGCGTGCACCAAGACCCTCGCCACACCGGAGAGAGAGGACAGCGGTATTTCGACCAGGGTTTCCAAGGCAGGTTCAGCGCTCTCGCAGCAGGGCAGTCACGGGGCATCATCGCCGCCGCACCGGCGGACTGTAACCCGAAGGACTGCGTTGAATTGAGGCTTGTTCCCGGGCCCGCGCAAGGGAAATCGGTAAGCGGATGCGTCAGGGCTTCGCCCCATCCCATTCGACGGGATGGGTCCAGCGCGATCCGGTGTGGCCTCAGGGTGTGCGCAATGGCCTGCGGCTCGGATCAGACTGGTCGGGGTGAGAGGATTCGAACCTCCGGCCTCTACGTCCCGAACGTAGCGCTCTACCAGGCTAAGCTACACCCCGAATTTTTTGGCTGCGCACGTCGTCGAATTGAACCGATCAACGGGAGCCGTCTTGCAGGTCGGTCAGGAAGATCGCTCTACCGACCGAGCACATAATTCTAGCAGAGCCTGCAAGGCGCTCGAGTCGGGCAAGCCTGAGAGTGCATCCCTGGCCTTGTTGGCCTCGGCGCGGGCAGCGTCGCGGGTGGCCGCCAGCGCGCCGGTGCGGCGCACGATGGCCAGGATCTCGTCCAGCCGTTCGCTCTCGCCGTGCTCGATCGAGTGGCGCATCAACAGCCGCTCATCGTCGGTGCAACGTGCCATCGCAATCAGCAAGGGCAGCGTGGGCTTGCCCTCACGCAGGTCGTCACCCACGTTTTTGCCCAGCGCGTGGGTGTCGCCCTCGTAGTCCAGCAGGTCGTCGACCAGTTGGAAGGCGGTCCCCAGTGACCTGCCATAGTCGGCGCAGGCCTCTTCGATCTCGTGCCCGGCATCGGCCAGCACGGCGCCGAGCCGGGCGCTGGCCTCGAACAGCTTGGCGGTCTTGTAGCGGATCACCCGCAGGTAGTCGTCCACCGCCAGGTCGGGGTCGTGCATGTTCATCAGCTGCAGCACCTCGCCCTCGGCGATCACGTTGGTGGCGTCGGCCAGAACCTCCAGCACACGCATGCGGTTGATGCCGACCATCATCTGAAAGGCGCGTGAGTACAGGAAGTCGCCGACCAACACGCTGGCGGCGTTGCCGAACAAGGCATTGGCGGTCTGGCGGCCGCGGCGCAGTGCGGACTCGTCCACCACGTCGTCATGCAGCAGGGTGGCGGTGTGGATGAACTCGACGATGGCTGCCAGCTCGTGGCGCTCGGGGCCGGCAAAGCCCAACGCTTCGGCGAACAGCAGCACCAGGCGGGGCCGGATGCGCTTGCCGCCGGCGCTGACGATGTAGTGGCCAATCTGGTTGATCAGCGCGACGTCCGAAGCCAGCCGCCGGTGAATCACCTGGTCAACCTGCTGCATATCGGCGGCCATCGGGTCAGCGGCGGTCGATGCGGGGGCGTTGGGTTCAGTCAAGGGGGCTCGGGCTGGAAGCAGTGGCAAATTATAGGGAGGGCGCCATGGGCAGCCCGGCGGCAAGGGCCGGCGCCGGGCACGGCCGGTCGGCTGCCTGCACCTTGCCGGCTGCTGCTATACTCAAAGGTTCTTTCGGCCAAACAGGCCGTTGGAAGACGTTAAACGCAACAATTTCAGGCAAGTAAGGCAAGTAAAGGCACATATGTACGCGCTCATAAAAACCGGTGGCAAGCAGTTCAAGGTTGCTTCCGGCGAAAAGATCAAGGTAGAACAGATAGCAGCGGACGTGGGCCAAGAGATCGTGATCGACCAGGTTCTGGCAGTCGGCAGCGGCGCAGAATTGACGATCGGGACTCCCTTGGTGGCCGGTGCCACGGTGACCGCCACCGTGGTATCGCACGGCAAGCACGACAAGGTGCGCATCTTCAAGATGCGTCGCCGCAAGCACTATCAGCGGCATGGCGGTCACCGCCAGACCTACACCGAGCTCCAAATCGGCGCCATCGGCGTCTGATCCGGCCCCAGTCCATCCGAGGTATTTAGCACCATGGCACAGAAAAAAGGCGGCGGCTCTACGCGAAACGGCCGTGACTCACAGCCCAAGATGTTGGGCGTCAAGGTCTACGGCGGCCAGGTCATCCCGGCCGGCTCGATCATCGTGCGTCAGCGCGGCACCCGGTTCCACGCTGGCGACAACGTCGGCATGGGCAAGGACCACACGCTGTTTGCACTGGTCAATGGCACCGTGTCGTACGCCATCAAGGGCGCGCTGAACCGCCACATGGTGTTTGTCACGCCGGTCTGAGGCGAGCACCAGCAGCTTGCCCCGGCTTGACGCCGGGGTCATGATCAAGGTTCGGGATTTCCCTGAACTTTGCTCACCAAGCCCCGGCCTGCCGGGGCTTTTGTGTTTTTCTGGGCCGGGTGCCCGAGGGGTTGCAGCATGAAATTTGTCGACGAAGCGACCATCGACATCGCCGCCGGTGATGGCGGCGCGGGCTGCATGAGCTTTCGGCGCGAAAAATTCATCCCCTTTGGCGGCCCCAATGGCGGTGACGGCGGCCGGGGCGGTAATGTTTTCGCCGTGGCCGACCGCAACATCAACACGTTGATCGACTACCGCTACGCCCGCCGCCACGAGGCGCGCAACGGTGAGGGCGGTCGCGGCTCGGACCAGTTTGGTGCGGCCGCCGAGGACATCGTGCTGCGCATGCCGGTAGGCACGATCGTTCGCGATTTCGAGACCGACGAGGTGTTGGCCGAGTTGCTGGACCCGGATGTCAAGACATTGCTGGCCAAGGGTGGCGACGGTGGTTTTGGCAACATGCACTTCAAGAGCAGCACCAACCGTGCGCCGCGCCAGAAGACGCCCGGCTGGCCGGGTGAGGCGAAGAAGATCAAGCTCGAATTGCGGGTGCTGGCCGACGTCGGCCTGCTGGGCTTGCCCAACGCCGGCAAGTCCACGCTGATCGCGTCGATCTCCAACGCCCGGCCCAAGATCGCCGACTATCCGTTCACCACCTTGCACCCCAATCTGGGCGTGGTGCGGGCCGGCCCGGAGCGCAGCTTCGTGGTGGCCGACCTGCCCGGCTTGATCGAGGGTGCGGCCGAGGGCGCCGGCCTGGGGCACTTGTTCCTGCGCCATTTGCAGCGCACCCGCTTGCTGCTGCACGTGGTGGACATGGCGGCCTTTGACGGCGGTGACCCGGTGGCGCAGGCCAAGGCGATCATCCAGGAGCTGCGCAAGTACGACGAATCGCTGTACCAGAAGCCCCGCTGGATCGTGCTGAACAAGCTCGACATGGTGCCGGCGGAGGAGCGTGCGGCGCTGGTCAAGGACTTCATCAAGCGCTTGCGCTGGAAGGGCCCGGTGTTCCAGATCTCGGCACTGGCGCGCGAAGGGCTGGACCCGATGGTGCAAGCGATCTACGAGCATGTGGCCGCGCAAAAGGTGCAGGCGCCGGCCGAGGTGGACCCGCGTTTTGATGCCAAGCCGGTGGCGCCGGCGCCGGTGGGCTTCGACGATGACTGAGCTGGTGACCGGCGCGACGGCCGGTTTGCCGGCAAGCGCGCCGACCAACCCATCGACCAGCGTCCTGACCAGCGCCCGCCGCATCGTCGTCAAGGTCGGCTCCAGCCTGGTCACCAACGAGGGCCGGGGCATCGACGCCGACGCGGTGGGCAACTGGTGCCGGCAGCTGGCGCTGCTGGCGGGCCAGGGCCGCGAAGTGGTGATGGTCAGCTCTGGCGCGATTGCCGAGGGCATGAAGCGCCTGGGCTGGCGCACCCGGCCGACCGAGTTGCATGAGCTGCAGGCGGCAGCCGCCGTCGGCCAGATGGGCCTGGCCCAGATGTACGAGACCCAGCTCTCGCTGCACGGCCTGGGCAGCGCGCAGGTGCTGCTGACCCACGCCGACCTGGCCGACCGCGAGCGTTATCTGAATGCCCGCTCGACCCTGCTGACGCTGCTGCGGCTGCAGGTGATCCCGGTGATCAACGAAAACGACACCGTCGTCAACGACGAGATCAAGTTTGGCGACAACGACACCCTGGGCGCGCTGGTGGCCAACCTGGTCGAGGCCGACGCGCTGGTGATCCTGACCGACCAACGTGGGCTGTATTCGGCCGACCCGCGCCAGGTGGCCGATGCCCGCTTCATCGACACCGCCACGGCGGGTGATCCGGCGCTGGAGCTGATGGCCGGCGGCGCGGGCTCGTCAATTGGCCGGGGCGGCATGCTGACCAAGATCCTGGCCGCCAAGCGCGCGGCCGGCAGCGGTGCCAGCACCGTGATCGCCTGGGGCCGCGAGCCCGATGTGTTACTGCGGCTGGCGGCGGGCGAGGCGATCGGCACCGCGCTGCTGGCCGGCACGCCCAAGCTGGCGGCGCGCAAGCAATGGATGGCCGACCACCTGCAACTGCGCGGCGCGGTGACGGTGGACGCGGGCGCCGCGCTCAAACTGCGCGACGAAGGCAAGAGCTTGCTGCCGATCGGCGTGACCGAGGTTGAAGGTGACTTCCACCGCGGTGATGTGATCGCGGTCCGGACCACGACGGGGGTCGAGATCGCCCGTGGGCTTGCCAACTATGCCTCGGGCGAGGCTCGGCTGATCGCCCGCAAACCGTCGTCGCAGATTGCCGGGCTGCTGGGGTTTTCCAACGAACCCGAGCTGATCCACCGCGACAACCTGGTCCTCACCTGAGGCCAATGCCTCAACTGCCCTGCTGGTAAGCCCCGGCGATCTGGAACAAATGCTCGCGGGATGCGGGCTCCAGGTAGGGCATCAGCAGCGCCAGCACGTGGTAGGCGCCGCGCGACAGGGCGGCGGCTGCGCTCTCGGGCTCCAGCGCCCGGCGCGGGTCGCGCACGTACTCGTAGCTCAGCCAATAGGTCAGCACCACCACCATGCTGCTGGCCACCGGCTCGGCCTCGCGGCGGTCGATGCGCATGGTGTTGCCGCGTGCCAGGCCGTCCAGCACCTGGGCCACTGCACGTGACTTGTTCTTCAGCACAAACTGGAAGTGGGTCTCCAGCCGGCGGTTTTTGCTGAGCAGGTCGTTCAGGTCGCGGTACAAGAAGCGGTACTGCCAGATCAGCTCGAACAGCATGTGGAAAAACAGCCAGGCGTCCTCGACATTGCGCACGTTGTCTGCCGCGTGCAGCAGGTCATTGAGGGCCCGCTCGTAGCGGTCGAACAGCGAGTTGATCAGCTCGTCCTTGGCCGGGTAGTGGTAGTACAGGTTGCCCGGGCTGATGCCCATCTCGGCCGAGATCAGCGTGGTGCTGACATTGGGCTCACCAAAGCGGTTGAACAAGTCCAGCGTGACCTCAAGAATGCGCTCGGCGGTGCGGCGTGGTTTCTTGGGCGCGGCCTTCGAGGCAGCTGAACGGGACGGCGGGGCCGGCGGCGGTGTGGGGTTGAAGGCTTGCATGGCGTGGCGCGAATCTAGCACCTGAGGCGGGCGCTGGCTGTGATCGCTGTCCCTACGCCGGTACCGGCTGTATCCTGAGATCTTCTCCCGAACCGAGGTCAATGACGTAGACTGCGCAGCATTCTGTAATCTACCCTTCAAGGAGTCGGCCATGGGCTTTTCAGCCAGCGATGTGGTGCCCTTCACTCAGGCGCGTGCCAACCTGTCCGAACTCGCCGACCAGGCCAAGGCCGGCGCCGAGAAGATCATCACCAAGAACGGTGAAAGCTACGTCGCCCTGATCGACGCCGACCGGCTGGATTACTACCACCGGTTGGAGCGCGAGCGCATCCACCTGCTGCTGATAGACGACGCCAGGCGCGGCCTGGCCGACATCACCGCCGGCCGCACCTGTGAGGCTGACACCGCCATCGCCCAGCTGCAGAAACGTCGAGCCGGTGTAACAACGGCGGACGCCGGCCGCGTCTCCGCCAGTCTAGCCGCCACATCCGGCAAGGCCGCCAAGAAGCGTGGCTGATGATGTCTACCGGGTTGAACTGACCGCGAGCTTCTTGGAGCGGCTTGACACCATCGAGGCGTTTTTGACTGAGGCGGATGCCGCCTTTGCCTTCGACGACCTGCTGGCAGAGCTGCGCGCCACCGTCATCCCCAACCTGGCCAGGTTTCCGCGCATTGGCCGGCGCTACCTGGACAACGCGCCGCAATCGGCCGAGGCACTGGCCCAGCTCGCCAAGCTTCCGGCCGGCGCCGCCAACGCCCTGCGTGAATACCTGCATGGTGACTACCTGATGTTGTACGCGGCCATGGATGCCAGCACTACCGGGTACCTGCTGTCGATCCGCCACGACCGCCAGCTTTCGTTTGCCTTCGCTCGGCTGTGGCCGGGATCAAATTGACCTTGGGAGACCCGACTTGTCGATCTCACCGGCCACCAACGAGGCAACGACCCGCAGCCAGCTTGTAGATACGCAACTTGCGCCGGCTGCAGGGTCGCGAGCGAAGGCGAATAGCAGAGGGGCAAGCGAGGCACACGCTGCAGGATGTTGAGAGTCATTTTCAGCAGTGGGCCGCTGACCTGTCGCCAAGTGAGCCGCACCACGCGGTGCACGCCGTACTGAGTCAATCTCTGATGCAGCCGGCACGGGCGCATTCCTGGCTGGCGGAGCTGGCATCGATCACTTGAATTGCCAAGGCAGCGCTAGATTTCTGGCTGAATTCACGTGCTGCTGGACCAGCGACGAACACGACGACAAAGGCGCAGTGCGCCAGCAGCAGGCGGACAGCCTCCCTACAATCGCGCCCCATGCCCGCAGTCAGCTTTCAACAGGTCGAGAAGACCTACACCGGGGCGAGTGGCACGTTTCGCGCGCTCGATTCCGTCTCGTTCGATATTCCGCAAGGCGAGTTCTTCGGCTTGCTGGGCCCCAACGGCGCTGGCAAGACCACCTTGATCAGCGTGCTGGCCGGCCTGACCCGACCCAGTGGCGGCCGCGTCACGGTGATGGGCTTCGATGTGCAGCGCGACGCGGCGGCGGCCCGCAAGGCGCTGGGCGTGGTGCCGCAGGAGCTGGTATTCGACCCCTTCTTTACGGTGCGCGAAGCCTTGCGCATCCAGAGCGGCTACTTTGGTGTGCGCCGCAACGGCGCCTGGATCGACGAGCTGCTGGAGCACCTGGGCCTGACCGATAAGGCCGACGCCAACATGCGGCAATTGTCCGGTGGCATGAAGCGCCGGGTGCTGGTGGCCCAGGCGCTGGTGCACCGCCCGCCGGTGATCGTGCTGGACGAGCCCACGGCGGGCGTTGATGTGGAGTTGCGCCAGACGCTGTGGGCCTTCATTGCCCGCCTGAACCGCGAAGGCCACACCGTGCTGCTGACCACCCATTACCTGGAAGAAGCCGAAGCCCTGTGCCACCGCATCGGCATGCTCAAGCAGGGCAAGCTGGTGGCGCTGGACCGCACCGCCAACCTGCTGGCCGCCACCGCCAGCACCATGCTGCGTTTCAAGACCGACCAGGCGCTGCCTGCCGCGTTGGCCGGCCAGGCCCGTGTCACCGGCCGCATCGTGCAGCTCAAGGCGCGGGATGCTGCCGATGTCGAGCGCCTGCTGGCCGCGCTGCGCGAGGCGCAGGTGCGCATCGAAGACCTGGAAATCGGCCGTGCCGACCTGGAGGATGTGTTCCTGGAAATCATGCACGCGGGCGGGCGCCAGCCCGCGCTGGATGGCGCCACCGGGCTGGGCGACGTGCCGGCCAGCGCCGGGGTGGCGGCATGATCCGCCTGGCGGGCGCGCGCACGCTGTTTTTCAAAGAGGTGCTGCGCTTCTGGAAGGTGGGTTTCCAGACCGTGGCAGCACCCGTGCTCACGGCCATGATGTATTTGCTGATCTTCGGCCATGTGATGCAAGGCCGGGTCGAGGTGTTTCCGGGCGTGGGCTACACCAGCTTCCTGATCCCCGGGCTGGTGATGATGAGCGTGCTGCAAAACAGCTTTGCCAACAGTTCGTCCAGCCTGGTGCAGAGCAAGATCACCGGCAACCTGGTGTTTCTGCTGCTGTCGCCGCTGTCGCACTGGGCCTGGTTTGTGGCTTATGTGGGCGCCAGCATGGTGCGTGGCCTGGTGGTCGGGCTGGGCGTGTTTTTGGTCACGGTCTGGTTTGCGCCGCCGGCCTTTGCCCAGCCGCTGTGGATCGTGGTCTTCATGGTGCTGGGCTCAGGCATGCTGGGTGCGCTGGGCCTGATCGCCGGGCTGTGGGCCGACAAGTTCGACCAGATGGCCGGCTTCCAGAACTTCATCATCATGCCGATGACGTTTTTGTCCGGCGTTTTCTACTCGGTGCACTCGCTGCCGACGTTCTGGCTGCAGGTCAGCCACCTCAACCCGTTTTTCTACATGATCGACGGCTTCCGGCGCGGTTTTTTTGGCACCAGCGATGTCTCGCCCTGGATCAGCCTGGGCGTGGTGGGCGGCAGTTTTGTGGTTGTCTCGGCCGTGGCGCTGCACCTGCTCAAGACCGGCTACAAGCTGCGGCCCTGACGGGTGCGTGTCGGCGCCGTTGCTATCGACCGGCGCCCGGCGGCATGGGGTGACGGTCTGAGATAATCCGGCGCATGTCGAACCCCACCGCTGACGACGTGCGCAGCTTCATCGCTGCCGGCCTGCCCTGCGACCATCTTGAGGTTGAAGGCGATGGCCAGCACTTTTTTGCCACCATCGTCTCGCCCGAGTTTGCCGGCAAGAGCCGGGTGGCCCGCCACCAGCGGGTCTACAGCGCCCTGGGCGACCGGATGCGGGCGCAGATCCATGCGCTGTCGATGAAGACCCTGACCCCCGCCGAGTGGGCCGCCACGCCTGACCTGGCGCAGCCCCCTCACCACTGACACCCCGCGGCTGCACGCTGCGGGTGGCCTGACGGCGCCATCCAGCGCGCCCAGCCACCTGATCCGGCGAGCGGCCCCTGACCCAGGCCACTCCACATGGACAAACTCATCATCCGCGGCGGCCGCCGCCTGCAAGGCACCGTCGTCATCGCCGGCGCCAAGAACGCCGCGCTGCCCGAGTTGTGCGCCGCGTTGCTGGTCGACGGCGTGACCACGTTGCACAACGTGCCGCAGCTGCAAGACGTGGCCACCATGCTCAAGCTGCTGCGCAGTATGGGCGTGGTGGCCGAGCGATCAGCCAGCCAGCCCGACGCGGTGACGCTGGACGCCAGCCGCATCACCTCGCCCGAGGCGCCCTACGACCTGGTCAAGACCATGCGGGCGTCGATCCTGGCGCTGGGGCCGCTGCTGGCGCGCTTTGGCCAGGCCCGGGTGTCGCTGCCCGGCGGTTGCGCCATCGGCTCGCGCCCGGTGGACCAGCACATCAAGGGCCTGCAGGCGATGGGTGCCGAGATCACCATGGAGCGTGGCTACATCCTGGCCAAGGCGGCCCGGCTCAAGGGCGCCCGCATCACCACCGACATGGTCACCGTCACCGGCACCGAGAACCTGCTGATGGCTGCCACCCTGGCCGACGGCGAGACGGTGCTGGAAAACGCTGCCCAAGAGCCAGAGATCGTCGATCTGGCCGCCTTGTTGATCACGATGGGCGCCCGCATCGAGGGCCACGGCAGCAGCCGCATCCGCATCCAGGGCGTGCCGCAGTTGCACGCGCCTGCCGCGCCGCACCACATCGTGCCCGACCGCATCGAGGCCGGCACCTTTTTGTGCGCCGTGACGGCCACCGGCGGCGACGTGATGCTGCAAGGCGCTGAAGCCCGCCACCTGGACGCGGTGATCGACAAGCTGCGGGAGTCCGGCGCCAACATTACCGACGGTGTGCAGCATGGCCGCAGCTGGATCCGGGTGCGCTCGGACGGCCGGCCGCGTGCGGTGGGCTTCCGTACCAGCGAGTACCCGGCGTTTCCGACCGACATGCAGGCCCAGTTCATGGCCGTCAACAGCGTGGCCGACGGCACGGCGCGCATCAGCGAGACGATCTTCGAGAACCGCTTCATGCACGTCAACGAGCTGGTGCGCCTGGGTGCGCGCATCGAGGTGGACGGCCATATGGCGGTGGTGACCGGTGTGCCGATGCTGTCGGGCGCCACCGTGATGGCCACCGACCTGCGCGCCTCGGCCAGCCTGGTGATCGCCGGCCTGGTGGCGCGTGGCGAGACCCAGATCGACCGCATCTACCACCTGGACCGCGGCTACGACCGCATGGAAGCCAAGCTGCGCGCCATCGGCGCCGACATCGAGAGGCAAGCCTGATGCCCAGCCCGACCCCGATCATCACCCTGGCATTGTCCAAGGGCCGCATTTTTGATGACGCGCTGCCGCTGCTGGCCGCCGCCGGCATCGAGGTGATCGACGACCCGGAAAAAACCCGCAAGCTGATCCTGGCTACCAACCACCCCGGGGTGCGTGTGCTGCTGGTGCGCGCCAGCGACGTGCCCACCTACGTCGAGCAAGGCGGCGCCGACCTGGGCGTGGCCGGCCTGGACGTGCTGATCGAGCATGCCGCCGAGCTGGGCGGTGGCACGGGCGGGCTGTACCTGCCGGTGGATTTGAAGATCGCGCGCTGCCGCATCAGCGTGGCCACCCGCGCCGACTTCGACTACGCCGCCGCCGTCAAGCAAGGCTCGCGCATCCGCGTGGCCAGCAAGTACACCCACATCGCCCGCCAGCACTTTGCCGACAAGGGTGTGCACGTGGACCTGATCAAGCTGTACGGCTCGATGGAGCTGGCGCCGCTGACCGGCCTGGCCGACGCCATCGTCGATCTGGTGTCCACCGGCAGCACGCTCAAGGCCAACCACCTGGTCGAGGTCGAGCGCATCATGGACATCAGCTCGCGGTTGGTGGTCAATCCGGCCGCGCTCAAGCTCAAGCGTGAGCCGATGCGCCAGCTGATCGACGCATTTGCCCGTGCGGCCGGTTGATCGGCCACCATGACCGCCGTCAACATCCGCCAGCTCAGCACCGCCGCCGCCGACTTTGAAGTCGAGTTTGCGCGCGTGCTGCACTGGTCGGCCGAGACCGACCATGCGATCGAGCAGCGTGTCGCCGACATCCTGGCCGACGTGCGCTTGCGCGGCGACGCCGCCGTGCTGGACTACACCGCCCGCTTCGACGGCCTGACCGCCAGTGACATGGCCGCGCTGGCGCTGAGCCGCGACGAGCTGCAGCGCGCTTTTGAGGCCATCACCCCGGCACAGCGCGACGCCCTCCAAGCCGCTGCCGCGCGGGTGCGCAGCTACCACCAGCGCCAGTTGCAGGCCTGCGGCCTGAGCTGGCAGTACCGCGACGACGACGGCACCCTGCTGGGCCAGAAGGTCACGCCGCTGGACCGGGTGGGCATCTACGTGCCTGGCGGCAAGGCCGCCTACCCGTCGTCGGTGCTGATGAACGCCATCCCCGCCCATGTCGCCGGGGTGGCCGAGATCATCATGGTGGTGCCCACCCCGCGTGGCGACAAAAACCCGCTGGTGCTGGCGGCCGCCTTTGTCGCGGGTGTCAGCCGCGTCTTCACCGTGGGCGGGGCGCAAGCCGTGGCCGCGCTGGCCTACGGCACCGCCACCATCCCACGGGTGGACAAGATCACCGGCCCGGGCAACGCCTACGTGGCGGCGGCCAAGCGCCGGGTGTTTGGCCAGGTCGGCATCGACATGATCGCCGGCCCTAGCGAGATCCTGGTGCTGGCCGACGGCAGCACGCCGCCAGACTGGGTGGCGATGGACTTGTTCAGCCAGGCCGAGCACGACGAGCTGGCGCAAAGCATCCTGCTGTGCCCGGACGCCGGCTACCTCGACCAGGTCAAGGCCGCGATCGACCGGCTGCTGCCCGAGATGCCCCGCCAGGCGGTGATCCGTGCCTCACTGGAAGGCCGCGGCGCGCTGATCCTGACCCGGTCGATGCAGGAGTCCTGCGAGATCAGCAACCGCATCGCACCCGAGCACTTGGAGGTCAGCACAACCGACCCGCAGCGCTGGGAGCCCCACTTGCGCCACGCCGGCGCAATCTTCTTGGGTGCCTATACCAGTGAAAGTCTGGGCGACTATTGCGCCGGCCCCAACCATGTGCTGCCCACCTCGGGCACGGCGCGGTTTTCGTCACCGCTGGGGGTCTACGACTTCCAGAAGCGCAGCAGCCTGATCGAGGTCAGCGAGGCCGGCGCCCAGGTGCTGGGACCGATTGCGGCCGAACTGGCCTACGGCGAGGGGCTGCAGGCGCACGCCCGGGCAGCGCAGATGCGGCTCAAGGCGGTCTGAGAGCCTGAGAGTCTTTCGTTCATGCCCGCTCATCACGCCCAAAAACGCCCGCTCGTCGTTGCAAATGCTCGCCATAGCCCGGGCTATGGCTGTGCTTTGCGCCTAGATCGGACGCCTTTGGACGCGCTGCTCGGTCGCGCCCGAAAAACTCTCAGGCTCTGACACCCGGCCAGGCTGTCGCAAGCGGCAGCGCCGCCAGGACTCAACGCAAGCCGGTGGCGGTGGGTGTGAGCCAGCGCTGCCACAGGCCGCGCAAACCCACCTCCAGGTGCTGCGCAAACCGCGGCGCATCGCACAGCGGCGAAGCCAGCAGCCGATCGCGCAAGCCCTGGCGCAGCGCAGACAACGCCGCCAGGTCGCCGGCATGCTGCACAGCGCGGGCCAGGTAGTCGTCGGCACCCTGGGCCACCCAGTCGGCCAGGCCCAGGTTTTGCAGGATCGACAGGCCCTGGCGCGACAGGGCGGTGTCGCCCGGCCAGGTCAGCACCGGCACGCCCATCCACAGTGCCTCCAGGCTGGTGGTGCCGCCGGGGTAGGGGAACGGGTCGAGTGCGATGTCCACCTGGGCATAGGCCGTCAGATAGTCGGCGCGGGATTGGGCCGGTTGCAGCCGCAACCGATCGGCGCCGATGCCGTGTCGGGCAAACCGGTCCAGCACCGATTGGCGCACCGCCGCGTCTTGCAGCGGCGCACTCTGCAGCACCAGGCTGCTGCCCGGCACGGCGTGCAGGATGCGTGACCACAGCGCCAGCACCGCGTCGTTGAGCTTGGCCAGGTGGTTGAAGCAGGCAAAGCGCACGCCGCCACCGGCCAGCGCCGGCAGCGGCGCCACCGGCAGGTCGAACGCCGGCGGCGTGAAGCACAGGAAGGTTTCGGGCAGGCGCAGCAGCGGCTCGGCAAACCCGGCCTCGGCGCCGGGTGGCGCGATCCACGGGTCGACGATCAGCGCGTCCACCGCCGCCACCCCGGTGCTGGCGCAATAGCCCAGCCAGCTGAGTTGCACCGGCGCCGGTCGCCAGGCCAGCACCGGCAGGCGGTTCTGGTGGGTGTGGCCGGACAGGTCGATCAGCAGGTCGATGCCGTCGGCGTGGATCGTGCTGGCCAGCGTGGCATCGTCCTGGTCGGCCACTGGACGCCAGCCCTGGCAATGGGCGCGCAGGCGCTGGCTCAGCGCATCGTCGGCGCGGTGGTTGGCATAGGCGTGGATCTCGATCCGGCCGGCGGCCTGGCGGGCCAGCGCGGCCAGCACCGATTCGAGAAAAAAGCCGACCGGGTGGGTGCGCAAGTCGGCCGACAGCAGGCCGATGCGCAGGCACTTGTCGGGCTGGCGGGGGTTGGCCCAAGTCGTGAAAGGCCGGGCCTGCCGGGCGGCGAGTGCGCCGAAGCGGCGGGCGTCGGCCAGGTGTTGCGCCGACCGGCTGGCGGCAGCGGCCGGGCCAGGCACGCTGTCCAAGGGCTGCGCCTGGTACTGCTGCAGGAACAACACCGCACTGTGCAGCGCCAGGTCGGCCGGCGCCAGCGCCAGCGCCCGCTGCAACTGGGCCAAGGCCGCCTCGGGCTGGCCCAGCGTCTTGAACAGGTGGCCCAGGTTGCTGTGCACCAGCGCCAGTTCGGGCGCCAGCACCACCGCCTGTTGGTGGGCGGGTAGTGCGTCACCCAGCCGGCCGGCAGCCATCAGCGCGTTGCCCAGGTTGCTGTGCGCCAGCGCCAGCCCGGGCTGCCAGGCGACAGCCTGTTGCAGCGACAGCAGCGCGGCGTCGGGCTGGCCCAACGCCAGCAACGCCACGCCCAGGTTGACCGCCACCGTGGCCTGGCCAGGCTGCAGCGCCAGCGCCTGCCGGAAGCCGGCCACTGCGTCGGCGTGGCGCCCCAGGTCGGCCAGCAGATTGGCGCGGTGCACTTGGGCGGGCACCAGGCCGGGCTGCAGTTGCAGCGCGGTCTCAAAGCTGGCCAGCGCGGCCTCGGGCTGGCCGGTGCTGTGCAGCAGCAGGCCCAGCTGGTCGTGACTGCCGGCATGGCGCGGCCGCAGTGCCAGCGACTGGCGCAGGCTGGCGGCGGCGGCGTCAAACTGGCCCAGGGCTTTGAGCGCAAGGCCGAGCGCGCCGTGGGCCTCGGCCATGCGGGGATTGAGCGCCAGGGCCTGCTGGACGCTGGTGATGGCCTCTTGCGGGCGGCCCTGGCCGGCCAGCGCATTGCCCAGGTTCAGGTGCGCCGCCGCCAGACCCGGCTGCAGGCGCAGCGCCTCGCGACAACGGGCCTCGGCCGCGGCCCACTGGCCTTGGCGCGCCAGCACGTCGCCCAGGTTGCTGTGGGCCTGGGCAAAGCCGGGTTGGATCTGCAGCGCACGCCGGTAGCAGGTAGCCGCCTGGTCAAACTCGCCACGCGCCAGGTGCACACCACCCAGGTTGCTGGGCACCTCGGCGTCCAGCGGCAGCAGCGCCATCGCGCGCTGCAGCGGCGCCAGCGCGTCCTGGCCTTGCACCAGCAGGGCGATGCCCCAGGCCTTCCAGGCCTGGCCGTCGGCGGGATGGCGGGTGGCCAGCACCTGCGCGTTGGCCGCCATCTCGGCATGGCGCCCGCTGTTGAACAGGCCGAACAGCGCCACCAGGTCGGCTTGCGGCACCCGGGCGGCGGCGGCTGAAGCGGCCGAGACGGGCCGCTGGGTGGGCCGCTGGCCGGGCCGCAGTGCGGCGGCGGGCTTGCCGGGCTTTTTCATCCGCGGCTCAGGCGGGCGATCAGCCCGTCCAGGTAGTGGTTGAACAGCATGTCCGCATCCTGGCCGAACAGCTTGATGCGCCCGGTGTGCCGCAGCAGCAGCAGGCCCACGCCCTGGGCAAACAGCGCTGTGGCTTCGAAGCGGGCGGCGTCCGCGCCCAGCCCCAGCGCGATCAGCGCCTGCTCACCGGGCGCCAGCGCGTCGTGCAGGCGCTGGTTGAGCGCGCGGTTCAGCTCCGGCGTCAGACCACGTTCGGCCAGGCCCTGCACCAGGTAAAAGCCCAGGTCCAGGTCGCGCGGGTTGCGGGTGAAGAAGTCGAACCAGGCGCGTGAGCGGGCGCGCAGCTCGGCGGCGGGCGCTGCGGTGGGCGCTGCGGTGGGCGGGGCGGCGGGCGGGG
>Ga0209181_10001196_pt1 | contig 46100 bp, 50 predicted proteins | sample MAT05_FD_187208 | JGI IMG/M metagenome (GOLD analysis project Ga0209181, IMG submission 187208) | Freshwater microbial communities from Lake Fryxell liftoff mats and glacier meltwater in Antarctica - MAT-05 (SPAdes) (version 2) | ecosystem: Environmental > Aquatic > Freshwater > Ice > Liftoff... | reverse complement strand
CCTATGCGCGGGTGACCGGCACGTTGGGCGCCTGCGTGACCAGCACCGGTACCGGTGCCGGCAATGCGGCCGGCGCACTGGTCGAGGCGATCACCGCCGGCACGCCGCTGCTGCACCTGACCGGGCAGATCGAGTCGGCCTACCTCGACCGCGATCTCGGCTATATCCACGAGCACCCGGCGCAACTGGCGATGCTCAAGGCCGTCGGCAAGGACGCCTTTCGGATCCGCAACCCGGCCACCGCGCTGGCCTCGCTGCGCGAGGCGGCCCGCCTGGCCCGCACGCCGCCGTGTGGCCCGGTGAGCATCGAGATACCGATCGACGTGCAGAAAATGCTGCTCGATCTGCCAGACGATATTTCTCCGCTGCCAGTGGCCCCGGCGCAGCCCGCCCTGGCCGCGGTGCATGCGCTGGCCGAGCGACTGTTGCAGGCGCAGCGTCCGCTGCTGTGGCTCGGTGGTGGCGCGCGCGGTGCATCCGTCGCCGCCCGGCGCCTGGTCGACATGGGTTGGGCGGTGGTCAGCTCGGTGCAGGGCCGCGGCATCGTGCCCGAGGACCACCCGCTGACGCTGGGTTCCTACAACCTGCAAAAGCCGGTCGAGGCTTTCTACGAGACGGTCGACGCGCTGTTGGTGGTCGGGTCGCGCCTGCGCAGCAACGAGACCCTGAGCTACAAGCTGCAACTGCCGGCTACACGCTACCGCATCGATGCCAACCCGCTGGTCGAGGGCCGCGGCTACGACAGCGCGAGTTTCCTGCATGGCGATGCGCAACTGTGTCTGGACGCACTGGCCGACCGCCTGCAGGGCCGCATGCAGATCGACCCGCGGCTGGCAGTTGATGTGCGGCAGGCGCGTGCCGAGGCGGTGACTCTGGTGGACGCTACCCTGGGCCCGTATGTGCGTCTCAAGAACGCATTGGGCGACGCGGTTGGAAACAAGCTCTGGTGGGTGCGCGACATCACCTTGTCCAACAGCATGTGGGGTAACCGCGCGCCAGTGCTCGACCATCCGCGGGCCGGTGTGCATGCGTTGGGCGGGGGCATCGGCCAGGGCCTGGCCATGGGCATCGGTACCGCGATCGCAGACGCTGTGCATGGCCTGGGGCGCAAGACCGTGGCCCTGGTGGGCGACGGCGGCTTCATGCTCAACCTGGGTGAGCTGGCCTGTGCGGTGCAGGAAAAGGTCGACCTGCTGATCCTGCTGATGAACGACGCCAGCTACGGCGTGATCCGCAATATCCAGGACGACATCTACGGCAGCCGCCACTGTTATGTGGACCTGCTGAACCCGGAATTCGCGGGCCTGTGCGCCAGCCTGAAGCTGCCGCATTTCCGCCTGGCCGACCCGGCACAGACCGCCGACACCCTGGCGCAGGCACTGCGTGTGCCAGGGCCGGTGATGGTCGAGGTGGACATGAAGGCCTGGGGTCCGTTCGCGGCCAAGTTCGCCGGCCCAATTCTCAAGAAAGATTGAGCCCCATGCCCCGCCTCACGCTGATCGGTTTCGGTGCCATCGGTCGCTCGGTCTACCAGCGCCTGCAGGGCCATGCGCGCCTGCAGATCGACGCGGTGGTGGTGTCGCCTCGCAGCCTGGAGGCCACGCAAGCGGCTGTGGCCAGCGGCACGCGGGTCTGCACCGAGGTACCCGAAGACGCCACGCTGGTGCTGGAGTGTGCCGGCCACGGCGCGCTGCTCGCCCATGTGCTGCCAGCGCTGGAGCGCGGCGTGGAGTGCGCGGTGCTCTCGGTCGGCGCCCTGTCCGAGCCGGGTCTGCCCGAGCAGATGGCCGATGCGGCGCGGCGCGGCGGTGCACAGCTGCATCTGCTGCCGGGCGCCATCGGGGGGGTGGATGCGATTGCTGCCGCACGGCTGGCCGGTCTGGATGCTGTCACCTACACCGGCCGCAAGCCACCCGCAGGCTGGCGTGGCACGCCGGCGCAGGGCTTGGTGGACCTCGACAGCTTGCAGGCGCCATTCGTGATCTTCGAAGGCAGCGCGCGTGACGCGGCCCTGCTGTACCCGAAAAACGCCAATGTCGCTGCCACCCTGTCGCTGGCCGGTCTGGGCCTGGACGCAACCCGCGTGCGCCTGATCGCCGACCCGGGCGTGCGCGACAACATCCACGAGATCGATGTGCGCGGTGCCTTTGGCGAGATGCAGCTCACGATGCGTGGTAAACCGCTGGCCGACAACCCCAAGACCTCGGCGCTGACGGTTTTGTCGGCACTGCGTTTTCTGGAAAACCGCGTCGCCGCGGTCACCCTGTGAGAACCGATATGCGCTCCAAGATCCAGACCCTGATCGCCGGCCACTGGCGCGATGCCAGCGGCCCGTTGTACAGCACCGAATACCCGGCCGACGGCAGCACGGTGGCCGAACTGCATGGTGCCACTGCGGCCGACGTCGACGAAGCCGTGCAGACCGCCGAGCGCGTGCGTCAGCAGCCGGCCTGGGCTGGCCTGAAGCGCCACGAGCGTGCCGCAATGTTGCACCGCATCGCCGCTGGCATCCGCGTCCGCGCCGAGGAACTGGCCCAGCTGCAACGCCTGGACAACGGCAAACCGATCAACGAGACCCGCGCTTTGGTGGCCAGTGCGGCGGGCACCTTCCAGTTTTTTGCGGCGGCCTGCGAAACCTGGGAGGACACCCTCACGCCAGCGCGCGGCGACTATTTCACGATGAGCGTGTACGAGCCGCTGGGCGTGGTGGGCGCGATCACGCCCTGGAACTCGCCGATTGCCAGCGAGGCGCAGAAGCTGGCGCCCGCACTGGCGGCCGGCTGCGCCATCGTGTTCAAGCCGGCCGAGATCACGCCGCGCATGGCGATCGAGCTGGCGCGCATTGCGCAGCAGGCCGGTGTGCCGGACGGCATCGTGAGCGTGTTGCCGGGCAAGGGGTCGATCGTCGGCGACGCGCTGGTCAGGCACCCGCTGGTAAAGCGCATCGCGTTCACCGGCGGTACCAACGTAGGCATGGGCATCCAGCGGCTGGCGGCCGAGAAACTCATGCCAACCTCGCTGGAGTTGGGCGGCAAGTCGCCCACCATCGTCTGTGCCGATGCCGACCTGGACCACGCGGTGGCCGGTGTGTTGTTCGGCATCTTCAGCTCGTCGGGCGAATCCTGCATCGCGGGGTCGCGCGCCTTTGTACACACCAGCGTCTACGACGAATTCAAGCGCCGGCTGCTGGCGGGCGTGCAGGCGCTGCGCGTCGGCGACCCGACCAGCGAGCGTACGCAGATGGGCCCCCTGGTGAACCGGGAACACCGTGCGACCGTCGAGCGTTTCGTGCAGCTCGGCCGCGACGAAGGTGGGGTGGTGCTGGCAGGCGGCGAGCGGCCCACCGGCGCGCTGTACGACAAGGGCAGTTATTACCTGCCCACCGTGATAGAGGGCCTATCCAACAGCGCCCGCATGTGCCAGCAGGAGATCTTTGGCCCGGTGCTGGCCTTGTTGCCCTGGAGCGACGAGACGGATTTGCTGGCGCAATGCAACGACAACGTGTTCGGCCTGGCCTCGGGCATCTGGACGCGTGATTACAAGACCGCCTGGCGCATCGGCCGCGCACTGCAGACCGGTACGGTCTGGATCAACACCTACAAGGTGTTCTCGGTCAGCACGCCCTTTGGCGGCGTGAAGATGAGCGGCACCGGCCGCGAGAAGGGCCGCCTGGGCATCCTTGAATACACCGCCCAGAAAAGCTTCTACTGGGGCACCAACGAGAGCCCGATGCCCTGGGCCGGCAGCTAGGGGCACCCACCATGGCGACACCTGCATCGAACGCCAGCGGACCACTGCGCCAGACGCTGGCGAGGCCTGCCCGGCCTGCGATTTTGTGCCGGTGCGCGAACGCATCATCGCGCGCGCGCCGGTGGCCACTGCCACAACATCGTGAAGACCGTGGTCTGCCTGACCGACATCGCAGACAAGCAGGGCGTGGGCCGTGCGCGCAACGAGTTTTTTGGCGCGCACACGCCGTGTTCGACGCTGGTCGCGGTGCGCGGCCTGAAGTTCCCGGAGTTGTGTGTCGAGGGCGACGCCTGGGCGCGGTTGGATGTGGATCTGCGCCAGGCCCAGCGCCTGGTGTCTGTGTGAGGAGCTGAGGCGATGGATCTGGGTATTGCAGGCAGGAAGGCGCTGGTGTGCGGCGCCAGTGCAGGGCTGGGCTATGCCTGTGCGCAGGCACTGGTGCAGGATGGTGTGCATGTCGTGATCGTGGCCCGCACCGAGGCGCCGCTGGCCGAGGCCGCCGCACGCCTGGCGGCGCTGGGCCCGGGCCGGGTCGACTGGATGGCCGCAGACGTGACCACCGACGAGGGCCGCGCACGCATTTTTGCAACGCACGCGGATTTCGACATTCTGGTGACCAATGCCGGCGGCCCGCCACCGGGCGACTTTCGCACCTGGGACCGCGCCACCTGGCACCGCGCGATCGATGCCAACATGCTGGCCCCGATCGAGCTGATCAAGGCCACGGTGGACGGCATGATGGCGCGCAGCTTCGGGCGCATCATCAACATCACGTCGAGCACGGTCAAGTCGCCGGTCGACGGGCTGGGCTTGTCCACTGGCGCGCGCAGTGGCCTGACCGGCTTTGTGGCCGGCCTGGCACGCAGCACGGTGGCCCATGGCGTGACCATCAACAACCTGCTGCCCGGTACCTTTGATACGGCGCGCCTGGCGGGCAACTTCGTCGCCCAGGCGCAGCGCGATGGCAGCACGCCGGAGGAGGCACGTGCGAACCGGCTGTCCAAGCACCCGGCCCACCGGTTCGGCCGGCCGGAGGAACTCGGCCACACCTGCGCGTATCTGTGCAGCGTGCACGCGGCATACATCAACGGGCAGAACATCCTGCTCGATGGCGGGTCGTTCAGCGGGGTTTTCTGACCCTGCGGGCAAATGAGGGCGGTGCCCTATGCATCAGACAGGCAATCGGAGAGCATCAGCATGGCAGGACTGGACATCGGAATCGTAGGTGCTGGCGTGGGTGGCCTGGCTGCTGCCATCGCCCTGCAAAAGCAGGGGCACCGGGTGAGCGTGCACGAGCAGACCGGCAAGTTCGCGCGTGTCGGCGCCGACATCAACCTCACGCCCAATGCGGTGCGCGCGCTCGACGGCCTGGGCGACCATGCCGAGCAGCAATATGGTGCGCCGCAGATCACGATCCACCGCGCCGATGTACTGGCGGCGCTGACGGCGGCGTTTCCCATTGCGCAGATTCAGTTCGGCAAACGCATGACCGGCATGCAGACCGGGCCCGCGGCCACCACCCTGCAATTCGAGGACGGCAGCAGCCAGACCCACGATGTCGTCATCGGTGCCGATGGCATCCATTCGCGTGTGCGTGCAGCACTGTTCGGCGCTGAAAGCCCGCGCTTTGCTGGCGTCGTGTCGTTCCGCGCCGTCGTGCCGACCGAACGTGTGAACGACGTGCCCGAGATCGGCGCGTTTACCAAATGGTGGGGACCGAACCCGCAAAGCCAGATCGTCACCTTTCCGCTGAACCAGGGCACCGAGACCTTCGTCTTCGCCACGCCGGCGCAGGCTGTATCGGCCCTGCCGACCTATGCCCAGGCGCGCCAGGAGCGCACCGCGAAGATCCAGATCGGATCCCGCGGCAACCAGTGGATGAAGACCCAGGGCAATGCCGACTGGATGTATGGCTACGACGCCTGGACCGTTCCGCTGCAGGCCTAAGCCGCCGCCTTGCCCGCACGGCCCTCGCCACCCTGTTCGCCGATGCGCTTTGCTGGCGGCTGCTCAGGAAATCGGCCAAGGTCGACCTGTTGCATGTGCCGTAGCGTGGCGTGGCACCATCGATCACTGCTGCGCTGGGTGGCGAGGAGCAGGGCGTGCCCGGGGTCGAGGTGAATGCCTGGTATGGGGTGTTCGCGCCGGCAGGCACCCCGGCCGCTGCGATCAACCGCATCCACCAGGAGATCAACGCCGCATTGAAGCTGCCCGACGTGCGCGACAAGCGCATGGCCGCGCTCGCACGCAACGGTTGCCGGTTCGACGATTTCCAGGTCGCCACGCCGATCTGTCAGCCCATCCGCGCCTCCCTGAAGACCGGGCGCCTGCACAGGTCACACGGCCTGCAGATGACTGGCCGCGAGTTGTCACTGGACGAGCGCACCTTTGTTCGGCGGCCGTATCCGGGCAACATCTTCTGACCTTGCCAGCCCGTGCTGGTCGCGACAGAACCCGCCACCGTCTTTGCCCCACAATTGCACAGGCCAGCCCCACTTTGGACATCCCCTGAGGAGCCCTTATGCCATGCGCTTGAGCCCTAGTCCTGCCGAGACCTGCACCTTCGCGGTCTTGATTTTCCCGGGTTTTCCCATGATGGCGTTCAGTTCGGTGATCGAACCACTGCGCGCCGCCAATGCGCTGGCCGGCCGCGATATCTATCGGTGGATCGTGGTCGGACTCGATGGAAAGGCTGTAAGGGCTTCCAACGGCGTAGGGATCAAGCCCGACGTCGCGGTTGCCGACGCGCCACAGGTGGACCGGATCGTGACATGTACCGGTGGTAACGCCCACGACGTCGAATCAAGCGAAGCGATGCAATGGATGCGAAAAAGCGTTCTATCCGGTACCCACATTGGTGCAGTGGCGGACGCGACCTTCGTGTTGGCGCGTGCGGGCCTGCTAGACGGGTATGCCTGTACCCTGCACTGGACCAGTCAGCCGGCCTTCGCGGAAGCGTTTCCGCACGTCGACCTGCGGCGCGACATCTACGTCGTTGATCGCAATCGCTTCACATCGGCAGGTGGCGTCGGCTGCCTCGACATGATGCTGGCGTTGATTACCACGGACGCCGGCAGCGAGCTTTCGGCTGGCGTCGCGGAGTGGTTCGTGCACAGCCCGCTGCGCGCCAGTGTGGACCGTCAGCTGATGCCGTTGCGGCTGCGCACCGGCATCTTGAACCAGCTAGTGCTGTCCGCGGTAGCCATCATGGAGGAGACTGTGGAGGAGCGGCTGAGGTTGCCCGAACTGGCAAGACGCTTGGGTGTGTCGGCAGACCGCCTGGAGCGCGTATTCAATATCGAGGTCGGCACGTCGCCGGGTAGTTACTACCGCAAACTGCGCCTGCGGCGCGCAGCCGATTTACTGTCGCATTCGTCCCTTTCGGTGCGCGAAGTGGCCATGTGTTGTGGTTTTGCCAACATGTCCAGCTTCGGCCGTGCATTTCGGGAGACCTACGGCCGTTCACCGCGCGCCGCGCGCCACTAGCAGTCCACACCAACCTTTGGAAGGCTTGGAGGAGTTGCGGATATTCGCACAATATTCTCGGAATTTTGCAGTAATTTCCATTCGAAAGGCCCACACAATCTGTGTCAATCCCCTTCTCGCGTCCTTTACGAGGTGCCATTTTGATCACTCCTACCATCGTGTCTACCGGTGTTCAAACTGTCGATTCGTCAGCGCGCATGCGCCACCCTGCTGTTGCCGACTCTGCCGGAGGAATGTGGATGTCGGACACCGAACCTTCGTTCGTTGATGCGCATGCCCTGCGGCAAGGACGGCTGAAGAAACTTCGCAAATGGATGGTTGCCGAAGGTTACGGCGCAGTCGTTCTTTTTGATCCGTACAACCAACGCTACGCGACCGGCTCGCGCAATATGTTCGGATACTTCCTGCGCAACTCGACGCGTTATTTCTTCATTCCGGCGGAAGGTCCGATCACCTTGTTCGACTATCCGCAAAGCTACCATGTTTCCACGGTGCTCGACACGGTGGACGAGGCACGGCCATCCAGGCTGGTCTGGTCGTCGGTTTCCAACCGCGATGGGGAAACCGTCGGCCCGTTTGCAGACGAGATCGTCGAGTTGCTCAAGTCCCATGGCGGCGGCTCCATGAAAATAGGGATGGATCGCTGCAACCACCTGCAAGCCCAGGCACTGGAGAAACGCGGCTGCCAGGTGATGGATTGCCAGGGAGACATCCTGGCGGTGCGCGCAGTCAAGACGCCCGAAGAGGTGAAATGCCTCCAAGTCTCCATGGCAGGCGCGGAAGCCGCGGTCGCGGCCGTGCGAGCAGCCATCAAACCGGGGGTCTCCGAGAACGAGTTATTCGCCGTGATGTACTACGAAGTCATACGCCAAGGTGGCGAGTTCATAGAGACCCGGCTGCTGACCTCGGGCCAGCGCACCAACCCGTGGTTCAACGAGGCCAGTGGCCGCATCTTGCGTCCCGGAGAGTTGGTGGCCTTGGACACGGACACCATCGGATGTTATGGCTACTACTCCGACTTCTCCCGTACGTTCCGCTGTGGGCCAGGCAGACCCACCGCAAACCAGAAAGCCCTGTACCGTATGGCATACGAGCAGATCCAGCACAACATTGGCATCGTCAAGCCCGGCATGGCCTTCCGCGAGATCGCAGACAAAGCCTGGAAGATTCCCGAGCGCTTCGTTGAACAACGCTACACATCGGTCATGCACGGAGTTGGCATGCACGGGGAAACACCGTTCATCGCGCATGCCATGGACTATGAAACTTACGGCCGTGAAGGCCAACTTCTGCCCGGCATGGTGGTGAGCGTCGAGAGCTATATCGGGGAGAAGGGCGGTCGAGAGGGGGTCAAGCTCGAAGAGGAGATCCTCGTCACAGAGAACGGCGTCGAACTGCTGTCACGCTTTCCGTACGAAGACGAATTGCTGGACTGATGGTCCGCCGGGTGTAACTCCCCCCGTGCCGGCAACCACAGCGACCGGCCACGAAGTGCTTCAGGCTTCAAGGGGACAACGCCAAAATGACAGGTCCCTGGTGTGCAGGGACAGACGACACCGCCGGCCTATCGATGAACTAACAAGGCTCACCCATTCATGGAGTTATTTCAGTTCATCGAAGACAACCGCGATCTGCTAGCGCAGCGGACGGTGGAACACATGGAGATCGTGGGACTGGCAGTGTCCGTCGCCATCATCACCGCGGTTCCCATAGGTATCGCCATCACGCGCTCGCGAAGCTCCGCCGAAATTGTCCTGTACCTGGCTTCGATGATGATCACCGTGCCATCGGCGGCGCTTTTCGGCCTGATGATTCCGCTGCTCTCGCCTTGGGGCTACGGGATCGGTTTCGTGCCGGCCGTGATCGCCGTCATCCTGTACTCACAACTTCCCATCATCGGCAACACCTATACAGCCATCACCAACATCGACCCCGCGCTGCGTGACGCCGCTGATGGCATGGGCATGACCACGCTGCAGAAACTTTGGCACGTGGAACTGCCGCTGGCGGTGCCATTGATCATGGCCGGCGTGCGCACGGCGGTTGTAATGAATATCGGCGTAACCGCGATTGCGGCCTATATCGGCGCAGGCGGCCTGGGCCGGTTCATCGCGCGCGGCATCAGCCTGTCCGATACGAACCAACTGGTCACGGGTGCCCTGGCCGTGTCCGTACTGGCGATCGGCGTCGACCTTCTGCTGGCATCGGCGCAGCGCGGCCTGACATCACGCGGATTGCGCACGAAGGCCGCACGATGATCCGATTGGACCAGTTGACCAAGACCTTCGATACCCCACAAGGTGCGGTGGTTGCGGTCGATGGCATCAGCCTTGAGGTTCCCAAAGGGGAGATCTGTGTATTGTTGGGCCCGTCGGGCTGTGGCAAGACCACCACCCTGCGCATGATCAACCGCCTGGTCGCTCCGACCAGCGGGAAGGTCTATGTGGATGGCCGCGACACCGACACGGTCGATCCGATAGAACTGAGGCGCTCGATCGGCTACGTGATACAGCAGGTGGGCCTGTTTCCGAACAAGACGGTTCGAGACAACATCTGCATCGTTCCCGATTTACTGGGCTGGGATCGAAAAAAGTCGCGCGCGCGCGCGATCGAACTGCTCGAACTGGTCGGCATGAAGCCGGGTGAGTTCCTCGACCGGTATCCGCGCGAGTTGTCGGGCGGCCAGCAGCAACGCGTCGGGGTCCTGCGGGCGCTGGCGGCCGATCCACCGGTGATGCTGATGGATGAGCCATTTGGCGCCATTGACCCGATTAACCGGGAGGTGATCCAGAACGAGTTTCTCAGGATGCAGCAAAGCATTCGCAAAACCATCGTCTTCGTATCGCACGATCTGGACGAGGCCATGCGCATGGCCAACAGGATCGCCATCTTCCGAGACGGCAAGCTTGAGCAATGCGCAACGCCGGCCCAGTTGCTGGCGACTCCGGCGAACGAATTCGTCCAGAGCTTCCTGGGCAGTGACACCGCGCTAAAACGGCTGCGCCTGATCAAGGTCGCTCAGGCCATGCGTACATCGCCGCTGGCCGTCGCAATCCACGAGCCACTTGACAAGGCGCTCGCGGTTTCGCGCGAGTCGGGTCTCGATTCCGTGTTCGTGGTGGACGAGCACGGTCGTCTACTCGGTGTGCTCGACACCCGCGACAACATCGGTCGCAGCGGTCTTGCAATGGAGTATGCAAAGAGCGTGCGCGCGACCGTGACGACCACATCCGACCTGCGCAGTGCCGTCGCACTGATGTTCACGCATGACGTCTCGGTGCTGCCTTGTGTCGACGACACCGGCGTGATGAAGGGGTGGATCAACCATCAGGCTGTCGGCAGGAGCCTCGCACAAGCGGGCACGACGCCGTGAACCTGCCAGTGTCACACCCCCCGTCAAACCTGTCGGACCCGGGTCTGCCAACACGTGCGTCGTGGCTGCGGCGATTAGCCACTCCCAAGCTGATGCTGAAAGTGCTTCTCTTCGCGTTGTTCGTGACATGGTTGTTGCTGGGCGACATGCCCAGGAGTCTGCTGGCTTTTCGCAAAGACATCGTCTATCTGACATGGCAACACCTGGAATTGGTGGCCTGGGCCAGCGGACTCGCCGTCATCTTCGGCGTCACGGTGGGTGCCGTGCTGTCGCGCCCGATCTTTGGCCGGATTTCGGAAGTGATTCTGCAAGTATTCAATCTCGGCACTACCATTCCCACCTTGGCGATACTTGCCTTGAGCATGACCCTCATGGGCATTGGAATGGTGCCAGCCGTATTCGGCCTGTGGGCACACACGCTGCTGCCCATTGTGCGCAATACCTACACCGGGTTGAAGGAGACGCCACCACACCTGATCGACGCGGCGCGCGGGATGGGCATGACCGCGACACAGATCTTCTTTGGCGTCGAATTCCCGAACGCGCTCTACGTGATCATGGGCGGCATTCGCACCGCCTTGGCGATATGCGTAGGCACTGCTCCGCTGGCATTCCTGATTGGAGCCGGTGGCCTGGGCGAGCTGATCTTCACGGGCATCGCGCTCAATGATATGCCCATGCTGCTTGCCGGCGCCTTACCAACAGCCCTTCTGGCTGTGTTGACCGATTTCGTCGTGGCCAGACTGCAGATATGGGTCGTGCCGCGCGGAATCAGCCCGGCGACTTGATCGCTGTCCTTTGTTTCTTCAACCAGGAGTATTTCCATGATCACGCTATCGAGATTCAAATCCCTCGCCCTTGCCGGGCTGCTGTCGCTGTCGGTGTCACAGGCCGCTATCGCGGCCGACCTCACCGTTGGTAGCAAGAACTTCACCGAGCAATTGCTGGTGGCCCAAATGACCACGCAGATACTTGAGAAGATGGGTCACAAGGTCAAGCAGGCTGATGGCATGGGAACGAATATCGTCCGCGCCGCGCTGGAGAACGGCCAGGTCGACGTGTACTGGGAATACACCGGCACCTCGCTGATCAATTTCAACAAGATCACAGAACGGATGTCCCCTGAAGCGACCTATAACAAGGTCAAAGAACTCGATGCTGCCAAAGGCCTGGTATGGTTGGCGCCGTCAAAGGCCAACAACACCTATGCGCTGGCGGTGCGCAAGCAGAATCCCAAGACAGACGCGATCAGGACGCTCTCCGATCTGGCTGCGGCCTACAAGGCGGGCAAGCCCATTGTCATGGCAGCGACGGCTGAGTTCCCCAGGCGCGAGGATGGATTGCTGGGAATGGAGAAAACGTACGGGTTCGAGGCCGGCCGGGCCAACGTCCGACCCATGGACGGAGGGCTGGTCTATGCGGCATTGCAGAACGGTGATGCCGATATTGCTGTCGTCGCTGCGACCGATGGGCGCATTGCGGCCATGGATCTCGTGCTGCTCCGGGACGACAAGCAAACCTTCCCGCACTACGCGCTCGCGCCCGTGGTCAGAAAAGTAATCCTCGACGCCAACCCAACCATCAGGGGCGCTCTTGAAGCGCTTTCCGCAAAATTGGACGATGCCACCATGCAAAGGCTCAACGGCGAAGTCGATGTCAAGAAGATACCGATCAAGGACGTAGCCACGAAATTCCTGAAGGAGCAAGGTTTGTTGTAGCCGCTGGGCGCGTTGACCACCAACTGGGTCAAGAGGAAGTAGTGAATTACGAGGCGCTCCTCGACGCCGAGGTCCTGGCCTTCGTCGACAAGATGAACGCGCTCTATACCGAACCGGCGGTCGGGCAGCCCATGGCTGAGCGGCGAGCACTTTACAAACGCATGTGCCGCGCCTTCGAAGTCGAGCCGCCGGCTGGGGTGCGCGCCCGCACTTTCAGCTTGGCGACGGCGAATGGCGCGTTGCCGGTGCGTACTTACCGGCATGCGGCAGCGACTGCAAGCCTGCCGACCGTGTTGTATTTCCATGGCGGCGGTTTCACTTTGGGCGATCTTGACAGCCACGGCGATTTCTGTGCCGAACTCTGTGCGCTGACGCGGTATACCGTGGCGTCGGTGGCGTACCGACTGGCGCCAGAGCACCACCACCCAGCGGCCTTCAATGACGCCATTGCGGCATTCGAATGGCTTGCAGGCACGGCTGAAGGACCCATTATCCTGGCCGGAGATTCTGCCGGAGGCAATCTGGCGGCAAGCATCGCATTACATGTGCGCGATCACGCCAGGCCTCCGGCCGGGTTGGTGCTCGTTTATCCGCTTTTGGGTGGTGACCCGACACAGGGCAGCTATCTCCATCATGCCCACGCGCCCTTGCTTTCAACACAAGATGTCGCTGACTGCCTGGCCTCACTCACAGGCGGTGCTTACGATTCTCAGGATATTCGCTGCACGCCTTTGGCTGCAATAGACTACACGGACTTTCCCGAGACTTTCATCGCGACAGCCGAGTGCGATCCTCTGTCCTCCGACGGAAAGACTTTCTGCGAGCGCGTGCTTTCCGCTCGCGGCAAAGCTACCTGCTTCAACGAGCCGGGTCTGGTGCACGGATATCTGCGAGCCAGGCACATGAGTGCACGGGCAATGCAGGCGTTTAGGCGGGTCGTGGACTGCGTCGTTGCGATCGGCACCAGAGCAATGCTGTTGCCGGCAACCGAATGGAAAGGTAGCCGACTTGATCAGCGGCAGTAGGGTCCTTTAGCTGCCTATCCCACTGGGGCTGCTCCCAGCCAGCTTCGACGCCGAGCCGCCCGCCCGCCCGCCGCCACCGCTGGCCTGGTTGCGCGCGCAGCCAGGCTCAGTCGGCTTTCCAGCCAGGTCATGACCGCTTTGCCTGCAGCGAGCAGGTCGCGCGCGAGGCGATCACCATCAATTTCGGCTACATCGCCTGCATCGACGATGCTGCAGGGCTAGTCGCTATTGCAGTTGGTGCAGGGCGTGCAACAGCAGGTCCGCGAGCATCTGCTGATCGAGGAAGAAAGCCAGCGCAGCGATTTCGGCATGGACCTGCGATTGCGATTGCGATTGCGCATACGCACCTTGCGCAGCGACGAAAAAGCAATCGATCCAGAGCTCATGCCAATATTGTCCGGGCAACTTCGCCGGTGTGCCACCCGCGGCCCGGGGTTCAGGGCCGCGCAGGCTCGCGCAGGCAGGCGCGGCACACCGGCCAGGTCAGCGCCACGCCAACCAGGCCGCACACGGCGCAGACCAGGGTCGCGGCTGGCGCGCCCAGTCGTTCTGCCAGCGCGCCAACGCCCAGGAACCCCAATGGCGAGGCCCCGATGCACATGGTCATCAGGCCCATGGCTCCGGCGCGCCGGCTCTCGGGCGCCGCTGTGTACACCAGCGTCGACTGCATGACCGCGAAACCCGCCTGCGCCATGCCCAGGGCAACCAGTGCGGCGCCGGTGAGCAGCACCTGCGGGCTCCAGGCCAGCACCATCTGCAGCACCAGAAAACACACGATCGCACACAGGTAGACCCGCCCGTGGCGGAGCCGCGCGGCGACCGTGCTCAGCAGCAGGGCGCCCAGGAGCGCGCCGACGCCGTCCAGACTTGCCAGCAGGCCCACACCCTGCGGGTCCAGCTGCAGCTGCGCCTGGCCGATCACCGGCACCATGCTCAGGACCGGCCAGGCAAAAAGGTTGAACAGGATCGTGAGCCAAAGCGCCGCCAGCAGCTGGGGCGATTCGCGCGCCGCCTGGAAGCCGCCGACGAGCAAGGCGGCCAGGGAGGTTTTTGCCGCGTTGTCGGCGGTGCGGGGTTCGGTCAGGCGCGCCAGCCCGACCAGAACCGGCAGGTAGAGCAAGGCCGAGCACAGGAACACCGCCGGCAGTCCACCGCGGGCGATCAGCAGCCCGCCCAGGCCGGGACCGATGAGCCGGCAAGCGCTGGACGCCACCGCATCCAGCGACATGGCATGCACCATGCGCCCCGGGCCGGCAATATCGCCTATCAGGCCACGGCGCATGGGCATGTCGCAGGCCCACAGGACGCCGTTGATGGCACTCGCTGTGGCCAGATGCCAGACCTCGACCTGGCCGAAGACAGACAACAGCAGCAAGCCGCCGGTGGTCGCGAACATGGCGGCGTGTGCCACCAGCAGCACCTTGCGCCGCGACATCCGCACCGCCAGCGCCCCCAGCGCCAGCCCGAATAGCGCCAGCGGCAGCATGCGCAGCGTCATCAGGCTGGCCACCCACAGCGCGGATTGGGTGTGCTCGTAAGTGAACACCGCAAAGGCCAGGATCTCCAGCCAGCGGGTCAGGGACACGACCATGCCCACCATCCACAGCCGTCGGAACTGCGGGTCACGGTGGATCGGCGGCAAGGCGCCCGAAGACAGGGCGGACGGAGCGGGGACGGTGTGCGGCGTTTCGGGAGCGGCGCGCTCGGCAGACATGCGTGTGACTGTACCCGAGCGGTACCCGACTGGTGGTGCCACTTGAAGGGACTGACGTCCTCCACATACCGTTTGAGAAAAACCACCCGACGGGCATTGCCGATCAGCGGGCCGCCATCTGACGCCCGACCCGCCAGCGTCCCAGTGTGCCGGCCGCTGCCACCACGGCCGTCGCTGCCAGCACGCCCGTGAGCACCCGGCCGCCGCTGCTTAAAAGGTCGGACCATGCCACCAGCAGTTTCCAGCCGCCGGGGTCGTGGGCATCGAGCAGCAGTTTCCAGATCTCGGCCAGCAGTACCAGTGGAAGGTCCAGCGCCATCACCAGCGCGAGTGCCGGCAACGCCAATAGAGCGCGCAGCAGGCCCTCACCCCAGGCCGCCGCGGGCCAGGCGACCAGCAGCAGAATCAGCAGCAGCGGCGCGTGCCAGACCTGGGCGGCAGGGACTTGCGCGTAAGCGCGTCCGCGCGGGTGCGGCTGCACGAGCCGCTCCCCCACTGTGACAGGGCGCGCCATCGCCACCTGGGCACGCAAGCGTTCGCCGTCGGGCTGCACCAGAAGCTGCAGGCTCTGGACGGCAAAGGCCGGTTCGGCCCAGGCCATCACGCTGCGTGCCGCTGGCAGCAGCGGCTGCAACAGCGTCGAACCCGCTGCCGCCACCAGTAGCAGCAGCAGCAATGCGGCCGCCAGGGCGCGCAGCACCGCGGCCTTCATGGCCGCGCGAAGCGCCCGACCCAGCTCAGCAGCAGGCCGCCGAGCAGCAGCACCATCAGCAACGGCAGCCACAGCGTGTGCAGTTGGTCGAAGTGCTGCGGCATGTTCAGGTGCGCCTGCAGCAACACCAGCAATCGTGCCTGGTTCAGCACGAACACCGCTGCCAGCATGACGGCCAGACCCGCCAGGCGCCAGCGCCAGGCCAGCGGTGCTGCCAGCATGGCGCTGGCCGAGAGCAGTGCGAGATCGGTGCCTTCGCAACCGCGCAGGACCCGCAGCGCGCCGTCACGCACGACCAGGCGAGCGCCTTCCGCCTGGGCCTGCATCCCGGGATCCCACCAGGCCAGCAGCGCGGCGGCTGGGCGTACCGTGGCGTCCTCGATGGCCCATTGCGCCAGCTGCGGCCACTGAATGTAGATGCCGTACAGCACGCCGAACCAGAGCAAACCAGCCAGCAGCGGGAGGGCGCGTGCCACAGGCTGCGTGCCGTAGTTCAGCCGCCCCGGCGGCGCCAAAGGGCGAGGCCAGCGCTCGCGCCGAACAAGGCCAGCGCCCACAACGGCAGGGGGACATCACCATCAGCTGCCTGCGCCTGCCAACCGACGCGCAGACGGGGTCGTCCGCTGGCGCCGGTATTCTCCCGGCTGGCCAGTCGCGACGCGTTCTGCGTGCCGGACTCGGTGCCGATCATCATCCATCCGTGGTTGCCGGCCGGGGCCTCGAGCCAAGCCTGCACGTCGTCGACGAGCTCGGGGGTGCTCGTCCATTGCACCGGGGCCGGCCAGCCAGACACGGATGCGACAGCGCTGGCCGACGTCAGGAATTCGCCGCCGCGGGTGGCCCAGGGTTGGTTGGGCCAGACCCGGTGTGACCAGGTGCAGTCGCCTGCTTTGGCGGGGGCGCCGATACCGGCATCACCGCCATTGGCGGGCCCCTCGCCCCAAGGTGCAGTGATGCGGTGCAGCATGATCGTCTGCGGCTCGCGCAGCCGGATCATGAAGGCCTCGACCTGCACCGACACCACCTGCGCGCCAGCCGGCAGGGCCGACAGGTCGAAACGGACGAGTGCCCGCCGCACCACCCCGGCGGCGAGCACCGAGGTCCACAGGTTCCCGCCGCGGCCATCAGCGACCGCGTCGTAGGCGGTACCGCCAGTTTGCTCGGCAAAAATCGTCGCGTCCGCCACGGCCTCGAACACGCTGCTCTGCGTCTGATTCGCCTGCACGCGGTCCGCCCTGACGGCAAGCGAGGCGCCGCCCACCAAGGCCAGTGCGGCTCTGCGGCGCGTCGTCATGGCTGGGCCCGCCCGGACGTTGGAGCAGGCTCAAGCCTGGCGACGCGCTGCACGGCGGCGAGCGGCTGCGCCCACAGCGGCCAGGCCCAGTGCCATCATCGCCCAGACGCCTGGCTCGGGCACCGGGGACGTGAAGCTCAGGTTGTCGAGGACCACGCCGTTGCCCTTGAACGAGATCGAGCGGATGTCGGCCTGCGGGCGCACGATGCCGAGAAACTGCCCTTCGTTGAGGCTGTCGGCGGCCGTGTCGACCATCACCGTGTGGGTTTCGATGATCTGATTGTTCGCGCCATAGGCGGAGATCACTACCGAGAACGGCAGCGGCGACAGCGCAAAGTGGTTCACCAGGGCACCGGCGCCGGTGGAGACCAGGCCATCGGCGAAGGTGAAGCGCAGTTCGCCGATGAAGTCGCTGGCGGCAAACTTGTTGCCGGCGCCCCACAGGCCGTTGTCGCCCAGGTCGGCGATGAAGGCGCCGAGCACCGAGCCCTGGTCGCCGGTGAACAGCAGACCAGGCGCCACCATTTCAGGGCCGGTCGTCATCAGCCCGTCGAAGGCCTCGAAATCGACCATTTGCGACGGTGCCATGATGGCACCCGGGTTGTTGGTCAGCGCGGCCTGGGCCGGCAGGGCGGCTGCCAGCAGGAGTGCGGCAGCGATGGGAATCAGTTTCATGGAATTTCCTTGGTTGAAATGCGGGGGGGTGGGGTACGCTGGCTTCAGGTGCCGATGACGCCGCCGTCGTCCTTGGTGATCACGACCACCGACGAGCGCGGCTTGTTCACCACGCCTGCCTGTGTGGTCGGGCCGTTGACGCCACTGTCGGGCCAAGTGCTCTTGGCGGTGAAGCCGCCGGGAGCCCAGTCTTCGCCAGGGTGCTGGATGCCAACGAACATCGTCTTGCCGTCGGGCGTGCTGACGACGCCGGTGACCTCGCAGTTCGCCGGGCTGTTCAGAAAGCGCGTGATCTGCCGCGTGTTCGGATCAGCGCACAACATCGTGTTGCCACCGATGTTGGCCCAGTCGCCTGCGCCATCGCCCTGCTGGTCGGTCTGGATCCACAGCCGGCCGTCCTGGTCGAACCACAGGCCGTCGGGCGCACCGAAGTCGTCGCCCATGATGTTGCCTTGCAGGTTGGGGCTGGTGCTGAGGCTGTCGCCGCACTCGACGAAGATGTCCCAGTCGAAGGTGGTGGCGCCGACGTCACCGCCGGTCTCCGTCCAACGGATGATGTGGCCGTAGCGGTTGTCGGCGCGCGGATTGGCCGCGTCCACGGGTGGGCGTGCCGAGGCGGCAGTGGTGGTGCCGTTGGGGTTGATCGACGAGGCCGGATTGCTGCCGCGGCGGTTGTTGTTGGTCAGCGTGAGGTACACCTCGCGTGTGGTCGGGTGCACGGCCACCCACTCCGGGCGGTCCATCATCGTGGCGCCCAGGCGGTCAGCGGCCTGGCGCGCCTTGATCAGCACCTCGGCCTGGTCGGCAAAGCCGTTGGCCGCCGTCAGGCCGCCCTGGCCCCACACCAGCGGCAGCCACTGGCCGGTTCCGTCGGCGTTGAACTTGGCCACGTACAAGACACCGCTGTCCAGCAGGTCGCGGTTGGCGGCGCGGTTGGTCGGGTTGAACAAGCCGGTGCAAACGAACTTGTACTGGTAGTCGTTGCGCTCGTCGTCGCCCAGATAGACTGCGACCTTGTTGTCGGCGCCGACGACATGGCCCGCGCTCTCGTGCTTGAAGCGACCCAACGCGGTGCGCTTGACCGGCGTGGAGTTCGGGTTCCAGGGGTCGATCTCGACCACCCAGCCAAAACGATTCGGCTCGTTCGGGTTGACGCGGATGTCGAAACGCGGATCCTGCGTATGCCAGCGGTAGCCAAAGCCGCTACCCGAGATGCCGTAGCGCCGCTCCAGCGCCGTCAGTGGCGTGGCGGTCAGGCTGGCCGCGGACGCGCCGAAGTAGCCGTTGAAGTTTTCTTCGCAGGTCAGGTAGGTGCCCCAGGGCGTGTATCCGTGCGCGCAGTTGTTCAGCGTGCCCAGCACCTGGGTGCCGGTCGGGTCGGCGGCGGTCTTGAGCAATGCGTTGCCGGCGGCCGGGCCGCTGATGCGCATCGGCGTCTTGCCGGTGATGCGCCGGGCCAGCACGGACGGGCGCTGCACCTTCATCTCGCCGCTGACCTTGCGCAGTTCGACGACGCTGACGCCGTGCGAAGCAATCTGCCCGGCCACTTCGGCGGCGGTCAGCGCGTGGGTGCCGTAGCTGAGGCTATTGACGCTCAGGCCCGGGTCCACGTACTCGTGGTTGACGCACAGCAGGCCGCGGTCATTCGACATACCGGCTGCGCCGGCGGCGGGGAACGGGAAAAAGTGCATGCCGTCGTTGTGCTGGCCGAAGGTGGTCAACTGCATCGCTTCGGTCATCGGGGTGGCGGCGTTCCAGTGCGTGTTGGCCATGGCGCCTGGCCGGCCGATCGCGTCGCCCCAGCCGATCAGCACTTTGGCGCTGTAGCCCGATGGCACCGTGATCTTGTCGATGATCGTTAGGGTGATGGAGTCCCGCAAACTGGGCGGCAGGCCGGCGAAGGTGATACCTCCAATCGGGCTGGGGCTGACGGGGTAGGCATGGGCCCGGCTGGCAAAGCCGCCCAGCGTGACCACTGCGGCCATGCCGAGCGAGCCCTTCAGGAAGTTGCGGCGGCCCTTGAACTGGGCCATCACGTCGCGAATGGATGTGTTGCCCGAGGGGTTGATGGTGAGATCGTTGTCCGGATGCATGCGGCTCGTCATAGGGGCTCCTTGAATGTGACTGGGCTGGTAATACACCTGCGTCGGGACACGACGATGTCGCCCATCGTCCCGCCGGCTTACGGAATACTTACTGGAATTTAGGCAATGCCCATGACATTTGATCGGCCCCATGGGCCAACGGACATAAGCCGTTCGGAGGGTGCCGCCGCGGCTGGGGGCCGGTCGGGCGGTTGCTGACGTCTGCGCTGCAGCGCTCAGAGATCCAGGACCAGCCGCTCGCTCTTGCAGCCTGACACGCAGACCATCATGGCCGTGTTGGCCGCCTGCTCCGATGCGCTCAGCACCGAATCGCGGTGGTCGGGTATGCCGGCCAGGACGCGGGTTTCGCAGGACCCGCAGATGCCTTCTTCGCAGCTGGTGGATGGGTCCACCCCGGCTGCGCGCAGGGCCGCCAGCAGGTTCTGCCCCGGCTGCACCTGAAACACCTTGCCGGTGCGCTTGAGTTCGACCATGTAGCGGGTGCGCGCGTCGGACGCAGCAGCCACTTCCACGGCGGTGAAACGCTCGATGTGGGCTTGCGTATAGCCCAGCTCGGCGCAGTGCTTCTCGAAGCTGTCGAGCATCACCGCCGGGCCGCAGGCGTAGTAATGGGTGTTTGCCTGGGCCGGGCGCGCGGCAAGCAGGGCGCGCAGGCCGGGCGGGCCACCTTTTTCGGCGTCGAAGTGCCAGTGCACCGGCACGCCGAGTGCCTCGATCTCCGGTACAAACGCGGCGCTGGCGCGCGAGCGTGCGAAATACAGGAACTCGAAAGAACGCCCCAGCGCCTTCAGGCGCTGCGCCATGCACAGCAGCGGCGTAACACCGATACCGCCCGCGACCAGCACCGAATGCCCGGCGTCCTCGTGCAGATGAAAGTTGTTGCGCGGCGCACTGATCGTGATCGGCATGCCCACGCGCAACTGCTCGTGCACGCAGCGCGAGCCGCCGCGGCTGGCGCGGTCTTTCAGCACGCCGACCACATACCGATGCGTTTCCGTGGAAGGGTTCGCCAGCGAATAGCTGCGCACCATCGCGTTGGGCAGGTGCAGGTCGATGTGGGAACCCGGCGCGAAGGCCGCGAAGTTGCCGCCGCCGACCGGCCGCAGTTCGATGCTGGTGATGTCTTCGGCTTCAAAGCGCAAGGTGTGGATGAAAGCGGTCAGGGATTCGGACATCGTGGCGGCAAAAGACTAAAGAAAAGAAGCGGCCGGTCAGGCCTTGGCGGCGAGACGCTCGATCTGCTGCTTGGCCAGACTCTTCAGGTGGCGGCGCAGGCGAACGATGCCCAAATCGTGAGCATACAGGTGCTCGCGCTGGTTGGCGTCGGGCTCCATATTCTCCATGGCCACGCGGTCCTGTTCCAGCACATGCCAGTGGCGCTGCTCCAGCCGGTTCTTGTACAGGAAGCGCCAGGTGTCGCGTTGCCAGGAGGTCAACTTGCGGCAGCGCCAGTGGAACACCCCGGCCACGTGGGTGGCGTTGGGGGTGTAGCTGCCGATGATGGTGAAGGTGCCGCCGGGGCCGCCGGTCTTGGGGTAGGGAATCTCCAGGCGCATCAGGTGGATACCGGTGTCGAGCCACTCGGTCCAGTCGAAATTGACGTTGCGCTGGCCTTTTTTCTCGAAGAAGAAGCCGGTGTCGGTGTCCCGGATCTGGAACTCGGCGCTGACCTCGCCCTCGGCCATCGAATGCGACTGCTTATGCAGGTAGGTGCCGTGCATCGGGTCGATCACGTTATCGACCACATAGCGGTAGTCACAGCCCCACTCGGTGTAGCACAGGAAGGACGACCATTCCGGCGAAGTCAGCTGCTCCGGCAGCCGTAGCGGCGGGGGCGTGTCGACGTGGGGGGCCGTCGAATTGAACAGAAACACCGCGCCGTTGGACTCGGTCGCGTGAAAGCTGCGCGCCGCACGCGAACCCTCGAGCTTGCAGCCGGGATTGCCCGGCACGCGGGTCACGGTGCCGTCGCAGCGCACTTCGACCCCATGGTAGGCGCAGGCGATGCGGTCGCCCAGATTCACGCCCAAAGACAGTGGCGCACCGCGGTGCGGGCAGTGGTCTTCGAGGGCATGGACCTGGCCGGCGTGGTCGCGCCAGAGCACGATCTTGTAGCCCAGGCGGCGCAGCGAGATCGGGCTGTCCTTCACGAAGCCGGAGGGGCAGACCGGGTACCACAGGTCTTTCAGGCCCACGGCCAGCGTGGCGTCGACCGGATCGGGCTGGAAATTGACAACGGAGGGGTTCATGGTCGGGTTCCTTGGCAGATGGGCGTCAGGCGCCCAGGCGGGCGATTTCGCGGCTGTAACTTTCGGCGGTCCAGGGCTGTCCGTTGGGGCCGGAGGGACCGGCCTGGTTGAGGTAGGCGACCAGACGGTCCAGATCGTGGATGTCCTGGGCGAAGGCGCGCTCGATCGAGTCGCCGAGCAGGCTCTCGTAGGCGGTGGGTGGCGCGGTGCGCGACTGGTGGGTTTCGTTGTACAGGGCAGCGGTTCGCATGGAAGGCTCCAGAGGGGCGAGGTTGAAGGGAGGGTCAGGTCTTGTCGGTCATGAATCGGCCAATTGGCGCACCGGCATCCTTCTGGCGCCGGGTATTGCCGTCGATGCCGCCCTTGATGGCCCACTCGGCAAACACCGTGGGGCCAGGCGTGAAGTCGCGCGGCTGCCAGGCGGCGGTGAGCTGGTCTTCGTCGGTGTAGTACTCGACCAGCGCGCCAGCCGGGCTGGGGCAGTACCAGAAGATCGCCGACGAGATCGGGTGGCGGCCCGGCCCGATCTCGGTGTCCCAGCCGCAGCGCGACATGTGCATGCCGCCGCCGAAGACCTCGTGCACGTCGCGCACCGTGAAGGCCACATGGTTGAGCCCGCGCTTGGGCTGGGGCAGCTGCAGCAGGAACAGGTCATGGTGCCCGCCGTCGGGTGCGCAGCGCAGGAAGCAGCCGCGCCCGGGGTAGCGGTCGGACACCATGAATCCCAGCTTCTCGATGTAGAAGGCGGACACAGCAGCAATATCGGCGACGAAGAACACCACATGGCCGACCTCGATCGGAGTAGCGCGGTTGTAGGCCGGGCTGGGCTGGTTCACGCGGGGGCGCTCGCCCCAGGTGTTGGTTTGGGCACAGGCCAGATCCAGCGCGCGTTTGCGCGAGACCTGCAGCCGGATCGCCAGGCCGTTTGGGTCGGTGCAACCGATGCGTGTGCCGTCGTCCACATACCCGGGCTGGTCGCGCAGTTGCATGCGGTAGTGCGCCAGGTCGGCCTCGGTCCCCACGCCCCAGACCACTTCACGCGCGGTTGGATCCGGCTCCATGCCGGCGGGAAGGCCCGGCGTGTCGGACTGGGCCACGATCACCTGGCAGCCATTGAGCGACTCGAACACCAGTTGCTGGGCGGCTTGCGAGACCAGGGACAGGCCCCAGTCGGTAAAGAATTTGCGGCAGGTGGCCAGATCACTGGCCCCGAAAGTGATGGCATCGATGCCCGACACGCTCATGGAGTCTCCTTTGGTGGGTGGCAGTGGGCCGGCGGTTTCAGCGCTTGACCTGGGACAGAGCGGATGGCTCGGCGGGTAGGTCGAGAACCACGCCGCAGTACACGCCGACCAGCCAGGAGATCCGATCGCAGTCGCTGGCTTCCGCTTCCCAGGTTTCGCCGTTGCGCTCGGCCATCAGTTTGACACGTCCGCGCAGGACCAAGAAGACCACTTGACCGTCGATGTGCAGGTGCAGCGGCCCCTCGGCGCGGGCCGGCAACGCGTCCCAGTCGGCTCGGCGGGTGCCGCGCGTGGCCAGTCGGCGGCGCATCCATTGACCGAGGTTCATGCCGTGCGGGCACTGGAAAGCGCTGGTCGGGGCGGTGACGGTGGCGGTGTTCATTCGAGGCCCCGTACGGCGACGATAAGTTTCATATATAAAACAACGTTTCTCATAGTAACCGAATTAGTTGATAGGTGGACGCGACGCTTCGCTCAATACGGGTAAACCCATAGTTGAGCTGGAAGACTGATGCGGATCAAACCTACGCTGCGCGGCCTACACTGCCCGCATGAGCAGCACCCGTATCATCCCGCCGGGCGTCAGCCCCGAAGCCGCGCGGCTGCTGGAGCGTGCCTATGCCCTCGACAGCGACGAGAAGTCGCGTGCGCTGTACCGGGATTGGGCCGAGACCTACGACGACACCATGCTGCAGGGCCTGCACTACCAGTCGCCCGGGACGGTGGCCCGCCTGCTTGCCGAGCATCTGCCCGACCGCAGCGCGGTGGTACTGGACATCGGTTGTGGCACCGGCTTGCTGGGTCAGGGCCTGGCCGCACAGGGATTTCGCGCCATCGATGGCCTGGATGTATCGCCCGAGATGATGCAGGTGGCCCAGCGGCGTGGCGTCTACCGGGATTTCATCGCGGCCGACCTGAACCAGCCGCTGGCGATCGCCGACGCCACCTACGGCGGCATGAGTTGTTGCGGAACCTTCACCCACGGGCATGTGGGCGCGAACTGTCTGGATGAGCTGTTTCGCGTGTTGTGCCCCGGCGCACCGTTTGCCTTCACGGTGAAACTGGAGGTGTTTGCTTCGCTGGGTTTCAAGGACCGGTTGGCGGCCCTGGCGCAGGCCGGGACTATCCGCCAGCTGCATTGGGTGCACGACCGGCACTACGCCACCTCGCAGCAGCCTGACGGCGTGTTTTGCGTCTACGAGCGCTGCTGAATCGCATCAGCCTTTTTTCAGCTGCTTCTGCAACTCGGCGCAGTGGTCGCGGGGCGGGAGTGGCGGGGTCTCCCAGACCCTGTCGACGTTCCCGCGGTCTGCGGCGCTGGACGATCCCGCGACCGCGAGCACCACACGCGTGTTCAGGGTAGCGGGCAGATGGGTGGGCACGCCGATGTCGCGCCGCACATGGCCGCCACCCGCTACCAGCACGGCGGTCTTGCCGGGCTGGCGCAATGACTGCAGCGTCTGGGCCATGGCTGCATCGCGTGCAATCTGGATGCGTGTCATGGGCGCGATCTGGCTCTCGGGCAGCAGTGCGCAGTGGCCGGTGCGAATGCCCTCTTGCTGCTGCGCCAGCCGCGACGGGGGCAGATGCGCATCCAGGCGGGTATCGGCCATGGCCGAGCGCATGGCCGCGCGCGGCAGGTTGGCGCCATGCACCGGCACGGCCTGGCTCACCGCTGCCATCACCACCGGGCCGTAGCGCTCCCAGGGCCAACCGGATTGCTTCCATTGCAGGGCATCGCGTACCTGCGCTTCGCTTGCATTGGAGGGCAGGCCCACCGTGGAGCGGCCCTGGTCTGCCATTTCAAGCGCCAGCGCGGCCAGCTGCCCACGGCCGGCCAGTTCCAGCACGACGGCGCGTTGCAGCCGCTGGTGGTCGTCGGCATCGTGCTGCTCACCGAGCAGGATCAGGTCGGCCGGGAGCAGGGCGTCGACACGCTGGCGGATATCAAGGGGTGCCGATACACATCCCTGCAGCAAGGCTGCAAGACACAGGATGGCGCCAGCGCACCGAAGGAATGCTGGGGCCGGCAGCAGCAGTGAACGCTTGCGTGCCATCGAGGCCCTTGGGCTAGTGGACCAGCACCGGGTTCTGGGCCAGCTCGGCGTAGCCCTCGAGGGTGTCTTCGACTTCTTCCTGGGTGGGCGTGCGCACCTGCCAAGCGGCAATTTGCTGCTGAAACAACTCAGCCCAGGAGCCGTCGAGGTAGACCTCCTTGCCGACGCGCTTGTCGATGATCTCGAAGCCGTGGCGCGCCATCGCGGGATGCGCTGCCACAGGCGTGACGCTGTCGGCTGCCTCGGGCACTGCCGCCGCCGCAAGCTCCGTGGCGTTGGCCAGCATGTGGGTCACCGTGAAGCTTTCAGAGTCGTAGAGCATGTGCATGGTGCATTGTCCTGGAAGGTCGATTCCCCTGCAGGTGACCCCGACAACCGGCTTTTCAAGGCGTGGCAGTGCTGCGCCACTGCTGGTCGATGTAGTCGCCGTTGCTCTGGGTGATCTTGATCCGGGCTGGCAGATAGCCCAGCGCCGGTGCCAGCCAGATCTCGACCTTCTGGTCGAAGTCCCGGCGCGGCAGCCGGGTCAGGCGCAGCGTCTGCTGTTCGCCACCGGGCAGCGACAGGGTTTCGGCGCTATCGACCGTGAAGCTCCAGGGTTCGGCGGCCCGGGTGCCCACGGTCTGCATGCTGATCGCCGTACCCGGTGGGTAGCGGCCCGGCTCGCCGGCCAGCATCGAGGCCAGTTGCACGAAGATGCTGAGCTGATCCTGCGCCCCGGGTAGCAGCACCGCCTCCGGGGTATTGGCACTGAACACCACGCGGCCGCGGTCGCGCTCGAAATGGGCTGCGGTTTCCGACCGGAACTTGTCGCCGAAGCGTTTGGGTGCCAGCCCCTGCGCCGTCAGCACCCCGGTGCTGGACAAGACCCGCGACCCGACCAGGAAGGCACTGAGCTGCAGTCGCGCCTCGTAGCTGGCGCCATCGTGCAGCCATGCCAACTCGCCCCGGGCGTGGTACTGCAGGCTGCCGCGCAGTCCGGTGGCGTCGAATTTCAGCCGGGTCGAACCGGGCACGACGTAGACACGTGGTTCTGGCGCTGCCGCCATCGCCGGGTTCGCAGGCTCCGGCCTTTCGGCCGTCGTCGTTGCCACCACCTCGGGGGCGACGACCAGAGGCGGGTTCCATGGCGTCGTTGGCGTCTGTGCAGCCGACTCCGCGTCTGCAGGGGCCGGCGCGACCGTACTGGCGGGCTCGGTCACCGGCGCCGCAGCCTGTGCCAGCGGAGACTCTGCGAGTGGCGCAGAGGCTGCCAGCGCTACCGGCGCGACCGGGGGGGCCTGCGCCGAAACCGGCGCCGGCTTGCGTTGTGGCGGGGTCTCGCGCAGGGGTGCCGGCAGCGGCGCCGGGGTCGCCATGGCGGGCGCCGGCAACAGCACCGTGCGCGTGACGAGCACCCGCTGCATGGCCGGCGCAGCTGGCTCCAGCGCCACCACGGTTTGCTGCACCACGACCGCATGGGCGAACAGCACGCCAGCGGTCAGCGCGACCAGCGCCAGTGGCGGTATCGGTGCGGTTGCGGAATTCATCTGAAATACACTGCGCCCATGAAACTTGCAACCTACAAGGACGGTTCGCGGGACGGTCAGCTGCTGGTTGTGTCGCGCGACCTGTCCATCGCCCATTATGCGACCGGCATTGCCGACCGGTTGCAGCAGGTGCTGGACGACTGGAGCTTCCTGTCGCCGCAGTTGCAGGATCTCACCGAGACCCTCAACCATGGCAAGGCGCGGCATGCCTTTCTCTTTGATCCCCGCCGCTGCATGGCCCCGCTGCCGCGCGCCTACCAGTGGGCCGACGGCTCGGCGTACCTCAACCACGTGGAACTGGTGCGGGCGGCCCGCAATGCGCAGGTGCCCGAGAGTTTCTATACCGACCCCTTGATGTACCAGGGCGTCAGCGACGATCTGCTGGGTCCTTGCGACGACGTGGTCTGCCCGTCCGAGGACTGCGGCATCGACTTCGAGGCCGAGGTGGCTGTCATCACCGGCGATGTGCCGATGGGCGCTTCGCCCGAGCGGGCCCTGGACGGCATCCGGCTAGTCGCGCTGGCCAACGACGTGAGCCTGCGCAACCTGATTCCCGCTGAGCTGGCCAAGGGCTTCGGCTTCGTGCAAAGCAAGCCAGCCACCGCCTTCAGCCCGGTGGCGGTCACGCTGGACGAACTCGGCGATGCGTGGAAACAAGGTCGGCTGCATCTCACGCTGCAGTCGAGCTGGAACGGGCGCGAAGTCGGCATGTGCGAGGCCGGCGGCGACATGACCTTTCACTTCGGCCAGCTCATCGCCCACCTGTGCAAGACGCGCAATGTGCGTGCAGGCTCGATCATCGGCTCCGGCACGGTCAGCAACCAGGGCGTCGAGACCCAGGGCCGCATGGAGTGGCCCAAGGGCTACAGCTGCATCGCCGAAAAGCGCGCCATCGAGACCATCCAGGACGGCAAACCGTCCACCGACTTCATGCAATTCGGCGACACCATCCGCATCGAGATGAAGGGCCGCGACGGCCAGTCGGTGTTTGGAGCCATCGACCAGCGGATCGTCGCGCTGGCCAGCGGCGGTGACGCACGCGCGCCGAAGGCCTGAACCGCGCAGCCTCCCGGGATCAGGTGCCGGGCAGCTGGCGGATGAACTGCTTCAGACCGCGCAGCAGCATCTCGACCGCCACCGCCACGAGAATCAGCCCCATCAGCCGTTCGACGGCGATCACGAAACGTTCGCCCAGCACTTTCTGGATGCGCTCGGCCAGCACCAGCACGACCGCGCAAACCACCATCGTGACGCTCAGCGCTGCGATCCATTCCAGGCGCCGATCGGGGGCCTCGGACACGAGCAGCATCACCGTGGCCAGTGCCGACGGCCCGGCCAGCGCGGGTACCGCCAGCGGCACGATCAGCGGTTCGCCGACGAGGGCGGCCGCCGGGGCTTCGGCGGGCGGAAACACCATGCGCAGCGCAATCAAAAACAGGATCACTCCGCCGGCGATCTGCAGCGACAAGCCACTGAGGTTCATGACCCGCAGGAACGCGTCGCCGATGAACATGAAGGTCAGCAGCAACAAAAAGGCGATCAGCACCTCGCGCACGATCACCAGCGTCCGGCGCTCGGGCGCGACGTTGCGCAGCGCATTGGCAAAGATCGGAATGCTGCCGAACGGGTCGGTGATCAGCAGCAGCAGGATGGTGGCGGAGGCGAAGGTATAGGTCATGGCAGCTTGCCACGCGCTCTGGCAGTCACGCGGCGAGCGCGCAGGATAACAGGCCCCGTGAAGCCAGCCCGGCTGCCCGCGGCTCAGGCGCTGGCTGTTGCCTCGAACTTCTGCTGGCAGCCAATGCAGCGCAGCGCCTGGGGGGTGGCCTGCAAGCGGGCCAGGCCGATGCCGTCGCCGCAGTCGAGGCATTCGCCATACACGCCCGCTTCGATCCGGGCCAGCGCGGCATCGGTCTGGTTCAGTGCCGCGGTTTCGTGGTCGTCGAGTGCCAGCTCCAGGTCGCGTTCGGTGGAGCGCTGGGCCTGGGAGTCCTCGGCACCGCTGAAATGGGCTGCCGACGCCTGGGCTCGGCTGATCTTGCCGCCGCGCAGCTGGGCCAACTGGGCCAGCAGGGCGATGCGTTCGCTGGCCAGCTGGAGCTTGAATGCCTGTCGTTGTAAGTTGTTCATGGTTGTGTCCCCTCGAAGAATCTGATGTGGCCATGATGCGCCATGGCCGCTTGCGTGTCTTTGACCGGCGTCAAGTCTGCCAGCCCTACCCGGGGCGCCACCGGAGCGTGTGCCCGTGACCTGCATGCGATAATTTTCATCATGCAATGCCTGCGCTACGCCCGCCACATCACCCGCCTGGTGCTTCTTCGTATCCGGCGCGGACGCCGACCCCGCGGCTCCACTCGCCACGGGGCTGGATGGTTCGCTCTGCCTGCCGGCCTGGCCCCGGTCAATTGAATCAAAGCAATAGCATGCAATTCTTTTCCTCCCTCTCCCTCGCCACCCTTCTCTGTGCCACATTGGCTGCAACCGTGCACGCCCAATCGGTGGATGTCCAGGACGCCTGGGTCCGCGTGGCGGTCCCGGGTCAGAAGGCCACCGGCGCCTTCATGAAGATCACGGCCAAGGACGGATCCCGACTGGTCGCGGCGTCCAGCCCGGTGGCCGGCGTCACCGAAGTCCACGAAATGAAGATGGACGGCAACATCATGAAGATGCGTGCCGTCGAGGGCGGCCTGGAGCTGCCCGCGGGCAAGACCGTGGAGCTCAAGCCCGGTGGCTTTCATGTGATGCTGTTGGACCTCAAGGCGGCCTTGCCCAAGGACACCACCATTCCCCTGACGCTGGTGTTCAAGGACGCCAAGGGTGCCGAGAGCAAGGTCGAACTCAAGGTTCCGGTTGCCACCGCGCCAGCGATGCACAAGCACTGACGCCGTTTGCCCTGCGAGCAGCGGGTTGATGAATGCCAACTGCAGCAACTTTGCGGTTCGCCAAGGCCTCTACATTGGGGTAAGCTGTCAAGCGTCTGATCCAGACGGGCCCTTTGGAGACACCATGAGCGATACAGCCAGCAGCGGTTTCGGCAAATTCGTGCCGGGTTTCGATTTTCTGCAAAGCCTTGCCAAGGGGGCGTCGCAGGGCATTCCGCAGATGCCCAACCTGGCCAACTGGGTTGCGCCCTCGCTCAACCCCGATGAGCTTGAAAAGCGCATCGACGAACTGAAAGCCGTGCATTTCTGGCTGGAGCAAAACTCGCGTGCGCTGGGGGCCACCATCCAGGCACTGGAGGTACAGAAGATGACCCTGGCCACCCTGAAGGGCATGAACTTCAACCTCGGCGACATGGCCAATGCCTTCAAGCTCAAGGCCGCCGACTCGGTGGCGCAGGGCGTGCAGCGCGTCACCGAGACCGCCGAGAGCGCGGCCAAGACGCTGTCTGGCGCGGCCGCCACGGTCGGCACGGCAGCCCGCAAGGCCACCGGCCAGCCAGCCAGCGACCGCAAGAGTGCAGGGGCCCATGCGGCCGCCAAGTCGGCCTCCGGCATTCCCGCACTGGTGGACCCCCTGCAATTGTGGGGCGCGCTGACCCAGCAATTCCAGGAGATCGCGGCCACGGCCCTGAAAGATGCCAGCCGCAACACGGCCATCGACGCGACCCGCAACATGGCCACCGGCATCGCCAAGGAGGCGGTCAAGGCCGGCGGCAAGATGGCCCGTGGTGCTGCGGCGCCACTGCGCAGTCCGGCCCCCCGCAAGACAGCGCGCACGTCGGCGCGCAGCAGCCGATGAAGATGTTTCCCTACGGCCACGCGACCCATCCGCAGTGGATGATGGCGGCGGGGCTGGTGCTGGCACAGCTGCGGGCGCAGATGGCCCTGCACGGGTATGCGAACGCACCCACGCTGGGGCTGCTCTATATCACCGACCACTATGCTGTCGATGCCCAGGACATCCTCGACCACCTGGGTGGCGAGTTGCCTGGTATCACCGACTGGGCCGGTACCGTGGGCGTCGGTGTGGCGTCCAACAATGTCGAGTACTTCGACGAGCCCGCGCTGGCCGTGATGCTGTGCGATGTGCCCGCCGACCAATACCGGGTGTTCTCCGGCGTTGCACCGCTGAGTCTGGGTTTCGAGGCCCATACCGCGCTGGTGCACGCCGACGGCAACACACTGGAGTTGCCCGAACTGATCGAGGAGATGGCCGCCCGCACCGCCACGGGGTACCTGTTCGGTGGGCTGTCGGCCAGCCGCACGCGCCCGGTGCAGTTTGCCGCTGCCGGGGACGGCAATATTCGCGGGCAGGGCGGTGCGCGTGGCGTGTTCAGCGGCGGGCTCAGTGGCGTGGCATTCGGGTCTGGCGTCAACCTGGTGTCGCGTGTCACCCAGGGTTGCCAGCCGCTGTCGGGGCTGCGCAGGGTGACCGCCGCCGAAAAGAACCTGGTGCTGGAGCTCGACGGTCGCCCGGCGCTCGACGTGCTGTTGCAGGAGCTGGGTGTCTCGCTCGACGATCCGCAGCGCGCGCTCGTCAAGATCCGCAGTACCCTGGTCGGCCTGCTGCGTTCGGCAGACGCCGACGGTGGCAAGGGCGTGGGCCGGGCCGGCAACTTCGGCAACGACGTCATCGTGCGCCATATCATTGGCCTGGACCCGTCGCGGCGCGGCATCGCCGTGGCAGACCAGGTCGTCACCGGTATGCAGCTCGCGTTCTGCCAGCGCAGCATGCAGGCTGCGCGCGCCGACCTGGTGCGCGTCTGCGCCGAGATCCGCGAAGAGCTCGAACCTCTGGAGCTCAGCATGGAAACCGCCAACGCACTGGCGGCCAGCGGGCTGGATTCGGCTCCCCATCCGGCGCGGCGCATTGCGGGCGCGGTCTACGTGAGCTGTTCCGGCCGGGGCGGGCCGCATTTCGGGGGGCCGAGCGCCGAAATGCAGATCGTGCGCCGGGCGCTGGGCGATGTGCCGCTGGTCGGCTTCTTCGCCGGCGGCGAGATCGCGCGTGATCACGTGTACGCCTACACCGGCGTACTGACCGTTTTCGCGCAGGCGGATTAGCGGCGTGCCAGAAAAGGTTGTCGTCCGCAGCCTGTACAAGGTGTTCGGGGCGCAGCCGGCGCAGGCCATGGACCTGCTGCGCCAGGGCCGCAGCAAGGACGAGATCTTCCACCAGACCGGTATGGTCGTGGGCGTCAAGGATGCCAGCTTCTCGGTCGACGAGGGCGAGATCTTCGTGCTCATGGGCCTGTCGGGCTCGGGCAAGTCGACGCTGATCCGGCTGCTCAACCGCCTGATCGAGCCGACCCACGGGCAGGTGCTGGTGGGCGGGCACGATGTGGCCGCCATGGGGCGCAAGGCGCTGGTCGATTTGCGCCGGCGCGACATGGCCATGGTGTTCCAGTCCTTCGCGCTGCTGCCGCACCGCACGGTGTTGGACAACACTGCCTTCGGCCTGGAGGTGGCCGGCGTGAAGCGCCCGGTGCGCGAGCGCCGCGCCTTCGAGGTGCTGGAGCAGGTGGGCCTGCACGCCTTTGCCCACAAGCGGCCGTCCGAGCTGTCCGGTGGCATGCAGCAGCGCGTCGGGCTGGCCCGAGCGCTGGCCGTGGACCCCTCGCTGATGCTCATGGATGAAGCCTTTTCGGCGCTGGACCCGCTCAAGCGCACCGAGATGCAGGAACTGCTGCTGCAACTGCAAAAGAATCATCGGCGCACGATCGTGTTTGTGTCGCACGACCTCGACGAGGCCTTTCGCATCGGTAACCGCATCGCGATCATGGAAGGCGGGCGCATCGTGCAGATCGGCACGCCCGACGAGATCCTGCGCAACCCCAGCGACGAATACGTCCGCGCTTTTTTCAAGGGCGTCGACGTCAAGAAATACCTCGTGGCCCGCGACCTGGCCAGCGCGGCTGCATTCCCGGTGCTGCAGCCCACGCTCGACGGCCGCTCCGACCTGGTCCGCGCCAGCTCGCAGTTGAACTCCGACGGCCAGTGGCAGGCCTTTGTGGTCGAAGTGGGCGGCCGCCTGCTGGGCACGGTCACGCGCGAGTCCGTGGCGCAGGCAGTCGCTGTGGGCGGTACCTCTCTGGTGGGTGCCATGGTGCGAGACTCGGCTGCGGTGCCGGCCGACTTGGCGCTGAACGCTCTGGTCGGTCGGGTGGTGCGAAGCCCGCTGGCGCTGGCGGTGGTCGATGCGGCGGGCAACTACCTTGGCGCAGTCACCCAGAGCCAGTTGCTGCTGCGTTTCGCCGAAAATGAGGAGCCGCATGTCTGAATTTCTTCCGCTGGGCGAATGGGTCGATCGCGGCGTCAAGCTGCTGATCGAGAACGACGCCGGCAGCCTGCAGGATTTTGGCGCCGCCATCGAGGGCCTGACCGCCCTGCTGGAGGCCGGCCTGCTGGCCTTGCCCATCTGGCTGGTCGCGGCAGCCTTTGTGCTCACCGGCCTGTGGCGCGTGGGCTGGAAGTTCGCGCTGTTCTGCGTGGCCTGCTGTGCCGTGATCGCGGGCACCGGCTTCTGGCCGCAGACCATGGTGACGCTGGCGCTGATCAGTGCGGCCACGCTGCTGAGCCTGCTGCTCGGCCTGCCGCTGGGGCTGTGGATGGCCAAGAGCGACCGGGTCGCCGCAGTGGTGCGCCCGACGCTGGACTTCATGCAGACCATGCCGGCCTTTGTCTACCTGATCCCCGCCGCGATGCTGTTCGGGCTGGGGCGGGTGCCGGGCGTGCTGGCCACCGTGATCTTCGCCATGCCGCCGGTCGTGCGCCTGACCAGCCTGGGCATCCGCCAGGTCAACAAGGAGCAGGTCGAAGCGGGCATCACCTTCGGCTGCACACCGCTGCAGCTGCTGTTCAAGGTCGAGATTCCGGGGGCGCTGCCGTCGATCATGGCGGGAGTCAACCAGACCATCATGATGGCGCTGTCGATGGTGATCATCGCCTCGATGGTCGGCGCCGGCGGCCTGGGCAACGACGTGCTGGCCAGCATCCAGCGGCTGGACATCGGCCTCGGGTTCGAGTCTGGGCTGGCAGTCGTGCTGCTGGCGATCATGCTGGACCGCATCACCGAGACCTTCGGCTCGCAGGGGCCCAGGCGCTCGCTGCGGGAGCGGCTCGGCTTGCGCGGCCGCGCAAGCCAGGGCCATGACAAGGGCCATGGCAGCAGCGAAAATCGGTCATCCGCAACGCCATGAACGACCGCCTGAAAGCACCCGCCGGGGCGGCGTCGCAGACACACCGATTCGTGTTCCTGACGCTGCCCAACTACACCATGATCGCGCTGGCCAGCGCCGTGGATGCCTTGCGCATGGCGAACCGCGTCACCCGCCGCGATGTCTACCACTGGTCCCTCGCCACACTCGATGGACAACCCGCATCGGCCAGCAACGGCCTGTCCATGGCGCCGACGGTCGCACTGGATCAGATCGGGCCGGCAGACATTGTTTTTGTCGTGGGTGGCGTGCAGGTGGAGCGGGCGGTCACCCCTGGGCTGCTGGCCGCGCTGCGGCGTCTGGCGCAAAGGCGCGTGCCGCTGGGCGCGTTGTGCACCGGCGGGTATGCGCTGGCCAAGGCCGGTCTGCTCGACAAATACAAGGCCGTCATCCACTGGGAAAACATGTCTTCGCTGCGCGAGGAGTTCCCGCGCGTGGAGTTTTCCGACCAGCTGTTTGCGATCGACCGCGACCGCTACACCTGTACCGGAGGCGTGGCCCCGCTGGACCTGATGCTGCACATCATCAAGGAGCACCTGGGCCGCGACATCGTGCCGCTGATCTCCGAGCAATTCATCCTGGACCGCATCCGCAACGACCAGGACCGCCAGCATATCCCGCTGCAGGCGCGCGTCGGGCTGTTCCACGAGAACCTGATCGAGGCCGCCGCCCTGATGGAAGCCAACATCGAGGAGCCGCTGTCGCTGGATGAGATCGCCGCGCTGGTGGGGGTGTCGCGACGCCAGATCGAGCGGCTGTTCAAGCGCTATGTCGGGCAGGTGCCGACCAAGTACTACCTCGACATGCGCTTGCGCCGCTCGCGCGAGTTGCTGCTGCAAACCGCGATGTCGATCATGGAGATCGCGGTGGCCTGCGGCTTCCAGTCGCCACCGCATTTCTCGAAGTGTTACCGCAACCTCTTCGGGCACACCCCCAGCGCCGAGCGGCAGGGTAGCCGGGCGCAGGCATTCGCTTCGCGGTCTGCTGCGCTGGCGTAGGGGTTGTTCAGCCGGGCAGGCGGTAGATGGCCCTGAACTTGGTTTCCAGGTAGTCCAGCAAAGGCCCCTCGGTGGGCTGGAAGCCGCAGGCCTGTGCCACGGTCTCTACCGGTGGGCGCAAGCCGCCGTGGCATTGCAGCTGCGTGCGCAGCCAATCGGTGGCGGGCCCCGCGTCGCCTTGCGCCAGCTGCGTGTCTACCTCCGGCACCGCGGCCTGCAGCGCCTGCCACAGGCAGCCGGCGTAGACATTGCCCAGCGTGTAGGTCGGAAAGTAGCCAAAGATGCCGATGGACCAGTGCACGTCCTGCAGCATGCCATGGGCCGGCGTGTCCACGGCCACGCCGAAGTCCTGCAGGAAGCGCGCGTTCCAGGCGGCTTCCAGGTCGTCTGGTGCCAGTTCGCCGGCCACCAGCCGGCGCTCCAGGTCAAAGCGCAGCATCACGTGCAGGTTGTAGTGCACCTCGTCCGATTCGGTGCGGATATAGCCGGGCTGGACGCGGTTGACGGTGGCGTGAAAGCCGTCTGCGTCCACCAGGCCGACACCCTCGAAATGGCCCTGCATGCGCTGCAACAGCCAGCCGGTGAAGGCGCGCGAGCGGCCAAGCTGGTTTTCGCAGATGCGGCTCTGGCTCTCGTGCACGCCTGAGGACACGCCGTGCCCCAGTGGGGTGAGGCCGTAAGCCGCATCGATGCCCTGTTCATACAGGGCATGCCCCACTTCATGGATCGTCGAATAAATGCAGTTGAACGGCTCGGATTCCACCACCCGGGTGGTGATGCGCACGTCCTGCCCCGAGCCCGACGAGAACGGGTGCACGGCCAGGTCGAGCCGGCCGCGCGACCAGTCGTAGGCAAAGGCGTCGGCCAGCTCGCGGGCCAGTGCCAGTTGGAGGTCTCGCGGAAAGTGACCACTCACAGGGTGCGGCTGGAATGCGGCACCCAGCACGGCCTCGCGCAAGGCCACCAGGCGCGGCCGCATGCGGCCGAACATGGCCTTCAGTCGGGTGGCGGTCATGCCGGGCTCGAATTCATCCAGCAAGGCGTCGTAGGCATCCTGGCCCCATCCGCCGTCGGCCAGTGCCTGGCCCTGCTCGCGTTTCAGTGCCACCACCTGGCGCAGGGTGGGCAGGAAGTGCGCCACGTCGTTACGTGCGCGGGCGTCGGCCCAGATGCCTTGCGACACGCTGGCGGTGCGGGCGATCTCAGCAGCCAGGCGCGCCGGAATACAGGCGTTGCGCTGGTAGGCCCGCGCGATCAGCGCCAGCGCGCGCTGCCCTGGCGCGTCGTCGGCCTGTGCCCGGGCCAGCCAGTCGGCCACCCGCGGATCGGTGCGCCGCGCATGCAGCACGCCTTCGATGGCGGCCATCTCGTCGCCGCGTTGCAGCGCCGCGCCGCGGGGCATCATGGTTTCCTGGTCCCAGCCGAGTCGACCCGCGATCTCTCCCAGCGCCTCGGTGTCGCGCTGGAAGGCCATCAGGTCGGTGAATGCAGTCATGGTGCGGATCCAATGTCTGGTCAGGGTAGAGGGCTCTTTGCAGGCGCCAGTATGCCTGCGCGTAAACTGCAGATGTCCCCGATCAAGTTCTTCCCTTCCTCCATGAAAACCATCCGACTCGGCCACAGCGACCTGCACGTCACCCCTATTTGCCTGGGCACCATGACCTTTGGCGAACAGGTGGACGAACCCACCGCCCATGCGGTTCTCGATCGCTCGCTGGCAGCGGGCATCAACTTCATCGACACGGCCGAGATGTATTCGGTGCCGACCCGCGCCGAGACCTTCGGCAGCACCGAGACCATCATTGGCCGTTGGTTCGCCAAGAACCCGGGCGCCCGCCACAAGCTGGTGCTGGCCAGCAAGGCGGCCGGGCCGTCGCGGGGCATGGCCTGGATCCGCCCGACGATGACGCCGGCCGACATCGTGGCCTCGTGCGAAGGGTCTCTGAAAAGGCTGCAGACCGACGTGATCGATCTCTACCAGATCCACTGGCCCGAGCGCCATGTGCCGTCCTTTGGTTCGCTCTACTACGACCCGGCCAAGGAGACTTCGCAGACCCCCATCCATGCCCAACTCGACGCACTGGGCGGCCTGGTGCGGGCCGGCAAGATCCGCGCGATCGGCCTGTCCAACGAAACTCCCTATGGGGTGCACGAGTTCGTTCGCCTGGCCGAACAGCACGGCCTGCCGCGGGTGGCCACGGTGCAGAACACCTACTGCCTGCTCAACCGCGTGGTCGACAACGGGCTGGACGAGACGATGCACCGTCTGGGCGTGTCGCTGCTGGCCTATTCGCCGCTGGGTGTCGGCCTGCTCACCGGCAAGTACGACATCGGTGGCACCGACGGCCCCGATGCACCGCGCCAGGCCCGCATTGCGCGCTACGAGTCGTCGCGCAAGCAGCGCTGGGGCCGCCCGGAGTGTCTGGCAGCGGCACGGCGCTACAACGCGCTGGCGCGGGCCCATGGCCTCACGCCGACCCGGATGGCCCTGGCCTTTTGTTACACCAACTGGCGCGTGGCCAGCACCCTCATCGGCGTGACTTCGCTGGCCCACCTTGACGAAAACCTGGCGGCTTGGGGCAGCACGCTGGCACCCGAATTGCTGGCCGCAATCGACCAGATTCGCGCAGAGATTCGGGACCCCGCCACCTGACGCGCGATCCCGGGGCTGCCTGCCGGACTACAGCGGCGCGGTGTGCTGGAACCAGGGCATCGCCTGTTCCAGTTGCGCGGCCACCTGCAGCAGCAACGCGTCCGCGCCAAAGCCGGCTACCAGCTGCACGCCCACAGGCAAGCCCGAGCGGCTCCAGTGCAGCGGCAGGCTCACTGCAGGCTGGCCCGTGGCGTTGAATGCGCCGGTAAAGGGGCAGTAGGTGGACATCACTTCCTGGAACTGGTCCAGCGTCAGCGTCTGGGTGGACAGCGTGCCCAGTGGCACCGGCGGTGTGGCCAGCGACGGCGTGACCAGAATGTCAGCGGTCTCGAAGAACTGCCCGATGCGGCGCACCTCGCGGTTGATGACCCCGAAACGCGACGCGTAGTGCATGCCGGTGACCTTCTGGCCCATGGCAATGGCAGCACGCGTGACCGGCTCCAGCTCGTCGTCGCGGGCGCTGCGGCCCAACTGCTGCTCGCGCGCGGCGACCATGGCCGATAGGCCGGTGACCAGCAGTACACCGCAGGCGGCACCCAGGGTGGGGCCGTCGAACTCGGGCCGGCGCTCCTCGACCTGGTGGCCCAGGTCGTGTAACTTGCGCACCGTGTTGTCCACCGCGGCGCGGCATTCGGGGTCCACCGCCTTGCCGCCGAAAGTGGTGGTGGTGAAGGCAATGCGCAGCGGCCCGGGCGGCCGTGCGAGGGCCGCCAGATAGCCACCTGGATGGGGCAGGGTGAAGTAGGGCGCGCCGATGTCCGGGCCGGCCGTGGCGTCCAGGATGGCGGCGCAGTCGCGCACCGAGCGTGTCACCGCATGTTCGTGGCTGAGCCCGTGCGAGGCCTCTCCGCGGTGCGGCCCGGTGGCGATCAGGCCGCGGGTCGGCTTCAGGCCCACCAGGCCGTTGCAGGACGCGGGGATGCGGATCGAGCCGCCGCTGTCGGTCGCATGGCTCGCCGGCAGCATGCCGCTGGCCACGGCGGCGCCGGCACCGCCACTGGAGCCGCCAGCCGAATGCGCCAGGTTCCAGGGATTGCGGGTGGCACCGGTCAGTGCGGGCTCGGTGGAGCCGCTCATGCCGAACTCGGGCGAGGCAGTGCGGCCCAGGATCACGAAGCCGGCGCGCCGCAGACGGGCCACCGTCTCGCTGTCGAAGGAGTGGGTGTCGCCAACAAACAGACGGCTGCCGTGGCTGAGCGGCATGCCTGCCACCGGCGCATGCAGGTCCTTGATGAAGTAGGGCACGCCGGCAAAGGGTGCCTGCGGGTCGATCACCGCGAGGGCGGCCGCATCGGTGGCGCCCGGATGCAGGTAGGTCACCGCATTGACTTTCGGGTTGGCTTCGGCGATGCGGGCCATGGCCGCGTCCATCACCTCCCGGCGCGAAAACTGGCTGCGACGGATCGCGTCGGCCAGCCCCAGCGCGTCGAAACTGCGGTAGTCGTCAAAGCTCAAGCTCATGGGGGGTGCTGGGGGGATGGGAGCGACCCGCTCACAGGCGGGTGCTGGCGATCACGTCGATCTCGACCCGGCCGCCCAGGGCCAGCGCGGCATTGCCGAAGGCGCTGCGCGCGGGTAGCGGTGCAGTGAAGAACTCGGTGTAGATCGCATTGAATGCGGGCCAGTCGGCCATGTCGGCCAGCATCACCGTGCACTTCACCACATGGGCCATCGAATAGCCGTGGGCTTCGAGCGCGGCCCGGATGTTCTGCAGCGCCTGGCGCGCCTCGGTCTTCAGGCCGCCCGGGGCGAGCGTCAACGTGCCGGGCCGGGTACCGATCTGGCCCGAGAGGTACAGCGTTTCTCCGGCGCGCACCATCTCGGAGAACGGCAGGCCGAGCGCACGGAACGTCGGCGAATTGAGGTGCTCCACGTGGGCAGGGGGTGGGGATGCGGAATTACTCATGGTGGGTCGATCAGGATTGGGCTACTCAATGTAGAGAGACTCGGGCATTCGCGCAAATACATATTTTGCATGACCTGGATATCTTGCCATTTTGCGTGCTGCCTTCGGCTTGCGGTTCCCGTATTGCCTGTTGCAGTGATTTGTCACATGGTTGACATCACGACCCTCCAGCCTGCGGGGAATGCCAACCACCAGCCAGACCGGACCCGACGCGGGCCAGGCTATTGCTCCACCTGAGCCGCGCTTGCGCCGCGGGAACACACCAGCCTCGGGGTACAGCACCCGCCCGGGCAAGCGACGCACGACGGGGTCACTTCATCGCCGACGGTGGGCAAAGTGCCGGCCCCTTCGCTGAATCCGACCCGGTCCGCCAGCGATCCTGCGGCGGTCGGGTTGGTGTCGCGCTTCGCCTGGAAAAAGTAGCCCAGGTACTTGTCAATGACCATGGCGCATTCGTGATCAACCCGGACAGCAATGGCGTCGAAGCTGTCTTGCCTTCTGCCACTGTGATCGCCACATCGCTGACGAAGCAACCGGTCTCAGGTGCCGAGCAGAATGATCTGGTTCAAGCGTTCGCAAGCCTGGGCAAATACAGCCTCTGGCAGGGCGCCCATCGGATGTGCCTTGGCGCCTCGAAGCCGCCAGTCAAACGACTTTGGCTGGTGACACAACACGTAACTGGTTTTCCCCGCCTTGCGCCTGGAAGGCGCTGCACCTGCCGCCACCGCAAACGGGTTGTCGACGTTGTAGTGGGCAGTCGTCATCGGCAGCCCGATCACGAGCGACGTCTTTTCGTTAAACGCCCGCGGAGACAGCACCAGAAACGGATGCACGTTTTTCATCCCGCGCCCCGCTTGCGGGTTGCAGTCGATCCAGATCACACTTTGCCTGTCTGGCACCCAAGGCCTACGCTTCCTTGGCGCGCTGGATACCAAGGCCTGGGCCGCCTTCACCACCGCTCGGCCCCGAGAGCCTCGTCAGTTGCCATGGCCTCACTGCCGTGACGCGCCGGGTCGAACAGGGCCAGGCGTTGCTCCAGCGTGGGCGGCAAGTCAGTCACAGGGGAAATGATCACCTGGCCCATGGCCACCGATATCCGCACGCGCTGATGCACACACAGCCGCGCTTCGCGGGCAATCGCGGCAGGCAAGCGCACCCCGAGGCTATTGCCCCATTGTTTGATGTCAAGAATGGCTTCCGTCATGGTGGGCGTTCAAAGCTAGATGTATAAACGCAGTTTATACATCAGTTCTCATCGCGGCAACCTGGACTTTTGTGTTACTTTTTTGGTTTGCAAGCTTGTCTTTGCAATTGCCCAGAAAAGTTATTGACAGGTGCGCGCGACCAGTGGCTGAAGGCGCTTGTGCGGGTCAACACATCCCCCGGGTGGGCCGCTGTCGTACCAATCGAAGGCCATGCGCCCAGAAGCGGCAAAATGGAGCGCTCGGCAGTTCTTCTCCGTTCTGGCAGCAGGAAAGCCACGGGGCAAGGCGATGGCGATCAACAACAGGAACCCGACATGCCCAACATCTTCGACCAGGATCTGCCCCGCAACGAGGCCAATTTCGCGGCCATGTCCCCCTTGTCTTTCATCGAGCGAACGGCCGAGGTGTACCCCGAGCGTCTGGCCGTTGTGCACGGGGCTCTCCGGCGCAGTTGGCTAGAGGTCTACCAGCGCAGCCGGCAACTCGCAAGCGCATTGGTACGGCACGGCGTGGGTCGGGGCGACACGGTGGCGGTGATGCTTCCCAATACCCCGCCCATGGTGGAGGCGCATTTTGGCGTGCCCATGGCCGGTGCGGTGCTCAATGCCCTGAACACCCGGCTGGACCCCGAGACGCTGGCCTTCATGCTCGACCACGGCGAGGCCAAGGTGGTGATCGTCGACCCGGAGTTTTCCCGGGTCATGCAACGTGCCATCGCGCTGCGCAAGTCGACCACCCCCTTGCTGGTCATCGATGTGGACGACGCGGTGTTCGGCCCCGCGCCGGGCATCGGCAGCCTGGAGTACGAAGCGTTTCTGGCGCTCGGAGACCGGTCCTTTGCCTGGAGCCTGCCGCCCGACGAATGGGACGCGATTGCCCTGAACTACACCAGCGGCACCACCGGCAACCCCAAGGGCGTGGTCTACCACCACCGGGGTGCGGCCACCAACGCGATCTCCAACATCCTCGAATGGGACATGCCCAAGCACGCGGTCTACCTCTGGACCCTGCCGATGTTCCACTGCAACGGCTGGTGCTTTCCGTGGACGTTGGCCGCACGCGCGGGCGTCAACGTCTGCCTGCGCCGGGTCGAGGCGCAGGCGATCTTCGACGCGATGCGCAACCATGGCGTCACCCACTACTGCGGCGCACCCATCGTGCAGGGCCTGCTGGTGAATGCGCCCGATGCCATGAAGGTCGACCTGCCGCCGGGCATCCAGGCCATGGTCGCCGGGGCGGCACCGCCGGCGGCGATGATTGAAGGCATGGAGCGCTTGGGTTTCGATCTGACCCATGTGTATGGCCTGACCGAGGTCTACGGGCCGGCGACAGTGTGCGCCAAGCACGCGGCCTGGGACGCACTGGACGTGGGCGAACGCGCCCGCCTGAACGCGCGCCAGGGTGTGCGCTACCACCTCGAGCGCGATGTGCGGGTGCTCGACCCGCAAACCCTGCTGCCGGTGCCGGCAGACGGTGAGACCATGGGCGAGATCATGTTCAAGGGCAATATCGCCATGAAGGGCTACCTCAAGAACCCGGCGGCAACCCAGGAGGCGTTTGCTGGCGGCTGGTTCCACAGTGGCGACTTGGCTGTGATGGACCCCGACGGTTACATGAAGATCAAGGACCGCAGCAAGGACATCATCATCTCGGGCGGCGAGAACATCTCGTCGATCGAAGTCGAGGACGTCTTGTACCGCCACCCGGCCGTGATGGTCGCCGCCGTGGTGGCGCGGCCCGACGCGCGCTGGGGCGAAACACCCTGTGCCTTCGTGGAGCTCAAGGCCGGTGCGCAGTGCACGGTGGAGGACATCGTGTCGCATTGCCGCAAGCACCTCGCGGGCTTCAAGGTGCCGCGCGCGGTGGTATTTGGCGAGCTGCCGAAGACCTCGACCGGCAAGATCCAGAAGTTCGAACTGCGCAAGCAGGCTGGGTCGGCGGCGGCGATCGACGTGTAGCACGAGCCGGTACTTTTCGCACCCATACCAAGGAGACATTGATGCTGCAACCCGGCCTGATGATGGACCGCCCGCTCATGATTTCGGCCGTGATCGAACACGCCGCCGCCCAGTATGGCGGTGTGGAATTTGTGTCGCGCGAAACCCACGGGCCGCTGTTTCGTTACACCTATGCCGTCTGCGCCCGCCGCGCGCGCAGGCTGGCCAACGCGCTGACCGGCCTCGGCCTGTCGGCGGGCGATGTCGTCGGCTCGATCGCCTGGAACAACCACCGGCACCTGGAAGCCTATTACGGTGTCTCGGGCAGCGGTATGGTGATCCACACCTGCGACCCGCGCCTGCGTCCGCAGCAGCTGATCTACATCATCAACCATGCCGAACAAAAGGCGATGTTGTTCGACGCGAGCTTTGCGCCGCTGATCAAGGGCATCGCAACGCACTGTCCCACGGTCAAGACCTGGGTCTGCCTGTCGGACGCGGCCCACATACCGGTGATCACCGGCGTGGCCAACGTAGTGGCCTACGAAGACCTGATCGGCTCGTACAGCGACCAATTCCAGTGGCCCGGGTTCGACGAAAACGCCGGCGCCGCGCTGTGCTAGACCTCGGGCACCACTGGCAACCCTAAAGGCGTGTTGTATTCGCACCGTGCCATCGTGTTGCAGGCCATGGCCGGCTAAGCTGGTGCTGCCCGGCCCGCGGCTCGACGGCGAGTCGCTGCACACGCTGATGGAGGAAGAAAAGGTCACGATCAGCGCCGGCGTGCCCAGCATCTGGCAAGGCCTGATCGCCTATGTCGAACAAAAGGGCCTGCGCTTTTCCACCATGCGCCGCACTGGAGTTGGCGGCTCGGCGATGCCGCAGGCGCTGATCGCCAAGTTTGCCGATACCTATCGGGTCGAGGTGCGCCATGGCTGGGGCATGACCGAGACCACGGTCGTGGCGACCGTGGGCACGTTGACGCCGCAGGACCTGGCCTTGCCGGCAGAGCGGCAGCACGCCATCGTTGCGCGGCAGGGCAAGAGCCTGTACGGCGTGGATATCAAGGTGGTTGATGCGGCCGGTACCACCATGCCGCGCGACGGTAGCTCCCAGGGTGAGCTGATGGTGCGCGGGCCCTGGATCCTGCGAGCCTATTTCAAGGGCGAGCGCTCGCCGCTGCAGGACGGCTGGTTCGCCACCGGCGACATCGCCACCATCGACGCTGCCGGCACCATGCAGATCCGCGACCGCACCAAGGACGTCATCAAGTCCGGCGGCGAATGGATCAGTTCGATCGAGCTCGAAAGTGCCGCCGTCGCCCACCCGGCAGTGGCCATGGCCGCCGTCATCGGGGTCAAGCACCCGCAGTGGGACGAACGGCCGCTGATGTTCGTCGTGCGCAAGCCCGACCACGCGCTGGAGAAGGATGAACTGCTGGCCTTCCTGACCGGCTGGGTTGCCAAGTGGTAGCTGCCCGATGACATTCGCTTCGTCGACAGCCTGCCGGTGAGCCGAACCGGCAAGGTTCAGAAGGAGGAGTTGCGCAAGGCCTATGGCGGGGTTTTCAGCTGACGGGTGCGGTCGCTGTCAGCCTCACCGTACGATGGCTGCCAATTTGGCAGCACCCCCTTGGCCACGACGCGCGTAGCACGGGACTGCTCCACCGCGCCGCTCCTGTTTGCGACCGGAACGAATGGTCGGGTTCAAAAATTTCGGCACTCCGCGGGGCCGAGTTGGCCTTTTGTCTTGGCATTTTGGCTAGGCAAACTCGTCTGCGCAACCGCGGCTGCAAAGGGTGGTGTCCTTGATGGCGTGACAGGATTCATGCTCCGAACAGGCACAGTCGCTACCGACTTTCGCGTTCCACGGAGCAGGCCTTGATATCGCTTTCATCGAATAGGTTCTCCTCGACACCATAGGGTGGGCCGGCCAGGTCTTGAGCATCGGTTGAGACGAACGTAGTCTGGATGGGCCTCGTTTCGTCTTTGAGATTGAGCCGAACATGAAGGAAATCCCACTCTCGTGGCTAGCCAATACACGTAGTGCGTCCACTTACGGAGCACGCGCACTACATGCTCCTTGCTGAAGATTTCGTGGACGAGCTGATTGTGTCGGTAGGCGCCCGCAAGATCACCAAAAAGCTTCTCGAAGGTTGGCGGATTCTGAAACGGATCTTGTTCCAGGATGGCCAGCGGTTGTTCGGCATTCGGCTTCAGGCCAACAGCTGGATCAGTTCGCGGCTACGCGCGATCCATCCTTTTTCGTTAGCCAGCACTCGGCCACTTGATTTCGACCTTGCGATTTTGTGCAAGGCAGTCTCTGAGGTAGAGATTGATGAGACTTTGGTAGGGAACGCCTGCTTCAGTTGCCATGACCTTGAAATACTGCACCACGTCTTCGGACAGGCGCATGGTCACCGATTTCTTCAGCTTTGAAGCGTACGGATTTCGACGCGACTGCATCTTGGAGAGGTCGTACTCAGCCTTCATTTCATTCGCCTCGGTAGTGTTGAGCCTCGTTGTCAGTTGCCTTGCGAGCCGAGATGATGCGAATGACATCCCCAGCCTCTCTCTCGCAGTGGCAAACCAGAAGAAGCCTGGCGTTTGAGCTCATGCCCAGAAGCAGGAAGCGATCCTCGTCAGAAGAGTGTTCTCCATCGAAGAACTGCACAGCGAAGTCGTCATGGAAAACAGATTTGGCAGCCTCAAAGGTCACCTTGTGCTTCTTGGCGTTTGACGCAGCCTTGACAGGATTCCACTCGAATCGCATGCATACATTGTATGGAAGGTCTGCTGGCAGTCAAGTACAGATGCTTCTGTGCTGCCGATCGAACTCCAGACCCAAGCGCTGCCGCCGGGCACCTATTACCTGATCACCTTCACGCTGCCCGCTTAAGCTGCGCGCCGTGACCTGGAGCCATCAGCAAACGGTCGATGGGCTGGTGATGCAGTGCGCCTGGGACGCCTTGGCCCATTTCAGTCGCAACCCAAAAGGTGGCCACTACCTGTTCAACCACAACGCCTTGGCAGCGGTGTTTCAAGAGCACGACATCGTACGCCTCTCCGATTGCCAGGTCACGTTCCGGAATCGCGACGATCACGCAACTTTGGCCTGCTCCATCCCAATTGCAAGCACCGCTAACGCGAATAGCACTTACTTTGGGCTCATGGCGTTGAAGTCACAGGCGTAAGCGATTGAATTTGAAGGCAAAAGGAGGTGGCTGACCCAAGGATTGATAGGATGGTTGTTACGAAGCTCCCAAACCACCTCTCCAAAGGCCAGCCACCATGGATCGTAATGCCCAAAAC
>Ga0209181_10001194_pt1 | contig 46119 bp, 39 predicted proteins | sample MAT05_FD_187208 | JGI IMG/M metagenome (GOLD analysis project Ga0209181, IMG submission 187208) | Freshwater microbial communities from Lake Fryxell liftoff mats and glacier meltwater in Antarctica - MAT-05 (SPAdes) (version 2) | ecosystem: Environmental > Aquatic > Freshwater > Ice > Liftoff... | reverse complement strand
CAGCCGCAGGTTGAGGATTAACCCAATCCGGCGGATGAACATAGGACATGAGGGATTGATTGTACTCATCCAACGGCTGGAGAGCAGGTTCTTGTTTAATTGAAGGTGTCATACATTGAATCTCTGGGTGCAACAGTTTGGTTTAAAGCTTTTTTAGCAATGCGGGTTATATAGAAGGTGACGGCGTTGTTGCATGATTAAATCTTTATATAGTAAGGGTTTGAGGCTATGAACACCCCTGAAAACAGCTTTTTTACTGAATCTCAAGCGCTGAAACTATTGGTGGGCTTGGTTTATTTATGCAACACCGCCCCTAGTAATGCTTCTAAATCCTCAATGAAACTAACAGGAAACCAGGGACTTAATAGTTCACCTAAATCTACCAGAAAATCAATATCGCTACTGGGGTGGGCTTCTCCCCGAACAACGGAGCCAAAGATCCGCACGTTTCTAGCGCCATGCTGCACCGCAATGTCTAGAATACGATCACGCTGCTCATGGAGAATTGCTTCAATCTTCAGCATTTCTTGCGTTTTCATAGCCCTCTGAACTGTCGTCACTTTTGCATCCCAAATTTACCTTCCTTTTGACTACGATCGCCCAACTCGTCTGCTCACTAATAACACCAGCAAATTTGGGATTGGGAAGGGGCGATCGTTTCTTGATTTTAAATTAGTGTAACCCTGACTCAAACCTACCATTGTCATGTCCAGTCTTCTATGATTAGACCTGCTATCTGACCGAAGTCACTGTTGTTTCGAGTCAAAACAACCGCTTGGTTTACCAGAGCGATCGCCGCAATTTTCAAATCCATTGAACCCAATCTTGGATATAACTTCTTGATTCGCTGAAACTCTTGGGCTGCTGCCTCGTCGAACTCAAGAATTGGGATAGCGCAGTAATTTAACAATAGTTCGGACATTTTTGCGATCGCTAGCCCTCATCCCCCAACCCCTTCTCCCAGAACGGGAGAAGGGGAGCCGGATTGAAGTCCCTCTCCCCTCTTGGGAGAGGGATTTAGGGTGAGGGTCTATATTGGCTGTACAACAGGGTTTCCAGCACCTCCACAAAAACTGTCCGAAGTATTGATTTAAGAGTTGCCGCTTTAACTGTTTGTATGCATCGATTTGTTGCGTAGCGGTTTGTGCTTTGGCGACATAACTCAACCAGCCTCGCATCTGCTCTTCATAGCTGATAATACTTGTCGCTACCTGGGCAGGGTCAACAGTCGCTAATCGTTGTCACAAATTTTGTGCTGCGATTCCCCCACGGTCTAAAACACTGAGATGATCTGTATCGAAAATATACATTTAACGTTCAGAAGACTCGTTGGAGACAGGTTGCAGAGATTCACGATATTCTCGCCCTAACTTCATCGCCTCATTATACGCGGGGTTGTCCGCGAATGTTCCGGTGATTCTCTCCCACCAAGGTTTACTAGATGAATCACTTTCCACCTTGTTTTTGAGACGAGCAACTTCAGCTTCTAAAAGCGCCACCCTTTCTTCTAACTGGTTTGACATTGGCAATTATCCTCAGTTTTTAATATCTCGATCGTAGGTCACTGATTTGAATTTTGCACGAAATACCGATCGATCGCCCAACTTGTTTTCTCACCAATAACATCAGCAAATTTAGGATTGGGAAGGGAAGGGGCGATCGGTTCCTGCACTCAAACCGTTAGCTAACCGCCGCATACCTTATATAGACTTATCTACCAGTGTTCCAGGATTAGCCCATCAACATAATCAAAGTCTCTATCATCTGTCACTAATACCCAGCTATGTTGCAAGCACTGAGCCGAGATCCATATATCATTCATTGGAATGGGTCGTCCCTTGCGCTTCAATGTCAACCGTATTCGAGCATAGGCTGCTGCCGCTTCTTTCCCTAACGGCGCAATTGCACAAGCGGCTATAAACTCTAAATAGCGAGGCAAGTTTTGTAATGAACGTGTGGAGTTTTCTGCACCAAACAGCAACTCTCCGACAACAACCGTTGGCAAAATTATTTCTGGTAATGCCAACACTCTTTCAACGATCGCCCCATCTCCATTTAGGAATCGAACTACAACAGAGGTGTCCAGCGCAATCTCACCACTCATTAACATCTACCTGCCGACACTCTGTTGCAATAGCTCGTTGTAGTTCTTCCGCTTCTAAGTCACTTAGAATTCCTGCAAACTTTGCGAGCGGATGATCTCTACGTGTAGCTTTAACCCGATGTAAAAAGTCCAGCATTGTTTGCACAAGCTCATCAGGAGCCTGTTCAAGTTCTTGAGTCAATTGTTCGCGATTTGTCATGCGTTCAAAATTCCTCACCAAGATGAGTCTGTATAACTTTAGTATATAATGCTGAACGATAACAGATTTTCTTAAATCGCCAACCTATCGATCGTCCGTCCAGTGAAGGGGTAAACTGACAGCACAATTGGCAGACTCGATCGCCCAACTCGTCTTCTCACTAATAACATCAGTAAATTCAGGGTTGGAAAAGGGAGAGGCGATCGAACCTCACAATTCTCTTCAGCGTTGCTATCACTCAGGGAAAAGACAGGCTAAAGGGTCAGTTCAGCGGCGACGAAAGAAATTAAACGGCAGACGAAAAAATTTCGTATATCTGCTGCAACCGAATGGTTATATAGCACTTTGCGATTTGACACAGACTTCAAAGACTAGCCGCGAACGATAAAAACAAACATCAAATTCTAGGAAGAAATTCATCCGGACCAGCAGTAAGGGGGCATCATCCGAGCGACTCCAGGCAAAAACCAACTGCACCGGATCAAAATTACCGATTCGAGCAGGAACTAATAAACCCCGCGCTTCGACTGAAGCTAAATTGCCAGCCAGAACTACAGAAGTTGTCTGTTCTTCCCAAACAGCACCAAGCTGCACTCCAACGCTATAAGGCAACACGTTAACGCTTGCACCCGTGTCCAACAATGCTGAAACCTCAATTGATGAATCTCGATACATCAAGGTCAACGGCATTTGAGGCAGAGCATCGGGGACACCAAACGCATCAAATTCCTCTATGAAATTGAACCTCTGACTGTCTCGCATCATGCCTTAGGGTTGCTCTGCCTCTAAAAGTTGAGCCAGTTTATGAGCAGCTTTATGGGAATTCAGCGGCGACCAGACTGAATAAGTCGCACCAGGCTGTAAGCTCGGCTCCTCTTCTTGAGCCAGTTCTGCAACCAAAAACTGCATGACTTTCAACTTATCTGCACGAGGCAAATTTCTTAGGGTCGGAAATAGCTCTGCTACGGTCATAAAAATTGAGAGAACTCACTGCTTTTCTATTTTCTCACAACTATCTTGAATCGAGAGCTTTTATATTTATATACAATGCCTGCAAACGACGCTTCGAGAAATTTTTTGTAGTTGCGGTACAACGATCGCCCAACTTGTTTTCTCACCAATAACCTCAGCAAATTTAGGATTGGTAAGGGCAGGGGCGATCGAACATCACAGTTCTCTTCAGCGTTGTTATTACTCAGGGAAAAGACAGGCTAATGGTGAAGTTGTGCGGCGGCAGATCACCTCGAACATTCACCGACAACCTTTGTACCGTCTGCACCAACGCAGTGTTGTACCGCGCAACTACCGAAGCTTTATAGAAAAACCAACAGCTATAGCCATGATTCTAGAGGAAAAGGTTGTGCTTGCTGTATGCGGGTAAAATCGCTATCGGCAGACACAAGAGTAAAGTTGTGCTGAACCGCCGTTGCTGCAATCCAGAGATCATGCTCATCAAAGCCTAAATCTCCAACACTTGTACCTCGGCGTTTGCTTTTATCCTTGGGTGCAAATTGATTAAAAATCGCTGTTTTAAGCTGGCCGTAGAGAATAGCCGTTTCTTCATCAATAAAGTATAAATCGACACTTGCCAGAAAAGCTTGAACCGCTGCAAGATTTTGAGTCTTTCGCTCTGACTTCTCGGTCATGTAAAGCAGTTCACCATATGTAATGATGCTGATGCCAATTTCACTGGTGGAACGTGAACGCAGTGCAGTTATGACACTAGAAGTGTTACTTATGATATAGCTACAATGATTGGTATCTAGAAGATACATTGAGCGAGATACTTAAAATTGGGCTTTGGATCGAGTTTCATGAGCAAAGCGTAGGCACTCCTCTATGTCATCGCCTTGCCAAGTTCCCGCAAGCTTTAACAGATCAGCACCTTTACTTCCCCGCTTTACGGAGGGCAACCGACGGAGTGTTCGATGGCTAATGCTCCTTCTGATTTGCAGGGAATCTAAGAAGTCACTGACTACGGAAAGTTGATCAGGTGGTAGTTGGACTAATTGCTGTTCGATTTTCTGGCGCAGTTCTAAATAAGTCATCAACACCTCACTTTATTGGCTACCTATCCTCTCGACCTCTTAATTGTATAACCCTGAAGCCTATGTCAGTTTTGCTTACGAAATAAGTAAGGTAGGCTGAGTGTGTACCCTTACCGCCATGCTCGTAATCTTCCCTTACTTCTACAGCATAGTCTACGCAAGGATCGTTAAGAAATGTAACTGGAGCGCACATATCCTGACTTATTTCCCGATCCTCTGCAAGTCCTACTTGTAAAACAGTAGTAGTCATATTGGAACAAGAAAGATAGCCTTTTGAAGCCCCCTTTTAATTTCTTGTGCATTAAGCTGTGTTCCTAAAAAACCTTCTACATTTTTGTTTCTTACAGAATCATCTCGTGTTGCAAATATTTTCAGTACTTCCCTTACCTCTTCCTGAGTAATACTGCCATCTAAAATTGTTGGTTGCAAAGACCCTGAAAAGAAGAATTGCCTTTCTTCTGGAATTTGAGAAGAAAAATCGGCGATCGTCCCTCTCAACAATACCGACGATCGCCTCTACATAATTGGCTCAAGGACGATCGCCCAACTCGTCTTCTCACCGATAATCTCAGCAAATTTAGGATTGGGAAGGAGAAGTGCGATCGAACCTCACAACTCTCTCTAGCATTCTTGTCTGACACATTTTTTATACTTCTTTATTCTTTCAAACTCTTGGCTATCTTGAATTTTTTCGCATAAGAAATCTACCCACGCCGGAGTATATATAACTTGCTTAAATGCCTCACTATATTGGCAATATTGAGTCTTACAAGTTTCTGGTTTTGGTGGAGTTGTTCGTATTTCGTACAGTCTCCAGGCGTTTGTATGATGACTTACTTTAAAATCTATTCCAGTTCGCTGGCTTACAATCTCAACAACTCCTTTAGGGGGAAGTTTTCCCTGATCTGCAACTTGTATTTGTTTTTCACGGATCAAAGCAACTTGTTTTTCATACTTCATCATGTCTTCGGGATTATTACGATCATATTTAACGAACTCAATGGCGATATTCGCGGAATTTTTGTGATTTCCAATAATAGGGATAAGAAATGCTCGAAAACAAAAATCTTGACTTTGGATAATCTGTTCAGAAAGTCTTTGGCAATAGTTATAAATAAACTCTTTTATTTCATCATATTGCTTTGCTTGAATATATTGAAGCGTTTGCCGATGCTGTTGAGAATATTCTGAGAGTTGTAAAGCAATCGCCAAATGTTGCCCTAACGCGAAATGTTCCCCGAACTCGGAAATAATCAACTTTTCAAAGTTGAGTAGTAAAGACTGGCAATATCCAGAAATCTCAGAATCTAATACTGGAGCGAAACGATGCTCGATTTTATTTCGTAATTCAATAAACATTTTTAAATTTGATGTTTCTGGGGTTGTTTCTCCACGATAATATTTTTTGAGACATGAAGCTAATTCCCAATAGCATAAGTCTCCATCGATCTTTTTTGGAGTCCCATCATTTTCTAAATACCAATATGGAATGTTTTTGCGCTCAAAAATCGTATGGAATAATGAGGTAAATGCAATGATCATCTGGACAATAAACCCATACACACGAAAAGACATGAATGGATTGTTATATATTTGAATTGCCAACATTGCAGCTTCACGAGATTTGTCAATAAGCAGATCCACTTTTGGACTAAATTGAGGACGCAATACATTTGTAAATGGGTCTGTTTTTTGAGATTGAATTCGTATAAATATCTCTTCCGAAAGATCTTTTATCCCACTACAGACGTATCCATCTTCTTGGCGTTTAATAAACTGCTTCCATTTCTTAGTTAAATATGTCTTGATCGTTCGTTCGCTCCATCCAATATTATCCGTAAGCTCTTTTAGAGTAAAAGGACGCTTTTCATCTTCAACAGTACAGAAAAAAGCATATGCTTTTTTAACCTTCGAGTATTCCCCCATAGTTTTATTCCTAAATGGAAAATATTTGTAAATATTAATAGATATGCTGAAACTTCCTGGATAACACCTCTAATTGGACAACTAGACCCAAAAGATCTCTACATAGGATTCAATTTATCACATTCTACAGAAAGGATTCCTTGTAACAAGTTATACAAGTCTATTCTTCAGTAAAGATTTTGGATAACATCCAAAGTCAGGTCTTATATAGAACATACTCTATATACCAAAATGGTTAATACACGTCTTAACTTAGAGCGAAGCCAATGACAACGCTATCATACGATCGCCATTTCGGGGAGGGCACCTTGCATTCTACCGAGCCAATCGATGAGGCTTTCCAGTTGTTGATCGGCTTTCAGAGCGCCCAGTCCGCGCACGGTGACCTTACCGGGGGTATATACGAAGCGGGAATGTAGGTGATTGGGGAGATTTGCTTTGAGGAGGTTCCAGGCGGGTTCCTCCATCGGGGTTTCTAGGATGACGTGTTGGTTGCTATCGGGTTTGATGCGCGAGAAGCCAAGTTTTTTGCCGACCTGCTTGAGTTCTACCACGCGAATCAGTTGCAGGGCAGCCGCAGGAATGCTGCCATACCGATCGCTCCAATCGGCCGCAATTTGCACCAATTCTGGCTTCGAGTTGGCGGCGGCCACCGCACGATAGGCGCTCATCTTTTGATCGAGGTCAGGAATATAGTCAGCGGGGATGAAAGCCGTCAGATTGAGGTCAATTTGGGTATCATCCACCTGGGGAATTTCTTGACCGCGAATTTCGCTGATCGCCTCCTCCAGCATTTCCATATAGAGGTCAAATCCGATCGCCTCCATCTGTCCCGACTGTTCCGCCCCCAGCAAATTACCCACACCCCGAATTTCCATATCCCGCACTGCCAACTGGTAGCCCGATCCCAGTTGGGTAAATTCCTGAATTGCTCGCAGGCGTTGTCGGGCGACATCAGATAATTGGCTTTGCTTGGGATAAAATAGCCAGGCGTGGGCTTGAATGCCAGCGCGTCCCACCCGACCGCGCAATTGATACAGTTGGGACAACCCAAATTTTTGGGCATCTTCAATCAGGATTGTGTTCACACGGGGAATATCCAGTCCCGACTCAATAATTGTCGTACAGACCAGAATTTCCGCATCGCCATTGCTGAAGGTGAGCATGGTGGATTCCAGTTCCGATTCCGGCATTTGCCCGTGGGCCACCGCCAGCCTAGCTCCCGGCACCATTTCCCGCAGCGTTGCCGAGGTTTCCTCAATGCCCTCCACCCGTGGCACCACATAAAACACCTGTCCGCCGCGATCGAGTTCCTGACGAATGGCAGTCCGCACCATTTCGGGATCATAGGACGACAGGTGGGTTTTGATGGGGCGGCGAGACGGCGGCGGCGTGGTGATCAGGCTCATTTCTCGCACCCCAGACAGCGCCATATACAGCGTGCGGGGAATTGGCGTGGCGCTGAGGGTCAGCACATCCACCTGGGTTTTCAAGGACTTAATCTTTTCCTTTTGATTCACACCAAATCGCTGTTCTTCATCCACCACCAGCAAGCCAAGGTCACGAAAGCGCACGTCTTTGCCCAAAAGTTGGTGCGTCCCCACCACCACATCTAGTTCTCCCGTCGCCAGTCGTTGGTGAATGTTGCGGCGTTCGTCTGGGGTGCGGAAGCGGTTGAGCAAGCCCACCTGCACGGGGTACGGGGCAAAGCGCTCCTTCAGGGTGTGGTAATGCTGCTGAGTCAAAATTGTCGTCGGAGCCAGCAACGCCACCTGTTTTCCTGCCGTCACGGCTTTGAAGATGGAACGGATCGCCACTTCAGTTTTGCCAAAGCCCACATCGCCACAGACCAAGCGATCCATCGATCGCGCACTTTCCATATCTCGCTTCACATCCTGAGTCGCCTTCAGTTGGTCAGGGGTGGGCTGGTAGGGGAACGAGGCTTCCAGTTCATCCTGCCAAGGCGTGTCAGCCGGATAGGTAAACCCTTCCTGTTGCGATCGTTGGGCATACAATTGCAACAAGTCCACCGCCAGCTTTTTGATAGATTTACGGACTTTGCTCTTGGTTTTCTCCCACGCCTTATTGGACATTTTATTGAGTACCGGGGCGGTGTCGCCCGCACCCCGAAACCGCGACAGGGAGCCAACTTGGTCGGCGGCCACCCGCAGCAAACCATCGGCATATTGCAATACCAAATATTCGCGGGTTTCCTGGGTGATCGTCAAACTCTCTAGCCGTAGGAAGCGCCCAACTCCATGGTTGCGGTGGGCCACGTAATCTCCGGGCTGCAACTTGTTGGGATCAACCTGCTTCGAGGCAGCGCGGCGACGCTTCCGCACATAGCTGGGGGTTGCCAGGGAATGTTGCCCAAAGAACTCCCGATCGGTGACCAGCACTACCCGGAAGGTGGGCAGAATGAAGCCCTCCAGTTCTGCCTGACCAGAGTATTTCAGGGCAACGGGAACCCGCTGATTTTGCAGTTTTTCGATCGCCGGATAATCGCGGGGATTGGGAATGAACTGGGCGGGACAATCGTGTTCTTGCAGCAGGGACACCGATCGGGAGGGTTGGGCCGACACCAGCCACACCGTAAAGTTTCGATCGCGCTCTCCCCGCAGGGTTTCCGCTAATTTGGCAAACTGGTGCGGCACCGCAGGCACGGGACGACTCGACAAATTCAGCCCCTGCCCTTCCTCTGCCAATTCCGACAGATGGACGCGATCGAACCCCGCCACTGCCTCCAAGGATTGCTCAAACGATCGATGAATCCGGGGCAACTCGATTCCCTGAGCCTGCACCTCGGTGTAATGCTCCTCACTATGCTCAAACCACCGATCGCTGTGGGCATGGCATTGGTCGGGTTCATCGATCGCCACCAAAATATCGTCGGGCAAATAATCGAGGAGGGAGGCGGGTTCCGTAAAGGCTAACCCCAAAAAGCGGCGCATTCCCTCCAGAGGAGAATTCAGTCCATCGGGATCGGCATTGATGGCGTAGGACTGACCGCGCTTCGCCAATTCAGCTTGAATAATCGGGTTGAAGCTGGTGGGAGTGAGAATCAGGCGATCGTTGTTGTCCATCGATCGCTGGGTGGCGGGGTCAAATTCGCGGATTTTATCCAACTCATCCCCAAACCACTCCAAGCGCACGGGTAGCTCTGAGGCAACGGGAAACACATCCACAATGTCTCCCCGGCGGCTCCATTGCCCCTCGGTTTCCACCATCGGCACCCGATCGTAGCCCAACTCTGCCAACCTGATCCCCAAGGTGTTCAAATCCAGTTCCATGCCCCGATTCAGGGTGAGGCAGTAGGGCACAAAGGCCGCAACCGGGGGCAGATGAGGCTGGAGGGCGCGCTCTGTGGTGACGATCGCCAGCGATCGGGGGGCATCTGCGGGCGCTTTCGTCGCACCACCAAACTGCTCCTTGACTAAATCTGCCAACACTTGCAACTGTCCCCACGTCATCTCCGCTTCGGGATCAAAGGATTCGTAGGGAGACGCTTCAGACGTAGGATAAAAGTGTACGGTTTGCCATCCCATCGCCTCCAACTGCGCCGCCCAACGCCCCGCTTCTTCCAGGGTGGCAGTCACCACAAGCAAGGGCCGCTGCGCCGACTGCGCCAGGGCACTAGAAACCAATCCCTTGGGCAAGCGAGGCACCCCATTGAGCCGCAAAAATTGCTGCTGGTTCAGCCTAGTCAGCAGTTCGCCAGTGAGGGGCAGTCGCCCAAGGGCACGCACGATGGAGGAAAAAGTCATAGGTCTGAAACTGGGGCCAAATGCTAGGGGCGCTCTGGATTCGGTGAATTGTGAGTTGACGCTTGATGTAGGGGATGGCTGGAACGTATGCCTTGGTAGGGGCGAAGCAGTCGGCAGACACCCTCTGCCACCACTAAAAAATCTTCTGCCGACTGCTTCGCCCTTAGGCTGCTGGGTGGCAGATTACGCATTATATGGGTTGTTCAGGTAGCAGTCGTCGCGCAGGCTTCCAGCCTGTATCCAGATTTAGTAGGCAAGCGAGACGCTTGCGCGACGGTGGTTTTAGATCCCAACTCACATAAGCCGTAGATTAGATTTGTGAACTACCTCCAATCCCCAATTCACCATTCTTAAACTATTGTAAAGCGTCTAAAAATCGATCGCCCTTCCTTGAACCCGGCATATTTTTGGCTGGATTCCTATTGCACCACAAATCGAATCCGATCGCAGGGAAATAATCTGTAATTCAGGGAACAGTCTAAGCCGATTTACCCCCAGTAGGGCGCTTGACGTAACCATACATCTAGTGTTTTATAGGGGAGCGATCGACAACCCACCCTACATTTGGCAAAACCTAATGTACAGAATTAATGCGAAATTAATGCGAAAATAGATCATAAATACTGCCCTTAGATTTTTTTGACTGCTATATAACTAGGAGTATTTTTCATGGTTTCACAGGTAGAAATTCCTGCCCTCAACCCTACTCATACCCTTCGCCACACGATCGCTGGTCTTGTGCAGGTGTTCACTTGCTCCCAACGGAGTTTTTTCACGGGGGTGATCGCCCAAGCCCTACGAATTGCTGGACAGGGAACCCCAGTTCTCGTAGTGCAATTTCTCAAAGGCGGCATTGGTCAGGGACAGAATCATCCCATGCAACTGGGGCAAAATCTAGACTGGCTCAGGTGTGATGTGCCCCGCTGCATCGATTCGGCTCAGGTGAGTGAGGCAGAATCCCTATCCCTCCGATCGCTCTGGGACTACACCCAGACTGTAGTTTCTCAGGATAAGTACAGCCTGGTTGTGCTGGATGAGTTGAGTTTAGCCATCAGCTACGGGCTAATTTCTGAGGCTGAGGTGCTGGCATTTTTAGCCGATCGTCCTCCTCACATCGACGTTATCCTCACGGGGCCAGAGATGCCCCCCTCTATCCTGGATGTCGCTGACCAAATCACCGAACTCCGACGCAGCCACCAGCCCTAGTGAATGTTTTTCAATCCGGTGCTTCACTACAAACACTCTCATCACCTTCGGTAGGAAGGGGAGTTGGGCGACGAATTGGGTGCAGGGGGCGGTATGTTGCCTCGGAAAAGTAGGAGGGGAATGCTGAGGGTGCCTAGAGCCATGACGATCGCCGCTGTGATCCAAATCAGCAGCCGATTGGGTCGATAATCCCCCCGCTCAATTTGCCAATAGATCTGGTTATATCGCCAAGCTGCTAGAGCAATTATCCCGATGCCAAAGATGACTAAGCTAATGCCCAGAGTTTCCGAGCTAAAAAAGGGGTGTAAAGGGACTGCGGGTTGTGCCACCACTCCTTGCAGTTGTCGCAAAAAAATACCAAAACGGGCGATCGCAAAACCAAATCCAATTAGGGCGATCGAGGTGCGTAACCAGGCAAGAAATGTCCGCTCGTTGGCTTGATGCTCCCGCTGGCGATCGACTTTAGGCTCTCTAGTCATTGGTTTCGCTCTTCACTATCTATCCACTCAACTTACTAACTACAACCATGATTAAAAACGACAGTTGGATTATTCGCATGGCCGCCAAGGGTATGATTGCTCCCTTTAAGCCCAGTTTAGTACGGGAAGTTGCCCAAGACCCAATCCCACGCCTCCAACCTGTAATCAGCTATGGACTATCGTCCTATGGCTATGATATCCGCCTCTCACCTTTGGAGTTTCGCATTTTTCGCCATATTCCTGGCACCGTAGTTGATCCCAAAAACTTTAACTCTGCCAACCTCGAACCTGCCCTCCTCCACGAAGATGACAATGGCAAATACTTCATTCTTCCTGCCCATTCCTATGGGTTGGGGGTGGCACTGGAACGATTGGAAGTTCCCGGAAACGTCACAGTCATTTGCATTGGCAAGTCCACCTATGCTCGAATTGGACTGATCGCCAATCTCACACCTGCTGAGGCAGGCTGGCGCGGTCATCTGACCTTGGAGTTTTCCAACTCATCCAGCGCCGATTGCCGTATTTATGCCAATGAGGGAGTCGTGCAACTTTTGTTCCTAGAAGGTGAACCCTGCGCGGTTAGCTACGAAGACCGCCGGGGCAAATATCAAGACCAGTCAGAGGTCGTCACCTTGGCTAGAGTGTAGAAGTTACTGGACGGTATAAGTCCATTGCTATTTAGGGGGAAAAGTCAACTTTTCGAGAGTCTATCTATAAAATCAGCAAAATCAATTGTTTGATAGCAGTTTGCCAGACCGAAGAGGGAACTCTAGAAGCTAGGTAATTAGTAACCTAGCCTTAGGACTTCCAGGAAAAAGTTATGTTATTTGCCGTTGGTCATAGTAACGATCCCGATTCTCAAACCGCAATCTCAGAGGTTTTAGCGCAGATACATACTACCCTAGCGGGCACCTCTCCAAAAGGAGGGGTATTGTTTGCTGCGATCGATTTTGACCATGCTCTGATTCTGCATCGAGTTATCAAAGCTTTTCCAGACATCAACTTAATTGGTGGAACCACTGACGGCGAAATGTCTTCTGTGCTGGGGTTTGAGCAAGATTCCCTCACACTTATGGTATTTTGCTCAGACGAAGTTACGATTACTGCTGGAATGGGACGCGGTTTATCTAAAGATGTAACGGCTGCCTCACACTCTGCTGTGCAACAGGCCAAGGCTAATCACAAAGAGGATATTCAGTTCTGCATTAGCTTGCCTGAAAGTTTAACAACGAGTGGCGCACTGATTTTGGATAGCCTGAAGCAGGCTTTGGGAGCGCGGGTGCCGATTTTTGGGGGACTCACCGCTGACCAATGGCGATCGGAGCAAACCTACCAATTCTTCCAAACCGAAGTGTGTAGCGATGCGGTGCCAATTCTATTGTTTTCGGGACCTATCCTGTTTTCCCACGGAATTGCCAGCGGCTGGCAACCGATCGGCAAGCCGGGACGGGTGACCAAGGCTGAGAGCAATGTTGTTTATGAGATTGATGATCAGCCTGCCCTAGCCTTTTACCAACGGTATTTAGGGGACTTACCTCCCTCCTCAGAATATCCCTTGGCTCTGTTTGATGCCGATAGCAATCGTTACTACATGCGCGCTCCCATTGAGATCCATGATGCAACGATCGGTAGCATTATCTTTTTTGGGGATGTTCCAGTCCAGTCGATGGTGCAAATCACCGAGACTACTCACGACAACATTCTAGCGGCATCCCGCCAGTCCACCCAGCAAGCACTAGAGAACTATCCGGGTCAAGCACCTGCGGCCGCCCTGTTTTTCTCCTGTGCAAGCCGACGGCAAATTCTGGGGAGTCGTACTGGGGAAGAATATGAGCAAGCCCAACACTGTCTGACCCAACCGTTACCCAGTTGTGGCTTTTACACAAATGGGGAAATCGCACCTTTGCAGCAGCATGGGACGACCTACTTCCACAATGAAACCTTTATCACATTATTATTGGGGGCAGAGTAGATGTCATCAGATGTGATAGACCCCCAGGTGGAAGTTCAGCAGTTGGAACGAGAAAACCGAATTCTCAAAAAAAAGTTGGAGCGATCGAATGCCAACTGCCTCAACTTAGAAGAAACTGCCCAGAAAAAGGAATCTTTACTGCGGCAAGTGATCCATGAACTAGGAGAATCGAAAGAATCAGAAGCACTTCTGGAAAAACAGAGTTGTGAATTGGAGCAGGCACTCAAAGACCTCAAACGCACGCAAACACAACTGGTACAGGCCGAAAAAATGTCGAGTTTGGGGCAGCTTGTAGCCGGAATCGCCCATGAAATTAATAATCCAGTTAACTTCATCCACGGCAACCTCAATCATGTGCAGGATTATGCACAAAACCTCCTCGACTTTGTGCAACTTTACCAGAGCCACTATCCTAATCCAACCCCAGAAATCCAAATTGAGGCAGAGGAAATTGACTTGGAGTTTATCCAAACGGATCTACCCAAGATACTGGATTCCATGAAAATGGGCACCGATCGCATTCGTCAGATCGTCTTGTCACTCCGCAATTTCTCCCGAATGGATGAAGCAGAGTTCAAAACTGTTGATATTCATGAGGGGATCGACAGTACGTTATTGATTTTGCAGCATCGTTTAAAAGATAAACCTGAGTCTCCATCAATTCAGGTGATTCGCAACTATGGCGATCTGCCCCTTGTAGCATGTTATCCGGGTCAACTTAATCAAGCATTTATGAATATCCTGGCAAATGCCATTGATGCGCTGGAAGAAGTTAATACCAAGCGCACTTATGAGGAAATCCGGGAAAATCCTAGCCAAATTACGATCGAGACTTCTCTAGTAGATTCAACATCGGTAAAAATTTCCATCTCTGATAACGGTATAGGGATGCCTGAGTCTGTTCAACAGCGCATTTTTGATCCCTTTTTCACGACGAAAGCTGTAGGCAAGGGAACGGGCATGGGAATGTCCATTAGCCATCAGATTATCACTGAGAAGCATGGGGGTAGGTTAGATTGCTTCTCTACACCTGGCAAAAGAACAGAGTTTATGATTCAAATTCCTGTCCATCATTGAGGGAGTCTCGCAGTCCTGCTGTATAGCGATGGACAATGTTCCTGAAACATCCGCCAATTAATGCATTTCACGGCTGTTACTTTCACCACTGTTATTTTCAAAGCAATCTACTACTTTAGTGTTCTGTCAAGAAAATTTTGAGGGGTCGAAGACCCTCAAAATTCAACTCCAACTAACCTCCCAGCTTTCAGCTACCCGTCAATTAATGATTAACAGACTACTAGAGCCGCAAGCGAGAATCGAGTTTTAGCTCAGGTAAACTGTTCTGGGGCAACCGAGTGAGGGCTTGCTGATAGTCTGCAATTGCCCAATTCCAATCCCCTGAGAGGTGGTGGGTACGTCCTCGCTCTGCATAAATATGTCCTTCCCAGAAGACTCTGGCGATCGTCTACGGCTATTGGAAGAGAAGTTATACCAAGTTCGATGTTCATACTCCTGTATTGATCCTCTTGTCAGCCCCCTCGTTGGTATCGTGATGAGTAGCGACTCCGACTTACCTACCATGCAAGATGCGATCGGGGTCAATAGGGGCAAGGGCTAGCAACATTCATCGAGTCAAGTAATTCACGGTTGAGCAATTACCCTAACTTCTTGCTATTTCACAAAAATGCTTGATATTCTAACGCTGCTCTGTCTTCAAAATCTGAAACGATTGAAAGGCAGCCAATGTTTCTACATGATAGGACGGCAGAAAAGGTACCACTGTCTTCAGGGAAAGGTCAGTTTTATAGAGGCTGAAAATAATAAAATTCTGACGCTGTGTATTATTCATAATCAACTGCTTAAACGTTGCTTGATTAGCGTCAACAACAGCGATGCACTGATCCTTAAGGGAATTACCTAGCAGAGGAATGTCAGGAGTTTTGACTTTAGGACATTCATTTTCTTTCAGATATTGCCCCAGCCTTTGGGCAGCAAACGTTTCATAATCGGGCTGAGCAGGATTTGTTGCTGCCATCACTAAGCCCACGACCCCAACGATCGCAAATCCGGTACCAATTACAATGCCTATGCCTTTCATGTCAACCTGCTGAACATTTCCTAATTAAAAATGAAAAAAGGTTAGAATATTTCCTTCTAACATATGATATGCAACTTTACCTGAACCGCTTGCCCTTTGGAAAGCAAACTACACCCCAGAATTTTCTCCTGTTGAGATACTAAAACTTACATCGGCTCCCCTGGGGAGAAGGGGTTGGAAGATGAGGACGGACTTTAAGTTGCCGATCGCCCTGTAATGGTATAGGCAGATTCCAATTCCATTCAAGATCGAGCTGTACCGCAAAATCAGCCTGTTTTGTCTGCTTTTGCAGGAAATCAAACGCCATCTTACTCAATTATCTCTGGGGATAGTCTGAATCGAGTTGTCTGAGGAAGGCGGTGCCGAGGAGCCGGGCAGGGGGAAGAGGGGTTTGTTCAAATCCAGCATCAACTCGCTTTGCAGCAAGGGGGTAGGCGGATTTTGCAAATTGCGAATTTCGGTTTCTAGCCAATCCTGTCCTTGCTGGAAGAAGGTTTGGGAGTCATTGAGGATGCGTTGAGCGTGGGCAGGAGGGGGTAAGGCGATCGTCCCCAAAAGGATGAGGGGGATGAGAAATTGGAGTTTCATCGCATTCTCCTAAATAATGCTAGGGCGAAAGACTGAGTGATAGCTCCAGATTGGCATGTCTCTGAGCAAATGGCATCCCACCGAGATGATGTTTAACGAGTATGAAATCATACACCGAACCGCCCTCACTCGCTCCCCAAGGCGGGGATGGAGATGGGGGATGTGGGCTGAGCATCTCACTTTTGCAACCCTCACCGTTCGACTGAGCGCTCACGTCGAAGCCTAAATCCCTCTCCCAGGTTTGGATCTTGCTCCCCTTCTCCCCTCTTGGGAGAAGGGGCTGGGGGATGAGGGGGTTTTGGCGTATCCTCTACAAAACTGAGATGCTCCCCTGTATGCTTTGCAATTTTACAGACAGCTTCCAGAATGACAACTGCCCCCTTTTCAAGCATCCACCCTTTTCAAACATCCTATAGAACCTATTTGACATCTTTGGTGAAAGCGTTGCGGCTAGGGCATTTCAGCGAAAGTAGTCAATTTGCCGAAATCCTATTCTGCTAAGGGTTACAGGTTAGATCTCAAATGGGTTCTATAAAGGAGCGATCGGATCGGGCTTGCTAACTAAGTACAAATAGTAGCGTTCTTCGCCAATGAAACTATTCGTAAATTTAGCAAGGGCAGAGATTTGCAGATTCTGTTTCGGTGCTTCAAGCTCTGTGTTGAGAATGAGTAAAACATTGCCGGGTTGCTGTTGAACAATTTGACTGGTTTGTGCCAAGACTGAAGCTATATCTACTTCTTGTCGCTGACTATTGAATAAAACAAAACTACCCAGTCCCCGGCGTTCTGGATAATAAATTTCTCGGTTTAAGTAACCACATAGAGGAGACACAGCGTAGTCCCGACTGCCGATCATAAACAGTTTCTCTAAGTGAGAGGTGCGAATGAAGGCTGCGGTTGCCTTGCTAGCAGAAAAGGGAACTGATAAATCTCGCCCAAATGCTACAATTCCCCCTGCAAATTGCGCGCACAAAATGATCATAAAAAAGGCTCTTTTATGGCGATCGGCAACTCTAACCCACCCTAAAACGATTGAGTTGATGGAGCGAGGAAGCTGGTTAATCAATTGAGTCAATTGAGTGGATTCAGGGTAATAGCTGGCTAGCCAAAATGCCACGATCAGTACAATATATAAATGTCCGTAATGTCTTGCTGCGCCTAGGAATTTAGCGTAGGTGAGCAGGAAAATGATGAGGGTACTCAAGAGGTAAAAGAATAGAGCGATCGGTTTGCGGATCAGCAGCAAGCCGGAAAATGTGAGCAACCCCAAGGATAGGATGGAGAACAATGCCATCTCAATTTGACTGGCATCACGGGGCACGAGAATGACAATATAGCTGCTCCAAATCCGGGTTAATGCTGTGAGAAAATGAAGGAAATCGAATCGGAGTGTCCAACCCTCTGCACCTCCGGCAAGGGTGCTATCTGTGGGCGGAATAAGCTGGACTAAAGAAGTGAAAATTCCTAAACTGAATAATCCTAAACTGAGGCACAGATTACTAATGGGAATAGTGAGTTTTCGTCTGTTTAAGCTATATTCCAAAATTAGAGTAATCCCTAAAGACAGAGCAATTAATAGTCCATAAGCATTGGTATTAGCTAACAGAAATAGAAGCAGAGATAAGCGCAGATATCCTTTTTGACGATCGGGAAATAGGGCACAGAACCCAAAGAGAAATAGGATTTCGATCGCATAGTTTCTACTAATCAACAGGTATTCATAAACTGGTAAATATCCCAGCGAAAATAGAATCTTCTGGAGATAAGTAAATGGGGAAAATCTCATAAAAAGATAGGTAAATCCCGTTGCCAGTAGCAGGTGGAAGATTTGCATGGCGATCGGATTATCAGTGAAGTGGCTAATCCCATACAGGCAGAGATACCAAAGTCCTGGATGTCCTTCGTACTTGATATTACGAAATAGCTCAATCAAGGATGGGCTATGCCTGACAATCAGCCACACATTAAGCTCATCGCGCCACATTGCATGATTGAGAATTCCCACCAAGCCTAGAAGAAAAAAGCAGGCAACAAATAAATAGGGGATGGCACGTTTGCGTTTTGCCACCGAAGTTAACCGAGATGTTAACTGTCTCTTGATTGAGATCAAATTCTTTTGCATGATCTTGTCCAGGAATGAACGTGCATAGCCAGGTTGCTACAGCAGCAAATTATCCTACGATTATGCAGTGACCCAATTCTCTTTTTTCAATGACTGTCTCTATTGCTTCAGCCATGTCAAATCAGCCAACCGCAATTCCAGCTAAATGTCGCTATTTTGTGGCGTTGTTGCCCACGCAGGAAATTCAGGATTACACGCGCCAGGTTCAGAATGACATTTGCGATCGGTATACCAGTTGCGCTGCCCTAAAATCTCCGCCCCACATTACCCTATTGCCACCCTTTGAGCAGTCAGACTCAGCGCTTCCAGCCTTGGAACAGCAGTTGCAAAAAGTTGCCCAAGACCATCGATCGGTTCCGATCGACCTCTCAGGCTATGCAACCTTTCCGCCCAAAGTTATCTACATCAATGTTGTGAAAACCACTGAACTGATGGAGTTACAAGGCGCTCTGGTGGCTGATCCTGTCATCCGATCGCTCACGGATCAAAATCCTGAGCTGCGTCCCTTTGTACCCCACATTACCGTGGCGTTCCGTGACCTCACTCCTCAAAATTTTGCGGCGGCATGGACTGAATTTAAGGATCAGTCTGTGGAGTTTCAATTTAATGCCACGGCCTTGACGCTGCTGATTCATGACGGGAAGCGGTGGCAGGTCAAGGCAGAGTTCCCATTGAAGTAAGTTACAAAGGGGTGCATCCCAGTTTTGTAACCGCCCGATCCACCCTCACCGTTCGGCTGAGCGCTCACGTCGAAGCCTAAATCCCTCTCCCTAGGGAGAGGGACTTTGAATTCCGGCTCCCTTCTCCCTAGGGAGAAGGGTTGGGGATGTAGCTTGCTTCCCGAAGGGTGGGTAGCTCGGAGATTTGCAAAAGTGAGATGCACCCGTTACAAAGGACGATCGTCTGATTTCTCATCTAGTTTCTCCGCCAAGATTTTCTTTGCTTTTGCTTGCATTGCGCTGTGCCGTGCCACCCCTTCATAGGCATAGCGATTGTAGCCATTGCGCTGGATGACTTCTTCTAAATAGCCGACCCGATCGCCAGTTACGGGGTGGGTAGACAACCAGCTAACCGGGACAGAGGTTTTCTCTTTCTCCAGCGCCAGCATCAGATTTCGCATCCCATCCGCTGCATAGCCTGCGGAAACTAACATCCGCGTCCCCAACATATCTGCTTGCTGTTCCATATCCCGGCTGTAGCTGAGAATGGCCAAATTACTGATAATGCCACCCAGAGGCAGGAACTGAGTTAGGTTACCGATTAAGCCATCCTGGGTTACCAGTTGAAAGGCGTGGGACAGCACCGCATGGGAGAGTTCATGGCCCATTAATCCTGCCAGTTGTGCTTCCGACTCCAAATTGGCGATCGCCCCCGCATTCACAAACACCTTGCCCCCTGGAAGCGCGAAGGCATTCAGCTTCTTATCTGCCACAACATAGAATTCATACTGGAAGTCCTTTCGTCCCGCCACGATCGCCATCCGTTTGCCCAACTCATTCACATAACCAACCAGATCAGGATCATCCACCATCTCCAATAGCTGGCGCACTTCCGAGGCATAGGAGGCACCCACCCCCGACTCACCTTGCAGCAACAGAGCCGTTGTTTGCACGGCGGAAAAGGGGCCAAATAGGCTGCCAGTCAAGGCATAGCCCAAGGCACCCGTGAGTACGTTTCCAATTAAGTTTCCTGTCAAGCGTTGATTCAAATCACCCTGGAACCGCCCCAGATTATCGTCTGCTAGTTTTAAAAGTTCGGGGGCTTGGGGATGATTGGGATTCATCAACGCAAACTGACGGGCGGCGATCGACGCTTCCATCCACTGTTTTGCCTCTGCCAACGCCACCACCCTGGCTTTCAGCAACTCCGGCTCATTGGGATAGTCTCCACTCGCTCGTTCTAGGATGCTCAGTCCCTCCTCTGGCTTTTTGTACTGCTTCAGCGCTTGGGCCAAGGCGATTTGCCCCGGAATAAATTCCGGTTGCTTTTCTACCAACAATCGCAGCGGCACGAGGATTTTCGTTTCCAATTTTTGGGCGATCCCCGCCTGCGCCTCCCGCCAATAAACCTTGCCACCGGGGGAAAGCTGGGCTGGGTCAGAAAAGGGTTGCGGGCGATCGTCTGTCTTGTCTACAGCATTGGCAAACGGCGGTTTCACTTGTCGATAGAGCTTTTCAGCCGCTGCAAATTGTCCCCCTAAGTAAAGCTGATCGGCTTCAATGAAGGTTTTCTGGCGTTTCAATGCTTCAGGACTGAGTTCCGGTTCCGCAGCGGGATCAGATGCCTCAGCCTTGGGAGTTTCGGTGGGCTTGCTAGTTCCATCAGGACTGGGAGCGGGCACAGGCTCAGCCGCTGTGCTGGTGGGGATCGCTTCTACCGTCTCTATGGGCAAGGAAGCTGACGATGTGGCGGGAACGCTACCTGCCTGGAATAAAATCACCGAAACTAGCGTGAACAAGGACAAGGCGATCGGCAACAGGCGACGACGGGCGATCGAGAGAAAATTCCATGCAGTCATATTCCGGGTAGTCATATGGATAACGTGGGGGCTGAGGAGAATCCAGGCTAGGCAAAAGGTGTGCGGGGGCAAGCCCACCACTCAACCTAACTATTTTCAGCCAGGTTGTCCAACGTCTGACGCGATTCTCAACAGGGACTCAGAAACTGGGTGCATCTCACTTTTGCAGATCTACGAGCCGCACACCCTTCGGGAAGCAAGCTACATCCCTAACCCTTCTCCCTAGGGATATAAGGGAGCCGGAATTCAAAGTCCCTCTCCCTAGGGAGAGGGATTTAGGGTGAGGGTGGATTAGGCGGTTACAAAACTGGGATGCACCCTCAGAAACAAGACTGCTACTCCATCTACAAGATCTGAGCCAATCTTGTGATTCATCGCTCGTGATTTATATTTCTCTGCCAAACTTCCCCGATCGGCGTTTGCAGTGCAGAAAAGAAAGATTAAATCAAGTGAAGACTTTAATGGATTTCTCCTGGGATCTGCATCGACTTGTTATATATAGAGGAGAAGGTTGGCTACTCCTTCGAGCGTTGCTTCTCACACCAAAGGCAGCGCTGCAAAAAATATTTTCCTGCTCAAAATTACGTTATCTTCAGCCTGTTTCTCCATAAAGATGCAGGATACCTCATGCTGTTTCGCCACCTCTCCATCCCTTAGCGGGTTGCAGAGTTGAAGGTCGCAGCACTGAGGTGGCTTTCCTGTGCCTAAATTCATCGATCGCATCGCAATTTCACTGCATAACGTCCCTGCATAAATTAAGCCCCCATCGTTTGTCCCTGGTGTTGCTATGACTCAACAATTCGTCCAAGTCGATCCCCTCGACAGCCCCCATCCGGTACCGTGGAATTGGGTAATGGCAAATATTGCCGAAGTAACTGCCTCCAATCATCCCAGCCTGCGCTACTACCGATCGCAAGCCCTCATGTCTCCCGATGGACAATATGCCGCCTACAGCCGCATTCAAATGCAGGTGCAGCCAGAGTTTTTTCGATCGCGGGTCAGTAGTGTTTTATTTTTGGAAAATTTGCGAACTGGAGACTTGAGAGCCATTACAGCCGCCGCTCCCTTGTCTGATCATCCCTTTATGACCACCAGGGATGACGATATGTCGGGGACTGTGGCGATTTTGATCCCGGTTGCTTGGTCTGAAACGGGCGATCGGATTCTCTCCAGGGAATTTGAGTCATTATTCGGCTCTGATCTGGCCTCAGATTACGCAGTGGTGTGGGATCGTCGCCTCGATCGCACCAGTACCGTTGCCCCAACCCGGATTCAATACACCAATGCTGTCCTGCTGGGTTGGAGCCAGTCCTACCCCGATCGGATTCTCTTCCGCGCCGGAAACATCGGCGAAGAACAATGGCCGCTGTGGACGGTAGATCTCAGCGGACAAACGATCACTGCCCCTGAAGACCGACCCCAAGTCTTTGGTCACACGGTCAGTAGTATCTGGACAGGGCCCCAAGCTTATCTGTAGCGGGCTGGTAAGTAAGAAGGCGCAATTATTTGTAGGATGGGGTAAAGCCGTTCCGGCATACCAGAAAAGCGATAGTGTAACCCATGCGGGCTTTGGGTTTCGTTCCTCAAACCAACCTACACCTAGCCCTCATCCCCCAACCCCTTCTCCCAAAAGGGGAGAAGGGGAGCCGGATTGAAGTCCCTCTCCCCTTTTAGGAGAGGGATTTAGGGTGAGGGTCTATACTGGCTGTACAACAGGATTTCCGGCACCTCCACAAAAACTGTCCGAAGTATTGAAACAAGCTTACTAAACTGAAAAGCAGGGAATAGCGGATGGAGCGATTCAAAGATAGCGGCGAGACGATCTACTCGTTCCAAGACGAATTTCTAGTGCAATGTCCTCGCTGCCAAGCTTGCGCGATCGTCCGCCGCCTTGATCCCCATACCACCGACTTGTTTGCTCCTTTATTTGCGCCTCGCAGGTTTTCTTGCAAGGGTTGTGGCGCTTCAAAAGATTGGGCTGAGAAAGAAATTAGGCGCTCCTCGCACAACGAACCCACAGATGATTACTTCCACTATGCCTTGTGGTTGCAAGCTCCCTGCTGTGGTGAAGTGCTTTGGGCTTGCAATCTGCAACATTTAGAGTTTATTGAGTCCTTTGTCAGAGCGGAGTTAAGAGAACGAAGACCTGACAGCAAATTCGGTTGTCGAATCGGAGTCTGTTCTCTCGCCTGCCAAAATGGATGCAATCTGGCAAGAACCGCGACGAAATTTTAAGGGTGAGTGCAAAACTACGTGAAACAGTTTCAGCGGATGTTTAGGGCGTGTCTTCATTCAAATCTGGCATGTAGTCAGAGCAAGGCTTTCATGGCTACCCATTAAAAATGCACCTAAGGCTAGAATCCAGGCTCCGTAAGGAATACCAGCCAATTGATGATGTGCCTTACATCAGTAGAACCTTTTTGGGAAATTGTCTACTGCAAGCTAGTAGAAATAACTGAGCAGCACTCAAAACTCAAAACAATCCCCTAACTGCTCAGAAACTTCTGTCAAGCTGCGCTAGTAGCCACGCCACGGGCTGACTTCAAGTACACCGCTGGGTTTGAACACCACCTTGAAGAGCGCCACAGGTTCCTCCTTGGCAGTGGTGGGTTGAGTGGAGCTAGGAGCCTTTGTGAGGCCAGGCAATGGAATTTCCTTGAGCGAGTCTGTTGCCGGTCGATTGAGGGCTTCGTAACCCACGATCGCCCCGACCTGATTTACCTTGACTCGATAGACTAAATCTTGGCGAAAGGTAGGCGCTGGTTTATCATTCCAACTTTCAACGACTTGTTTGTAAAGTTTGGGAGTCAAGCTTTCTAGTCGAGCAGGGTCAGCAATCTCTGGGCTGGAGATGGGCGAGGCAACGGGGGCGGGAGTTGAGGGCGTTAAATAGCCATGCCAGGGACTAACCTCTAACGCTCCAGTTGGTTTGAATACAACCCGAAATTGTGCTGTGGGTTCTGAGGAAGCGGTACTACCCGCCACCGGGGTGTAAACTAGTGCGGGCAGCGGGGTTTGCTTCGCGTTATCTCTAGCAGCAGCGTTCGCCGGTTTATAGTTAACGATCGCCGCATCCTTGCCCACACTGACGCGATACACCAAACTTTGGTCAAAGTTAGGAGTCTGAATCGCCCGATCGAGCTTGTCGTATAGCTGCTTCTGCAACGCTTCAACTTGCGTGGGGTCAGTGATTTCGATGGGCGTGTTGAGTGCAGTTTGAATCTGGTTCACGTCAGTCCTGGGAGAAGGAATGGGGCTAGAGGCCGGACTAGGACTGGTGGCAACAGGACTGGGAGTAGGACTGACAGCAACGACAATAGGGCTAGGGGTAGCACTAGCACTCACTGGACTAGGAGAGGAACTGGGCTGAGTCCCTGGACTGGGAGCCGGTGAGGGGCTGACTGAGGTGGTAGATGCGGGTTTCGCAACAGGCTGAGGCCGACGGACTGGTGGCACCGGAATGAAGAAAAAGGCGACTGCGGCCAAAGCTAGACTGGAGACTCCGATCGCCGCTGGCACGGCTTGTTTCGCGATCGATTCCTGCCTTGTAGTGTAACGCTTAGACGCAGGGGCAAGCTGCAAGGACAAATCGCCCAACGTCCGAGTATCCGCAAAAAACTGATCAACCGCTTCCACCAAGTCGAACAACTGGACGGTCGTCAGATCAATTTCCGTGGGGGCTGCCTGATTTGTCCGCCTGCCATTTTCCATTGCCGAAGTGTGATCTTGAATTGCGTCTGCGGGCTGCTGGACGGTCAGGCGGTGCAAGTGGGGATTGATTTTTTGCAATTTCACTAGGGAGGGACGATCGCCAGCGATCGGCACATGTACCCCGCTGAGAAATTCCTGGGCATAGTGGTTGACGGCATTCACCAAGTTTTCAAAGAAATCCCGTCCACCCATCAGGGGAGCGGCTTGGCCCGCCAAATGGCACTCGGCATTGATCAAAATTGAGAGCAGTGGCCGTGCATCGACCGGAGCAGACGTGGTACTCAGTCCCTCCAGAATCAGGGTGCAGTTGGGCAAGCTATATTGACGCTGAATCGTCATTCCACTTCTCCATCAAATAGGCTAGTCCACAGGCGTTGCATTCCATTTGTCCCGGTGCAGAATAATAGTTGCTCCAGTAAACTCAGGGCGAGTTCATTGAGTTTGTCATCGCTGGTGTAGGCAACGACAGCCATGCGGCGGGGGTTCATGCGGGAGCGAAAATGGGCCCGAAACCGTTCGAGGTAATCGGAGAGCCGGAAGTGCTGGTCGAACGGCATCTGCTTTTCGTGTAATTGGTGAGACACCATAAGCAATTCGCGAATCATCACTGTGAGGCGACGGGTGAGGTGACAGGCGATGACAACGAGCGCTTTGGCTTGAGTGAGGGTGAGGGGCGATCGTTGGCTGTAGCGGCGCAGAGGATTGGTGCTGCGAATGCGCCAAAGGGAGACCCGATTCTTAATAATTCCTTTGAGGTCTAGTTCCTCTGCCATGCTCAAGATGGCTTCTGAGCCTTTTAAGTCCAAAGCTTCGATCGCCAGCAAAATCAGATCGATTTGCTGCCGGGCCCGCCGGGGACACACGCCGTCTGGGACAGGCGGGTCTAGTAAATTTTCGATGGCTACAGGAACAGACGACACAGTTGGACTGGTTAACGGAATGACACTCACAAAGTTATCCTTACTTACATTTTCAGGTGATGTGCAACTTTCATGAACCGCCCTCACCCCAGCCCCTCTCCCAAAAGGGGAGAGGGGCTAAGATTTGGATCGGCTCCCCTTTTCCCAGTGGGAGAAGGGGCTGGGGGATGAGGGCAGACTTTGAGCTGCACATCGCCTATTTTCTGATCCTAATCTCAGATGCTCTGTCTCAGAATCTAGAGAACTGCTATTTACCTAACTTTCCCTTAATTAATGGATTGCCGAACATTCAGCAGCACTTATATTAGCCTATGTTTTATCAGCTTCTATAAAATGTTTGCATCGCATCTAACCCAGAATTTCTTGCATTCGTTCCCGGAAGAGCCGCACAGCCGCCCGTTGCCCGATCGCTAAACTTTGGGCAATGAATCCAGGCACTTCAGCTACAGGCAACAGAGGAAACGCCAAACTTTGCTCCGCTGGCTGATAGTTTCCTTCTATCAAGTGATAGATTTCCAACTTTTGCTGATGGTATCGCCACAACTCAGGCACTCCCAAAGAGGCGTAGAGCGTGAATTTATTGAGGGAAGAACTAGTGTAGTCCGATTCAATGACGAGATCAGAGGGCGGATCGCCAGGAAGTTTAATGCTTTTACCCCGGACGATCGCTTCATTTTGCACATAAAAACAGCTATCCGGTTCCGCAGCACGGGTTAAATCTTCTCGCTCCAGCAATAAAGCACCCACACCCATCACTTCAATCTCCAACGCATCTGCCAAAGCTGTGATGAAATCTTCCAGAAGCCGCTTGGGGACTTCAGGATTCTGTGATGGCATCCTGATTTCCAATACTCCTTCACTGTAAGCAATCCTCCAGGCGCGATCGTCTCCCACCTCTGCCATGATTGCTTTGTAGGTTTGCCAACTGATACCTGGCAGTGCAATTTTATTTTGCTGAGGTACTACCTCTGGCACGACTGATGCAACTGGAATTGCAGCGGGGGATGCTGTCGCCTCGATCGCCGGAATTACGGTCGTTTGCAAGTTTGTCATTGTTGCCCCCAACCTCTGGAAAGTTCACAGATTATATTAGTATCTATCCCCAGACTAACTCAGGTCTGCATTCCCTAGCGGTTACCTATGACTCACCCTTTCCTAGCGCGTCTCCACAGTCCCAGCCATCCCGTGATCGTTTTTGATGGAGCGATGGGCACAAGTCTGCAAGTGCAAAACCTGACAGCGGCAGACTTTGGCGGAGCAGAGTATGAAGGATGCAACGAATATCTGGTCTACACCAAGCCCGAAGCTGTGGCCACGGTGCATCGCGATTTCCTGGCAGCGGGGGCGGATGTGATCGAGACAGATACCTTTGGCGGCACCTCGATCGTCCTAGCTGAATATGATTTGGCTGACAAAGCCTACGACTTGAACAAGACAGCGACGCAATTGGCAAAACGGCTCACGGCTGAGTTTTCCACCCCAGAGAAGCCACGATTTGTGGCGGGATCGATCGGCCCTGGCACCAAACTGCCCACCTTGGGACACATCGATTACGACACGCTGCGGGATGCTTTTGTGGAGCAAGTGGAAGGGCTGTACGACGGCGGCGCAGATTTGTTGTTGGTGGAGACCTGCCAGGATGTGTTGCAAATTAAGGCGGCGTTGAACGCGATCGAGGAGGTGTTTCAGCGTAAAGGGTCTCGGTTGCCCTTGATGGTGTCCGTAACGATGGAAACCACGGGCACGATGCTCGTGGGGTCAGATATCGGCGCGGTGTTGACGATTCTGGAGCCGTACCCGATCGACATTTTGGGGTTGAACTGTGCTACAGGGCCCGATCGCATGGCGGATCACATTCGCTATCTGTCTGCCAACTCGCCCTTTGTGGTGTCCTGCATTCCCAACGCAGGCTTGCCCGAAAACGTGGGTGGTCATGCTCACTACAAACTCACGCCCATGGAATTGCGGATGGCGCTGATGCACTTTGTCGAAGACCTGGGAGTACAAGTCATCGGCGGTTGCTGCGGCACGCGACCCGATCACATTCAGCAATTGGCAGAACTGGCTCCAACCTTGACCCCCAAGGCGCGTCCAGTCAGGGTGGGCGTTCGAGGAGTGGTGAGCGCCGATCCCCGTCCCCTCTTGAGCTATGTACCCTCGGCCGCCTCGATTTATTCAGCCCAAGCCTATGACCAAGACAATTCCTTCCTGATTGTAGGAGAGCGCTTGAATGCCAGTGGGTCTAAGAAGTGCCGGGATCTGCTAAATGCAGAGGATTGGGATGGGCTAGTGGCCCTGGCCAAAGCCCAAGTGCGAGAAGGGGCGCACATCTTGGACGTGAATGTGGATTATGTGGGGCGGGATGGCGTGCGCGATATGCGGGAATTGGTATCGCGGTTGGTGACCAATGTCACCTTGCCGCTGATGCTGGATTCCACCGAGTGGGAGAAGATGGAAGCGGGGCTGAAGGTGGCGGGGGGCAAGTGTTTGCTCAATTCCACCAACTACGAAGATGGCGAAGCTCGATTCCTGAAGGTGCTGGAATTGGCGCAAACCTATGGAGCAGGGGTTGTTATTGGGACGATCGATGAAGATGGGATGGCCCGCACGGCGGAGCAGAAGTTTTCGATCGCCCACCGCGCTTACCACCAAGCGATTGCCTTCGGCATCCCCGCCCACGAAATCTTCTTCGATCCCCTAGCGTTGCCCATCTCCACTGGCATTGAAGAAGACCGGGCTAATGGACGGGCGACGATCGAAGCCATTCGCCGCATTCGCACAGAATTGCCCGGATGCCATGTTGTCTTAGGCGTGTCCAACGTTTCCTTTGGATTAAATCCTGCGGCTCGGATTGTGCTGAATTCGATGTTCCTGCACGAAGCCACTCAAGCCGGGATGGATTCCGCCATCATTGGAGCCAACAAAATCCTGCCCTTGTCCAAGATTGAAGCGCGACAGCAAGAAGTTTGTCAGCAGTTAATCTATGACCAGCGGCAGTTTGATGGCCCTATCTGCACCTATGATCCGCTGACAGAATTAACCACGTTATTTGAAGGAGCCACGACGAAGCGCGATCGAACACAAGATGAAACCCGCCCTGTAGAAGAGCGCCTGAAGCAACATATCATCGATGGCGAACGCATCGGTTTAGAAGGGCAATTGACTAAGGCGCTAGAAACATACCTGCCTCTGCACATCATTAATACCTTTCTGTTGGATGGCATGAAGGTAGTGGGTGAACTCTTTGGCTCTGGGCAAATGCAACTGCCCTTTGTCTTGCAATCGGCAGAAACTATGAAAGCTGCTGTTGCGTATCTAGAGCCGTTTATGGAGAAAGCTGACTCCCAGCAGGCTAAAGGGACAGTGATTATTGCCACGGTTAAAGGGGATGTCCATGACATTGGAAAAAATCTCGTCGATATCATCTTGTCGAACAATGGGTATAAGGTGATCAACTTGGGTATCAAGCAACCCGTTGATAACATCCTAGATGCCTATAACCAACACCATGCCGATTGTATTGCTATGAGTGGATTATTGGTGAAATCCACTGCCTTTATGAAAGAGAACCTAGAGGTCTTCAACGATCGCGGCATTACGGTGCCGGTGATTCTGGGCGGCGCAGCATTAACCTCTAAATTTGTCCATGAAGATTGCCAAAGGGTCTATAAAGGTCGGGTCATCTATGGCAAAGATGCCTTTTCCGACTTGCACTTTATGGATAAATTGATGCCAGCAAAGGCGCAGCACGAGTGGGATAATGTGCAGGGATTTTTAAATGAAGTCAGTGAGGATATAGAAGTTAAGCAGGAAGAGATTGTACTGCCCTCCACCCCCCAATCCCTCACTCCTGAAGTTGAAGATACCCAGCGCTCTGAAGCAGTGCAGATTCTTCCCTGTCCTACACCCCCGTTCTGGGGGAGCCGAGTCTTGCAACCAGCGGATATTCCCTTGGAAGAGGTGTTTGCCTATCTAGACTTGCAAGCCCTGATCGCTGGGCAGTGGCAGTTTCGCAAGCCCCGTGAGCAATCACGAGAAGAGTATGATGACTTCCTAGCAGAAAAGGTGTATCCGGTACTGGAGAAATGGAAACAGCAGATTATCGACGGAAATCTACTCCATCCCCACGCAGTCTATGGGTATTTTCCCTGCCAATCCGATGGAAATTCCCTCCACATCTATGATCATGACCTGATTCGGGCAGTCGCCCCTGATAGCCCGATCGCCACCTTCACCTTCCCCCGGCAACGATCGCTCCGTCGCCTCTGTATCGCTGACTTCTATGCACCTGTGGCATCGGGACAGGTGGATATATTCCCTATGCAAGCCGTGACAATGGGTGAAGTTGCCACGGAAAATGCCAAAAAGTTATTTGAAGCTAACGAATATACCGACTATCTCTACTTCCACGGACTCGCGGTACAAATGGCAGAGGCCTTATCCGAGTGGGTGCATGTTCGCATTCGTCGAGAACTAGGATTCGCCAGCGAGGAACCCGATAACCTCCGTGATATTTTGGCACAACGCTATCGGGGTTCCCGTTTTAGCTTTGGCTATCCAGCTTGCCCCAATATGCACGATCAGTATCAGTTGCTAGAGTTGTTGGGCAGCGATCGGATTCACCTACACATGGATGAAAGTGAACAGCTATATCCAGAACAATCCACCACGGCGATCGTGGCGCACCATCCCGCTGCAAAATACTTCAGTGCTTGATAGAAAGTAAATGTGGAGCATCTAACATACTGTTGCGTAGGAGAAATTGATTCTTCGTGACATCGCGCCTTGAGCAGCCCAGCTACGTGAACGAACTATGTTTGATAACACTTGTAAGTTTCTGTCCGAAACCTTCCCCTGTGACTTTGCCACTTGGCTCCTAGGAGAACCCATTATCCTAACTGAACTAAGTCCGGCTGAGCTTTCTCTAGAACCGATTCGTGCCGATGCCTTGATCCTGCTCCAATCTGAGGAGATTGTCCTGCATCTTGAATTTCAAACCCTGCCCAAACCAAACATTCCCTTTCGGATGGCAGATAATCTGCCATCAGATTTTGCTGTATCCACTGTGACATTTCACGAACAGGTACTGGGCTGTCACGCCTATATTAATCGCGCTCGTAACTTGGATGGCGTAGTGAAGGGGTATGAAATAATGACGCGGCTCATTAGTGACTTTAAGGTGCTGCCGCTTATCTCATTCGATGCAGGAGCAGCTACAACATTTGATCAATTACAATCACAACGAATTCAATTGGCAAAGATGGATGCACGGATCGCGGCAATTGCATTGTTCCGTGGATTAATTTTGCTAACCCGTAATCATCGGGATTTTGGTAAGGTGGTGGGATTGCTGATCGAAGATTGGACAGTTTAAAGCATCAGAAGACCCGCAAAAGAAGGTGGTTATTGGGCAGAGGTTCCTGCGTTTCCCGGTTGTGTGACTGAAGGTGACACGATGGAGAAGGTCTTGGCTAATCTGCAAGATGCCATTGCAGGTTGGCTTGATGTTGCCAACAGTTATAACGTCAAATAACTTTCATATTCTTAGATGTGGAAATTAAATCATCTTACAACCAGAAAAGCAAGATTGGACTTCTCATCCAGTGGACAGCCTCAAGCTGATGTAACTCAGTTATGGGAGAGTGATATTGAGCTTGTTAATGCAGTTGAGTGTGTAAACTGGAGCGATTCAGACCATCAATTTATGATCTGCGAATCATGTGGATTTGCAGGATGTAAATCTCAAGATTGGGTTGAAATAAGACGAACGGGTTCGATCGCAATCATTACGCCAGCCTTTATGAGGCTCGAAGAGGCTCCTAAAAGCCTGGAAAATGAATATCTACCTCCACACTATCTTTTAGAGAGAGGAGCTATTTATATTGAACAGGAAAGCTACAAGAGTATGCTTTGTCTTGCTCCTTTCCCAACCTTTGAAACCCTATCTCCACTATCCACTTGGGCAGCATCCAAGATTTTTCAGCTTGAAGCCCCAAATCGGGTTCTTGGTCATATCTTATATCCCCCTAAACTCTGCATGGATATCGTCATTGCTTCATCTGAAGGGAATTTTATGGAGCAAACTTCTGAGTTAATTTCCTTAATTAACACATTATTAATAGCCGATCGTCCAGCTATCCTCCGTAGACGCACAGAGCGTGACCAAGTTATTTCGCTATATCTAGATATTTCAGGATTTCCTGAATGGGCAGCTTTGAGTTACGACGGCTCACGATATGCGTTGTACTTGAACCCTGGATATATTATTGAGTGATAAAGTAATTATTGAATGATCAAGTTATCGTCATCCAATGGCCGCGTCAGACTGGAACGGCTCAACAGGGTCGGGGAATATGCAAAAGCTATCGCCAATCGCTTAACCACACTGTCATAGAGCATTCTCAACGGTCTTAGTTTAGGAATTAATTAGACTGGCTCACTGGCAGTGGTCGCAGCAGGCTGGGGCAGATAGAGGCGAGCTTCGTTCGCATCGTATTCAAACAATTCTGCATAGCGTCCCCAATCGATCGCTGTGGCGAATTGGCGCTCTACTTCTTCGCGAGGGAAGTATTCATCCAGCAAATCGGTAAAGAAATCTTCTCGCATCGAGCCGCTGCGTTTTTCTCGAAGCGTTTGCACCATGCTGACCATAATGGGGACGTGTTTTAAGACCTGTTGCCGGAATAAATCTTTGCTTCGCAGAATAGTCGTGGTAGCGAAATCTTGCCCGATTTCCGTCAGTTTCACATCGCCCTGATTGACTTCCACGAAGCCTAGCAAGACGGCTGCATCCAAAATGGGCAGCAGATCATCCACTTCTAGCTGAATCCGCTCCGCTAACCGGGGCAGATCGTCAGTGCCCTCAGGTTGCTCTGCAATCAGTTCTAGCAAACCGCTGATGCCGCCGACCCTAGCATGGGGCAAGGGTTGGGCATAGGGAGAGCGCGATCGTACTTTCGGGGGTGTCATGGCGACTTCGCCCGTAACTTCGGCTTCTGGGTTGGTCATCACGGTGTAGATGTAGTCCACCAAGGCTTTGAACCGATCGCTGGTGCGATCGTGGGAGCGGGGTAAATCCACGACAACCTCGCCCCGAATGCGCCCCGGATTTGCCCCCAAAATGATCACCCGATCGGCTAGGTAAACCGCTTCTTCAATGTTGTGGGTCACGATCACAATGCTCTTTGAGGGGAAGGTGCCCGCATTCCACAGGTCGTCGATTTCCCCCCGCAGGTTTTCCGAAGTCAGCACATCCAGGGCGCTGAATGGCTCATCCATAAACAGCACCTTGGGTTCCAGCACAAAAGCGCGGGCAAAGCCAACCCGTTGCTTCATCCCACCGGATAGCTCCTTGGGGTAGGCATTCTCGAAGCCATCCAACCCCACGAGGTCGATCGCCTTCAGGGCCCGTTTCCAGCGTTCATGCCGCCCCATGCCTTGGGCCTCAAGTCCCAACTCCACATTTTCCTGCACCGTTAACCAAGGCAACAGGGCAAAGCTTTGAAACACCATCGCCACATCATGATTCGCCCCCCGCAACCGCTGGCCATTGGTGATCACCTGTCCCTCGGTAGGAGGGAGTAAGCCGGCCATGATGCGTAATAGCGTACTTTTGCCACTGCCGCTACGACCCAATAGAGCCAAGACTTCTCCCGATCGCACATTGACATTGACGTTGAGGAGAACTTTGAATTCGCCTTTGCCGTCCGGCAAGGGAAAGCTTTTATTAACCTGCTCTACAGAGATGAGAACCTCATTTCCTGCGCGTTCATCGTTGACCTGGGTAGTCGCCATGCTTTGACCTCCGTTCACAGCCGATATTTTGTTTCTGCCAAATGATATAGTCGTCGCCAAAACAGGCGATTTGCACCCACCACGAATAAACTCATCATCCCGATGCCCAAGGTAATGCGAGGCCAGTCCCCGTCCTGAGTAGCATTGGCGATGTAAGCTCCCAACCCAGTTGCCGCAAGGTTTTTATCTCCCCATGAGACAATTTCTGAGACGATGCTGGCGTTCCAGGCTCCTCCACTAGCGGTCACTCCACCCGTTACCCACGCAGAGAAAATGCCAGGAATAATGAGGGTGCGCCAGAGATGCCACTTCCGTAGACCCATGGCTACGCCCATTTCCCGTAGGTCGGTGGGAATGCTCATGGCTCCGGCGATCGAGTTAAACAGGATATACCACTGCGACCCTAGCGCCATCAGTAAGATGCTGCCCCAATTAATGCTGATGTGAGCATAGATAAAGAAGAGGGTGGCGAAGGGGAAAATGAAGTTGGCGGGAAAGGAAGCTAAGAATTGCACGACGGGTTGCAGCAAGCGGGCTAGCTTGGGGTTGAACCCGATCGCCACGCCCACGGGAGTCCAAATTACGGTGGCAAAGACCAGCAAAATTAAGACACGCCCTAGGGTGAGTAATCCCAGCCCAAAGGCTCTCATCACCTCATTGAGTCCCACGGTAGTCAAAACAAAGTGCAGCCCAGCGATGATCAATCCCCCAATAATCGTTAGCAGCACGAAGGTGTAGAGCCGATCGCTCCCATCCGGTTTTTCTGATCCGGTGTATTTATTTGGCTGGGGAATGAGCGAGGTAGATAGGCGATTAATTGCTTCGCCAATAGGACTCAGGGCCTGTCCCAGCAGCTTAGGAACGCGGGCTGCTTTGAACAGGTCATAGAGCCAAGATTGGGGCGCATCTGCGCCAGCACTTTGTTCTAACCGGAATTTGTCTGACCACGCGATTAGAGGTCGCCAAAACAGTTGATCCACCAGCACAATCACCGTGACGATCGCCAGCAATGCCCAGCCTAGAGCGGGTAGATTTTGGGCGGTGATCGCCGCCGCCACATAAGAGCCAATTCCCGGTAGCGTGTATTTCTGATTCAAAACGCTAATCGCTTCACTGGCTGCCACAAAGAACCACCCACCCCCAAAACTCATCATGGCATTCCACACCAACCCAATCATGGCGGAGGGAACTTCTAACTTCGTGAATCGCTGCCAACTCGACAGCCGATAAAGCGTCACGGCTTCCGAGAGTTCTGGGGGAACGGTTCTCAGGGAGTGGTAGAAGGAGAAGGTCATGTTCCAGGCTTGACTGGTGAAAATGGCAAAAATTGAAGCGGCTTCTAACCCCAGCAAGCTACCTGGAAACAGAGCAATAAATCCAGTCACAGTAATCGATAAGAAACCCAGTACCGGAATGGATTGCAAAATATCTAGTAAGGGAATGAGAACCCTCTCTGCCCGACGATTGTAGGCAGCAACATACCCATAAATCAACGTAAATGATGTAGAGATAAATAGCCCGATAAACATACGGAGGGTCGATCGCCCCGCATAGTAAGGCAATTGCCAGGGATCGAGGCTGACACTCGGCAAGACATTGGGGGGAACGAAGCTGACTAGCGTTCCTGCACCCACACGGGCGATGAGAGCTAGGAGTACCAGCGTGCCTAGAATGACAGCAACATCTGCTAAACCGAAGGGGAGGCGACGGAGTGCCTCGCGGGAGGGAAAGGTACGAGATAGCATAGGTAGCTCCTTGGAGTCGCTTTTCAAGGGCGATCGTGGCATTCCGCCTTTAGCTTACCGTCAAGTTTGAACGTTTCTCGGCTTTTTAACTGGGATCGGGTAAGGACTCTGGCAAGATGACCGGATTCTGTGAGAATTCAGTCATCTGAGTCGTTGAGGAATAACATCTAACCTTTTGTTTGTAGCACTGTAGGGGCGAAGCATTGGGTCAAAGATTCTAGACAGTGACGGAGGTGATCGCCCCAATGCTTCGCCCTTCCGGGCATCTTACTCTTTCAAGATTAAATTTCGATCGCCCTCACACTCTTCGCCCTGACCATCTTGTGTTGTGTGGCGTTGCGCTGAGGGCGAAGCATTGGGGCAAGGATTTTGGGTCATTTGCAGGGATTATTAGCCCAATGCTTCGCCCCTACCCCAGAACTGGCTTGGGGTGCATCCCAGTTTTGCAACCGCCCGATCCACCCTCACCCTAAATCCCTCTCCCTAGGGAGAAGGACTTTGAATTCCGGCTCCCTTCTCCTTAGGGAGAAGGGTTGGGGATGTAGCTTGCTTCCCGAATGGTGGGCGGATCGGAGATCTGCCAAAGTGAGATGTACCCACTGGCTTGTCCGATCGCCCTCACGAGGCAAGTCCCTTAACCCGACTGCAACTGAGCATCGAGGGCTTTGGAGATACGATCGCGGCTTTCTTCAAAATGGGCGCGGGTGTAGGTATCCAGGTCTGGGCGACGCAGGGAGGTGTTGAGGGCATCGCGGAGTTGCCGCAGCTTGTAGCGGGCGATCGTCCTGGCATCCTCCGGGGCATTGCCCAGGCGCAACACCATCGTTGTCAGGGTGTTCATGTAGTCCCGTTGCAGGGCGCGACGGAGGCTAGAGGACTGAATCGGCTTACCATCTGGCTTGACAACTTCCTTCCAGATGCCTGCTTGCACCGTGTCAAACAGTTCTGGAATGGTGAGCGCCTGTCCTGGTTGGGACTTGAGTTCGGCATCTCGCAACCGATTGAGCCGATCGCCCGACAGCACATCTGCCAACACCAGGCTTTGCAGCAGGAAGATGCGATCGTGAATGGGATAATCCAGCCGAAAAATGGGAATGTAGCTCCCCCAATGCCTCCAGCGGGACGGGGCCAAACGGTTCAGCAAGTTGGGCGAAAACTGAAAGGCGGCTTCATCGAAGACATACTTTTGCAACGCGACTAATGCTTGGCGCTGTTTTTCTGCGGGTACCAGTTCAAACGGTAGCTTTCCCCCCACATCCCCCTTTCGATCGCGACTAAAAGACTGCCCCCCGATGTATTGGGGCAAATTCGTCGCATTCATAAAGTAAGAGAAAAAGATCGTGTCAAACACATCCCGCGCTTCGCTGTAGCTTTCCCCCTGAATTGGATAGCGCTTTTCCAGGCGATCCCACATACTGCGGGCAATATCCATCTGGGTTTGAGAGTAGGTCAACACATCGCCACTGAGGTCAAAGGCGTTCACCTCTGGGTCAAGGAAGGAATAAAGGTCTTCATCGGTGGCGTAGGCTAAGTCTGGTTCTGGCGATCGAGCGGCAATTTTTTCCAGGGAGCGTAACTCACCACGGGAACCCGTCGCTTTCACAGGAGTGTAGCCGTAGGCAATGGCCCATTCATCGTAGGGGCCAACCACAGTGGTGAAATAATCCCCCTGTTTGACTCCCTTGGGAGCCAGGTTGGGAGGATTGTAGTCCATCACCGAACTGACTAATCCTTTGGTGTGGGTAATTTCAGTGTTGTTCAAATCCTGGGGCATCAGCATGGCGCTGGCATGGAAATTGTGCCGCAAACCCAAGGTGTGCCCAACCTCGTGGGCAATGAGTTGCCGCAAAAACTGACGCACATACTCTTTCATATCCGCACCATTGGGGGTGGCATTTTGCAAGAATGACAGCGTCACAGCCCCTGCCGAGAGTTGCTTCATCGATTCCATGCCATAACAAAGATCGGTGCCTTTTAGCAATTTGGCGGTGGCGGCTCTAGATTGCAGCACCTCTGGATTGGCGGCTTGTTGCTTGAAGGTTTCAGGATTGAAGCGACGGTAGGTACACAGTCCTTGCTGGTCGAGTTTCTGAGCAAAGCTAGGGCCGGACTGTGACTGATTTTGCTCGGCAAAGATGCGGTACTCCTGCTTAATCGATCGCACAAAATCAGCGCTGACGATAATATCTGCGTCGAGAATCTGCCCGGTTAGCGGATTCACCCGTGACGGCCCCATGGCAAAGGTGGCATCAAAGGAGTTGAACCAGCGGATGACGTTGTAGCGCACGTCGGCGGGGTCCCACTCGACCCGATCGGGCATTTGCTTCACCTCGATCGCATCCTTAAAGCCAATTTTTTCAAAAGCCCGATTCCACATCAACACGCCTTCCCGCACCGTCTGGCGATACTCCAAGGGTACGGTGTTTTCAATCCAAAACACGATCGGCTGCTTCGGGGGCGACAACGCCGCACTCGGATCTTGCTTTTCTAGCTGCCAGCGGTTGAGGTAGCGAACAAAGGGTTCCCGTTGATTGTCATTGGAAAAGTCCTGGTAGGCGGTGATGAAGTAACCAACGCGATCGTCGGCCAGGCGTGGACGATAACTCTTATTTGCGGGCAACTGCGAAAAGCTGTAGCGAACCCTGAGCGTCAAGGCCCGATTGTCCGGGAGGGTCTCCACATTAGCACCGCTACCGGAAAAGTTGTAAACCGACTCCAACTCGACATTCTGCGGAAAGGCTTTCGCTGGGCCCAGGTAGGATTTGCTGGAATCAAGCGTGTAGCTGCCCCGTAGCGTTGCTGATACGTAGGAGCCAATGCCGGGGAAGTCCCCCAGTAACAGCGGACTTAAATCTATCAGCAGAGTTTTACGCTGGGGATGGATGCCCCGAATCGGCAAAGCAGATAGCACTGAGTCACTGAAAGAGCGGCTGAGCGATCGTTGGATCGGGTCACCTGGATTCGTACGGAAGTTCACATTTCGCACGGTCAACTGCAAGTTATTGTTGATGCGTTGAAAGTAAAATAGAAAATCCCCCAAGGGCAGACCGCTGTAAAGCCCACTTTCACCGATCCCTGACTCCAGAGTGACCGTGTTTAAGTAGTTTTGATTGAGTTGATCAGGCCGAATTTCAGCGAGAACCCGCCCAGTTTTAGCATTCCGATAGAGCGTAAACAACCCGTTCATTTTCTTGCTGCCTTTGACCAGTCGATCGAAGGATGATTTCGGCTCATCCTTGTTGTCGGCTGCCTCTTCTGCTGCTGGGGTGGCAGGCTTTTTAGTGGCTGAACCTTCTGGAACTGAGAGGGCTGTCTGGGGCTGAGCAGAGACAGTCCCCGGTATCCATTGATGAAAAAACGCTGGAGTGATGACGAGCAAAAGACTCAGCAGGAACGCGATCGGGGCTACTTTTTTCATGCTTTCTCAATCATGACCGTTGGGAGAAATGAAGCAGCAAAGGCATCTGGTTAAACATCTGCCCTCTACAACATAAATGGTTCTACCAACCTAGCCCCAAAACGCTAAAAATAGGAACTGGATTAGAAAAATGTTTGTGGGTTTTTAGTCGAGCCTATCCTTGCCCACCAGTATTACCAAGCGAGAGGATGGGTTAGCGATAACGTAACCCATCCTTACAGGCTCCCTTAGAAAGTGTTTGTAAATTAGCGTGTAGTTTTGCACTCGCCCCCCAACCCCCCAATTCTGGCTTGCTCTCGAGCCGTTTTGGTTCAAAGTCCCCCAGAATTGGGGCCTTAAAGCCTTTCAGGCATACATGAAAAGGGGACGGTTCGGGCAACAATTCATACCTTTTCAGACAACTTCTTACATTGCTGAAAAGGATGACTTATAACTCACTGGCCACGGCGGTCAGGGGTTGAGTGGCAGAAGGGCGACGATCGATGACCTGATCGATCAACCCGTAAGCCTTGGATTCGGTGGCGGACATGAAGAAGTCGCGATCGGTGTCTTGTTCGATGCGCTCCAATGGTTGCCCTGTGTGGTCTGCCAGTAGTTGATTCAGGCGTTGTTTGTGATACAGGATTTCTCTAGCTTGGATTGCAATATCTGTTGCCTGTCCCTGCGCGCCTCCCAAGGGCTGGTGAATCATGATCCGGGAGTGGGCTAAGCTCATGCGCTTGCCCTTTGTACCTGCACTCAGCAAAAACGCTCCCATGCTGGCCGCTAAGCCAAAGCAAACGGTGCAGACATTGGGATGGATGTGCTTCATGGTATCGAAGATGCCCATCCCCGCACTGACGGAGCCTCCCGGTGAATTGATGTAGAGATAGATGTCTTTTTCTGGATCTTCTGCTTCTAAAAAGAGCAGTTGCGCCACGACCAGATTGGCCACATCTGAGTCGATCGCCTGTCCCAGAAAAACAGTCCGCTCTCGAAGCAAGCGGGAATAGATATCAAAGGCGCGTTCGCCCCGACCAGAGGTTTCAATTACGGTTGGAATCATGAAGGCTTCCCATTGACTCAATTTTCCCCATTTTATCGTTTGAGTGGGAAGACTTGGGAAGTTAACCTTTGCGCTTGAAGCGTTCTTCAAAATACACCTTGTAAATTACCCAGGCAACAACGCCCACCAAAACCACACCAGCTAGGACAGAGGCAACCTGGACAGCGACAAAGGTGGCGACGACGATCCCAAAAAACTTGGCCGCAACGATTACATTGCGTTTCCAGCGTTGCAACTTCCCTGCTGGTTCCTGATGCTTCTCAGTCGGCATCAATACGGGTAGATTAACTTCCGCCTCCAGTTCCCGCAGCCGCAACGCATGTTCCCGTGCTTGCAGCTCCTTTTCCCGTCGCCGTAGCTCTTCTTCTGGGTTGTACTGAGGGTTCATAGCTGCCTTGCCTCGTTTGCCTGATTTATCTACAAGAATGGGATGTGACGTGATGCGTGAACAAAGGTGAGAATGCCGTTGAGTGCCGTTGTCAGAATTATATCCTTTCGTTTTTAACCTGCCAGGTTTAACCTACCTGTTTTAATACACCCTGAAATTTAGGATTCCCCGCCACCAAACTCTCTGAACAAGCAGTTTAAATTCAATGACACTGCTCTAACAATTTAGCTGCTCGGATTCTCGCAGAAGCCAGGAATCTTGCCAGAGAATTTGTTCCACAATCTGGGAGCTTGTCAGCGGGAGCAACCAGGTTTAAAGTAAGCAACATTTACCTCAAACCCTTTTGTTTCAGTTCTAGTTACAAGATTTCTAAAGCATCATTTGTTCGTAGCACTGTCCAGCGTAATCCCAGGTGTATTCTATTTCCACGAATGTACGGGCGTTGTGGGAAATGTCTTGTCGCAGTTGGGAATTTTCGAGCAAACGGATAATTTGCGCCACATAGTCCTCGGCTCGATCGGCGCGCAGGGCCCGTAGCGGAACCGTGGAACCATCGATCGCCAGTCCTTCTAAGCCCCGATCGCTCCCTACCACAGGCGTACCCGCCGCCATTGCCTCCAAAGTTTTGTTCTTAATTCCAAAGCCTGTTCGCATCGGCACAACGCACACCGTCGCTTGGTGCAGGTAGTCTGCCATGGACGCAACTTGCCCCGTGACAGTAATGCCGGGACGATCGCCCAGCGCCATCACATCCGGGGTAGGTCGCGCCCCCACGAGTTGCACTGTGGCATCGGGATAATGTTGGTGCAACAGGGGCAGAATTTCTAGACTGAGAAATTTAGCCGCATCAATGTTTGCCAGGTTATCCATCGCTCCACAGAAAATGATCTGCTGTCCGCCGGGATCGGCAGCGCGGTAGGGAAAGCGATCGAAATCCACCCCATTGGGGATCACAGCAATTTGACTGGTGGGATGAAATGCCTGAATTTGCCGCTGGTCTTCTTCAGTCGTCACCACGATGCGCGAGAACTTGGCACAGTAGCGCTGCTCATAACGACTCAGCAGTGGCAGGTTGAGCCGATCGCGCCACGCATTTTCCGAGGTGCCTGTTTCCAATTGATTGCGGCACGATCCATACACAGAACTATGAATGTTGACGATCGTTCGCAGTCGCTGCTGCCACTCAGGACGCACATAAATTTCATTCACGCTATGTTCACAGGTCACCACCTGGAATTTTTGCGTTTGCACTGCCTGATCTACCCAGTCCTGCATCTCAGGCGAATAGGAGGAGAGGACGCTGGGCGGGGTGCCTTCCCAAAGGAATTGCCCAAAGCGCTGCACCTTGGCGGAAAGGCTGGGCGATCGTTGGGCGGGCTTGGGAAAGACGACCAGTTCTGCCACAACCTGTTTGAGTTCTGCCACTTCTCCATCCGTGACATCGGCGGCCCGCTGAGTAATCAAGGTTAAGTTGTGCCGCTGGCTGAGATAGTGCAACAAGTTAAAGGTGCGTACTTGGGTGCCGCCCCGCGTTGGCGGGTAGGGAAAGGTGGCAGAGAGCATCAGAATCTGCATGGGTTAATTTCGTGGAAGACGATCGCTGTAGGTTCTACGCCAACAATTTACTCGCAGATTGAGTGAATTACGAGAACAGATTCAATTCATTATCTTTAGAATAACTAGTGCAGGTTTTCAGCAATAACGATCCAGCACTCACCTCAAAACTTAAAACTCAAACCAAGCCTCCTCACAGGTCAGAAATTTCTACCGCGTTGCATTAGAAATATGAGGAAACGATTGCTGGATTTCAGTGCAATCGCTGACCTACAACACTGGCTACAAACTTATCAGGAAGGGTGAGGGACGATCGTACTCATAGTAAGATCATATGAACTAACTTAAGTCCCTCTATGGTTGACCACGATCGCCTGTTCAAAGAACTCCTTAGCACCTTCTTCATTGAATTCTTAGAACTATTTCTGCCCCAAGTTGCCAGCACCCTCGATCGCAACTCAGTGCGATTTTTACAGCAGGAACATTTCGCTGACCTGACGACAGGAGAAGATAAAATTGTTGACCTCTTGGTCGAAGTGAAACAAGCTGGCGAAGACATCGGCTTCATCGTGCATATCGAAGCTCAAGCCTCCCCAGAAACCAACTTCCCCCGTCGCATCTTCTTCTACTTTGCTCGACTCCATCAAAAATTCCTCCAACGCATCTGTCCCATCGTTGTCTTCTCCTTTGATGAACCCGATCGCGAAGCACCTTCGGTATATACTGTCGAGTTCCCCGATCGTAAAATTCTGGAGTTTCACTTCAAAGCCATCCAACTCAATCGCTTGAACTGGCGAGACTACTTGAGCCAAGCTAATCCTGTGGCAGCAGCTTTGATGTCCAAGATGCGAATTGCCCCAACCGATCGCCCCAAAGTGAAAGCTGAATGTTTGCGGTTACTGGCGACCTTAAAGTTAAACCCAGCGAGAACTCGGTTGATTTCAGGCTTTGTGGACACATACTTACAATTAAACACTGGCGAGGAACAAATGTTCCAGAATGAACTGGATAGAATAGAAACAACTGAGCGAGAGGGTGTTATGGAGATTGTCACCAGTTGGATGAGAGAAGGCATTGAGCAGGGTATTGAGCGGGGTATTGAGCAGGGTATTGAGCAGGGTATTGAGCGGGGGGAACGATCGCTCGTCCTACGACTTCTAAATCGGCGAGTAGGACAAATCTCCAACTCCATACGATCGCAGCTTGACTTACTATCCTTAGAACAACTGGAGTTATTGGGCGAAGCGTTGTTAGACTTCAGGACGATCGCTGACTTGGAAACGTGGTTACAAAATCATTAGGCAAAGTTAGTATATTTGCACCAACTAACAGTTCCCCGTAGGATGGGCAAAGCAAAGTGAGAGGGCGTTATGGAGATTGTCACTAGTGTTCTGTCAAGAAAATTTTGAGGGTCTTCGACCCCTCAAAATTTAACTCCAACTAACCTCCCGGCTTTCAGCTACCCATCAATTAATGATTGACAAACTACTAGTTGGATGAGAGAAGGCATTGAGCAGGGTATTGAGCGGGGAGAACGATCGCTCGTCTTCCGCCAATTAACCCGACGAGTCGGAGAAATTCCAGAGGCACTTCGATCGCCCCTCAATATGCTACCTCTACAACAATTAGAAGCATTGGGTGAGGCACTGTTGGACTTCAGGACGTTGGCGTAGCCTCTCTGAAAGAGAATCGCTGACTTGGAAACGTGGTTACAAACTCATCAAGAAGGGTGAAGGACGATCGCACCTTTTCCGCTAACTGAGTACAGAAGCGATCGTTCCACCCCATATCACGGTCTCAGTTCTCACGTTGGTTTCGCTCTCAGCAACAGCGCTTCCCGTGCCTGTTCCCGATCGTCGAAGTGGATTTTCTCAGTGCCTAAGATTTGATAATCTTCGTGGCCCTTGCCCGCAATCAACACCCCATCTCCAGCCTTGGCGTGCAAGATAGCTGTACGAATAGCAATGCCCCGATCGGCAATCACAATAGAATTTGCAGTATCGGGAATGCCTGCCAGAATATCCTGCAAAATTGTCTCAGGATCTTCAGTGCGGGGGTTATCGGAAGTGACGACCGCTTGATCTGCGCCTTCGGACACAATGCGTCCCATCTGCGGTCGTTTCGTGCGATCCCGATCGCCGCCACACCCAAACACACAAATCATCTGTCCAGGAATAAAGGGACGGGCAGCCCGCAGGAGATTGTCCAAACTATCTGGGGTGTGGGCATAGTCTACAATCACACTGATGTCTTGGTCAGCAGCTACTGTGACCCGTTCCATGCGCCCTGGTACGCCAGGAAAGTTAGGGAGGGCGGCGACAATTTGCTGCAAATCCACACCCAAATGCAAGGCCGCACCCACGGCTGCCAGCAGATTTTCCAAATTGAACTGACCGACGAGGGGCGATCGAAATGGACTATCTCCCAGAGGCGTGTGCAGGTGCCCTTCCACCCCAGCGGCACCATACGTTAGGTTACTCGTCCATAGGTCAGCGGAGGTTTTCGTGCTGTAGCTCCAGACTCGATCGGGGGAGAGGCGATCGACTAAGCGCTGACCGTAGACATCATCCCGATTAATCATTGCCCTACCTTGCAAATAATCCGGACTAAATAGTAGAGATTTTGCTGCGAAATAATCTTCCATATCGCGGTGGTAATCCAGGTGGTCTTGGGTGAGATTGGTGAAAACCGTAACCTCAAATGGACACCCCAAAACCCGCCGCTGGGCTAGGGCGTGGGAACTCACTTCCATCACTCCAAATTCACAGCCTGCGGTCACTGCGGCGGCGAGGTGCTGGTGCAGTTCTGTGGCAAAGGGAGTAGTGTTGGCACTGATGCGTTGATAGCCTGCCCAGCGGGTGTAGAGTGTTCCAATCAAGGCAGAAGGATGGTTGGATTGGTTGAGCAAAAATTCAATTAGATGGGTGACAGTCGTTTTGCCATTGGTGCCTGTCACGCCCACCAGTTTTATGGTTTGGGCGGGATACCTATAAAATGCGGCGGCGATCGTGGCACAGGCTTGCACCATATCGGCGATCGGGATCACCAAGCTCTCCACAGAAGCAGCCTCCTGCAACTTGGCATCCCCGTGCCAAACCTGGGGTGAAACCAAGGCGGCAATGGCTCCCTGCCCGATCGCACTTTGCCAAAACTCTCCCCCATCCACCCGTGTCCCTGGCATTCCCAAAAATAAGTCCCCTGGTTGACAGGCGTGGGAGTTAGTCGCCAACCCAGTCACTTCAGCTTCCAATGCGGGATGCTCAGGAATGGTATCGAGTAATTGGGGTAGCACGGCTAGGAGCGATCGTAATTTCATAGATTGGATTAAGGAGATTTCTAAAAAAGTTTATACCAGGCACCGGAAGGGCGAAGCATCCGGGCAATGACCTTCTGGTTGATCTAAGGGCTGATCTGCCGGATGCTAAGTGCAAAGCACACGCTACGCGAACGCCACTACAGGGGTAACATCTTTCTCGGAAATCTCCTAAACAGCATTGGGTGAAGTTGGGCGTGATTCAGCGCTGGGAGCCGATCGTGTGTACCACCAGGCCCAGGCAACTAAAACTGCTTGGAATGGCAATCTTCCCCAATACAACCAGGGGGAGTCGGGAACGCCATGGAGATGAATGTGATTAACCGCCATGTTGATATTGGCTGGAAAAACCGCAATGAACAAGGCAATCAATCCCCAGGCAGCCGCGTGGCTCACGGATGGAACCAGTAGCCCCACACCGCCCAACACTTCAAAGAAGCCGCTGACATACACCAGTTCTAAATGGTAGGGCAAGTAGTCTGGCACAATCTTGGCAAAGGGGGTTGACATCGTAAAGTGCAATACCCCTGCGGTGATCATAAATATGGCTAACAACACTTTCAGAACTTGCTTGATCATCATCTAGCTTACCCTGCTAACAACTCTCAATCAGTGTAAGCAGTTTCCCAGCGATGCCACAATCAGCTTTTAGGTCGATCGTTTGCACAGTCTCACTAGTCTTGATGTTCTCTAACAATAGTCCGGACAGAATTAGGAAGTTATGATGCCGTAGGAGCGGAGGTTTTGATAGTTGGGATGGGATTTAATGGAGATTGAGTCCAAGTCTAACTGGGAAATAAAGCGCTCCATAAGATGGTCATTGAAAGCAGCCCGTTTGTAGCTTGCCATGGAAAAGGATGAGGAGGACTGGTCGGAATCTGGTTGAGAACGGCGTTGGTGGTCATCATATTTGGCAAGATTGAGGGCGGAAAGACTGGCATTGAAGTGAAAATCAAGCTTTTTAGCGTCCCGAGTTTGGGCATCACAAAGTCCAGTAAATTGTTTGGCATCCCTAAAAATAAATTCAATCTGAAACCGAGCCTTGTAATAGGTGAGGATTTGTTGGGCATTGAGGTCAATATCGGTAGAAAACAGCAAGACATAGCCTGTTTTATTTGGGTTATGCGTATCGACGAGCAGAGCGAGGCGAAGTTTGCGCTTCAATGAGGCAGACCAGACGACGGCGGTATAGAGGTGCAGATGGGGG
>Ga0209181_10001192_pt1 | contig 46162 bp, 33 predicted proteins | sample MAT05_FD_187208 | JGI IMG/M metagenome (GOLD analysis project Ga0209181, IMG submission 187208) | Freshwater microbial communities from Lake Fryxell liftoff mats and glacier meltwater in Antarctica - MAT-05 (SPAdes) (version 2) | ecosystem: Environmental > Aquatic > Freshwater > Ice > Liftoff... | reverse complement strand
TCCATGTCCTTTACTTAGACAAAAAGCCAATCGTCTTGAACATGAAACCCCTCCATCTGAAAATTTTGGATATTCTTGGTGGTCAATATCGAAAATACTATTTTCTCGAATAGGGGTGGGAAATGTCCATATTTTGGCGGTGTGGCGCGGCATGGAGCGTCAGAACCGGAATTTGGGTTCTGAAAATTTTAGCGTGGTGTGGCAATATAGGGTGGCTCATAGAATGGGGCGGGCTGCATGAGTATAGAAAAAGGGGGTATTTTCACAACCTGCGTTGGGCGAAATTTTAAATCCAAAACAGCAAAATGGCAAGTATAAAAGACATTTATGCAAAAGAAGAGAATGGGCCAAGAGGGAAGTCCGCACTCCCATGTGAACAAAGAGATATATACTCAAATCTTTTACTGCTTTGTCAAAAGCATCATAAAATTATCGACGACCATGAAAAACAATACCCTGTAAAAACTCTTGATGAAATAAAATACAAAGGATTGAGAGATTTCATGACCTCAAGAGAAGAAACGTACCATTTTGGAAACGGGGTTAGTGAAGACTACTTTGGGGAGGATAGGCTTAGAGAAATGATGGGGGAATAAATACTACTCAACCATGCACTCCCGAAAATGCCGCCCAAAGCCCAACCCGCAAAGTCACCGCAGGCAGTGGTATGAGTGAGTGCTCAAGTGCTCAAGTTGAAGAAACCTTAACCAAAACCCTTCATTATGGCTGCATACTGGCACCTCCTACTCCCTTATAAGATCACCTACTCCGACAAACCCGAAATGGAAGCGGCGTTTCAAGAAAAATTTGGGGAACAGCACTACGAATTTGTCGGTGTCTCAGAATACGAGGTGCAATCGCCCCTCCTGCCGAATGGGAAACGTCTCACCTTCCCTCGACGCGAGAAAACCTACGCACTGAAACCATCCGTACTACAATCAGAATGGCAGCCATTATGCCGTTGGATATGGGAAGAATTTCGTAAAACATATATGGATAGGCCAGAACGTGGGTTTTATTCCTCTCTGTTCGACGATAAGTTGTATGTGCCTTTCGTCCGAGCATTTGAGCGGTTGGGTTCTTCTGGTTTCAACGATGTTTACGAAAAAAAATTGGAGAAATTGGATTCCAATTGTTTCGTTCGTTTTGATGAATTGCCTTCGCAAGTGGTATATGAGGGTTGGCCGCTCCCACTGGACGAATCTTCTTCTATGGAAGCCGCGACCTTCCTTTACGGCTACGAAAAAATGAACATTATTGCGGCTGAAACCGCCGCGTTTTGGGAGTTTGCACGGCACATCCGAATAGAAGGTGTGGCGAAATGTGAATTAGCCCGATATGTGCAGGTGATGGGATTTTAAGCCATCTCGATTTTTATGCCTTGATGCCATACCATTTTTGCGCAATTTACCGTATTTTTGCACCAAAACGATCAAAAATGGCCAAGAAATTAGTCCATTTTGACTGGGCGATGAAAAAAATGCTTCGCCACAAAGCCAACTTCGACATTCTCGAAGGCTTTCTGTCGGAGTTGCTTGGCGAAGAGGTAAAAATCAAACAAGTCCTTGATAGCGAGAGCAATAAGGAAACGGAGGACGACAAGTTCAACCGTGTGGATATTCTCGTGGAAAACGAGAAGAGCGAACTGGTCATCATTGAAGTCCAAAATACGCAGGAGTACAACTACTTCCATCGGATGCTTTTTGGCGCATCGAAAGCCATCACCGAACATATCAAGGAGGGTTCAGCCTATGCCCAAGTGAAAAAGGTCATATCCGTCACCATTGCCTACTTCGATCTGGGGCAAGGGAAGGACTACGTCTATCATGGTACGACTGTTTTCAAAGGTATCCACAAGGGCGATATTTTAGGGCTTGCCGACAAGCAAATCGAAGCCTACAAAAAGAATAGCATCCATGAAATTTATCCCGAATACTATATAATTAAAACTGGAAAATTCAGAAATAGAATAAACGATCCGTTAGATGAATGGATTTACTTTTTGAAGAACGCCGAAATAAAACCGAATTTTTCAGCCAAAGGTTTGAAAGCTGCAAACGAAAAGTTGGATACCATGAAACTCCCAGAGAAAGACCGTAAGGCATATAGTAATTACTTAAAGCATTTGCACAATATTGCCAGCAGGAATCATACCATAGAAATAGACGCAAAAGAGATCATAAAAAAAGCACGCGAGGAAAAAGAAATTGAGTTTGTTTTAAGGCTTCACAGCAAAGGGAAAGACGCGCCGGAAATTAGTGATTTAACTGGCTTGCCATTAGAACGAGTCATCCAAATCATTGAAAATCATAAAAATAAATAAATCGCCCAACTCTTAGGGCTTAACCGCCTGCGGGGGGCGGCGTAGCCGCACAAACCATCCCCTACCCACAATCCCCCCCGCTGGCGGTTGAGTCTTGTTGAACGAAGCCGGCACTACTTGCGATCCCAAGCAGTAGTGCCGGTTTTTTTTCGCCCTGATCGGTCGGGTACTATGGGTTTTCAACCTATGCTTGCCCTGCTTTGTGACCGGGACTTTCCCTGTTTTTTGTAAAAACCTTGTTCTGCTTTTGTCGGCCCGGTCTGTTTCAAGCAGTTGATTGTGACCATTTGCTTTGGTACGGGCAGGCCCCTTTCTGTCCGTGCCGCAACAGCGCGGCACAGCATGGTTCTTTCGGATTAGCAGCATCAATTCGCCCAAACGGTCGCCGATTGCCAGTGCGGCATCGAGCCGGGCGGTGCCCGCGCGCCGTTCATGGAGGGCAGGCGCTGTGGCGGAACCACGCCGATGCAGACCATCGTCGGTGTTTTGCAACAGGCACACCAGTTCGGCGGGCGACCGTCCAAGAGTTTGACCATAGCCGTCAACCTCGCCCTCGGCCTGCAACAACTCGGCGCGCGGGTGGGCCTCATGGACGCAGACGTGTATGGCCCCAGCATCCCCACCATGCTCGGCCTCGTCGGGCAGCGGCCAAAAGTGCAAGACGTGACCGGCACGATGAAAATGGTGCTGCTCCAAGCCTACGGGATGCCCACCATCAGCATCGGCAACATCATAGAGCCGGAGCAAGCCGTCGTGCTGCGCGGCCCCCGGTTGGCAGCCATCATCAAGCAGTTTGTCAACGACGTGCTGTGGCCCGAACTCGACTTCCTCATCGTGGACCTCCCGCCGGGCACCGGCGATGTGCAATTGACCCTCGTGCAAACCGTGCCGCTCACCGGCGTGGTGCTCGTCACCACCCCCCAAGAGGTCGCGCTGGCCGATGCGATCAAGGCCATGAATATGTTTTTGCTGCCGCAAATCAATGTGCCGATATTGGGCGTGGTGGAAAACATGGCGTGGTTCACGCCTGCCGAACTGCCTCATAACAAATACTTTATCTTCGGGCAAGGCGGTGGCAAGAAGCTCGCGCTCGAAAGCCGGTCGGTGCTGCTGGGCCAAATCCCCATCGTGCAGAGCATCCGCGAAGGCGGCGACGAGGAGAAGCCAGCCATGCTGCAAACCGACCGCATCGTATCGGAGGCATTCCTGAATGTGGCAAAAAACACGCTGCGGCAGGTGGCTGTGCGCAACGAAACTTTGGGACCGACCCAAGTGGTGCAGATGGTGACTGGTTGATTGGTGATTAGTTGATTGGTGATTGGCTACCAGTTACGAGTCAACTAATCACCAATCAACCAATCACCAATCAACCAGTCACCTCCTCCACGCCACCATCGCAGCGGGCGTGATGCCCAAGGTCGGGTGCCATTCAGAGGCCACATCCAAAGAGATTCCGTTTTTTAGGCGAAGGCCCAGCCCGAAGGCTGCGCGGGCCACCGTGCCACTGCGCACGCCCGCCCGAACGACCAGCACAGAAGCGGCAGGGCGGTATTCTAGACCCGCTTTGACCTGCACAGGGCGGTCAATATCCTTTTCCATTTCGGCGAGCAAAGAAAATATCTCGGAGGTTTTCCAGCCTGCGCTGATGCGCAGCAACGTGGGCAAGGGCGCGTCGGCCAGTTTGGGCTGAATCGGGTTTTGCACGCTCGCCCCGATGCTGAGTTTGGGCAGCGCTTGGGCGAGCAACCCGATGCCAAAGGTGGGCGCGCTGGCTGAGCTGTACTCTGGCACCGATGCGCGAGCGAGGCCGAGGTTGGCGCCGAGGCAGAATTTTTTGCTCAAACGCCGACCGTACTGCACCCGGAAACACTGCTCGGCGTAGGCATCCGTGCCGTTGTGCGTGACGTCGAGCGCGAGGCCGCTGTTTTTTTCAAAACCGATAAAGCCCTGAAAATGTGCCGTTTGCCAACCAGAAACCCCGTAGGGGATCGCTGAGCCTGCGAACATGCCTGCGCGCTCGCCCATGCCCAATCGAGCGTCGTTGGCGATGCCCGCCGAGAGGCTGGTTTGAGCGATGGTGGCTCCGCCGATAGCCATGGCTGCTGCGTTGTCGAAGGGGCGCATGAAGACTTGCGCTTTGTCAGAGAGCGGAGCAAGGCAAGCAACAAGCAGCAAGTGGCGAGCAGCAAGTGGCGAGTAGCGAGTGACAAGCGGCAAGCGGCGAGTAGCAAGGGATAAAGTAGCGCATGGTTAGAATAAGCAACCTTGAAGAACGAGTTTGAACGCAACTGCTTGGGCATCAAATCCCCAAATCCTCACATCAACAATCATAGTTTACTCTCCTTTGGGAACGACCTCCGTTTTTTCCCAAAGTAGTGGGCGAATTTTGCCATTTCCTCCGCCAGTTCTTTGTTCTGCGTCGCTTTCAAGTAGGTCGCGCTCAGCGAGCGGAGCGTTTGGTACATGAAGCGGTCCATCTCCGCCACTTGCAGTTCTTTGGTCCAGAGGTCAATGCGCAGCGTGTCGCGGTGCTCTTTGTCGAACAGGGCGACAGCCATTGCTTTGCACTCTTCGAGCGCGCCGCCGTTGCGGTCGCTGGCGCCCCATTCGATCTTTACGGGCCCCTGCTCGGCACTCAAACTTACCCGCAGGGTGATGTCGCTGATCTTCGTGATGTCGTTCATCGTATCGGTCAATATTTTTTCCTGCAGAACTATGAAGGATAGGCGGGTTGGGGCTTTCCAAGTTTTGAAAACTTGAAGAGCCTGAGCGAGCGCCGCCAAAAATGGCTGGGTGGTCACTGGTTTTTTACCTTTGCTGAGAAAATTTTCCCGCCATACGGATATGCCCAAGCAGTTCAACATCACCGGCACTTGCTTCCCCCACCTGCAGCGCACGCTCTTTTTCCTACTCCTCGCCTCGCCGCTTTTTGGGCAAAGCCCCGCCTATCAAGCCCTCGCCCGCCAAGCCGACTCGCTGTTCCACCGGGGCGAGTTCGCCGCTTCGGGCGCCGCTTTTTCTCAAGCCTTCGAAATGCTCGGCTGGCGCGGCTACCCCGAAGACCGCTTCACCGCAGCGCGGGCCTGGTCGCGGGCTGGAGTGCCGGACTCGGCTTTTTTCCAGTTGCAGCGCCTGCTCGACAAGACCGATTTTTTGGACAAGGACGACGCTTGGACGCTCGAAACCGATTTCGACATGCTCCAAAACGACCTGCGCTGGCAAAGGCTGACGACGCAATGGCACCTGAAACAAGAGCGGATGGAAAGAGCAAAAAGCCACCCGCTCTCCATCGAACTGGAAGCCATCCACGTTGCAGACCAGTATTTTCGCATCAAGCGCGACAGTGTGCAGAGCGTACACGGGCTGAATTCCCCAGAAATGAAGGGCTGGACGCGCCGCTGGATCGAGCAGGACTCGCTCAACTACTTGCGCGTCAACGAGATACTCGAAACGAGCGGCTGGCTCGGCCCGGATGCCGTGACGGAAAAAGTCTGTAGTGCTCTGTACTTAGTCGTTCAGCACGCGCCCCTGCCCGCGCAGGAAAAATGGCTGCCCGCCATGCGAGAGGCGGTGAAAAACGGCAAAGCAAAGCCCGACAACCTTGCCTACCTCGAAGACCGCGTGCTGATGCGCCAGGGCAAGCCGCAGCGATACGGCAGCCAGATCACGAGCGACAAAACGACGGGGGAGTGGATTTTGCACCCGGTGGAAGACCCGGCCAACTTGGACGCTCGCCCGAAATCGGTGGGGCTGGGGCCGATACAACTGTACCTGGACATGATGGGCGCAAAGTGGAAGCAATAGGCAATAAGGCGAAATCAGTACGCCAGAATGACATTCCGGCATACGCGCAAAGATGGGGCGCGAACCTTCCGGTTTGCGCCCCATCTTTGCGCGGTGCAAACCACACCAGCAAGCGATGATCAAAATCACCTTTTACGCGCTCCTCATCCTCTTCATCTTTAGTTGCTTCCGCAAAAAATCGCCGCCTCGAAACGTTGACTCGTGGCTGGCGCAGCAGTTCCCCGGCCAGTACGAAGTGGTCGTTTCCAACCTGAAAATGCTCGACATCGTGGCGCAGTACAAAGGCCAAAAGCAGGCCATCGTAGCCGACAAGGCCGACCCAGAGGTGCAGTTTCTGCTCGATTGGTGGAAGGGCGGCAAGTCAACAGGGCTGGACTCTGCGACGGTATTAGAGGCGCACGAACGCGCCAAAACTGAGGTCGTGCAGGCCCGCCAGATGTTCAAGTTGTTGAAAAGCAGCGGGTTGGAAAAATTTTCGGTTGGCGTAGTGAAGCAGTCGCTCTGCGTTCAGGTATTTGCAGAACCCACCCCAGCTACGCGCGAGCATGCGCTGACTTGCGTCAAATCGGTTTTGGACGCACAGCCCGAGCACCCTCAAACGAGCGTCTTCATCAAACTGATGGAAGAGGCCACCTACCGCACGGAGTTTCAAGACATCATCCCGCTGCAGCAGGGCATGGGCATGGGCTGGAACGGGGAGCAAACCATCATGTCGCTCAATTTTGAGTGGAGCCGCTCCGCAAAAACGTCGGCCATCATGCGACATTGGGAGGCCAACCCAGGGTCGAAGCGCAGCAGCCAGTACCAAGAGGTCGCTGCTCAGCACGCGCTCGCATGGGCTGAAAAAAACCTCCCGAAGCCGTTTTATATGCCGACCGACCAGCCCGTCGGGTTCCAAATCCCCGAAAGCGGCGACCCGGCCATCCGCTACGGGTTCCCCTATTTTGACAAAAAGACCGCGAGGGAACCAGATTCGCTTGACAGCCCCGAGTCGAAGGGCTATGTGTGCGGGACGTACTATGTGGACACGAAGGTTTTTTCGGGGCTGCGCAAACAAAAGGAGTTCTAATTCTACTTTGTCAAATGAGAAAGATGTTTTATATTGGCGTTTTTCAGAACGATGAAGCTACCTGTAAGTGAAAATCATGCTCGCTAAAACACTCTCCAACAAACTCAACACGCAAAACGGAATATCAAGCGCAATCCAAAAAAGACATGAGCAACGACAAGCGGATATTGACAGATATAAAAACTATTCCTAATTTGACAAAGTAGAACTAACTCATCCGATTTTTATATTCGAGAAGACCTTGGCTATTTTTTCTACGCTATTGATACGCTTCACCGCAGATTCAAGTTTCAAACGATACAGATCAAGCTTGTTCTTGCGATCATTGGAGACCACCTCATTTCCTCATTTACCATTTGCTTGAATGCGATATCTGCATGCTGCCTGTCTGGGTAGTCTCTGTACTTCTCTGCGAAACCGGGTCTACCTCAGTTTCTTCGAGGTTCAAGCCAATGCTCGCGTTCAACATTACCTCCCCCAGCTTATAAAGCAATATACACCCCCATTCCCCTCCAATTTTTTTCTAATCGCACAACTCCTTGCATATCAGTTTTTTAGCACTGAACATGCCGCGTTTTTCCCTGCTCCACCGTCTTGTATATCAAATGTATATAGACTAGAAACAGAATTAAAGATATAGGTTTACGCTGTTGAAGTAAATTTTATTTCTAAATGTCTCTATTTTGCAAAACACTTTATCCAAATGCCGTAAAGCAATGAAAAATCTACTACTACTATTGGCATTCTTTTTTTCGGCAGCGACACTGAGCGCTCAAGCCGATAAAGTTTCTGTCCTGCGCAATGACCAGGGCATGAAATTGATGGTAAATGGCAACGAGTTCATGATCAATGGCATGAACTGGGACTATTTTCCCATTGGAACAAATTATTCCTATACCCTTTGGAAACAACCCGAGGACATCATCAAGGCAGCCCTCGACGAGGAGATGTCTTTGCTGAAAAGTATGGGTGTAAACGCCATTCGCCAGTACACGGGTGTACCTGCCAAATGGGTGCGTTACATCTACGAGCAGTACGGCATTTACACCATGCTCAACCATTCATTTGGCCGTTATGGACTTACCATTGGCGGCGCTTGGGCACCCAATACGGAGTACGCTGATCCCCGCGTGCGCGAACTGCTAATCAAGGAAGTGCAAGAGATGGTGGAGGCGTACAAGGATACGCCTGGGCTGTTGATGTATTTGCTGGGGAATGAAAACAACTACGGCCTTTTCTGGGATGGCGCGGAAACGGAGGACGTCCCGATGGAAGACCGTAAATCTACCGTTCGCGCCGAGTCGATGTACGCCTTGTTCAATGAAGCGACTGGAAAGATGAAGGGCATTGATAAAGCGCACCCCGTGGCCATGTGCAATGGCGATTTGCTGTTCCTGGATATCATTGCCAAGGAATGCCCCAATGTAGATATTTTGGGTGTCAACATGTACCGGGGCGTCTCTTTTGGCGATGCGTTTGAAAAAGTGAAAAAAGTATATGACAAACCCCTGATGTTCACAGAGTTTGGCGCGGATGCTTTTAACGCCAAATCCAACAGCGAGGATCAAAAATCACAAGCTTATTATATGGTGGGCAACTGGCGGGAAATTTATGAGAATGCGGCAGGAATGGGCAAAGTAGGGAACTCCATTGGCGGCTTTACGTTTCAGTTTAGCGATGGTTGGTGGAAATTTGGACAGACCAGCAACCTGGATGTCCACGACAACAACGCTTCCTGGTCCAATGGCGGCTACCTGGCTGATTTTGAAAAGGGAGAAAATAATATGAATGAAGAATGGTTTGGCATTTGTGCCAAAGGCCCCACCAACGAACGCGGCCTATACCATTTGTATCCCCGTGCAGCATATTATGCCCTGAAAGACGCGCATACCCTCAATCCTTACCGGGCGGGCACAACACTTGAATCCATAAAAACTCATTTTGATCAAATCCTGCTGATGGATGCTGTGGTGAAAGCGCGCGGCGACAAAGCGGCATTGGAAAGTGAAGCATCCGGCAAAATACGGCTCAGCCGTTTGAGCGCTGAACTCAGCACGTTCAATACAGGCGGCAGCTTGATTACCACCCCGGAGAATGCAGATCCAAATGCCAATGTGTACCCTAACCAACAGGGTTTCGATCACATGCAGTCCTTTTTTGTCGGCGTAAGCGGCAATCCTGCCCCAAATTTCAGGGCCAATGTAGAACTCAACATGTTGGGCAATGTGGCCCAAAACCCCATCAATGAAATTTTTTATGAAAATCGCGGTCGACCAGTCGTGACCAATACCCCCAATGGCCCAGTCGTTTCAAATGATGTCAATCGGCTAAGTGTATACCGGGCGGATATCAGCTGGAGCGCCAAGGACTTTGACCTGACGGGTTTCTACCGTACCGGGCATTACCACTGGGGCTATGAAGGCGATTTCTTTGGTTTATACCCAGAAGCGAATTATGGCCCCAATATCGATATTTACAACGGTCAGGCACCATTGGGCTTTGAGCTGGACGGAAAGCGAAAGCTGAAGGGATTGAGCATTGCCATGGGTCCGGAATTATCGTGGGGCGCCAACCCTGCCGTCCTGGTTAAATACAGCCGAAAAGTAGCCGGGATTAACCTCACGGGTATTTTCCATGAAGACCTGGACCAGCGTGGCACCACTGAAAGTTCCTTTGCCATACCAGTACCCAAAACAAGGCGGGCAACCCTGCATGCCAAAACCAGCCTGGGCAAACTGGGTGTGGAGCTCGGCGGAATATGGGGCGGTCAACCCCTGGAAGGAAGGACTTTCCAGATTGCAGTCGGGGACAGGACAGACTACACCATTTATCAGGATGTAATAAAACCCGAAGATACCTGGGGCGGAAAAATGAAGTTGACTTATTCGAAAGGAATGGTCAACTGGTATGCACAAGCTGCGGCCATGTCATTGGTGGCCAACGGGGGCGCCGATTATACCAAAACTTTTACCGGCTGGCGCTTGAAAGACAGCGGCAGTGGAAACCAATACAACTTCCTGAGCGGCTTTACGATGGGCCTGGGCGATTTCCAGATTGCGCCCAATTTCTTGTGGCAGCGCCCGATCGAAGGCCCAATCCCCGGGGACGGAGCTGCTCCAGGAAGGCCTCGGAACATCCTGTCAGACCCCTTTGCCGTGCGGGTAAACCGGGAGACGGTGGCAGGAGAAATCCTCTTTACCTACGACCCTACACCAGCTTCCTGGATGTATGATTGGGACAGCGACAGGTCAGAAGATGCCCGGTTTGCATGTAGTGCCGGATTGGTTTTCCGGCATTTGCCCACCATTCAGGATGCTGCCATCGGTATCCTTCCTGATGGCCGTTCGACGTTTGCCTTTCCCGGTTCCGCGCCGGCCCAAGATCTGTGGGAAGCGCACACCCGCATTATTTCCAAGTTGAATCCGGATTTCGGCATCATCAGCAACCTGTACTTTGGCAATGCCCAGGCCAATGGCAACAGTGTCAGAACCATTGAGCGCTTTGGCATGGACTTGCGGATTGTGTACAAAAAAATCAAGGTGGTGTCAGGCTTAAAAATCAATGATTGGGGCCCATTTGATTACCACCGCGACTTTAACCTTACCTTCCCTTTGCAGTGCAATTTGGACATATCCACCACCTTGGGAAAACCCAATTGGATCGATTTGCCCAATACCAAAATTGGTGTTATGGGCATATACCGCACCTTGGATCGCTACTCTCCGCGCTATTGTCCCACCCAGTTCATCAACGCTGCCGGGGAATTGCAATGTGATCCAAATGCACCAGGCTTTCCAAATGGCAACGAATGGGAAATTCGCACCTACATTCACGTCAACATCTTTCAGTAACCTTTACCAATAAAAAAAGACTACCGATGAAGAATACATATTATTACCCAATCATCTGCCTTTTTTTCGCTTGTGTCGTTTTCGCGCCCAGCTGCGAAAGAGACCCGAACGAACTGGCGCTTGCCACTTATCCCACTACTGCTGAGGTGTTTATTGATGGCTTCACGGGAGACCTGAACTATGCCGCTTTTGGTGGCTCGGATGTCAGGGCTTTTCAGGTGGATAAAGAAGTGAAATACAAGGGAACTGCTTCTATTCGCGTTGCAGTGCCAGATTTTGAAGACCCGGCTGGCGCTTATGCCGGCGGGGTGTACTTTGCCAATCCAGGCCGGGATCTGTCCCAATACAATGTTTTGACCTTTTGGGCCAAAGCATCCAAATCCGCGTCGATCGACGTGATCGGTTTTGGCAACGACCTTGGGGAGAATAAATACCAGACTGCGATTGCTGGCTTGGAGGTAAACACCAACTGGAGAAAGTATTATATCCCCATTCCTGACCCAAGTAAACTTACAGCTGAACGCGGGATGCTGTTCTTCTCCGAAGGCCCTGAAGATGATAAGGGCTACACATTTTGGCTGGATGAGGTGCGCTTTGAAAACCTGGGCACGATCGCGCAGCTGCCCTCGGAAATCATGAATGGCCTAGATGTGGTCGTTTCCGCAGAAACGGGAAATACCTACACCGTACAAGGTTCTGCCGTGTTTAACCTGCCGAATGGCGTCAATCAAAAGGTGGTAACACCAGCTTCCTATTTTGAATTTGTCTCTTCAGATCCCAACGTCGCCAGTGTCAACAGTGCTGGCGTGGCAACGGTTTTGGGTGCTGGCACGGCTGTTATCAGTGCTACTTTGGGTGGTCAGCCAACAGCGGGGTCATTGACGATTAATTCTACCGGAACCGCGGTTTTGCCCTTGACTACGGCACCAACACCTACCGCTTTGGCAGCCAATGTGATTTCCATTTTTAGCAATGCCTACACCAATGTCCCGGTAGATTTCTACAATGGCTATTGGCAGTTCTCAACAACACAATCCGCTGATGTTCAGGTTGCCGGCGACGATATTATACGCTATAGCCAACTCAACTTCGTCGGGATTCAGTTTACCGCGCCCACCATTAATGCCACGGCTATGACCAATATCCACATGGACATCTGGACGCCGGACAATATTACCCCTTCCTCTCAATTCAAAATTCTGTTGGTTGACGTAGGTGCAGATGGCTCTTTTGGCGGCGGTGACGATGCCTCGCATGAAATTACCATCCCAGGCAATATGTTGGCATCAAAATCCTGGGTGAGCATTGACCTGCCCCTGTCCAGTTTCACGGGTTTGACCTCCAGGAGCAGGCTGGCACAAATCGTGCTGTCCGGGAATATCCCCAACGTTTTTGTGGACAATATTTATTTGTATAAACCAGCGGGTGGAGCAACGACGCCAACGGTCGCTGCTCCGGCACCAACCTTGGCCCAGGCAAAAGTCATTTCTCTTTTCAGCGAAGCGTACACCAATGTGCCCGTTGACACTTGGAGAACCAGCTGGTCTTCAGCCACCCTGGCAGATGTGCTGGTTGCGGGCAATGCGGTAAAAAAATATTCGGTGCTTGATTTTGTCGGCATTGAAACGGTTATGAACCAGATTAATGCCACCACCATGACGCATTTTCACATCGATGTATGGTCACCTGATTTTACGAGCTTCAGTATAAAGCTGGTCGATTTCGGGGCAAACGCTGCTTTTGGGGGGGGCGATGACAAGGAGCATCAAGTCAATTACACTATGCCTGCGAAGGGCCAATGGATCAGTTATGATATCCCATTAACAGATTTTACCGGGTTAACGACGCGCGCCCACATGGCCCAGTTTATTCTGGTCGGGCAAGTGCCCGGTGCTAATACTGTCTATGTTGACAATTTGTATTTCCACAATTAATCAATAACCCAGCAACAATATACCATGAAATATTCAAGCATATTCCGCTTTTACCCCATACAGCTCCTCAGCATGCTCGGCATGGTGATGGTCATGAGCCTTTTCAATTGCAAGGTTGAACCAACCCAGACAATCGACCAGCGCAGCTGGCAATTGGTTTGGAGTGATGAATTCGACGGACTCGCAGGCACTTCTCCAGATCCAACAAAATGGACCTATGATATTGGGACAGGATCCAACGGATGGGGAAACCAGGAACTGGAGTATTATACCAATCGGCCAGAAAACGTCTCGATGGACGGGAATGGAAATCTGGTGATTACGGCCAGGCGGGAGGCTTTTGCCGGTTCAGCATTTACTTCAGCGAGGATAAAAACGAAGGGTCTGTTTTCCCAGACCTACGGCCGCTTCGAAGCGCGCCTGAAAACGCCTTACGGGCCAGGTCTTTGGCCCGCCTTTTGGATGCTTGGGGACGATATTGACACCAATCCATGGCCTCAATGCGGTGAAATAGACATTATGGAATTGCGTGGCCAGGAGCCTAATATCATCAATGGTACCGTACATGGACCGGGCTATTCGGGCGGAGCGGCCATCACCCAAAGCTTTGGATTTACCGATAGACGCTTTGATACCGAATACCACACCTTCGCCGTAGAGTGGAGCGAAAACCAAATAGACTTTTTCGTGGACGAACGACTTTACAAGCGCCTTTTGTCGGCGGACCTGACCGGGGAATGGGTGTTTGACAGCCCATTCTTCCTCATAATGAACGTAGCTGTTGGTGGAAATTACGTCGGTTTCCCAACTTCTAAAACCCCTTTTCCACAATCGATGACCGTTGATTATGTACGGGTGTATCGGGAGCAGAATTAAACTTTTACGGTCTCACTTTCCATAAGAACAAAAAAATAAGGAAACATGCTGCCCACGGATAAGCATGTAAAATTGGATACCGTCCAGGTTGCGGGCGACCAGTTTTACAGGATTTCTAATGTCGATGAACTTCGTCCGTTCTTTATGAGCATCGTAAGCGATTCCAACCACTGGATGTTTATTTCCAGCAATGGAGGCGTTACGGCAGGGCGAAAAAACGCGGAACATGCCTTGTTTCCATACTATACCGACGACAAGATTACCGAATTTGCGGAGTTCACCGGAAGCAAATCTGTCTTTCAAGTGCAGTATGAAAATGGTATTGTCGTTTGGGAACCCTTTTCTGAACGCTTTGAAGGGAAATTTGAACTTGTTCGAAATCTGTACAAAAGTACTTTTGGCAACAAGATACTTTTTGAAGAAATCAACCGCGACCTGGGCCTTATTTTTCAGTACGCGTGGAACTTCAGCAATACGTTTGGTTTTGTAAAAAAATCCAGGCTGACCAATACCTCCGATGATGTGGTGAAAATCAATCTATTGGATGGTATTCAGAATATTGTTCCTGCCGGTTTGGGCAGTGACCTGCAAAACAGGGTCAGCAACCTCGCCGATGCGTACAAACGTAGCGAACTGGACAAAGTCTCTGGATTGGGTATGTTTGCCCTCAGCGCGAATATCGTAGACAAGGCAGAACCGAGCGAAGCATTGAAAGCCAACGTAGCCTTTTCAATTGGCTTGCAACAGCCGGGCTATTTGTTGTCCTCGCTTCAATTGAAGCAGTTCCGAAAGGGCCAAAACTTGGTGCAGGAGGAGGATGTAAAAGGGGAGAAAGGTGCCTATTTCGTTTTTGATACGCTGTCGCTGTCGCCAAACGAAGACAAAGAATGGATGATCGTTGCCAATGTCAACCAGAACCACAGCGGGGTCATTAGTCTCCTTGAATCCATCAAACACGATCAGGACCTGGGCACCCGAATTCAGCAGGACATCGACCTGGGTACAGAAAATTTGGTAAAACTGGTCGCTGCCGCCGATGGTCTTCAGCACAGCGGAGACCCGCGCGAAGACACCCGACATTATGCTAATGTGCTGTTCAACATCATGCGCGGCGGTATTTTTGACGACAACTACCAGATAGAACGCGCGGACTTCAGGGACTACCTCGAAAAAGCGAACAGCCGGGTATTCGCTGAAAGTGAAAAAGTACTGCAGCTTTTGGCCGAGAAATTTTCCCTGTTCGACCTGAGAAGTACGCTCAGCAGCACACAAGACCCCGATTTCATTCGACTGGCAACAGAGTACCTTCCGTTGAAATTCAGCCGTCGGCACGGCGACCCTTCTCGGCCCTGGAATAGGTTTTCAATCAATTCATACAGTGAAATTGACGGCTCCAAAATATTGGATTACGAGGGAAACTGGCGCGATATCTTCCAAAATTGGGAGGCCCTGGCACACGCCTATCCCGCCTTTATCGAGGGCATGATTTTTAAGTTCCTCAATGCCTCCACCTTTGACGGCTACAACCCATATCGGGTGACAAAAGGTGGTTACGATTGGGAGATAATTGAGCCGGACGATCCCTGGTCGTACATCGGCTACTGGGGTGACCACCAAATAATTTACCTGCTCAAGTTTTTGGAATGTGCCCAAAAACACTATCCAGACTTATTGGGGCAGTTGTTGGACAAAGCTTGTTTCGTTTATGCGCAGGTGCCGTATCGAATCAAGTCCTACCAGGAGATCCTGCAAAACCCAAAGGATACCATTGATTTTGATTTTGCATGGGATGAAAAAATTCGGGAAGAAAGGCAGGGACTAGGCGCCGATGGAGCCCTGTTTAAAAATAAAAAAGGCGACATCATTCATGTCAATTTGGTTGAAAAGTTACTCGCCACCGTACTCTCCAAGCTGTCCAATTTCATCTTGGAAGGCGGCATCTGGATGAATACCCAGCGCCCGGAATGGAACGATGCCAACAATGCGTTGGTGGGCAACGGCGTGTCCATGGTGACACTGAATTACTTGAGAAGGTTTTTGAAGTTTTTTAGTGCCTTGATGCAAGAGGGGGCAACAGAACAGGTGATGGTTTCCGCTGAGCTGGCAGGGTTTTATGATGCCCTATTTGGTGCGCTCCAGGACAACAAATCGCTGCTCCAGGGGCACATCAGCGATACAGATCGCAAAAGGCTGCTCGACCTTTTCGGGGAAGCGGCCAGTCATTACCGGTCTGGCATTTACGATCAGTCGTTTTCGGGCAATAAAAAGGGCATTACACTGGAAGACTTGAACCGTTTTTCCGAGTTGTCCATTGCCTATATCGAGCATGCTATAACGGCCAATCAAAGAAAGGACAAGCTCTACCACGGCTATAATTTGATGGCAGTGGAACACGATGCGGTTCCTGTTTCGCATTTAAGTGAAATGCTGGAAGGCCAGGTGGCCGTGCTCAGTTCGGGGTTTCTGACTGTAGAAAACAGTGTGTCCGTGCTGGATGCTCTTAAAAGTAGCAAACTTTTCCGGGAGGATCAGTATAGTTACCTGCTTTACCCGAATAAGGATCTCCCAGGGTTTTTGCAGAAAAATACCATGCCGAAGGAGATGTTGGAAAAAAACAGCATTTTCAAAAAAGGCACTGTTGAAAGCCTGACGACGGTACTTGAAAAGGACGTTTTGGGGAACTACCATTTCAACGGAAATTTCCACAATGCTGCCGACCTGGAGGCTGCTTTAAGCGACGCGGACAATATTGATGCCCAGGGCAAAGCGGAGTTGCTGCAGATTTTCGAAGCACTGTTTAACCACAAAGCATTTACTGGCCGCAGTGGCACCTTTTTCGGGTATGAAGGTTTGGGCTCTATTTACTGGCACATGGTTTCCAAATTGCGCCTGGCGGTGCTGGAAACTTGCCTGAAGGCCATAGAAAGCAAGGCCGATAAGGCTCTTGTCGGGCGGATGTTGGAGCATTATTTTGAAATCGCGGCGGGCATTGGCGTGCACAAATCACCGGAACTATACGGCGCATTCCCGACAGACCCCTATTCCCATACCCCAATGGGCAAAGGTGCCCAGCAACCGGGCATGACCGGGCAGGTAAAAGAGGACATTTTGTGCCGATTCGGCGAGCTCGGGGTTGTTGTGCGGGAGGGGCAAGTGCATTTTCAGCCCGTGTTGTTGCGGAAGGATACGTTTTTGAAAACGCCTGCCGTGGTATATTTTTACAATGTACAGGGCGAAAAGCAGCAATTGGCCCTGCCTGAAAACGCGCTTTGCTTTACCTATTGCCAAGTTCCGGTGGTCTATGTTGTCGGCGCAGAAACAGGCCTGGAGGTTCATTTTGAAAATGGGGACAGCCAGCGGTCGAAGGAAACAAAGCTTTCTGCAGCCGAAACCCAGGAGATTCTGCACAGAACTGCTGCGATTCGCCGATTAACGGTGTTCATAAACCCCGATCAGCTTTTATAGCCATTCAAAGTTTAGTCTTAAATCAAAAGCAATAACAAGATGTCGCACTACAAAACTGCAGCCAAAGACAAAGTCCCTATGCTGGAAAAAGCCGCCTTCGGCGCTGGCCATTTGGTAAACAACCTATTGCCCGGGTCGCTCGGTGTTTTTTCGTTTTTCTTGCTGACGGCCTTTGGCATGGACCCCTTTCTGGCGGGCCTGTTGGGCGGGTTACCCAGGATATATGACGCCGTTACGGATCCGATTATGGGTTATGTCTCCGATAATACCAATTCGAGGTGGGGGCGCAGGCGACCTTATATTTTTGTCGGCGCGATATTGAGCGGCTTGTTGTTTATCGTATTGTGGCAACTGGACGAAACCAATTCACAGAGCTACAACTTTTGGTATTTTTTACTGATGTCTTTGGTTTACCTGACGGGTAATACCATCTATTCTACACCGCTCATCGGCTTGGGCTATGAAATGACCGCTGATTACAATGAGCGAACCCGCCTGATGGCATTTTCGCAAACCATAGGCCAGTTGGCCTGGATGATTGTGCCCTGGTTTTGGGTACTGATGGCCGACCCCGATATGTTTGAAACCCAGGCAGAAGGTGTACGTACCATATCCATTTTTGTTGGTCTCGCCTGTATGGCGCTGGGCGTTTTACCGGCCATCTTTTGCAAGGAGGTGGATCAGTCAAACTTGCTAAACAGGGACGAGCTTACCATGAAGCATTTGTGGTCTAACATGAAAAGCCTGACGAAAAACATTGTACAAATTTCCAAGAACAAGCCATTTATGAAGCTTTGCGGGGCGACGTTCCTGGTGTTCAATGGCTTTCAGATGGTGGCCTCCTTCAGCTTTTTTATCATTGTGTTTTATCTGTTCAAGGGTGATTACGAAATCGCCGGTACCTGGCCAGCTTGGTTTACGACCGTCAGTGCATTGGCCACCGCATTTTTAATTATCCCCGTAATTACCTGGATGTCGAACCAATGGGGCAAACGAAAAGCCTTTATTATTTCTACGGCCATTTCGATTGTTGGCTACATTTTGAAATGGTGGGGTTTTGACCCCGAAAATCCGTGGCTGATGTTCCTCCCGATTCCGTTCATTTCTTTTGGCTTGGGGGGGCTGTTTACCCTGATGATGTCCATGACGGCGGATGTATGTGATCTGGATGAGCTCAACAACGGCATGCCCCGGAAGGAAGGCTCCTTTGGCGCCATCTATTGGTGGATGGTAAAATTGGGTCAGGGACTTGCCCTGGTTTTGGGTGGATTGGTGTTGAAAATGGCGGGTTTTGATTCAACCGCCGCGGAGCAAACCAGCGATACCATCACCCAGCTGCGCCTGGCTGATATTATTATTCCGGCGATAACGGCTGGTTTGGCGATAGTCATCATGTGGAATTATGATTTGACAGAAACAAAAGCCCGCGCCATCAAAGATGAATTGGTTGAAAGAAGGGGTGAGTTATAATTTAAAAATATACTAGTATGTCTTACAGAGCAGAACGATACTTGTCCTTGGCTGAAATGCATGGCGCTTCTTACCTGTCCGGGATGTCCGACACAGAAACCAAGGATTTATTCCTGGAGATCCTCAGCAATGGCGTCCACGGTTTTTGTTTTAGTTTGTATGAAGAAGGACAGAAACCGGGTGATTTGGCGTCCGAAGCGCAGGTAATCCGAAGGATGCAGGTGCTCAAGCCAAGCACCAGTTGGATCCGGTCTTTTTCTTGCACGGACGGCAATGAACTCATCCCGAAAGTGGCCAAATCGCTCGGGATAAAAACCCTGGTTGGGGCATGGCTCGGCGATGATCCGGAAGTGAACGAACGTGAGATACAGGGCCTGATCCAATTGGCAAAAGCGGGGCTGGTTGACATCGCCGCAGTGGGCAACGAAGTGATGTACCGCAAGGATTTATCGGAAGAAGCCTTGCTGGAGTTCATTTACCGGGTAAAAGAAGCCATCCCGGGGATTCCAGTGGGTTATGTGGATGCCTATTACGAATTCACCCAACGCCCTAAAATCACCGAAGCCTGCGATGTCATACTGGCCAATTGTTACCCGTATTGGGAAGGCTGTCCGATTGATCAGTCGCTGGACTACTTGAAAAAAATGTACCACCAGGCTGTAGATGCCGCCAAGGGGAAAAAGGTGATAATTACAGAAACAGGATGGCCCAGTCAGGGTGAAAGCCTGAAGGGTTCGGTTCCATCGGAGAAAAATGCATTGGCGTATTTTATCAATACCCAAATGTGGGCCATGGACCAGGATATAGAAACGTTCTATTTTTCTTCTTTTGATGAATCCTGGAAAGTCGGTGCAGAGGGTGTAGTCGGTGCTTATTGGGGCATCTGGGATAAATATGAAAACCTAAAATTTCAAAACTTATGAATGCCTTTGAAGCGCTAAACCTGGCACCAGGCAGGGCCATCTGCTATTCCGGATTTCGGGAGGGGCAGCAGCCGGGGGGCGTTTATCCGTCCTACGTTGAAGTGAAAGAAGACCTCCTGATGCTCCAGCATCATTGGAAATACCTGCGCCTGTACGATGTGGATGCCCATGGTGCCTTGGTTTTAGACGTGATACAGCGCGAGCGCCTCGATTTTAAAATCATGTTGGGTGCCTACATTGAGGCAGAGCTCAACAACTTCGGTTGCCCATGGGGGGGAGTGTACACGGAACCCCAACTGGAACACAACAAGAAAAGCAATGAAGCCAAAATCCGCAAGCTGATAGCACTGGCCCAAAAATACCCGGAGATCATTTGCGCGCTTTCTGTGGGCAACGAAGCTTGTGTTGATTGGACGGATCATTATGTGCCTGTCAGTCAGGTGATTAATTATGTGCAAGCAGTGAAACAAGCGGCCAAGCAGCCCGTCACTTTTTGTGAAAATTACGTTCCCTGGCTGAATAAACTAAAGCCATTGGCAGCAGTGGTGGACTTTATTTCCATCCATACCTACCCGGTGTGGGAATACAAGCATATTCACGAATCGCTGGAATTTACCAAAGAAAATTATTCCGCCATTGCCAACCTGTATCCCAATGTCCCCGTCGTGATTACGGAAGCTGGCTGGGCTACCCGTTCCAATGGCAGGGGTATTGACCCGGATAACGTCAGTGAAGGGCATCAAAAAATATATTTCGAAGACCTGACGGATTGGACAGAAAAGGAAAACATCCCAACCTTCTTTTTTGAAGCTTTTGATGAGTCTTGGAAAGGCTCTGCCGAAGCCCATGAACCCGAGAAACACTGGGGCCTTTTCCGGATAGACAGAACGCCCAAAAAAGCCATGGAAAACATTTTTCAATCGAACTAAAAAACTGTTGTTTTAACCTTTAAACATTATTGTCATGAGACTTTTTATGCTGATGCTGTTGTCACTTGCAGCAATATTTGCGCAAGCACAACCTACCACGAATGCCCCTGCACCCCCCACGCGAAATGCCTCGGATGTGGTTTCCATTTACGGTGAAGCCTACTCCAATATCGGGATGGTCAACTATAACCCCGGCTGGGGCCAATCTGGATCGGTGGATATTGCTTTTAACCCTGGATCAGGTAATTTGGTGATGGCCTATACGAATTTCAACTACCAGGGAACTGGTTTTGAAGCCAATCCACAAAATGCCTCCGCCATGGAGTTTGTTCACATCGATATATGGACCAGCAACGCCACGGTTGTCAAATTTACGCCAATCGATAACAGCGGCGTGGGCCCAGGGGAAGTCCTGGTTACGGTGCCCTTGGTCAACAACGGTTGGAGCAGTGTCGATTTGCCCAAAAGTGCGTTTACAGGGATGTCCTGGAACTCGATTTTCCAATTGAAGTTTGACGGCCAAGGCGGCGTTTCTCCTTCGAACATTTATATGGACAACATTTATTTCTGGAAAACCGCATCTGCTACCGGAACAGATGCCACGCTGGGTGCGCTCCAGGTGAATGGCGCCTCGGTGCCAGCCTTTACGCCAAGCGCTTTTAATTACGACTACGGTGTTCCTGGTGGTGGCGCGGTACCACAAATCACCCTGGCAACGACCAATGACCCAGGAGCCACTGTTACCACCATTACGCAGGCAAGCGCAATCCCTGGCAACGCTACGGTACTGGTTACGGCGGCAAATGGCACGACCACCGCTACGTATACCATCTCTTATTTCTTCAATTCACCAGCCAATGCGGCCCCTACGCCTACCAACGTAAATGTGATTTCGTTGTTTAGCGATGCCTATACGGATGTTCCTGTGGACACCTGGCATACTTCCTGGAGCCAGTCCGTATTTTACGCAGACACCATCGTCGGCAACCCCACCCGCAAATACACAAACCTTGGATTCAATGGCGTAGAAACGGTAGCCACCCCCGTCAATGCCGCAGGGATGACGTATTTGCACCTGGACGTGTGGACACCCAATATCACGACCCTGAATGTAAAATTGGTCAGTTTCCTGGGTGATGGCTTTGGCGGCCCCAATGGTGATTCGGAAGGAGGCCTGAATTTCACACCTGAGGCAGGAAAATGGAATCGGCTCCACATCCCCTTGGCGGACTTTACGGCAGCCGGCCTCAGCAGCTTGAACGACTTGAACCAATACATTTTCACCAGCACACCTTTTGGCTCGGGTGTATTGTTCCTGGACAATGTTTACTTTACCACGGAAGTGTTGCTCAGCAGCACACAACAGCCTGGAAACGCGGTACAATCGGTAAAAATCTACCCGAACCCAGCGCATTCCGAGGCTACGGTCACGATTGATGCGGCGGTGAAACAAGTGGAGGTTTACCATATTGATGGACAATTGGTCATGATGAGCAAACAGTCGACGCTACAGCTGCAAAGCCTCAAGCCGGGGATGTATGTGGTCAAAGTTATGGATACTGAGGGCCGGATATTGGTGGAAAAGTTGATTGTGGAATAAAGTTAGTGTCGCAATAGCGATTTTCACCACAGAGGTACACAGCGTTTCACAGAGGTTTTCACAGAGGTTTTTTTATCCGTTGCGGCGAAGCCGCTTACGCCTACTCTGTGAAAACCTCTGTGAAACGCTGTGTCCTCTGTGGTGAAAAATTATAACCGCACCGAAGCCGCAAAATTTTAACCTTCAAAAGGCTGTGCCATATTTTGTACATTTGATCCGAACTGATTGAGTGTACAATCGTTTGGTTATGAAATAATTCCTTTTGATGAACGCAGTATTTCCGTTGAGAATAACCTGTATTTTGATTGCAGCGCTATCAGGCTTTTCGGCCTTGTATGCGCAGCAGATTTCTGAAAAAGGAGCGCCCTGGCTGGACAACTACAACGCCAGTCAATACAAAAACCACGGTAAAATCTGGGACATTGCTTCCGCAAAAAACGGAATCACTTACATGGCCGGTGATGACGGCTTGCTGGAATTTGATGGAAATACCTGGAACCAATTCAAGGGCAGTAAAGGATACACACGGTCCTTGCTACTGGCCAATGATTCACTGATTTATTCCGGTTCGGACCTGGATTTCGGCGTTTGGAAAAGAAATGGGTTGCGCCAATTTGAGTACACGTCTTTGTATCCTTTTACGAAGGGAATAAATGAAGAGAACGAGGAATTCTGGGATGTTTATCAGATAAATGGCAAGATCGCGTTCATTTCTTTCAACAATATTTACCTCTACAGCGACAACCAGCTGACAAAAATCGCGGCGCCACACCGGTTTTCCGGAAGTTTTCTGGGCAAGGATCTTATTTACCTCTCTGACGAAAAGAATGGTTTGTATGCCTTCAATGGCATGTCGCTAAAATTGATGTTCCCTTATCCCAAGGAGCAGTCTTTTAGGATTACGGGGGGCTATGAAAGCGCGAAGGGCCTGGTGATCATCACCAAGAACAACGGGATGTTTTTGTACCAATCCAACAAGCTTCTTCCGGTACAAAACGAGGTGTCTTCCTGCCTGACCAAAAACCAGGTATTCTGCGCTACCCGCATTGACGATTCCTACCTCGCTTTCGGCACCATCCTGAACGGATTGTACATTACAGACCTTGATGGCCGCATCATCCAGCACATCAACAAGCAAAAAGGGCTTTCCAACAACACCGTGCTCACCATGCATTACGCCGCCAACGGCATGCTTTGGTTGGGTACCGATTACGGCATTTCAGCCGTTCACCTGCACAAGGGGCTGCATTATTTTTTCGATTACAAAGGAGAATTCGGCACCGCACATGCGGCCCTGCTCAAAGACGGTGTTTTTTATTTGGGAACCAATCAGGGGCTCTACAAAGCGGCATGGCGTGATCTCGACAACGTGGGTGACCGGAAGCCACTTGCCCTGGTGCCAGGGTCTGAAGGACAAGTGTGGTCTTTGGACAACGTAGCGGGGATCATCCTTTGCGGACATGATAAAGGTTTGTTCTCCGTGAGTGGCAATGTCTGGCGCCAGATTCACGACGAACCCGGCGTTTGGACGTGTCTTCCCTATAAACAGACGTACCTGCTGACCGGGAATTACAACGGGATTTCGGTCTTCAGAAAAGATGGGGCATCTTATAAATTTGTAAAAAAGCTAGAACTGATATTGGGCTCCTGCAACCAGCTGGTTTTTGATAAAGACAATATCTTTTGGGTAAATATCCCCAATTTTGGATTAATACGCTTTACCCTCAAGGACGACATGAGCCTGGAAAACAGGACCATCTTCCCCGCAAGCACTTACCAGGGAAATGCCTTTTTTTTGTGGAAAGATGTAACAGGGATACAACTTAAAACCACGGAACAGCGCTACCTTTTTCAGCCGGAGCAGCAACAGTTCGTGGCGCAGCCGGAAGCGGACACATCATCGCCTGTGCCGGGACTGCTGAAAGGCGTATACATGCCGACCTGGTTGGACAGCACGTATCAATTCTATCCGCTGTACAACGGATTTGCGCTGGAAGCTGTATCCATGTCAACAACGCAGCAGCAACAGGACCTTGAATTGCTGTTCAGAAGCATAGAGGCCTATAACAATGATGCGCGGCAAATAATATCCACGACAGAAGCCATACCCTATTCCCTGAACAACCTTAATTTCCAGTTCATCGTCCCCCAACAAAATGGCGTGTTGTTCCAGTATCAATTGCTGGATTATTCAAAGCAATGGAGTCCGTGGAGCACGGAACATTCTGTTGATTTTTTGAACCTCAGCGCGGGTACCTACACCCTGCAGATACGCGCCAATGTAAACGGTGTGATCACGCCAACTAAAGCGTTCATTTTCAGTATTTTACCGCCCTGGTATCGCACCTGGTGGGCATATTCAGGATATGGCCTGCTGGCTTTGTTGTTGCTCTATGCAGCCCGCAGCAGGGAGCATTTCAGGTTGGAACATCTGAAAAAGGTACAGCTTAAAAAGGAACAAGAAGCCTTGCGTATGCAAGCGGAACAATTCGAACAGCAAGCTTTTTTACAAAAGCAACAACAGTTGGAGGCCGAAACAAACTTGCTGAAACAACAGGTAAAACATAAGAACATAGAACTGACCAAGCAAGCCCGGGACAATCAAAACAAAAACCGCGTATTACTTTCCCTGAAGGAAAAGATTGAAGCCGTGCAGGGAAATCCGACCATGGGTAAAATGCAATGGGCAGAAATGAAAAGGCTGCTGGATATGTTTTTAGAAACCGATGACAGAACCTTCGACATCCAAATAGACGAACTGCATCAGGAGTTTTTCAAAGCCATGCGGGAGCAATTTCCCGATCTTTCTTTGTACGACCTGCGCTTGTGTGCCTACCTGAAGATTGGCCTTAATTCTAAAGAAATTTCAGACATATTAAAGGTGCTGCCTTCTAGCATTAATGTGAGTCGCTCGCGGCTGCGGAAAAAATTGGGTTTGGGGGTGGAGGAGGATTTGTATGGGTTTTTGAATAAGGTGCTGTAGTTGTGGGGGCTCCTACGCTTTCAAACAAATATACAGCCCGCCTGCAGCGTCTTTTGGCGTTTCCGGTAGGCGCAGGCAAGGGGGGCCTTTTTTGTTGCCGCAATTTTAAACGGTTCTTGACCGGCGGCCTCCAATTTCCATGCTGTTAGCAATGCTTGGAATTTGGTATCAGAATGGATTTTCCAGGTTTTGTCCTTGTATTTGAAGGTGGCAAAAAACGCCGAAAACGGCTCTCAAAACGTGACAAACGGGGCACAATACCCAATAAAACAATGATTTCAGAGCGCCCGGCCGTAGTTGAGACAAAAGAGCGTTTTGGGGATTGGGAAGGAGACACCATTATCGGGGGCAATCAACAAGGCGTCATTGTCACCCTTGTGGATCGAAAGGCAAAGCACACGCTGATGGCGCAATCTGAGAACAAATCAGCCGCAGCAGTCGAAAAAGTGGTGGTGGATTTGCTGAAAAACACCCCATTGCCAAAAGAAACCATCACCTTTGACAACGGAACCGAGTTCGCAAACCACCAAAAAATCGCTGAACAACTTGGAGTCAAGATTTACTTTGCCAACCCCTACCATTCATGGGAAAGGGGGCTCAACGAAAACACCAACGGCCTCATCAGGCAGTTCATACCTAAGAAACAAAACCTCAAAGAACTGGATCCAAAATTTGTCAAATCAGTTCAAGAAAATCTAAACAACAGACCTCGAAAATCACTCGGGTTTTTATCACCTATTGAATTCTACAATGATGCTGTTATAAAACCTAACTCTGTTGCATTTGAAACTTGAATCTGCGGACCGTAATTTTTGAAAGCCCTTTCACATACCGCCTTCTTTCACGTGATCATTTTGAAAAGATACCACACTACTTTTTTCGATTCGCCTTCTTGGATTTTTTAGCATTTTTATTCCGGGATTTGTTTTTTGCTTTTTGGTTACGCAGCGCATTGACCACTTCCGGTCGCCTGGCACTTGTATTTCCGCCATCTGAAAAGACAATGCCTTTTGGGTCAAAAAACGCACCTCCGGGTTGATGAACCGATTGCATAATACCCTCGATATTATCTTGGTTTTCGTCAACAATAAAAGTGGGCTTAACACCATTAATAGTTTCGATGATGGAGTCTTTACTGTAACCGTCATCCACCAAAAAAACGCCCCAATATTCAAAACGGGATTGGTCGATGACTTCGCGAGCCATATCATCGTCAATAATTACAGTCGGGCAGTTTGGGCAGAACAACCCTGTCGGCGCGGTCATAATCCTGGCTTTTTCCTGCGTCGCGTAAGCGAAGTTACTGAACATCCGCAACAGTTCCGTTTGACAAAGCGGGCATTTGTCTTTGTATCCTGTAAAATCTGATTCGTATAAATTTTTTGCGGGGCCTTTGAAGACGGGAATACCCGAGTTTTTAGAGGCCATTTCCAGCAATTCTACATTGTCTTTTCCGGTTGTAATGGCGTCGTGGCGCAGCATCAGACCGCGCTTACCATCTTTGTAAGTTATTTTTTCTATTCGGACTTTCTCTTCCAGTTTCTTTTTTAAAAAGTTGAACATAAATATTTACGAATGATAGATTATCAATTTTTATAACTATCCGGCCGGTTCTGTCGATTTTTATCTCGAATTTCGCCTGCCAAGTGTTAAAGTTTAGTGTTTTGTTTCGAAAAAGTGATTTTTTTGAAAATAAAATACCAAATCATCTTGAAAATCTGGATCGAATCTAATTTTATAAAATTGTACTACCTTGATTTTGAACCACTTGTAGCGGCTGGATGGTTACCAATTTTTTAGATAACAGAGATTATGTAAATTTAGTTACTTGACCAGAACTTAGTCTTTTCAAACTGCTTTTCGGCTATTTTCTCGTCCGTAGCGATGCTACGAACTCAAAAATGAGCCTCAATCAGTTCGAAAATACTTCAGTTCTGGCTCAAGCACTAAACTTACATAATCTCTATTTTATATTTTCAAAAAAATAATAATCGCCTGAAATCACTATTGTGGCTATTTTCCGGCAAATATATGTTTGTAATCTATTTAATTCCAAGTATCCCCAAAAGTATGAACTGAATGACGAATAATAATTGAGGATAGACTTTTTGCGGTGAGAGCGCCCGCGCCATGAAATTAGTTATTTTTGGCCTGATTAAAGCTCATTTTTGAGTTCGCAGCATCGCTACGGACGAAAAAATAGCCGAAAAGCAGGGCAAAAATAACAATTTCTGGCCGGGCAGTCTCTCACCGCAACAACAATATATACTGCTGATCTCTCCACCCGTGATTCACAAACGTTGAGGTTTAACCCTGCTGTTCACAATCAGTATAGTCCAAACATTAAAGATGATGCCCATGAGTTGCTCCCCGCACATCACCCGGAAGCAGGTTTTTGGGCCAATTTCATCTATTAATTTTATCTGACTTAAATTCAAAAACCATGGCAGAAAAAACCAAAGTTCTTGTTGCCCCTCACGAAGAACGGGCCAATTTTAAAGCATTACTGCTCGCCAATCCCGAGTGGGTGCTCAGTCCCGGCAAAGCCAAATTGCCTTCCGTATTTTTTAATTTTTCCACGTTTTACGAAAAGTTGTCCGCAGTAGGCTACGATCCCGGGACGCGCCTGCTCGAAGCCACTTTCGGCGTGAACAATGCTTTTGGTTACAACGGCAGCCTTTGCAGCAGGGGATCGTTCGAGTATGTCCGTTTTTATCTCGACTACGGCGCAGGCTGGGAAGACCAGGGCTTGGTCGGCGTGAACGTACACGACATTCCTACCGGAAAGGATTGTAAAGGCAACCCGAAAAAACCCATTTCCTACACTGCTAAAATCCAGATTGACGCCTCCGCGCACCGCAAGGGCTGCAGCGCGCCCGTCATTCCAAAATTCGGGCTATACTCTCCTGGGAAGTGGTACCACCTGCCAATTCGCCCAATTGGAAACCATTTTGGGGAATGTAGAGAACTGCCATATCCAGATTGAGCCGCGTTGGTTCTTTGTTATCCCGGAATTCTGGAAAGACAAAATCCTGACGCTGGCAGAAGAGCAGCCTCACCTGAGTATTCAGCAGGTGGCTCAAAACCTGTTGGTTGCCGAGCCTGCATTCGCAGCGACCTTCAGCAAGGCCGAAACGGCCGATGCAGTCGCCAAATCGTATGTAGCCGCCAAAGTGGACGCCACTCGTTTTCATGCTCCGGAAATTAAAAAGGCATTGTCTTTCAATAGTTTAGAGGCATTTTCTACCGAAAGCGCTTTTTCATCCAATCCTTTTAAAGTCAACATTTCTGAGCTCTTAAAAAACTACCTTGCTACCAAAGCGAATGTTGCTTACGAAGAACTGGAAGATATCGGCCTCGATCACAGTCAGGAGTTTTTGACCGCTTCTATTCATGTAAAACGCCCGTACGGTTACAGTGGCGACTTGTGCTCCGATATGTTCCCGCGTTTTGGCGGCGGCAGTTATGAGTATGTTTCGTTTTGGGCAGATTGGGATGATACCTGCCGGTGGGAATACCTCGGAACGGCCAGCGTAAAAGTGCATGATTTGAAAAATATACCCGAAAAAGGGGTGTGTTATGCCGCTTATTTGCCTTATGATTTCAACCGCCGCCGGCAACATTGCGATCAACCGAAGGTAGTAAAGATCCGCTCAGTACTTTCCTGGAATACACCTCCATCCACCACCGACCCGAATGATTTGGAAACCTATGGCAACGTAAAAGAAACATATATCCAGATCAAACCCGGCGAAAGTACAGGTGATGTGCGGCCAGTGATGACCATCGTAGGCGGAATACCCGTTGGTGAGATTGACAATGCCAGCGGGCTTACCACCCCTGTCGCCAAATTTGCTCTCACCGGTTTTCCTGTCGATGCCCGCGGCTGTCCATTCAGCGGTCGCGTGACCATTCAGGGATTGCCGTTTGTGGGTCATAAATACCGCATCCAGTATCGCCCGCAAGGCGAGGCCAACTGGATCACCCTATTTACGCCGATTGAAGTGGTGAAATGGAATGGATTTACTACAGAGCGGGTACCGCACGTACCTGATGGCGCAGGCTACTTCGATTACCTCTCTTATTTGCAAAATTTGGATAGCGTACTCGGTTGGCTAGATACTCCTGCCGATGAAACGCGTGCTTGTGATATCAAATTGGATATTCTGACCATTGCCGGTACCGACGACAAAAAGGTACAAATTGACAATGTGGCGCCAGATGCTGCGCTGAGTATCACCAACGTTGGAGGCGATTGCGCCGACTATACTGCAGGTACCCGGATTGCGGGCAAGTTTACTGCCACTGACGCTTATTTTAGCGGATATCTTTTTGGTCTTTCTGCTGCGGGCGGCGCATTTACGCCGGATAGCGGAAACAGTGCGGAAGTTAATGAGGATTGGGAATTGAATACTGCCGGGTTGCGGCCTTGCGGGTATACCGTTACCTTGTACGTTTCGGACCGGGCTATTATTAACAGCAGCCCGGGAGGACGCACTGTTCCTGCTTCAGTAAGTTTTTGTCTGCGGGCGAAATAGGTAGTTCGTTTTGGCTTTCGGGGTTTACTATGCGCGATTGAACACGGATTAGACATGCTCTTACCTGTCTAATCTGTGTTCTATCCCGTACAGTGAACCCCGAACCCATTAATGCCCTGGGTTTTTCATCGCCGCCGCGCCCAATATGCCGCATCAGGCCATCGTTTTTCCCGGCGATAATGTTTCAGCCGTTCCTCCGCATAATGGTCATAAACAGTTGCCAGCAATTGTTCGTATTGCCCGAAAGCGCCGGCATCTCCGCTCAATTGACCGGCAATGGCCAAGGCAGCATCAATCCCGCTGACTAATGCCAAAGTGATACCATGCGCGCTCAGGGGGTCAAAACTAATCGCCGCGTCACCGGCAGTGATCCTGTTCTTACCAACAGGCGATGGCATCCTGCTGCTTTCTGCGGCCATCATGCCGGGCGGTTCCAGCAATTCGTACCTGCTGTTTTTGATACGGTCAAAAGTATACCTGGCGGAAAATAAGCAGTTTTTCCAACCATCCGGGGTGTTTAAGTGCTGGTTTTTGTAAATATCGGGGTCAGTGAAAAACACACATGCCAGGTGCGCATCGGGTAGGGGAGCGGTGTACCACCAGCCATATTCGACGGCTTCCACCAGACTGCTCTTGTCTTCAACAGGTTGGCCGGTGGCTTTTAAAAATGCGACTACGGCGATTTGCCGGTCATCCTTGATTCTGAAAATGCCTAATTGCCGGGCTACCCAGGAATTGCGGCCTGATGCATCTAAAAGGATATTTGCAGCAATGTTTTTTTCTGCATTATCGGCGTTAAACTGCCAGGTATGGTCAGTATTTTGCCGGAGTGCATCTGCTTTATCAAAGTGGTAAAAAATAACGCCAAGACGGTCTGCTGTTTCCCGCATACGGCGCTCAAAAAGCCGCCGGTCGATATGCCAGCCATGCCCGTTGAGGGAATGCAGAAAGGGATAATAATGCAGTTGGTCGCTTGCCCAACCGGAGCTGTTGCCGTAACAGGGAGCATGAGGGTCTGCAAGGAAGGTTTCCCAAAGCCCGAGTTTTTGGAGCGATATTTTTGCCGTGCCCGACAGGCTTTCTCCGGCTTTAAACAGCCCTTTTTCTTCCCGGTAAACGACCGTAGCGGATAAGCCTTGCTGCCGCAAAGTGATGGCGGCAGCAAGGCCTGCCGGTCCGGCGCCAATGATCAGTACATCGGTCATTCCGACCGTTCCCGGCTTCTGTCCTTCATCCATAATAACCAGTCGGATACTACCGGCACCTCGGCTTGCGGGGTGGCGGCACTTGCGGAGGCTTTTGCAAGCAATTTTGGTGGTTCAATATCCCGGCCTGTTTCCACCCATATTTTTTCGGGGAATGCCGTGGAGCCGGCGGGACCGTCTTTCGGAACGACTATACCCACTTTGGGCCAGGCAGTGATGAACTCATTAACGCCTTTTGTTTTTTCCGGAACCGTTTTTGGCGGATAACCGTATTCGTAGATGATACCCCGCAGCCATTTTTCCCGGCGGCTGAAAATCTGAAGTTTTTTCGTTTCGCTTACACCTGGTTTGATGATCTGGTCGTAGTCTTGCTGCGTCAGGACATCATTCGGTACACGGGCCGGCCAGAAAGTCGGGATATATTGTCCCATTACCGCCGAATAGCCGCTTAAACAACTGGACGTATCCGTTTGCCAGGGCACCGCCATCCAGCGCGTGATATCGCCGGCTGAACTGCCGTCTAACGGGCCGCCTGCTGCCAATGCAGCGACCGAATTCAATTGAGCGCCGTAATTCAGCGGTGCGTCCGGACGGTATTTAATGCGGAATGGAGAACTGTACATCATCGTGTGGCGCATGGGCCATGTAAATTCACATCCCGGGTGGAAAGGGCCGCCGATGGTTTCGTCTAATGCAGACCGGTCTAAGTGACCCGCTTGTTCAGCAGGCGTCAGTTTTTCCCAATCGACTGGTTTTGGTGGCTCGTCAGCAATAAAATTTCCTTCTGCCCATTGTTTCAGGTATTCATACTGGAAACACAGGAGTGCCATAAAGTTGCGCGGATCGGTGTCGGTGCGGCTGAAACTCTGCAAACCGTCGCCGTAGATTGGCGGGATAAATTCGGCTTCCATGGCCTTGTAATCCGGGTTGCGGTATTGCTGAAAAATAGCCATCCGGAAGGGGAGATTTTTCCCGCCCGGATCGCTGAGCCGTTTAGTTAAACTGGTATAATCGGCGCTGTTGCCCCAGCCATGCTGTATATAAATACCCCGGTTGACCCATTGATTCAGGGGCAGCCTGTTCAGAATAGGGTAGATATCTTTCCAGAATGCCGGTTTATCCACAGGTTGCAGGGTTCCGGCGTCGATAGCGGTTTGAAATGCCAGGTCGTATCCGGTAATAAATGCGTCGACACCAACTGCGTAATCCGGCGGGCCGGTAATGACCCATGCACCGACAGCCTCCATCTTCCGGCCGTCTTTCAGGGTAATGGCTGCATTGACAGGTCCGTCGGAGGTATCATCATGCCAGGTTTGGTTGTTGGCAAAGGTGGTGGCGGGAGCATCGCTGTAAGAAGCGGAATGCCCGCGACCGCCCAGAAAAATCAACCGCCCTTTCTCATCTGTCCGTAATTCGCCTAAGTACACTTTGGTATCGGGACCATTGGGATTGTAAAAGGTACCTTCATCGAAGGCATACTTATTGTTCTCTCCGTTTTTATTCACCAGATTCCCTGAAATACTGATGGGGCCGGGATCGATGGCTAAGCGTTTGCGGTCTTGCCTGGGAATGGCCGGATTGCGAACGGTACTAAAAGTCGGCGCTACTCCTTTAATTCCGCCTGATGCCTGCGGTATGTCGAACGCGATATCAAAATTATACCAAGCTGCCTTTTTATTGGCAATATGGGTGGTCCATTTAATCTCTCCATCATCAGAAGTAAGTTCTCTGATGATATTTCCGTTGGCATCGGCGCCATATAGGCGGAAACGCGCGGCTTCCCTTTTGATACGCCCTTGTGGATCACGGAAGTTGGCAGGGTCTGTTTTGACTTTTCCAATGATTTCCGACCCGAAATAATATTCGTTGGGGCTGTCGCCTACACGGGCAACGCCGATTGCGGGGTGAATAAAAACTTGTGTGATTTTTGCCATGGCGAGTTATACTTTTGTTTTTCACAAAGGTAGTATTTCATCTGGCTGAATATACAGCGTAATTTTACGGTAATATGAGAATGGGTAGAAATACCTGTTTTTGAATTACAGCCCCCTCATCCACCCCTTCAATCTTTCCATCCACTTATCCTCCGTCTTTTTATTGTCTATGCCAAACCCATGACCGCCCTTAGGATACACGTGCATTTCCGCCGGAATACCTGCGTTGGTGCAGGCTAAATAATAAGCAATAGTGTTGCCGACAGGTACTGCGTCGTCGTCCTGTGCATGGACGAGGAATGCGGGCGGGCATTCCCTGGTCACCTGTTTTTCAGCGGAAAAAAAATCGATTTTTTCGGGAACGGGATGCTCGCCGATCAGCCTGGTGCGTGACCCCACATGCGCTAAAGAATCGGTAAAACTAATGACCGGATAAATAAGGATTACAAAATCAGGGCGCACGGAAGTCGTGTCGGTGCAGGAAACGTCGGCCCGAAAATGAAAATGCGTGGCAGCAGTGGCGGCGAGATGTCCACCTGCCGAGAAACCCATGATACCGATTTTATGCGGGTTGATACCGCTGTATCCGCAGTATATTGCGGCAGCCACCCTCCTATTATTGGGGGCGTTGGCGCAGTTAAAAGGGCGCAGATGGGGCATTTGGGCTATGTTTTTGGGTATGATGGGCTTGTTTGGCATTGAGTGGATGTCGCAGGTACCTTGGGATCGCTTGCTGCGCATACCCGTAGTTGCTTTGATTCTTTTTGGATTGCTTCGTTGGAACAAATTATTGTAAAGTGCTTTTCCCAAACCGGTACTTCCAGCAACATCCCTACAATTTTCCAGCAATTCGGCTTATTTTCACCGCTGCTTTGACAGAAATCCTTCATTACATTATCAGATGGAGCGTTTTGGGCATGGTGCCGCGCGTTTCTACGCGCCGTCGTCCGCCTGCAATGTTCCTAAAAACCAATTCGAATCATGCCAATCTCTCACGACTGGTTTCAAACAATCTCAGAACTCACTTCTCCGGCCGTTCCGCCGGCCTGGCTTGCTACTCGCGGCAAAGGGGTGAAAGTAGCCTTTATTGATACTGGAGTTAATACGGGAGTCAGTTCGCTTCAACATTTGAATGTTGCTGGACGAAAATTTTTCACCGGTTCATCCGGCTTTTCGGCAGCCAAACTGAGTGGGCAAGACCCCGTTGATGAACCGCTGTTGCCGCTTGCAGTTTTGTCCCAAAAGACCCTCGCGGCATTCAAAATATGAAATCAACACTCGTTTTTCTCTTCTTTTTCGTTCAAATCTTCAACGTTTTTTCTCTAAACTGTACCCTTTCCGGCTACTTGCGCGATGCGACTTCCGGCGAAGAATTGCTCTACGCGAGCGTGTAAACGTGCATTTATCGAAATCATGGGCAAATATGGGTTTTCCATCTTCAGTGAGACCATCGAAGACTTCCGCGCTGACCTTCAAAATGCATGGAAACAATAATTATATCCGATACTTCCTGCCTCATAATTTTAGCCAGTTCTGTTGCGCTCGCAATTGAATTGGGGAATTGTTTTCTAATTTTAGACGATCTGCGGGCACGAAAAATGGCAACATCACTGGGGTTGTCATTCACAGGAACCCTTGGCGTAATAGCAAGTTCAAAGAAAAGAGGAATAATCGCTGCCGCAAGACCAATTTTTGAAAAAATCAGCGCAACTGATTTCCGTTTGTCTAATGCATTTTTGGAAGCTATACTTGCTGAACTGGGCGAGTGACTTTTGCTGCTCTACCCGCCCCCCTTGCGCCAGGCTTACCCAAAAAACCAAGCGCGGAGAACGCTGGCGCGATGCTTTAGCATATACCTGTCTGGAACAATAGAAATGCGCCGAAACGTCGCGCCAACGTTCTTTGGGCTTGGGATTTCAATGGAATCTAGCGCGGATTTGATTGTTCTTTGATTTAGATATCCTCGCGCCAGCAGGGTTATGTAGGTGTAAAACGGGCCTTAATTAGTTTATATTCATAGTCACTTTTGGACATATCAAAAAAAACAAGGTTTTTATAGCCTGATTCTTTACAAATATTAAGTATATCTTCTTTATCATTTTTAGTCGTCATGCATCCGAAAATAATACCCTTTAGCCATTCCATTGGTATTACAACTTTCCCTTTTTCCTTCGAAACTAATCTCCATTCCTCTTCATGTTCCCAGTGCTTACTTTTTGTTGAAAAGCCTTTTTTATTAAGATCTTCATAACAATCATGGATTGGATAATCTTGGGAATAGTTGACAGGAAAGCAGATGTCCGAAAATTTATGCAAATCATAAATAAGACAAATTCCGGTATGTTTACCTGCATAATATGACCACATTAGGAGATTATCTTCAACTCCAGTGAAGCAAGAAATATGAAACTGTCCCTGAATTTTTTGAAAAATAATATTTATTTCTTTCACACTAAATTCTGTATCACTTTCAAATTTATGGCGGATTACAGAAGCGAATATACCTCCCTTAAATTGGGATAGGTATTCTGGACTTTCAATGAACTCTTTTAGGATTTCTAGTTGAAACCTATCCGTAAGTTGATATTGTAAGTCAAAGGGATCATTTAAAGTATCCTTTTGAGCAAACCAGATATAGGATTCTCGTAAAGATTTCTTTATGTCTTCGTTAATTGTAGAGTATTTATAAAGCAATTTGGGCATTTTCATACTTCAATTTTTATATGTCAAGGTAGGCAGACGCGCCAAAAGAAATACCCCGCCTGCACGAGGCTAGCCCAAAAAACCAAGATTGGAGAACGCTGGCGCGACGCATTACCACATTACTGTCTGGAACAATAGAAATGCTCTAAAGCGTCGCGCCAGTGTTCTTTGGGCTTGGAATTTATGGGAATCTGGCTTGGGTGCTTGTTTTGGGGTAGATATTCTCGCGCCAGCAGGTGCTTCTTTGACTTTAGAGTCTTTTGTTGAAACTAGGTCATGCCAGCAACCTTTCCAATTTTGCCTTCCACTTCTCCCAGTCCGGCATCTCCCTGGTTTGTAAATCTATGAATTTTTGTGTGTGGTCGTGATGTATCAAATGACACAACTCATGTATGATCACATACTCAATACAACCTTTCGGAGCTTTAATCAACTCCGGATTCAGGATGATTTTTCCTTTTGCTGTGCAGCTTCCCCAACGGGTTGGCATAGCTCGGAGGATCATCGAGCTTGGCTCCACATTGTATTTTTCAAATTTGTTAATCAGCCCCTTCGCAATAGCATGAAATTTTGTTTTTGCCCCATTAAAATACCAGCCTTTTAGCAATTGCTCCGCCCTTGCTTTATCCGTCGTACTGATTTCAATAAATTTACCTTTCAGCTTAACGAATTCTATTTCTCTGATTTCAATTTTCAAACGGTATTGCCTGCCAAGATACAAATGGCTTTCGCCACTGACGTATTTCCGTGCAGGTGTTTTCGGATGAAAAGAGAGAAAGAAACTTTGCTGTTTGAGTATCCACGGTGCTTTTTTGCGCAGTTTCTCTTTGATTTTGTCCATCGTTGTATCTACAGGCGCTCGCACCAATACATCCAGGTCGGGCGTAACCGTAATACCCAGCGATTTTCGATCGGAATACTCCAGACGAAAATCAATCTTCTTTGAACCAAACTGAATGTGCTCTGTGATCACTTGTAACGGATTTTAGCTACCTCAATACACTTGTTTGCAATTTCATCCATCTCTCCAAATGACAAATGGATGCTGTATTTATCCCTAACTTCATCAATCAAATAGTCGCCAATATCGATGAGCAGTTTTCCAGTTATGTTGGTTTTATACTGCCAGTCAATAATTGGTTTGCCATGGTCAAGCACAGCATCTTTTATCAGACCATCCACCTGTAAAGCGGTCTCCGTAGCAATTGACTTTCTCACGATGGGGTCTTGCAATTTTTCACTGAGCGACTCCAGGGTCAATCCGTAAAACGCCTTAGCAGCCTCTTTCCCATTCAACACCTCCGGAATGTCGCTGTCCGTATGCGCCAGCACATTTTCCATGATATCTGTAACCTTGCTTAGGTATTGGGCTTCATTGATCCGTTTTGCCTCATAGTCGGCAATGGTTTCTTTCAATAACTCCGAAAACTTCTTGTAAAAGGCCGGATCCTCCTCCATTTTCTCAGTGGCATGTTTGGCGGTTCTGCTGGCAATTTTATCTGCTTTGGCTGCCTTTCCGGTGGTATTTTCAACTTCCGCCTGAAACTTCTCTTTATCGAAAATATTCACCAATGCTGTGATGGTCTCTACCTTTTCACTGGTGATATGCGTATTGATTAGTTTCTGAATTTGTCCTTCATATTGTCTGTAATCAATGGTGTCGCTATACCGTTCCACCACTGCCAACCGAAGTTTCAGGAACATGGCCAAATCGGCTTTATACCGATCTATGGTTTTTTCTTCTACTTCTTTGTGGAACTGAACGGAGGAAAGCGCCAGTTTCAATCCCTTGGCAAAGGCTGCCAACTTATCGTAAAACTGCACTCGGAGGGCTTCATCTTTTAAAAGCAATTGATAGGCTTCAGCGTCTCGTTTATTAGCAACGGTTTTGAAAATGTCCCACAATTCCGAGTGCTTCTGGGGCAGTTTCTTGATTTCATCCGCAATTATGACCAACGTACCATCCAGGTCATCTGCATCAAAATCTTCAAAGGAGGAATATAACTCCAAGGCATCATCCAAATTTTCTATCACCCCATAATAGTCAATGATATATCCAAATTCCTTATCCGGATAAATACGGTTTACCCGCGCAATTGCCTGTAACAGCTTATGCCCTTGCAGATTGCGGGTGAGGTACAAAACGGTGTTTTTAGGCTCATCAAATCCCGTGAGCAGTTTGTCCACCACAATAATAATCTCCGGGTCTTTCTGTTTTTTAAACCGGCTGATGAGGTTCTTTTCATAGGCTTTTGCGTTGCCGTGCTCGTCCATCATCTTTTTCCAAAACTTGTTTTCCCGCTCGGTGGATTTTGCATACGCACTGTCCTCTCCTTCTCTTTCGTCCAGGGCCGAAATCAGGACTTCGCTGCTCACCAGTCCGATATCATCCAGCAACTCCTTGTAGCGAATGGCATTTATTTTTTTGTCGCAAACCAATTGAGCTTTGAAGGGCGTTCCCTGCCAATTATCCCGAAAATGCAAACTAATATCCCAGGCAATGGCATACATCCTTTGTTCCGCGCTGTTGAGTTGATCCGCTCTGCTGAATTTCTTCTTAAAATCGGTTCTCTGGTACTCGGTCAAGCGCTCAGACACCATTTCGAAAAAGGTATCCAGCGGACCAGAATTTACAGTTTGTCGTGCCAGCCGACCTTCGTATAAAAGTGGTACCACCGCCTTGTCTTTCACCGCTTGGGCAACCGTGTAGGCATCAATTATGCCACCAAATTTCGCCGCCGTGCTTTTATCTTTTTTGAACAACGGCGTCCCGGTCATGGCAATGAAGCACGCATTAGGCAAGGTCTTTTGCATGTCCACGTTGAAAGTACCATGCTGGGTTCTATGGCCCTCATCTACCAACACAAATATGTCGGGGCTCTCCAAAGGCTGGCGGATTTTCTTCATGGCCGCCACGAATTTATTAATGATGGTAGTGACCACTGCATCTCTTTTGCTTTCCAGCAATTCCACCAATCTTTGCCCGGTGGTCGCATTTTCTACAAACCTTCCACACTTTCGAAAGGTGCCAGTGATCTGATCGTCCAAATCAGTACGGTCGGTCACCAACACGATTTTTGGATTGCGGATGGTGGGCTCCATCGCAATCGCCTGCGCCAGCATGACCATGGTTAAGGATTTTCCACTGCCCTGAGTATGCCAGATGACGCCCCCTTTTCTTTTGCCACCCGCCTGCCCGGCAGGTAAACCTTCTATATTAAGAATGCGCTTGATTGCTTTTTTAATGGCAAAAAACTGCTGGTATCGGGCAATTTTCTTTTCTCCATCATCAAACAACACGAAGTTGAACACCAGGTCCATCAAACGTTCCGGGCGACACAAGCCGTACAAGTATTCGTCCTGAATGGTGGGCAGAATGTGCTCGGTTTCTAAGGCGTCAAAGTATTGCCGGACGTAGCGGAATCGGTCCGAAAACAGCTTGTCTTTTTGAGCAAGGGATAAAGGATCATTCTTAATTGCCTGCAAATCGTTCCGGTAGGTGCTTGCTTCCGTCTCTGTCAGAAATTTTTCTTCCCAATGCGCCCAGAATTTTTCCGGGGTGCCATTGGTGGCGTAGGAGGCCTGCTGGGTGGCCAGACTCAGGGTGAGTTGCGCATACACATACAAGGCGCGGATGCCGTCTTCCTGCTGGTTGCGCAAGTGCTGACTGATGGCCTGTTTCAAAGGCTCCTTCATGTCGGGTCGTTTGCATTCGATGATGCAAAACGGAATGCCATTCACAAACAACACCAAATCAGGACGGTAATGCTCTTTGCTGGTACTGCGCATCACGCTATACTCCTCCGTGATATGAAACACATTGTTTTCCAGGTTTTTCCAGTCGATATACTGCAGCGTGATGCTCTTTTTATCGCCATCAAAACTTTGTTCAAAAGCTTTACCAAGGGTGATTAGGTTGTACAAGGCTTCGGAGGCATGGATATAACCCTCCTGCATGGGCAACTCCTTCAAGGACCGGATGCCGTTTTCGATGTTGGCATCGCTGATATAGGTGGTTTTGGTGGAGCTGATCCGCTTTTCAGCATTGATCTCTTTCAGCTGCTTGCGCAAAATATCCTCCAGCAAGACGTTGCTGGTTTTACCGCCCCGGAGTTTGTCAGCCTCCCCCGGACTAAGATAGGTGTAGCCCAACTTTTGCAGCATCTGCAAGGCAGGAATCAGGCTGATGTGATCTTCTTTGAAACTGGGTGTATCCATGTTGTTTATTGTCAAGCAATTAAGTATTTTTAGGGGCACTCAAAGCATTTAGTAGAACATCTACTTAAATATATACTCCTATACATGTTTTTGGAACATGTATAGGAAATGGCTTTTTTCTTTACATGTTCTTGTGCTCATGTAAAGGAAATGGCACTTTTCTTTGCATGTTGTGTTTCTTATGGAAAGCCTTTGCCTGTTTTCTTTACATGACCCTCCTTTGGTTGCCGAAATTTGGAGTTAGTTATGGTGCAGAATGTCTAAAGTTTGTCTAAAGTTTATCTAAAACCCTGGAGTAAGTTTCCAAACTGGATATCTACTAGTTCCTTGATTTTCAATACTTTTCTCCCGTTTTGACAAAGCATAAACTAAGTTTCTTACCTTATTTTTCTTTTGCTCATCGTCTAAAACAGCTGGAAGTTTATCTAGCAATAACTTGTCAATTTCATCTTTTCTTGCCTGGCCATTTTTTCTAATAAACTCCAACACCATATCCTTGAAGTAACGGTCATCAAAACTTCGGTTCTTTATATAATCGCCCATTTTACCCGTTGCCTTTGCAATGGATACAGAAACGTAAAAGTTGGGGCTTCTACCTTCTATTAGTTTCTGCTTTTTCAACAAAACTGAAGCATTTTTTGTAATTGGAAGTTGTTTCTGCACCCTGTCAAGTAGGATTACAGTTTTTAAATCCAGACTCTTTTGTTCCATCAGTAGTTTGGAATAATTCACGTCTATCTCCTGACCGTAGATTTCAAGTATAACTTGGTCACCCTGCGATTTTGTAAAATCTGGTAAGGGGAAAAACCGTTTCCGTTGCTCTAAAAACATGGTGTGGATACCATAGCCTACCGTATCAATCATCCCCAAATTCACCATTGCTTTTGCCAGCCATGGGTTTCTATATCTTTCTGGTGTTTTATCTCCGAAAAAATATTCATCTGGTGCGCCAGCATAGAAACTCCCTGAGCTCTGAAAAATCAGTTTTTCTGGTTTCTCAACCACTAAGATCCTGGCCAGTAAAGCATAGTCCTGATGGGCAATGGCATTATTGAGTGCTTCTAAAATAACACGGGTTTCGTACTTATTCACCGAAACCGACAACAGCTCATTATCCGGAAAAAATTTGTATTGATAGTTACGGATACGCTGCAAAACTTTGGTGGTATTGAGCAACAAAGGCATGCCAAAATGCTCATAAGCTTTTTGCTCGGTATCCAGCTTCCATGTAATCTCGGCCACATGGGGCAAAAGGAAATGGGTAGATTCCTGCTTGCCGAGAAGTAGTAGTGCTGTATGAGTAATCTTTCCATTAACGGTGATTCTGGCTTTATCCAAGAATGTAAGATCATCCCATTGGTCTATCTGATCATAATAACTTTCGTTAATACTTTTGTCCTTGAACTTTTGTCTTGCAATGGCTAAGGCGTTTTCGTCGAGGTCACTTAATGTGGCCTTCTCTACTATTTTAAGACTCCAGTCTTCCTGCGAATTGTAAATTTGCCGCACATAATTAGGGTGGTTTCGCAAGTCAGTTTTCTGGCTGTTGATGCGAATAAAAGGCTTTTTCTGAAAGTTTAATGGTTCTGACTTCGCTGCGGGGATACGAAATAGTACCAAGGGCTTGTGGTGGTAAGTGAACTCGAAAATTTCAAAATTTATTTTGGGATATAACAGCATTCGTAGCCACAATTCAAAATCCTGGTTCCCTATTTTATATTGATGAGGTTTGAAGTTTGTACCTACCACGGCATGTGTCTGGTCTTGAATGCCTAAGACCAAATACCCAAAATCTTTATTGTTGATACACGCACCGTTGGAAAGTGCCGAGATGTATTCACCAATACCTTCGGGGGTAACACTTGCTTTTTGCAAGGCCACATTCATTTTAAATTCCAACCATGCCTGCTCATTGTTTTCAACAAGCAATTGTTGCATCAAATCATGAAGGTCTTTCTCTGTCATATATGTTTATTGATCAATTTTCAACCGCTTCTTCCCCGTCAACAACACCTGCATCAGCCCCTTCTTCTGCTCCCTCAGCCGCTCCGTTTTGGTTTTGAGCAGTTGGATTTCTTTGTCGGCGGCTTGGAGGACTTGGGCGATGGCAGTTTGTTCTTCAAGTGGTGGGCAATAAAACCGATACCAATCTTCAAAGTCTCCCGGCATATGCGGTATGCCTGAACCTTCTCTTATACCTCTTAATCTGCCATTAAAGAAGTACATATGGTATGCGATAAAGAAATTATTCAAACCTTTTTTCAAAACAAGTTTAGCAACTGTTGAGCCCACGACTCCCTTATGCCCTGTGGTAATTGCTCCTGCATTTTCTCCATCCCATAAAACCAAGACATCATTTGCTCCGCATTTAACAGCATCACTACTATTTGTGAAATCTGTGTATTTACCATTAAACGAACTTGCCGTAATACATGGCAAACCAGTATTATTGCCTGAAACTTCAAAAACCTTTCCTTTAACTTTTTTAGTAAAATCTGCCAACTTCACTTCCTCCCACGCCTCCTCAACCCCCTCTTTACCCGCCGAAGCCTTAGCGAAGGCGGGCAACCGTTTCTTCCCCGTCAGCAGATTCTGCATGAGCCATTTTTTGCGCCGTTCTTTTTGGACTATGAGGGCCTGGGTTTTGCTGATGGCGGAATCCCAGGTGGAGAGGACTTGGGCTATGGCGCGTTGCTCGGGGAGGGGCGGGAGAGGGATTAAAATTTTGCTAAGAGCATCTTTAGTTAGCTTATACCTTCCGGCACCTTGCCTTGTTAGGTGTGGCGTTAGTTCTCTATGATTAAAAAAATAAAAAAACCAATCGGTTAGATTATTCGTTCCTTGAATGATGTGGGCATGATTATTCACATTGAATTTACCTTCAACAAGTAAGGTCATCTGCTGTTCTTTCCACTTTAAAAAATGATCCCCATCCTCTCCAATTAGTGCATATTTTCCATCAAGTCTATATTCTTTTATATAATCTTGAATTTTTGTAGGTCCATAATATGGATAAATACCCTTAACCTTGTTTCTTTCTTCTTCACTTATAGGCAATCGCAAATTATTCAAAATTTCAAAAGCTTCACCAACAGGCTTCACCTCCCAATCCTCCGGAATCTCCCCATTATAAAAAGGCTTCGTGTTATTATTATTCATCGTTTTAAGTTCGTTTTTTTTGTGAACAAGCCTGCCAAGCGGCCACTTGTAAGTATTGGATGGTGGGTGTTTTATTGTTATTTCTCATCGCCTAATTTTTTGATATTGGGGTTAGCGGTCAATGATTTCAGTTGTTGTATGGCGATGGTATTGAGTTTTCTAAGCCGCTCAGGTTGAGGCAATTCCATTCGTATGAACTCAGCGTTCATACTTTCTAAGTTTGCGAGCACCAATAATTGTTCAATGCTGCTGTAATCTCTTATGTTGCCTTCTTTACCTGGGTTTTCTTTTCGCCATTGTTGGGCGGTTTTGCCAAACAGGGCTACGTTCAATACATCGGCTTCGTTCGCATAAATAAACTGCTCCTGCTCTCTGGTAAGGTTTGGCGGGATGATATTTTGTTTAATGGCGTCGGTATGGATACGGTAATTTACCTTAGCTAGCGTGCGGTTCAGGTTCCACTCTAAAGATAGTCTACGGTTTTCATCTTCTTTGAGGCGTTGGAATTCTTTGATAAGGTAAATTTTAAATTCGGCGCTAATCCACATACCAAACTCAAAGGCAATATCCTTGTGGGCATACGTCCCTCCATATCTTCCGGTGGTCGCTTTCAGGCCGATTGCATTGGTTTTTTCAACCCATTCTTTTACGCTTAACTTATAGCTGTTCAAGCCCGCCTGACTTTTAATTATGGCGAATTCGCCGTAATTAAAAGCAGGGTTGTAAACACTTTCCCAGACACCCAAAAACTCAACGGTATTTCTGTTTCTTAGCCAGTCCGAAATGAAAAAATCTCCGTCTTTTGCTTTCAACATGTCCGTTATCGATATATAGTCATCCTCCTTTTGGGAGAGAATGGTAATAGCAATACCCTGAACCGTAATAGTTGTTTTTTTATCTTTTGGCATATTTTCAATCTTTAAAATTAGGGTAATAAATTAGCTCCCAGGTGTCGTTAAGTTTACATTTTTGCAAAGAACCCTGCAAAGAAGAATATTCTAAATCGTTGATTATCAATTCTTTTTTCTTTGCAATTGTTCTTTTCTCCTGTAAATTCTTTGGTTATGTTTTCTATCCGTTATTGGGCGTCCTCGCCAACAACACCCCAATGAAATTTATTTTGAACTTGTGCAAAAATTGCACAAGTTTCGGCCTCTGACAATTCCCCCGAATCGTAAATATTTTTCATTGCATTAATTCTTTCAAATATTTATCCATCTCCGTCTGCACCGTTTTTAATTCCCCTTCCAATCGGTCAATCTCCAGCTGCACCGCCGCAATATCCACCTCCGCCTCTTCCTCAAACGTATCCACATAACGCGGGATGTTCAGGTTGAACTCGTTTTCTTGAATCTCCTCAAAGGTGGCGACGTAACTGAATTTGTCTTCTACGATACCTGCTTGCAGTTTACCGGCATTAAAATCCCGGTAAGTATTTACAATGTGTTCAATATCAGTACCCCGCAGCCTGTTTTGGTTTTTGGCGCTTTCGTATTGTTTGCTGGCATCTATGAACAAGACGTTGGTATTGCTGGCCTTGCCCTTGTTGAAAATCAGAATGGCAGCGGGTATGCCGGTGCCAAAAAACAGGTTGGCTGGCAGGCCAATCACGGCTTCCAGTATATTTTCTTCAATGGTGCGCTGCCGGATTCTGCCTTCGCTGCTGCCCCGGAACAAGACGCCATGTGGCACCACCACGCCCACCTTGCCGCGGCCTTCATAGGTGGTTTCGATCATGTGGCTGATAAAGGCCCAGTCGCCTTTGCTCTTGGGTGGAACACCGCGCCAAAAGCGGTTATATTGATCGGTTTCCGGGTCATAACTTACGGTTGTTTTTTCACCCTCTTTATCTTCCACCTTGCCCCATTTATCGAGCGAAAACGGTGGGTTCGCCACCACCGTATCGAACTTCATCAGTGAATCGCCTTCTTTTAGTTTGGGGTTGCGGATGGTATCGCCCCAGCGGATGGTGGCATTGTCGAATCCATGCAGGAACATGTTCATCACCGCCAGGGCCCAAGTGCTGCCGTTGGCCTCCTGTCCGTACAGAGAAAAATTGTCAGAGCCCACTTCTTCCCCGGCTTTAATGAGCAGCGAAGCCGAGCCACAAGTAGGGTCGCATATCCTGGAGCCAGGTTTTGATTTGGTGAGTTTGGCAATGAGTGTGGAGACTTCTTTGGGTGTGAAAAATTCTCCCGCTTTTTTGCCGGCATCGCTGGCAAAGTTTTCAATCAGGAACATGTAAGCGCCCCCAATAATGTCGGTGCCTTCGAGGTGTGAGGGCCGCAGGTCTAATTTTTTTTCATTAAAATCCAGCAGCAGGTTTTTCAGCCGGGTGTTTTTGTCTTTGGTATCGCCCAGCACCGTGCTATTGAAATTGATGTTTTGGAAAATACCGGCGCCATCTTCGCTGTAGAGTTTTTCCCGATTGGCTTCTTCCAGGTCTTCCAAAGCCACATCAATCAGCTCACCAATATTAGATTCGTTCCGGTGTTCGTATAGATATTTAAAATGGCTGTGTTCGGGCACGATAAATCGTTCGTGCTGCATAGCGCGTTTAGCACGTTCGGTGTCGCCGTTGTATTTGGCCAGATGAGCCTCCTGCTTGTCGTCATGCACATCGCTGAGGTACTTGATGAAAAGCATGGTCAGCACATAATCCTTGTAAATGCTGGGGTCAATACTGCCGCGGAAGGTGTCGCAGGCTTTCCACACGGCATCGTTGATGTCTTTTTGGGTTATTTTAGCCATTAGATTTGTCTATTGCGTTGATGAGTTGTTGTTGAATATGTTGTTGTCGCAGTTCAGCCAGTTTGAGCACTATGGAATTTTCTTTTTTGCTCAATCGGGCAATTTCAAGGATGCATTGCTGTTGCTGAATAGAAGGCAGGGCGATTTCTAACTTCTCCAGCACCGTTTTGGAAATAGAAACCATGGCAGAGCCAATGGCGTTGCCTTTAAGTATCTTCTGAGATGTTGGGTTATTGAGCACCCAGGCCAAGTACGCAGGAAGGATGGTGTGATCCAGGAGCCGAATAACAAAAAAAGTAGTGGAAGCTACTGCGGCTGGATTTTGGCTTTCATAAACGGCAGCAAAATTCTTAGCGCCTTTGGCGGCAAAAAGCACATCGCCGGGCCGGAGGAGGTGCTTTTCAGTGGTCTTGCTTGCTTGAAGGTC
>Ga0209181_10001191_pt1 | contig 46189 bp, 39 predicted proteins | sample MAT05_FD_187208 | JGI IMG/M metagenome (GOLD analysis project Ga0209181, IMG submission 187208) | Freshwater microbial communities from Lake Fryxell liftoff mats and glacier meltwater in Antarctica - MAT-05 (SPAdes) (version 2) | ecosystem: Environmental > Aquatic > Freshwater > Ice > Liftoff... | reverse complement strand
GCGTGGCGCACCGTCACGTTCCTCTCGACCGATCCCGATCTCGACTGGAGCCCTCGCAGCGAGAGCGACTGCGCGACCGGCGCCGGCCACACGCTGGCGCGACCCTGCAGCGTGGCCGCCGCGCCGGCGCCGCAGCTGCCCATTCCCGACGGCGTCCTCGTCGAGGGCGGCGTCAACCGCGCCGCCAATCAGCTGCCCTACGGCGACCACCACATCCTCCTGCTCGACGCCGACACCTGCTGGCTGTGGGAGACCTATCACTCGTACTCGCCGTCGGCGAACCTGTGGAACATCTTCGGTGCGGCCGCATTCGACCTGCGCTCGAACGCGTTGCGGCCGCTCGACTGGACCTCTTCCGACGCGGCCGGCTTTCCGATCTTGCCGCTGCTCCTGCGCGCCGACGAGGCCAGCACTGGCACCATCCGTCACGCGCTGCGCTTCACGATCGGATCGAACAAGATCCGTACGAGCTACGTGTGGCCGGCCCGGCACCTGACCGGCAACGGCACCGCGTCGACGAGCCTGCCGCCGATGGGCCAGCTGTTCCGGCTCAAGGCCAGCTTCGCGATCCCCGCCAACTACACCACGCAGGCCAAGGCGATCCTGCAGGCCATGAAGACCTACGGCATGTACATCGCCGACGGCGGCTCGGACATGTACGTCACGGGCGACCCCAGCGCCGCCTGGCAAGACAACACGTTCTCGCAGGTGCAGTCCGTCACCGCCACCAACTTCGAGGCCGTCGATCTCGCGACCGTCATGGCCCGCCCCGGCTGGAGCGTCAACTCCGGCCGCGCCCCCTGAGCGGGCGGCGCTCGCGCGGGCGAGCCCGGGGGGTTAAAAGCGACGAACGCGCTGGAGACCGGCTGCGGTGGCAAGCGCCGGGAAGGTCTCGTGGAGATCATCCAGCGTCAGACGTGAAGGCGATTCGTCAGGAGGATCAGGGTTGTGAAACCGCGCCTCAGCATAGTCGCACCGATGGTTGGCCACGCTGTAGACGAAGTAGGTTCCCTCGGGGAGGGCGAAGAGTTCGGACAACGTTACGCCACTCGCATCCTCGCTCCTGACTTCTGCGAGACGATGAGCCTTAAACTCATACGTCTCTTTCGCGCACGGGATGTCTGCGCGCCTCGACCAAAGCACTCCCACCTCGCGACTCTGTAGCGGAACACCGCGCCCGGAGCGGACTGGTTCATCGAACCCGTCCGGTTGCTTCTCGGGCTGGTATCTCGAAGAGATGTATTCCCACCAGCTGTCGCGGTGGCGCTTTAGCTCAGAGGGCGAGAACTTGGTGCCGCGAGGATGCCCCGGGTTGTAGTGGCCCGCTTCGCCGTGGCACCTCGAGCACAGGCCGATTGCATTGTCGAGCGTGTTAGCGCCGCCGGCGGCCTCATGGACAATGTGATGTACCTCCATATCGCGGCCTGCGTACTCGTGGCAGACGCAGCAGAACCGCTCTGACCGGAGAAGTACAGCTTCGCGGACCGCGGAAGGAAACGGCACACTCAACCTTACTGTGCGCGGGGGCGATTTGCGCAGAGTTGCGCAGAGTGGGGATGGAAACGAATCCGAGACGGGAGTCGAGCGTCGTCGGGCGCGAGAACCTCGAGGCACGGGCGGCTCGGCCTCGTCCCGCTGAGGTATGCGGAGATCGCTGAAGTGGCTGGTCGGACCGAAGCAGCCGGTTGCCACGAGGGATGCGCGCGGCGCTCGACGTGGTCTATGCTCGTCGGTGCATGGCAGGAGTACCCGCCGGTTCGGGTGCGCTCGTCGGACAGCGCCTCGGCAACTACGAGATCGTGGCCCTGCTCGCGCTGGGCGGGACGGCGGAGATCTACCTGGCGCGCATCGCGGGCACCAACGGCTTCGAGAAGTACGTCGTGGTGAAGTGCCTGCACGACCACCTCGCCGACGACCGCGAGTTCGTGCAGATGTTCCTCGACGAGGCGCGCCTGGGCGCCCAGCTCGATCACTCGAACATCGTGCAGACGCTCGGGCTCGGCGAGCAGGACGGCCGCTACTACCTGGTGATGGAGTTCATCGCGGGCATGTCGCTCGCGCTCCTGGCCCGTCGCGCCGTCGAGCGCGTCGCCGGCGGGCGCATCCCGGTGCCGCTGGTGCTCGGCATCGCGGCTCAGGCCTGCGCCGGCATGCACTACGCCCACAACCGCGACTCGGGCGGCAAGCCGCTCAACCTGGTCCACCGCGACATCTCGCCCCAGAACCTGGTGATCACGTTCGAGGGCGACGTGCGCATCGTCGACTTCGGCATCGCCAAGGCCGAGGACCGCGAGACCGCGACGCGCAGCGGCACCATCAAGGGCAAGTTCGCGTACATGTCGCCCGAGCAGTGCCACGCCAAGGAGATCGATCGGCGCACCGACGTCTTCGCGCTCGGCGTGGTCGTGCACGAGCTGCTCACCGGCCGGCGCCTGTTCAAGCGGCAATCGACCTACGAGACCTACCAGGCGATCCTCGAGTGCAAGGTGCCGCAGCCGTCGGCGGTGAACCACGAGCTCGACCCCGCGCTCGACGCGGTGGTGATGAAGGCGCTCACCAAGAACCTCAACGATCGCTACCCGCACGCCGAGGCCTTCGGCGAGGCCATCACCGGCTACCTGCACAGCCGCGGCAAGTTCGCCGGCTCGTCCGACATCGCGCTCTTCATCAACCAGCACTTCATGCCGGAGATCGAAGATCACGGCGACCGCATGCGCGAGCTGCTCGAAGGACGCGCGGCGGCGGCCGGCGGCTGGGACGATCTCGCCGCCGGCACCGCGTCGGTGGTGAGCGACGGCGAGGAGCTGTCGCAGTTCGAGATCGTGGCCGAAACTCACCGGCAAGACGACGACGACGACGACGCGCCGCCGCCGCCGGATCCCGACGATCTGCCGGTCGACGCGACGCGCATCGAGATGAACCCGATGGCGGCGATGATGAGCCTCGAGGTGCCGCGCACCGGGCCGGTGGCCAAGCCAGTGGCGATGCCGGCTCCAGCCGTCGCGCCGTTGCCCGCACCGGCGCGGCGACCGACCCCCGCGGCCGCGCTGTCGACGCTGGTCCCCACGCCGATCCCCCCGGCGCGGCGCAAGGAGGCCCTTGCCCAAGCGCCGGTCGCGACGTCAGCGCCGGTCGCGACGCCCGCGCCGGTTGCGACGCCCGCGCCGGTTGCGACGCCCGCGCCGGTCGCGACGCCCGCGCCGGTTGCGACGCCCGCGCCCGCGGCGACGTCCGCACCCGCGGCCGTGCGACCCACCTTCGGCTCGCAGGGCTCGTCGTCGAGCATCTTCGGTGCAGCCGTGCCGACGCCGGCCACCGCGCGCCCGCATCCGTCGAGCAGGCCGCCGCCGCCCGATCCGGCGCCCACCCCGGGAAAGTCGATCTTCGACGCCCAGACCGGCAGCCGGCTGATCTCGCCGGTGCACTCCACGACGGTGCCGGGCTCGCTGTCGGCCGCCGCCGCGTCGTCGAGCGCGCGCGCCAGCGAGTCGCCCTCGACGGCAATGCCGGTGGCGCGGCCCAACGATTCGACCTCGCCGGCGAGGCTGGTGGCGACCGGGCTGCCGCCAGGACCCGCACGCTCGTCGACCCAGCCGGCGCCGCCCCCGCCCAGCCGCAGCTTCGGCCCGTCGAGCAGCGCCGGTTTGTCGACGGTGATCGCCGAGCCGACCCCACCGCCGCGGGCACCGAGCGGCTTCGCGGCGCCGCCCGAGGCTCGGACGATGTCGCTGCAGGCGCTGGTCGACGACGAGCCCGCACCGTCGCCGCCCCCGACGCCGACGGTGCGTCCGCCGATGGCGTCGCGCGGGCTGCCGGCGTCGTTCGAGGCGGTGCTCGGCGACGAGCTGGGCGTCGACGATCGCGACCTGATCGCGCGCGGCGCCACCGTGCCGGCGATGGACGCCGTCGCGCCCGAGCTGCACAGCGGCCGGCCCACCGATCGGCCGCTGGCTCGCGGGTCCTTCTCCGATCCGCTGATGCCGGTGGTGTCGCTGACGCCACTGCCGATGCTGTCGGCGCCGTTCCAGTCGGGGCCGATGAAGCCGCTCGACCCTCAACCGTATCCGTCGGGGGAGCTGCTGGTGCCCGCCCATGGCACGCCGCCCGGCACCAGCTCGTCGTCGATGGACTCGCTGCCTGCGCACATGCTTGGCCTGCCGCCGTCGAGCGGCTATCCCAGCTACGAAGGCAGCTATCCGGTGCCCAAGCTGCGGCGCTCGCTGCCGGGCTGGGTGATCCCGGTGGCGGTCAGCACGGCGGCCGCGGTCGTGATCGGGATCGTCGCCGCGGTCGCTGGCTAGTTTCTCATCAGGCCGAGCAAGCGGCTCAGCGTGGTCTCGTCGGCGGGCGGGAACTCGTAGTCCATGAACTCGCGCGACGTGACCCAGCGCAGATCGGCGACGGTGGCCGGGTAGGGCACCGCCCCGTCGGGCAGCGCGCACGAGAACATCACCATGTGGATCTCGTAGCGCGCATAGTCGTGGACGTGCTCGCCGACCTTGGCGCCGACGACGACGGTGATGCCGATGCGACCGGCGACCTCGCGCTCGAGGGCGGCCTCGTCGGTCTCGCCGGGCTCGACCTTGCCTCCCGGGAACTCCCAAAGCAGCGGCAAGACCGCGGTCGAGTTGCGCTGCGTGATGAGGTAGCGCCCAGCGTGCTCGATCACCGCAGCGACGACGCGGATCACCTCCTTGGCCATGGCGCCGATTATCGTCGGGACGCGCGGCTTTGCAACGCTCGACAGGCACGGTGGCGATCGTTATCCTCACCGACCCCATGGCGATCCGCTTCGTCGAAATCCACGCCGCGACCGATCCTGCCGAGCTCAACACCGAATGGGTGGTGCTCGCCAACGACGGCAAGGTTCTTTTCAGCACGCGCGGCTGCGGCATGAGCGTCAGCCGCCGCGGCAAGAAAGGCCACTCGCAGCTCGGGATCATCGATCCCGGCTTCGTCCTCCAGCCCGGCGAGAAGGTCCGCATGCTCACCGGCAGCCCCGGCAGCGAGGCTCAGGGCACGCCGCCCGAGGACGGCGTCGACGGCGTCAAGAACTACTACCTGCTCCTGCCGCGCCCGTATTTGAAGGGCGCCGGCACGGTGCTGACCGTGACCCTGCGCGGGCTGCCGGTGTGCAAGGCCGAGTTCGACCCGGCCGGCGCGACCGGCGTGGTCGGGTCCGCCGCCCCAGCGCGCGCCGCGGCTGCGCCATCAGAGTGAGCGCGCCGTCAGAATGAGCGCGATTGGCCGCCGTCGACGACGATGCAGGCGCCGGTGATCCAGCGCGCTCGCGGCGAGGCCAGGAACGTGACCGTGTCGGCGACCTCTTCCGGCGTGCCGAAGCGTCCGAACGGCAGCTCGCGCGCGACGAACGCGGCGATGCCGTCGGGATCGGCCTTCTGGCGCTTGTCCCAGCCGCCGCCGGGAAACCAGATCGAGCCCGGCGCGACGGTGTTGACCCGGATTCCGGCCGCGGCGTGGTCGCGAGCCAGCGCCTTGCCGAGCGCGATCACGCCGGCCTTGGCGACGTTGTAGCCGGGCGAGCCGCCGGCCTCGCGGCCCCAGATCGACGCGATCATCACCATCGCGCCGCCGCCGGCCGCGACCAGGTGCGGCGTAGCGTGCCGTGCGACTCGCGCCGCGCTCCACAGGTTGGCGTCGAGGCTGCGCGCCAGATCGGCGTCGTCCATGTCGGTGGCGGTGCGCGCGAACGACTTGCCGACGTTGCACACGATCACGTCGAGGCCCCCGAGCATCGTGGCCGCGCCGTCGACGGCCGCGCGCGCGCCGTCATCGCTGATCACGTCGCCGACCAAGATGTCGAGATCGTCGTAGTCGGCCTTCAGCGCGGCCAGATCGTCGGCGCCGCGCGCGACCGCGACCACCCGCGCGCCTTCACGGGCCAGCGCGATCGCGATGGCGCGGCCGATGCCGCGACTGGCGCCGGCGACCAAGGCGCGCTTGCCGTCGAGGTCGAGGTTCATTCGGGCAGGTCCCAGGTGTCGCCCCACAGCGCCTGACCACCGTCGATGCGCAGCGTGGTGCCGGTGATGAACTGCGCCGCCGGCGAGGCCAAAAACACGATCGACGCCGCGACCTCGTCGACGGTGCCAGCCCGCTTGAGCGGCGTGCGCTTGACCGAGCGGTCGATGATCTCGGGCGGGTATTGCTTGGTGCCTGACGACACGATCACGCCGGGCGCGACCGCGTTGACCAGGATGCCGAACTGCGACCACTCGACCGCGAGCGACATCGTCAGGTTCTCGACCCCGGCCCGGGCGGCGCCGGTGTGGGCCATGCCGGGGAAGCCGCGGTAGATGTTGGCGATCACGTTGACGATGCGGCCGCGCTGCTTGGGGATCATCGCCTGGTTGGCGACCTCGCGCGTGACGTTCCAGGTGCCGAGCAGGTTGTTCTTCACGACCGCCGCGAAGCCATTCGAGCTGATGAGCTGGGCCGGCGACGGGAACTGCCCGCCGGCGTTGTTGACCAGCACGTCGATGCCGCCGAACCGCTCGACGATGCCGGCCACCGTCGCCTGCACGTCGGCGGGCTCGCGGATATCGCAGATCGCGGTCAGGACCGCGTCGGCCGACGAGATCGTGGCGAGCTGGGTCGCGGCGGCGGCGAGCTTGTCGGCGCTGCGCCCGCAGATCGCGATCCGCGCGCCGAGCCGCGCCAGCTCGGCGGCGGTCGCCAGGCCGATGCCGGAGCCGCCGCCGGTGATGAAGACGACCTGGCCGTCGAAGAGGTGCGGCGCGAAGATGCGCTGACTGTCGGGGCTGGGCGGCTCGCGCATGGGCGGCGAAGGTGTCACGACTCCTCGACTGCGAACAAGCCGAGCTGGGGCAGGGCGCCCTCATCCTCGTCGTCCTCGTCGAGGCGCAGGCGGCCGCTGTCGTCGCGGTAGCTGGCCTCGAGGCGCGCCGCGCTCAGCGCATCGATCGCGGCCAGGCGCGCGATCACCAGCCGAACGAGGTCGCTCCAGCGCACGGTGCGGGTCGCGCGATCGACCAGCGTGGCCTCGATGTCGCGCACGATCCGCTTGAGCGCGTCGGCGTCGATGGCGGGCCGGCGCCGCGCGATCCGGGCCAGCGTGCGCGACAGCTTCTCGGCGTCGAAGGGCTGGTGGCTGCCGTCGCGCTTCTCGACGCGCAGCCCGGGTGAGCCGACCTTCTCGTAGGTCGTGAAGCGCCGCTTGCACGCGCTGCACACGCGCCGTCGACGGACGCCGTCGGTGCTCACGCGCGACTCGGTGACCGCGGAGTCGCTGCCGCAGAACGGACACTGCACCAGCGCGATCCTACTGTGCGGGCGCGGCGGGGCCAGCTTTCGGCAGCCCGGTCGGGCAACTGAACGCCAGCGCGAGGCTGGGCGAGCCGCCCAAGTCGGAGAATCGGTACACCGCGTGCGCGGGCCCGAAAGCCAGCACCTCGGGGAAGCCGAGGCCGAGGTGCTCGGCGCCGGTCAGGTGCGCGCCCTCGGCGTCGACGGTCCAGCGCCGCACCATCATCAGGCCGAAGCCGTTGTCGCCGGTCCACACCGCGCCGTCCTCGGCGATGGCGCAGTCGGCGAGCTGTTCGGGCGCGGCGGCCCGGAACCCGCGCGTGGCGTCGAGGGTGAAGCGACCGTCGGCGCGGTGCAGGCAGAACATCGTGCCGCTGGACTTGGCAGCGGCGTACCCGTCGCAGCCGTCGGCGAGCGGGCGGGGCGACAGGCACACGCCCTCAAAGTTCGCGCCGCAGTTGACCGAGCCGGGCTGGCAGCGGCTCGTCGGATCGATCGCATAGGCGTCGACGGCGAGGCGCCAGCCGACGCCGTCACGCTGCCAGCCGCGCATCCACCCGCCGCTGGTCAGGCCCCACAGCGTGTCACCGTCGGCGGCGAGGCCCTCGAGGTCGTCGCCGGCGCCGCCCAGCGGCAGCTGCCCGCGCCCGATGATCGTGCCGGCGCCGTCGAGCTCGAGGTAGCGACCGTGGTTGCCGCTGTCGGAGATCACGACCAGCGCGTCGCCCATCCACGCGGCGCCCGAGGCCTCGGGCAGGTCGACCTCGCCCGCATAGGGCAGCGCGGTGCAACCGCCAGTCGCGCTGGCCGCGGTCGGCGCCGGGATCTCGACCACGCGCTCGCCGGTGGGGCGGCGCTCACGACAACCAGCCAGCGCGAGCGCGCAAAGCGCGAGGTTACGCCGTGCGCTCGTAGTCACGGCGACCGACCGCGAACGCCGCGCACATCGCGGCGAACGGCGCGACGAACCCGAGGCACACGCCGAGCACCTTGAGCCGCGCCTTCAAGTTGGCGCGGTCGATGTAGTCTTCGGCCTGGCGCCGGCCCATCGTCTCCTCGAGAGTGACGGTGACCTGCTGGATCTTGGGCAGGGGCAGCACCTTGGGCGCGGTGAAGAACGCGCAGAACCCGACGATGGCCCAGGTCGCGATGAGGCACGCCCAAGCCGCGCGGTGGCCGCGGAACCCGCCGTACACCAGCGCGCCGGCGACGAGGCCCAGCGCCGACAGCGTGAGCCCGAACAGCCAGGGCTTGGCGGTCGCGACCAACACGTAGCCGCCTAGCGCCATCAGCATCAGCGCCGCGACCCCACTAGCGATCAGCGCGAACAGGGTCGGAGGATTGAGGGGGCGCACGATCCGGACGCTAACACGACGGGTCGGGAGCGTCGACTGCGGCGTGGTGGCGCGCCTGGTCGGGTCAGTCGGGCGTGCAGGAGATGCGCCGAAATCGATAGGGGCGGTTCACCGCGTCGGCGCCGTCGTTGTTGTAGGCCTCGTAGCTGTCGTGGTGGACGCGGCCGGTGAAGGTGTCGAGGTTGTAGTCGATGATCGGGCCGTCGCAGGTGTGGGTGCGCGACGTGACCTCGATGCCCCAGACCTTGAGGATCCCGTCGATGAACCGGGCCTTGTCGGTGATGCGGGTGATGCCCCACGACGGTCCGCCGCGCGGACAAAGCGGCGGCAGCGCGGCGGTGGCGTCGCCGTTCCACAGCCGCGTGGTCTGGTCCGCGCCGAGCTCGCCGTCGGCGCCACGGTGGATCGAGAGCCGGTGCTCGTGCCAGCGCTGCGGCAGGTCGGCGAAGGTCTTGGCGATCCACACGCCGACCGCGGGGTCGCCACAGCCGGCCTGGGTGGTCGGGAGGTCGACCGGCGTGCCAGCGCTGCCGGGCGGGGCGCCCGAGACCGCGCGCTGGTCCGCCGCGTCGCCGCCGCCAGCGCCGCCACCGTCGAGGGCGACCTTGCGCTGCGGCGTCGGGCCCGGCACCGACGGCACCTCGCTGGCATCGCGGCATGCGGCCAGCGCGCCGACGACGATCAGCCAACCGCGCGCCGCTGCGAGCCCGCGCATCGTCAGTCCGCGTTGGGCGGCTGGGCCAGCGTGAAGGTCGGAGCGCCGTCGGCGCTGCGGCCGACCAGGGTGTAGTCGACCGTGGTGCCGTCACAGTCGAGGTCGCCGTGCGCGACCACGGTCGCGCTCACGCCGTCGCTGACGTAGCTGTACTGGAAGCGATGCGGTCCGTCGAAGGACAGCCCCAGGGCGTTCCACGGCGGCGCTTGCCACACCGCGGCGTCGAGGGGACACCGGCGATCGGCGCCCTCGCAGCACGGGGTCGCCGGCGTGAGCGGCGCGGCAGCCTTGGGGAAGCCGCCGCGCTCGGCCACGGCGGTCTTGAGGTGCTTCTCGGCGCGGCGCAGCTGAAGCGTGGCCTCGGCCGCCTCGGCGCTCGCGACGACGTCGACGCCCGCGGGTGGGGCCGCCACCTTCACCGCCCCGCTGCCCGCGCTCCCGGCGCCGGTCGCCGCCGGCTGGTCGCCCTGCTTGCACGCGGCCAGCCCGCAGACGATCGCGATCACTACCGGAGCTCGCATGACGCGAACGTACACCGGGCCGTGGGAGGTTCGGCGGGTTGCTGGTCGAGCGGCATCGCAGGCCGCGCGAAAGGTCACTTCTTGCGCTTGAACAGCGAGCCCCAAAAGCCGCGCGGCTTGTCGCCGTCGTCTTGGGGACCGGCGATGGTCGGGGCGGTGGGCGCGACCGACAGCGGTGCGGTCGGCACGCTCGGGATCGGCATGCTCGGGATCGGCATGCTCGGGATCGGCGTGCTGCGTCGGGGCAGCGGCTCGAGGTGCGGGCGAGTCACCGGCAGCGCGGGCAGGCTCTGCGAGCTGCCGGCCTGCGACGATGACCCGGGCCCGCCGGGCGGTCGGCTCGGCTCGGTGACCGGCTTGGACTCGATCGGCGCGGTGTCCTCGATCTCCTTGGCGTACTCCTTGCGGAAGAGCTGCCGCATGAACTGCCGCAGCTCCTTGGGGTCGAAGCGGTAGCCGGCGATCAGCCCGTCGAGCTCGGCGGCCAGCGCGGCCGCGCTCTGGTAGCGATCGGCGACGTCACGGGCCAGCGCCTTCTGCACGATGGCGTCGAGCTCGGGCGTGACACGGCGGTTGAACTGCGAGGGCGCTGGCACGTCGGCCTTGCGCACCTTCTCCATCAGGGCGAACTCGGTGTCACCGCGAAACAGCTTCTCGGTGGTCAACATCTCGTGAAGAATGATTCCGGCAGAGAAAACGTCGGTGCGCGCGTCGAGCGGCATGCCGCGGATCTGCTCGGGCGACATGTAGCTGAACTTGCCCTTCAGCACGCCGATCTCGCTGGTGAACTTCATCAGCGCCTGGGCGATGCCGAAGTCGAGCAGCTTGACGTCGCCGTTGTACGACAGCCGCACGTTCGACGGCGAGACGTCGCGGTTGACGATGTTGAGCGGCCGCCCGTCGGTGTCGAGCAGCGTGTGCGCGAAGTGCAGGCCCTCGGCGATGCGGGCCGCGATGAAGACCGCGTGGGGCACCGGGATGCGCTGGTTGGTCTCCTGGCAGCGCCGCAGCACCTGCGTGAGATCGCGGCCGCCGATGTACTCCATGGCGATGTAGTGTCGGCCTTCGATCTTGCCGATCTCGACCGTCTCGACGATGCAGCGGTTGCGCAGGAGCAGCGCGAGCTGGCCCTCGCGGTGGAACATGTCGACGAAGCGGGCCTCGCGAGCGAGTTGGGGCCGCATGACCTTGATCGCGAGGATCTTGCTGGCCGGATACTTCGACTCGGTCGGCTGACCCTCGCGGGCCTTGGCCCGGTAGACCTCGGCCATGCCGCCGCGGGCGATGAGCCCCGACAGCGCGTACTTGCCAAACGGCACCGGCTCGGTCGGGGTGCCGCCCAGCAGCTTCCCATCGGTCGAGGGCCGATCGCTCACGTGCTCGACGCTACCACATCACCACTTGACGACGTAGCGCTGGCCCGGACGGATGCGCACCGAGCGCTCCTCGACGCGGGCCCCGGTCTCGTCCTTCACGACCAGCCGGAGCGCGCGACCATCGTGCGGTACGCCGACGCCGTACTCGGGCGTGCTGACGCCGAGATCGATCATCATCGACGGGTTCTGGTAGTTCTCGATGACGATGCGACCGAGCGGCGCCTCGAGGGCGTTGACCACGATGGCCCAGTCGAAGCGCAGCTCGGCGGTCTGGCCGCCGCCGACGGTGGCGTACTCGAAGATCGCCATCTCGTACCGCCGCGACAGGCACATCGCCTTGTAGCTGCCGGGCGCCACCGCGAGGGCCTTGGTCGGCACGGTCTCCGGCACCTGCTGCGCGTTCACCCACATCTGATCGCAGGGCAAGCTCGACGACAGCTTGAGGGCGCCCAGCGCACCGGGTTGCTTGCCGAGCTCGACGCGCACGACCTCGGCGTTCTTGCCGAAGGGCCGGCGCAGCAAGTACGCGCGGTAGAACGCGAGCTTCTTGTCGCTCGACTCGAGCTTCTCGTAGGTCGCGCCCAGCTCGCGCAGGAAGCCGGGCAGATCGGGCGCGAGCGCGTAGCCGACGTGGAAGCTGACCAGCGCGTCGCCCCAGCGCTTCTTGGCGAAGGCGGCGCGGCCTTGCTTGAACGCGCGCTTGGCCTCGGCGGCGAGCACCGGCAGCTCGAGTCGCTTGGCGTAGGGATCGGGGTTGGCGAGGACCCGCGCGGCCTCGGTGCGGGCCGCGGTGGCGGCGGCGCTGTCGGTGGTCGCGGCGGCGAACGCGGTGAGCACGCGCGCGGCGTCTTCGGCCTGACCGGCGAGAGTCCACAAGGTCGCGAGCTTGCGCGCCTCGGGGCTGGCGGGCCCGCGCGCGGTCGCGAGCGCCTGGTAGAGCGCGATCGCCCGACCGAAGTTGCGCTTCTTGGCGGCGGCCTCGGCGGGCCCGACCAAGAACTGCGTGAGTGACGACCGCGTGGCCACGGTGGTCACGGTGTCGAGCAGCTCGGGCTCCGCGCTGGCGCGCGCGACGCTCCCACAGAGGGCGAGGGCCACCGACATCGCGGCGAGGTGCCTACGCAAGCCCATCAGATTCACCGTAACACGACCGTTTCGTTGTGACGGCTATTCAAGTCTGTTAGCGTTTCCCCGTCGTGCGCGATCGCCGAGGGGCCATCGAGCGGCGCGTGATGCGGGCCATCGTCCTCGAACGCAACAAGCTGGTGGGACGGCGCGTCCTCCGTCACTTCCTGAGCGGCGGAGTCGAAGCCGCGACCGTCGACGATCCGGCGTTGTTGACCGCCGCTGCCGCCGGCGTGCAGCTGGTCTGCGCCGACGCCTTCGACGGCGACGCGGTGGTCGCCGCGGTGCGCGCCAACCCAGGCGCGCGCGGGCTGCTGTGGACCGCCGAGCCGCTCAAGCGCGCGCTGCGTTACATGGCCGAGTGTCCGCAGGTCATGCATGTGCTCGGGCGCAAAGACTTCGAGAGCGCGCCGCGATCGTGGGAGCTCATGATGGTGCTGCGGCGGCTGCGCGAGCACACGGCGCCGCCCGCGCTGTCGGCGTACCTCGACTGGGGTCACACCGGCTTCGAGGAGACCATCGCGACCACGGCCGATCGCGATCGGGTGGTCGCGCGCGTGCAGGACTTCGCGACCGGCCTGCAGGTGCCCAAGCGCCTCGCCGAGATGGCCGGCGAGCTGTCCCACGAGCTGCTCATGAACGCGCTCTACGACGCGCCGGTCGACGAGCGCGGCGCGTCGCGCTACGCGCGCGACCGCAAGGCCGACGTGAGCCTGCCGCTCGAGGACGCGGCGCGGCTGCGCTGTGCCACCGACGGCACGCGCCTGGTGGTGCAGGTGCGCGATCGCTTCGGCGGGCTGTTGCGCCGTCACGTCGTCGACGGGCTGGCCCGTGGGCTGGCTGGCGGCGAGATGGATCACAGCCACGGCGGCGCCGGGCTCGGCATGAGCGTGTGCCACCACAACGCGCTCGCGCTGTTCTTCGACGTCGCGCGCGGGCGCCACACCGAGGTCACCGCGATGCTCGAGCTCGAGCTCAACCTGCGCGAGGTCCGCACGCTCGCGCGGTCGTTGCACCTGTTCGGGGAGTTAGGGCCCGCGAATGGACAAGTCGATCGATGATCGCGGTCGAGGCGCCCGGAGGGCAAGGCGACGGTGAGGACCGCAGGGGAGCATCCTCGACGGAGGTGACCCGAGGACCGGAACCGGCAACGCAGCCAGCCGGGATGGATCGGCCGCGAGAACGGTCGACTTGTTCATTCGCGGGCCCTTAACCTAGAGGTCGTCATGGAGCTCGCACCGCATCTACAACCCACCGGGGGCGCCCCGCCGCCGGCCAAGCTGACGATCGACAAGTTCGCCGACGGCAACCTGGTGCTGCTCAAGCTCACCGGCACCATCGACGAGTCCTTCGAGGGCAAGCGGCTCGCCGAGTCGGTGCGCGCGACCACCGTCATCCTCGACCTCGGCGACATCCGCAAGGTCTCGTCGTTCGGCATCCGCGAGTGGGTCGACTTCATCACCACCGTCGGCAAGACCGCGTCCCGCATCGTCCTCGTCGAGTGCGCGCCCAAGATCGTCGACCAGCTCAACATGGTCGCCAACTTCGCCGGGGCCGGCCGGGTCTACAGCTTCTACGCGCCCTACCACTGCGACTACTGCGACCGCGACGATCGCGTGCTGCTCCAGGTCGATCGCGACCACGAGCAGATCAAGACGATGAAGCCGGCGCAGCGCGCCTGCGCCAGCTGCGGCGAGATGCAGTACTTCAACGAGGATCCGGTGACGTTCTTCTCGTACCTGGCCGGCCAGGAGAAGTTCGAGCTCGAGCCCGACGTCGCCGGGTTCCTCGCCGCCAAGCTGTCGTACGCGGTCGCCGACGGCGCGCGCAAGCTGCGCGTCGAAAAGGCGATCGAGGGCCGCACCACGTTCATCAAGCTGGCCGGCGATCTCGACAAGGCCTTCCCGCGCGACAAGCTCGCCGAGGGGCTCGAGGGCGTGGTCGTCATCGACGTCGGCGCGGTCGGCACGATCGAGCCGGCCGGCGCCGCCGAGTGGCGCGGCCTGGTGCAGCAGGTGACGCCGCTGGTCGAGGCGATCTACCTGACCGCGGTGCCGCCCGGCTTCCTCGACAAGCTGACCCGGCCCGAGGATCTCGGCGCCAAGGCCGCGGTGGTGTCGTTCACGCTGCCGTACACCTGCGGCAAGTGCAGCACGACCGCGGGCCAGCTCATCGAGGTCGACCAGCACCACGAGGTGCTGAAGTTCGCGACGCCGCCCGATCTGAAGTGCGCCGACTGCAAGGGCCCGCTGGTGTGCGCGGCGCCCGAGGCGTTGCTGGCCAACCTGCCATTACTGCCGAAACCAAACCTGGCGCCCGAGCTGACCCGGCTCATCCGCGAGGTGCGCGACCGCAAGCCGGCCGGCAAAAAGGTCACCACCACCGTGGCCGAGCTGTCGGCGCAGCAGCGGGGCGGCGGGCTGGGCGTCGCCTTCGTCGCGGCGCTCGCTGCGGTCGTGCTGGCCGCGGTCGCCTTCGTCGGCTACCGCATGTTCTTTGGCGACCGCGCGGCGCCGGCCGGGCGCGGTGACCGGTCGGCCGCGAGCGCGCCGGCCCGTCCGGCCTGGGCCACCACCGAGGCGCCGCTGGCCGCCGCGTGCGTCGACGAGGCCGGCGGGCTGCGCTGCGTCGGGGTGTCGGGTCTGGCGCCGACGTCGGACGACGCGACGATCGAGGCTGGCGAGGCCGCGCTCGACGGGCTCGCGGTCGGGCTCGGCGATCGCATCGGCGACGCCGGCTGGAAGACCCACGTCGCCGCCCAGTACCGCCAGGCCCGCGCCGCCAAGCTCGCCGCGGCGGAGAAAGATCCCCGCAGCGTGCAGGCCCGTCGCCAGGTCCGCGATGCCCGCGCCGGCGTCGCCAAGGCGCTCCGCGCCAGCGGCGCCAGCCTGGCGAGCGGCGAGACCTACTGGGAGGAGTACACCGGCGCGACCGGCAAGCAGTACGTCGGCTTCGCGACGGTCGCCGTGACTGCGGCGCAGCTGCGGACCTTGCTCGCGACCTACCAGGCGTCAGCCAGCGCGCTCGGGGTCACCGCGGTCACCGCGTTTCCGCTGATCGCGTGGCGCTATCCGGAGGTCGTGCGCGGCGCGATCGTCACCGCGGTCGGCGAGGGCGACCTCGGCAAGGCCGGCTTGACGCCGGGCTACGTCGTGCTCTCGCTCGGCGGCGTGAAGGTGACCGACGCCACCAGCTTCGCGAAGCTCGCCACCGACGAGGCGAACCGGTTGGCGGCGGCCGGCGGCACGATGCAGCTCGAGGTCCAGGCCGGCGACGGGGACGTCCGCGCGTTCGGCGCGCCGATCGCGGCCACCAAGCCTGTCGAGGATGGGCGCCCGCCCGCGGGCACCGGGACTGGCACCGGCGGTCGGCCGACCGGCGCCGGGGCCGGCAACATCAACGTCTGGGATCGGCTGGGCGGTGGGTCGCAGCAGGGCCGGGACGATCCGACGCAATGAGCCGCGCGCTGGTCGGATTGGCGGTGATGGGCGCGATGCTCGGGTCGGCGCACGCGCAGTCGAGCGACTTCACGCGCGAGTTCCAGGCCGGCACCGACGCCTATCGCCTCGGTGACTACGCCGCGGCCCGCAGCCACCTGACCCGGGCCCGGGAGATCGATCCCGGCTTGCCAGGCCCACATCGGTTTCTGGCCGCCGTGGAGGCCGCAGAAGGAAATTGGCAGCAATGTGTCGACGACGCGCGCCGGGCCATCGTCGCCAACCCCGCGTCGAGCGAGCTCGCCGCCACCCGCAAGCTGCATGACGACTGCCGCGCCGGGCTCGGGTTGCCCAGCTTCACCGGCGACTACGCGGATGGCGGCGCGATCGCGGTCAGCGCCAACGTCGGCGGCGCGCTGATCCGGATCGGGGGGCTCAAGCTGGGCTCGACGCCGTTGGCGCCGCGGCCGAGCCCGCTGGGCGAGGTGGAGATCACCGCGAGCAAGGCTGGCTGGACCACCGCGACCGCGACCGCGATCGTGGTTCCCGGCGTGGTCACCGACGTCACGCTGGTGCTGATCGCCGAGCCGCCGACGTTGGCCGTCGACGCCGGGCCCGCGAGGCCCGAGATCGGCTGGGTCGTCATCGAGGCGCCGGCCGATGCGGTCGTGTCGTTCGACGGCGGCCCGCCGGTGGCGGTGTCGACCCGCGTCGAGCTGCCGCCCGGCGAGCACACGCTGGTGGTCGAGCGCGCCGGGGCGATCCGCGCGCGCCGCACCGTGCGGGTGTCGCGCGGACAGCTGGCGCGGGTCACGGTCGCGCTGGTGTCCTCCGCGACGGCGACGCGGCGCCGCACCACCGGCACCGTCGCGCTCGGGGCCGCCGCCGGGTTGGGCGCGGTCGGCGTGGTCACTGGCCTGCTCGCGATGCGCGCGTCGGACCAGGCGCGCGACTGGGCTGCGATCGAGGCCGCGCGCCCGCCCGGCGTGCCGCTCGACGACACTACCGCGGCCGCGCCGCTCCACACCCGGGCCGACATCGCGGCCCGCGGCGATCGCGCCGACACGCTCGCGATCGTCAGCGGCGTGGGCTACGCGGCGTCGGCGGTCGCGCTGGGCCTCGGCGTGTACCTGCGGGTGCGCTGGCCTGACCACGGCGGGCTGCGGGTCGCGCCGATGATCGGCGACAGCTGGGGCCTGGCGGTGAGCGGAGGGCTGCCATGAGCGGCCGCGGTCGCGCGGCCCTCGCCACCCTCGCCGTCGTCTTCGTCCTCGCGCTGGGCGGCTGCACGTGGTTCGACGACGGCGCGCCCGATCGGTCGTGCCGCAGCGATCGCGACTGCTTCCGCGCGCAAGGCGAGGTCTGCGATCAGGACCGCCACACCTGCGTCGTCCCCGACGGTGCCGACGCTGGGGTCGGGCCGTGAAGCGCGGGCTGGCCGGGTTGCTCACCGCGATCGCCGGCACCGCTCACGCCGGCGGGGTCGAGCGACCCAACGGCATCGGCGCCGGCGCGGTCGGGCAGGGCGGCGCCTTCGTCGCGGTCGCCGACGACGCCACCGCCTGGCACTGGAACCCGGCCGCGCCAGCCTTCGCGCCACCCAGCGTCGTCGTCGGGGCCGAGCTGGTGGTCGCGCCGCGCAGCTACGTGCCGATCGACGCCGACGGCAACCGCGGCCCGGCCCAGTCGCCCGACACGCCGGTCGTGCCCGCGCCGGTGCTCGGCCTCGCCGCCCGCGTCGCCGGTCGCTTCACCGCTGGGCTCGGCGTGTGGAACACCTTTGGCGGCGCGCTCCAATACGCGAAGACCGGCCGGCCGGCCATCGACGAGAGCCAGGAGCTGCTGGTCGAGATCGCCGGCGGGATCGCGTATCGGGTCTCCGATCGGCTCGCGCTGGGGGCGACGGTGCGGGTCGGCGTCGGGCTGTTCGAGGTCGTCGCGACCGACCGGCCGGTGTCGAGCGAGCTCACCGGCAGCGGCGTCGGGGTCGGCCTCGGGCTCGGGGTCGCGTGGCGTCCTCATCCCCGCATCGCCGTCGGCGCGACCTGGCGCAGCGCCCTCGACGTCGACGTGTCGGGCCGCGGCACCCTCGCGATCGGCACCGGCCTCGAGCTCGACATGACCCACCGCCAGGCCTGGCCGCAGTCGGCCGAGCTCGGCGTCGCGGTCGCGCTGTCGTCGACCCTGCGCGTCGCCGCACAGCTCGACTGGACCGCGTGGTCGAGCTTCGAGCGCCTCGACGTGCGCTTCCCGTCCGACGAGGCCGCCAACCAGACCTTCCTGCTCGACTGGAGCGATTCGCTCACCGGCCGCCTCGGCGTCGAGTGGCGGGCCACGCCGGCGATCGCGCTGCGCGCCGGCGCCTACGTCGATGGCAACGCCGTGCCCGATCGCACGATCGAGCGGCACTATCTGGACTCGACCAAGGTTGGCGGCGCCCTCGGCGGCGGGTTGCGACGCGGTGCGTGGCGCCTCGATCTCGCCTTCGACCTGCTCACCGGCCCGCCGCGCACCGTCCCCGACAACCGGGCCGAGGTGGGCGACTTCCGCAGCCTCGCCAACGTCGCGCCCGGCGAGCACGACGGCAGCGTCCTCACCTTCGAGCTCGCGATCGGTCGCCGGTTGTGAGCGCAGGGTTTGACTCTCGTTCTGTACCCCGGCTATCATTTTTTTCATTCGCGGTGCCGCGCGGCACCCGAGGGGATCATGCGAATCGTTCGTCGCGTGCGCGCTGATATTGGTGTTCTTGCTCTGACGCTGGCTTCGGCTGGCGCCCTGGCCACGAGCGGCTGCGTCCAGCCCTTCGACGGCTCCAACGTCCAGATCGATTTCGGCACCGGCGTCCAGACCAACGCCGCGCCGGGCGAACCGGTCCAGCCCGACCAGCCGCCGGCCAACACCCACTTCGTGCTGTACGGCGCGAAGCTGGTGTACCAACTCGACGCCGACGGCCACAAGGTCCTCGACGGCGGCGGCGACCCGGTGATCTTGCAGTCGTTCCTCTTCGAGGTGCAGCGCTTCCAGATCAAGCGCGCGATCGACAACGCGTCGCCGTGCTTCATCGACCTCGAGAACACTCGCTTTCCCGGCGTCCACGTCACGCAGTACGCCGCCGCGTTGCGCGCCGCCACCGGCATCACCGACCCCTACGCGCCGGGCCAGGATCCCGACGACGTCATCGACGTGCTCACCGCCGAGCGCCGCATGTTCAACCTGCCGCGCATCCAGTCGGACCTGCGCGCGGTCGTCAGTCACACCGACTACCGCTACCCGGCGGTTGGCACCCAGTGCCTCACCGAGGCCGGCGTCGACCGCATGCTCATCCCGCCGGCGATCAGCGCGCTGACCGACCAGCCGTGCATCGATCCCGAGTCCGACGCGCTGCGCCTCAAGCTGTGCGAGGCGGCGTGGTCGGCGAACCCGACCTACTTCGAGGGCTCGGACAAGGTCTTCACCTTGCCGCTCAACGGCGACTTCTTCGGGATGGTCACCGGGCGGAACCCGATCAACGACGGCTTCGTCGGCGGCTCGGGCTTCTTCGTGCCGACCAATCTGGTCGGGCTCGACGCCTACCTCCTCAACTGGCAGTACGACGATCTCGATCACAACGGCGCGCCCGACGTGCCGGCGGGTGAGCCGAGCAGCCCGACCGGCTTCGTCTACATGCAAGGCACGCCGGTCCAGGTCACCCGCGGCACCCTCACGGTCTCGCTGCGTCATCCGACCAACAGCCGCATCACCGCGACGATGGTGATCTTTCCGAACCTCGGTTCGGACGACATCCACTTCTAGGAGCCGCCCATGACGCCTCACTTCACCAGCATGTTCGCGGCTGCCTTCGCCGGCACCCTCGCGGCCAGCTCGCTTGGCTGCGACCCCATCGACTGCGGGCCCGGCACCCTCGAGAACAACGGCAGCTGCGTGCCGGCCGACAACATGCCCGACGACGCGGTGTGCGGCGCCGGCACCAAGCTCGGGCCGAGCGGCACCTGCGTGCCCGATCAGCTCACGTTCTGCGATCCCGACACCACGATCGAGCAGATCGACGAGGCCACCGGCGTCATCACCTGCATCGGCGCGGGCGGCGGCTGCGCGACCGACCTGCCGTGCACCGCGCCGACCGCCAACAACCTGTCGATCTGCGGCCGCCTGATCGACACCGAGACCGATCAGCCGATCGCGGCGATGAACGCGACCGGCGCGGCGTGCGATCCCGGCAACCCGTCGGCGACCGGCCCGTGCTCGCTGTCGGTCACCTTCGTCGACGCGCTGCAGTTCGCCCAGAACCCGCAGACCGCGACGCCCCACGTGCCGGCCCGCTTTCTCCTCGACGATTGCGGCCGCTACCGCGCCGAGGACATCGGACCCTCGTCGTTCGGCTTCATGGGCGTCGCGATCGACGACGCCACCGGCACCGGCGACCGCTACAAGCTGACCGGCGTCGCGCTCCCCGACGGCGACGCCAAGCCGGCGCGCGGGTTCGCCGCCTACGGCACCCGCAACGAGACCGACGCCGCCTGGAGCGCCGCGATCTCCGGCCAGAGCTTCGCCACCCGCGGCGTGGTCGCCGCGGTGTTCCGGCACGGCGCGGTCCCGGTCGCGGGCGTCGCGATCCGCCGCGACAGCCAGGCCATCGTCGCTGACGACTACTACTTCAGCAACACCGCGCCGTCGGTGCGCTCCACGGTCGACACCGCGCTTACCGTCACCGGCGCCAACGGCACCGCGCTCGCGGTCAACCCCGGCTCGGCGAGCGTCGCGGCCCATGACGGCGCCGGCGCCGAGCCCAGCGGCTGTCGCTGGCCGTCCTCGCTGGCGGCCGCGATCCCGGGCGTGGTCTTCTTCCAGCTCAAGGTCGCCGAGACCGCTGGTGGAGCCGAGTGCCCGTGAGAACCAGCCTCGTCGCGGCGCTGCTCGGCCTCGCCGTCACGGCGCAGTCGGCCGGCGCCGACAACTCGTCAGGCGTCGACGCGGCGCTGTTCCGGCCGTCGTACGACACCAGCGGCACCCTGTCGCTCGAGGGCGCGCGCCTGCCGCCCAAGCGCGATCTGTCGTGGAAGATGTGGCTGTCGTACGCGTCGAAGCCCCTCGACGTCGCGGTGCCCGGCATCGGCGACGCCGGCTCCGACGAGGTGCTCGACTACCTCGCGACCCTCGACTTCGCGTTCGGCTTCACGCTGTCGCAGAAGGTCGCCATCGGCCTCGCGGTCGCGGTGTTCCGCGCCGACACCGGCCCGGCCTACGGCGAGCGCGGTCGCTTCCGCGGCGAGCGCGCCGATCCGTCGACCGGCCTCATCTCGCTGCGTCCGATCAGCAACATCGATCAGTCCGGTGGCTACGAGGCCGCCGGCCTGTCGGGCCCGCTCGACGTACGGCTCGGCGGCAAGTACATGTTCGTCGAGACCCCGAAGCTCGCGCTCACTGGCGTCGCCACGGTCTCCCTGCCCTTCGGCGAGGACGAGCTGTTCCTCGGCGATCACAACCTGATGTACGAGCCGCGGCTCGCGCTCGACTACCGACCCGATCCGCTGAAGGCGTCGAAGATCATCATCAACGTCGGCGCGCGCCTGCGCGAGCGCACCGTGCTCCAGGCCTACGACCCGACGGTGCTGGGCGCCAGCGACCGCAAGGAGGACGCCGCCAAGGTGGTCCTCGACATCGGCTCGGAGGCGCTGGTCGGGCTCGGCGGCGTCTTCGAGGCCACCCCTGACATCACGCTGAGCGCCGAGGGCGTCGGGTTCATCCCGCTGCCGGCCGCGGCGACCTACGGCAGGTGTACGCTGGCCGACGGCACGCGTTGCTCGACGCTGCTCCAGAGTGACTACGCCACCGACGACAAGCGTGGCGATCTCACCGTGCTGGCCTCGGTGGCGGCCTCGTACCGCATCAACCCTCACGTCGCCGCCTCGATCGGCGGCACCTCGCACTTGCTGGGCGCGCGCGGCGACGCCTTCCGGATCACCGCCGGCCTGGTGTGGTCGCCGCAGCCGGCCAGCGAGGTCCGCATGGGCCGCGGCGACACCGACGGTGACGGCATCCCCGACGTCAGCGACGGCTGCCTCGACGACGCCGAAGATCGCGACGGCTACCAGGACGACGACGGCTGCCCCGATCTCGACAACGACGGCGACGGCGTGCTCGACGTCGACGACGGCTGCCCGATGGAGCCCGAGGATCGTGACGGGTTTCAGGACGACGACGGCTGCCCCGAGCGCGACAACGACGGGGACAGCCTGCCCGACATCGTCGACCGCTGCCCCGACGACCCCGAGGATCTCGACGGCTTCGAGGACGATGACGGCTGCAGCGACCAGGACAACGACGGCGACGGCTTCGCCGACCAGAGCGACAAGTGCCCCAACGACCCCGAGACCGTCAACGGCGTCGACGACGACGATGGCTGCCCCGACGTCCGCACCCAGACCGGCCCGGTCGAGGCCGGTGACCGGATCGACCTGCGCGGTAACAAGATCGAGTTCTCCGGCGCGGCGACGCTGACGCCCGCGACCAAGGTCATCCTCGGTCAGGTCGCCGCGATCATCCGCGACAAGAAGGTCAACGTCCGCGTCGAGGTCCACGTCGCGCTCGGCACCAAGTCGAAGGTGGCGCGCGTCATCGCCGCCCAGAAGAAGAAGGATCGCGATGTCTCGGGCCGTCGGGCCCAGGTCGTCCTCGAGTACCTGATCGGCCAGGGGGTGCCGGTCGCGCAGGTGCAGGCGGTGGGCCTGGGCTCCGAGCGTCCGCTCGGCGCCAATCCGCCGGCCGACCCGCTCAACGAACGCGTCGACTTCATCAAGTCGCAGCAGAGGACGCCATGAGCCGCACTCCGTTCGCCGTCGCGGCGTTCTTGCTCGCCGGGGCCGGGCCCGCGCTCGCGCAGGGAGACCCCGGCCCCGTCGACATCGAGGTGCCGGTCATCATGATCGACCCCACCGGTGGCGGCGAGTCCGGCGGCGGCGCCGACGAGGAGCTCGACCTCGCCAACGTCGTGCAGTCGGCCGCCAAGGGCGTGACGACGGTGCAGGAAGCCCCGGCCATCGTCACGGTCATCACGTCCGACGAGATCCGCGATCGCGGCTTCCAGACCGTCGATCAGATCGTCGACATCGTCCCCGGCTATCAGCGCAACGGCTTCTTGCACAGCCAGTTCCCGTCGAACACCACGCGCGGCGTCGGCCAGGCGATGCAGTACCTGCACGACGGCGTGTCGCTGTTCGACCCGTTCCTCAACATCGCGTCGACCAATCGGATCCAACCGATGGAGACGATCAAGCGCATCGAGGTCATCACCGGCCCGGGCGGCGTGCTCTGGGGCGCCAACTCGTTCCTCGGCGTGGTCAACGTCATCACCAAGGACGCCGAGGACGTCGACGGCGTCGAGGTCGGCGGCCAGTTCGGCTACGGCGACGGCGAGCGACCGGCGGCCCGGGTCTACGCGATGGCGGGCGAGCCCGACCTCGCCGGTGGCAAGGCCAAGGTCTTCTTCCACGGCTCCTTCGAGTCCTACGGCGGTCCGTCGCTGCAGATGCCGGCACACTTGTTCTCGGCGCCGCTGCCCCAGCCCAACTCGGTCGACTTCTACGGCCCGCTCACCACGGCGTCGCCGCCGCGCAGCTACATCCTCAACCTCTTCACCAAGCTCACCTACGACAAGCTGCAGCTCCGCATCTCGGCGCCCTTCGCCGATCGCCACCTGCCGCTCGGCTTCCCCGGGTTTGTCGTCCGCGAGCACCTGCCCGAGGACGGCAAGTGCGAGGCGACCGCGACCTGCAACGATCCCAACCGGCACTCGCGCGACAACCACTTGGACCTGTTCGATCGCTACGCGGTCGCCGAGTACCGCGACCGCCTCGCCGGCGGCAAGGCGGGCATCAAGATCCAGGGCTACGCGGTGCAGTTCATGCGCGACATCGTGCAGGTCGGCATCCTCGCGCCGGTCCCCGGCCTCCTGCCGGGCGGCCTGTCGTTCGGGTTCGACGCCACCTCGTACCGCGCCGGCGGGCTCGTCGAGGGCGATCTCGAGCTGCCCAAGCACGTGCGCTTGCAGTACGGCGTCGAGGCGTTCCAAGAGTTCGCGCGCAACGACGTCGACCGCTCGCGCCAGGGTGACGGCATCCAGGCCGAGTTCATCGGCCCCGACGACCTCACCCGCCTGCCGCTGCCGTGCCCACGCGAGCCCGATCCCGAAGCCCCCGGCACGTCGCGCATCATCGCCGGCTGCCCGCTGACCGTCGCGTTCCCGTCGAAGCGCACGGTGCTCGGCGCGTACTTGAACCCGCAGTGGCGTCCGATCAAGAAGCTCATCCTCGACGCTGGCGTGCGCGTGCAGGCGGCCCCGGCGCGGCTCGGCCTGCAGAGCTACCCGGTCACCTCGCTGTTCTCGAGCACCGCGGTCTGGAACTTCATCCCCAACTGGCACTTGAAGCTCAACTTTGCGCAGGGCTTTCGCCCCCCGGTGTTCAACAACACCGCGTCGAACGGCGAGGCGGTGCAGATCGACGGTCGTCCCGACCTCAAGGTCGAGACCTCCGACGCGGCCCAGGCCGAGGTCAACGCGCGTATCTTCAAGGGCGAGCGCCGAGTCCGCGAGCTGTCGTTTCGCGTCGATTACTCGTACACCCGCCTGCAGAACCTCATCCAGGTCGTCTCGGGCCGCTACCAGAACACCGCCGATCGTGGCCTGCACTCGGTCGAGGCGCTGGCCAAGCTCTACATCGTCGGCGGCCACCGGATCGAGCTGGGCTACACGTTCCTGCGCATGAACACCGCCGACAAGGGCATCAACAAGTCGTCGCCCGAGCACATGTTCCATCTGGCGGCGATCTTCAACGTCGTCGACGACAAGCTGTCGGGCTTCACCGACCTGCGCGTCGTCGGCGCCATGGAAGATCCCAACCGGCTCATCGAATACCGCGGCTACTACGAGGACGAGCGCGGCGTGATCCGCAACCCCAATGGCGAGGCCTCGCTGGTGCGCAGCGAGACGTCGGACCTCACGCTCGACCGCCTGCCGCCGGCCGCCGACCTCAGCTTCGGCTTCATGTACACGCCGACGCCCAAGCTGGCGATCCGCGGGACGATCTTCAACGCCTTCAACGCCCGCTACTACCAGCCCGACATCTTCTTTGACTACGAGCCGCGCCTCGAGTTCTTGCCCAACCCGTGGGAGGACTGGCGCGCGTACATCTCGGCCGAGTATCAGTTCTAACGACTGGGGTCGCCCGCGAAGGGCGCCTCGCCAGCGCGCACGCGGAAGGCGCGGTCGATGCCGGCGAGCAGGGCGCGCGAGTCCACCGGCTTCACGACGTAGTGGTGGACGCGCCCGACCGCGGCGGCCCGCTCGACCTCGGGCACGTCGGTGTAGCCGGACAAGAGGATGCGGGCCATCGCCGGGAAGCGGTCCTCGATGCGCTCGAGCAGCTCGAGGCCGGTGAGCCGAGGCATCTTGTGGTCGGTGATGAGCAGGTCGAACGGCTCGTGGTCGAGCGCGGTCAGCGCATCCTCGCCGTTGCCGCAGCGGGTGACCGCAAAGCGGTTGCGGGTGACACGCTCGAGGAAGTCGAGGATGTCGGGCTCGTCGTCGACGGCCAAGAGCCGCAAGCGCGCCGCAGGCATGTGATCCAGCTTCGCACGGTTTCCCGGAGTCTCGCCCGCATCGTCTGGCACGGGCCGGCAATCCCCGATACGATAGCGATCACGTGGTCTCCGAGGGCTCCTTGTCCAAGCGTCGCGTCCTCGCCATCTCCTCCAATCTCGACCAGCTCCGGCGGATCGTCGCCAACCTGGAGCGAGCCGGCGCGGAGGTGGACGCGGTGCGCTCGCTCGACGCGATCGAGACCGAGATCATCCCGCACCGCTACGTCTTCATCGACACCGACGAGGGCGACCTCGGCAACGTCGAGCGGTTGGTGCCGCGCCTGCGCCAGAAGTCGCACGCCGCGGTGGTGACCCCCAAGGCCTCGCTGAGCGAGCTGACCCACTACCTGCGCGACCCCCGGGTCAACCACGTCATCGTCGGCGAAGAGCTCGATCGCGGCGTGTTCGTCACCTGCCAGAAGTTGCTCACCGGCGACATCTTCGGCATCGAGAAGTACCTGCCCGACGGCACGCCGGTGCACTACGTGCGGCTGCGCGACTTCGAGGGCCGCGGCAAGGCCATCGACACCGTCTTGGCCTACGCCGAAGCGGCCAAGATGCGGCGCCAGGTCCGCAACGCGATCGGCTCGGTCTGCGAAGAGCTGCTGATGAACGCGCTCTACGACGCGCCGGTCGACGACGAGGGCAACCAGGTCTTCGCCGAGGTCGACCCCCACGATCGCACCCGGTCGCGCTCGCCGCGCCCGGTCTCGATCCGCTACGCCGCCACCGAGAGCCAGTTCGCGATCGCGGTGCGCGACCGCTTCGGCCGGCTCGCCAAGAACACGATCCTCTCGTACATCGAAAAGTGCCTGCACTCGCCGGTGCAGATCGATCGCAAGACCTACGGCGCCGGCCTGGGCCTGTACCTCGTCGCCAACGCGGCGGCGAGCTACCTGGTGAACGTCGCCTACGGCATCGCGACCGAGGTGGTGTGTACCTTCGATCGTGGCGCCAAGGCGCCGCTCCGCATGGTCGGCATGTTCGTGCACCCCGGCCAGGCCGAGCTGTTGCGCGAGGGCCCGACGCCCGAGACCGCCGCCGGCATGGAGCCCGAGCCGGTCGAGCTCGACGTGGACTCGCAGCCCTGAGCCACCGAGCATGGCGCCGCGTCCGTTCGGTCCCTACCAGCTCGTCCGCCAGATCGCGGTGGGCGGGATGGCCGAGATCCACCTGGCCAAGACCCACGGGCTCGCCGGGTTCGAGAAGTTCTGCGCGCTCAAGATGATCCACCCCAACTTCGCGCAGGACGAGCAGTTCATCGAGATGCTCATCGACGAGGCGAAGATCGCGGTGCAGCTCCAGCACGTGAACATCGCCCACACCTTCGACCTGGGCCGCGTCGGCGAGACCTACTACATCACGATGGAGTTCGTCGACGGGGCGGACCTCTACCACATCCTGCGTAAGGGCAGCGAGCGCGACGTCGTGATGCCGGTCGACGTCGCCGCCTTCGTCGCCAAGGAGATGGCCAACGGGCTCGACTACGCCCACCGCAAGCGCGATGGCACCGGCGCGCCGATGGGCATCGTGCATCGCGACGTGTCGCCGCAAAACGTGCTGGTGTCGACGGCGGGCGAGGTGAAGCTGGTCGACTTCGGCATCGCCAAGGCGACGATGAACGTCCGCCAGACCGCGGTCGGCGTGATCAAGGGCAAGTACTATTACATGTCGCCCGAGCAGGCGACCGGCGAGCGCCTCGACCACCGCAGCGACATCTTCTCGCTCGGCATCGTGCTCTACGAGATGTTGGTCGGGCAGATGCTCTATCTCGAGGAGGACATCCCGCGGCTCCTCGAGATGGTCCGGCGCGCCAACATCGCGCCGGTGCGCACGCTGCGCAAGGACGTGCCGCCCCAGCTCGAGCGCATCGTCATGCACGCGTTGGCCAAGCGCGCCAGCGATCGCTACCAGAGCGCGGGCGAGCTGGCCGCCGATCTCGAGCGCTTCTTGCACTCGTACTCGCCGGTGTTCACCAGCTCGAAGCTGGCCCAGCACCTGCGCGTCGCGACCGGCACCGACGAGGACGCCGACATCGAGATCACCGAGGCGCCGATCGAGCCGGTGCGGCGGGTCCGCCCCGACAGCGCGATCGAGCACAACACGCTGGTGACCCGGCGCTCGGAGCTGTCCGACGAGAACAGCGTCATCTTCCGCATGAAGGACCTGAAGCCGGCGCCCGGGCATCGCCGGCCGCCCGCCGATCCGCAGGCCGCCAAGGCGTCGCCGCGCATGATCACGGCGAGCACGCTGCAGATCGACGAGGCCGGTGAGGGCGAGGTCGACCACACGATGGTCACGCGGGCGCCCACCGACGAGGAGCCCGCCACCGCCTACGACGGTCCGCGCGGCCTGCGCAAGAGTGTCCGGGTTCCGGACGAGCTGGGCGAGGACTTCGAACCGACCTTGATCGAGCAGGCGCCGACCTTGATGCCGAGCGGGCAGCACCTCGAGGACGAGCAGCCGACCCTGACGCGCGACGCGTTCCCGTCGTCGCCGCGCACCGCCGAGACGCCGACCGCACCCAGCAAGCGAGGCCGCGCCGAGCCGCCGCCCGCGCTGGCGGCCCACACCCCGACGCCGGCGCTGAGCGAGCTGCGCAAGCCGCGCGAGTCGCGGCGGACACCGGCCCAGGGCGCGCCGATCCCGTCGGTGTTGCAGGCGATGATCGACGGGCCGCGCGCGCCGATGCCGCGGCCGGCGCGGGGCGCGGGGGCCCCGCTATCCGACGGGGTGCCGTCGCGGGTCGCCGATCCGGCGCTGACCAACGCGCCGACGGGTGCGGCCGGCGGGCGGGGCGGCGGCGTGCCCGGCCGACAACTGGCAGACCTGGGGCCAGGCGGGTCGCTCGATCCCGCCTTCGACATGCCGACCGAGCCGGGGCTGCACCCGCCGAGCACGCGCGCGCCGTCGGTACCGCCGCCGCGGCTGCCCTCGCATCCAGCGATGCCGTCGCCGGCGAGCCCGACGCCGCTGCCGATGGGGATCGCGAGCCCGCCGAGCCCGCCGGTGCCGACGCCGCCAGGGTACCCGCCGGCCGCGGTGCCGCAGATGCCGCCCCAGCAGTACCCGGCGACCGGCCTGCCCGCGCACCTGATGCCGTACGCCTATGCGCCGCAGCCGGGCCAGCCGCACCCGGGCCAGCCGTATCCGGGCCAGCCATATCCGGGCCAGCCCGGCGAGCCGTATCCGACCGCGCAACCCTACCCGTACCCATATCCGTATCCTGGCTATGCGCAGCAGCCGCAGACCCTGTCGCGCCAGCTCGCCGCCCTCGAGATCGACGAGATGCCGGCGCAGTACCGGCTGGGCTCGAGCCGCAGCTGGCTCTTGCGCGCGCTGCTGGCGATCATCCTCGTCGGTGCCGGGGTCGCGGCGGCGGTGCTGATCATCCGCGGCGGCAAGACCGAGACGGTCACCGCGTCGATCCTGATCGAGTCGAAGCCGAGCGGCGCCGAGATCGCGATCGATCATCAGCGGCTCGCCGAGCGCACGCCGTCGAGCTTCAAGACCAAGCCGGGCGCCCGCCACGACATCGACGTGTCCTTGCCGGGCTACCAGCCGTATCACGACACGATCCTGGTGCCGGAGAGCGGCGGCGAGCAGAAGATCTTGGCGTTCCTGATCGCGTCGACGGTGCGGCTCAAGATCATCACGACGCCGTCGGGCGCCGACGTCTATGTCAACGGTTCGCTCAAGGGCCGCTCGCCCATCGAGCTGCCCGGCCTCGCGCCCGACTCGGCCACCGACGTCGAGGTCCGCCTCAAGGACTACATGCCCGAGCACCGCACGCTGACCTGGACCTCGGGAGACGAGCAGACCGTCGAGCTCAAGCTGCGTCGCTGACTCGAGCGGCATCCGCGTGCCGCGCGAGCCTCCGCGCGCGGTGGACGTCGATCAGGCGCTCCGTCGAACCACCGCCCGCACGTTGATTCGTGTGCGCGGCTCGGCTGCGGCTCAGCGGGGCCCCTATACTCGCGCAATGCGCTGGGGGGCCGGCATCGTCGTGGTGATCGCGATCGCGATCTCCGCCGGCGTGGCCGAGGCCGGGCGGCTGGTGGTGGCCGAGACCTATGCGGAGGCGGAGCTGGCGGACCAGGCGGGCGCGGTGACGCTGCTGTTGCGCGCGGCCCTCGACCGACCGGATCGCGCGGTGGTGCCGGCCGACGAGCTGCGCGGCGTGGCGCTGCCCCTGGCCCAGCTCGCCGACGTCAAGGCCGCGCTGGCCGCCCTCGACGCCGATGGCGTGATCGTGTGCGAGCTGGCTCGGTTCGGGGTCGGCGTGCGCGCCTCGATGCTCGCGATCGATCGCGACGGCACCGTGGTGGTCGCGGGCGCGGTCACCGCCGGCGATGGCGACGTCACCGGCCTGGTCGGCGCGCTGGTGCGCATGGCGGCGCCGCTGGTGGGCGAGGCGGCGGTCGTGCCGTCGGTGTCGGTCGGACAGCTGCGCGCCTTCACGCGGGCCGCCAGCGCGATCCGGCGCGGCGAGGTCGGCGCCGCCGCGCGCGAGCTGGCCGCCGCCGAGCCGCTGGTGCCGATCAAGGTCGCGTCGATCGGCGTGACCTTGCGGCCGGGCTGGGCCGGCGCCGCCGTCGATCAGCCGACCGCGCTGGCGATCGCGCTCGCCGCGGGCACGCCCAAGGACATCCTCGACCTGGCGCCCGGCACCTCGTCCCGCGAGCGCGCCGCCCGGGCGATCGCCAAGCTCGCCGGGGCCGCCCTCGACGACGCCGCGACCGAGCTCGCCGGCCGCGGCCCGCGCGATCCGTGGCTCGACATCGCGACCGCCCGGCTCGCCCACGCCCGCGGCGATCGGGTCGCGCTCGCCGCCACCGTGAAGCGGCTGTTGGCCGCGCCGACACCCTTCGTGCCAGTCCTGGCGCTCATCGCGTCGCTGCCGGCCGGCGCGCTGCCGCCTGATCTCGAGGACGCGGCCCTGGCGCTGGCCCGCGCCGAGCCGGGGCTGGCGCGATTGGCGTCCGGGATCGGCCTGCACGTCGCGCAGCGCGGCGCCGGCGTGGCCAGCGCCCTCGCCGCCATCCACGTCGTCGAGCTCGACGACAACGAGCTGTCGCTGCTCGCGCCGATCGTCCAGCGCGCGGCCGCCGTCGGCAACCGCGACGCGGTGCGCCTGGTCGCCGAGCTGGCCGCTCGCGCCGCCGATCCGGCCGCGATCACGACCGCGGTCGACGCCTGGATCGCGCTGTCACCGTCGGAGCCCGGCGCCCAGCTCCTGCGCGGTCGGCTCGCGCTGGCCGCGCACCAGCTCGACGACGCCCGCGACGCGTTCGCCGCGGCCCAGGCCGATCGCGAGCTGGCGCGGGTCGCGATCGCGCGCGGCGACTGGGCCACCGCGGCGCGGCTCCTCGACGACGCCACCGACGACTCGGTCGACAAGCAGCTGGTCGCCGCCCAGCTGGCGCTGGCCGACGGTCGCCTCGACCAGGCCCAGGCCGCGATCACCCGGGCCCAGCGGCTCGCGCCGGCCAGCGGCGACGTGCTGCGCGCGCGGGCGCTGCTCCTCGAGCGCAGCGGCGAGGTCGGGTCGGCCCAGGCCGATCGCGCGCTGGCCGATCGCATCGCGCCGCTGGCGTCGCGCACACTGGCGCTGGCGCCCGGCCCGCCGAGCCCGCCCTCCTCGAGCCCCGGCACGGTCGACGCACCGCCAGCCCGCGACCTGGCCGCCGAGCTGGCGTTGCTGGTCGCGGCGCTGCCGCTGCCGCCGCGCGGCGCGGTCGCGATCGTCGGGGTGTCCAGCGCCGGGCCCGGGCGGTTCAGCCTGCGCGCCCCGCACCTCGAGCGGGTCCGGCCCGCGCTGGCGCGCACGCTCGGCGAGCTCGGCTTCGTCGTGGTCGGCGCCGCCGACGGCGCGGTCTGGGTCGACGAGCCGCTCGACCACCAGCGCCTCGACGCCGTGGCCAGCGACCTCGAGGTCCCGACGCTGGTGTTGTACCGGCTCCGCACCGACGGCGCCGCCGCGTCGCTGCGCCTGGTCGCCTTCGATCGCGCGACCGGCACCGCCCAGGTCATCGACCGCACCGTCGACGGTCCGCGCTACGGCTTGGTGGCCTGGAACCTCGAGCCGATCGGCGGGCTGCTCGGCCTGGTCGGGGCGCTGGGGCTGCTCGCGCTGGTGTGGTTCATCCGCGGGCGCAGCCGCATCGTCGTCGAGCTGTCCCTCGATCCCGACGGCAGCGACGAGGTGCTCGCGATCGAGATCTCGCGCCTGGCCCGTCGGCCTGGGCTCCCCGAGCCGGCGCGCTTCCGCAAGGAGCTCCGCAAGGCCGGCCACGTCGCCACGTCGCACCACGTCAAGTTGCCGACCGCGCGCTCCAGCTTTCGGGTCGCGCCCGGCCGCTGGTACGTCCACGTCTACGGCGTCTACACCCGCGAGCACGGCGACCGCGTCGTGCCGCCGCTGCACAGCCGCAAGGTCGACCTGGCGCGGGGCGCCACGATCACCGTCGCGATCGATCTCGGCCTCCCGGTCGCCGAGGTGAAGGTGTCGATCCACGACGCTCGCCGCTCGGGCATCGCGGTCTGGCTCGATCACGCGCTCGCCGACAAGGTCTACACCGACGCCGACGGCCAGGCGACGCTGTACGCGACGATCGGCCAGCACACGCTGCACGTCGACGCCACCGACCTCCGCGTCGAGCGCGCGCTGCCGATCGCGGCGGCGCAGATCGAAAAGGTCGTGATCAACCTGCCCCGCGAGCGTCGCCTCGCCGACGTCGCCGACGGCCTGGCCGTGCCGCCGCTCACCGACGAGGCGCCGCCGCCCGCCATCGCCATCGCCATCGCCCCGCCGCCGGCCGCCGCCCCGCCGCCCGCCGCGCCCGCGCCGCCCGCCGCGCCTGCGCCGCTGCCGATCCAGATCACCGGCCCGCTGCCGCGCATCGCCGCGCCCGCGCCGGCCACCTCGCCGCCGTCGCGTCGGGTCGCGCGTCCGATCACGCTGCCGCCGCCGGTGAACGTGCCGGCCGCCGCCGCCACCATCGCCGCGCCCACGCCGGTCGCGCTGCTCGGCCCTGAGCCCGAGATCTCCTCGACGATCCTGGGCCGCTACCGGGTCGACGGCGAGCTCGGTCGCGGCGCGATGGGCGTGGTCTTCAAGGCCTGGGACACCCACCTCGAACGCGACGTCGCGGTGAAGGTGCTGGCCCGCGCGGTGCGCGAGATCCCTGACGCGCTCACCTACTTCGTGCAAGAGGCCAAGGCCCTCGCGCAGCTCAACCACCCCAACATCGTCGCGGTCCACGATCAGGTCTCGGAGGGCAGCGAGAACTACATGATCATGGAGTTCGTCGACGGCATCACCGTCGAGCGGCTGCTCGCCGAGCGAGGTCGGCTCAACCTGCGGCCGGCGCTCGGGCTCATCGATCAGCTGTGCGCCGGGCTGGGCTACGCCCACGGCAAGAAGGTGATCCACCGCGACATCAAGCCGGCCAACGTCTTCGTGTCTCGCGAGATGACGGTGAAGCTCGGCGACTTCGGCCTGGCCCGCGTGATGCGCGAGATCGAGATCCGCCAGACCGACGTGCGCGGCACGCCGCTCTACATGGCGCCCGAGCAGGTCCTGGGCACCAACGTCAACTACCGCTGCGATCTGTACGCGGTGGGTTGCACCCTCTTCGAGCTGATCTCGGGACGGCCGCCCTTCATCGACGGCAACATCCTCCACCACCACGTCTCGACCCCACCGCCCTCGCTGGCCTCGCTGGTGCCCGACGTGCCGGTCGCCCTCGACGCGCTGGTCGCGGCCTGCCTGGTCAAGGACTCGGCCGACCGCATCGAGAGCGCCGCCGCCATCCAGGAACGAGCTCGCGCGATCGCCGCGAAGCTGTGAGTGGATCGCGCTGGAGCGATCCGCTACGGTCCGCCCATGACCGTCCCGGCTCGGCGTGAAGGCATCGTGAGCGAGATCAACACCCTGCTCGGACGTGGCACGTCGTTCGAAGGCAAGCTCACCTTCGAGGGCACCGTCCGCATCGACGGCAAGCTCAAGGGCGAGATCTTCTCCGACGACACCCTCATCATCGGCGAGGGCGCCTACGTCGAGGCCGAGATCGACATCGGCGAGATCATCGTGCAGGGGACGCTGGTCGGCAACGTGCGCGCCAAGCGCAGCATCGAGGTGCTGGCGCCCGGCCGCGTGAAGGGCGACCTCTACACGCCGTCGCTCATGGTCGAAAAGGGCGTGATCTTCGAGGGCCGCTCGTTCATGGAAGGCGCCGTCGGCCAGAAGGTCGCGCCGGTCGCCGCCCCGACGACGAGCGCCGCGGCTGCGTCTCCGTCGAAGGACAAGGACGCGCCCAAGCCGGTCAAGTGACGATGCGCTGCACGCTGGTCGCCTTGGTCCTCGCGCTGGCCGCCTGCGCGCCGTCGGCCGGTCAGCTCCGCCAGCAGCGCGTGCAGCAGTCGCGCGAGCAGGCGCGCGTCGCCGGACCGCGGCAGGCCCAGGAGTTCGCGGTCGCGGTCCATGCCGCGCACCAGGCCGGCGACTACCAGGCCAACCCGGCCCAGGGCGAGGCCGACGCCAGCGAGGTCGTCCTCGTGATCGATCGCGCGCTGCCCTCGGCGGTGTCGACGCGCCGACCCTGGTGGCGTGGCGTGCGCTGATGCTCCTCGATCTCGGCCGCGCCGATGACGCGCTCGCCGAGCTCGAGCGGTCGTTCGCGCTCGGTCCCAACCAGACCGCCGGCGCCGTGCTGGTCGACGTGTACGGCAGCGCCAATCGTCCCGAGCGGGTGGCCCCGATCTGCGCCCAGCTGGTGCCGACGCTCCGCAGCGACGACGACAAGCTCGACCTGATCGCGCGCTGTCGTCGCAGCATGAACGCGCTGTCCCCCGAGGGCGAGATGGCGTGGATGAGCCCCGAGCTGGTCGCGTGGTAACAGGCCGAGAACGCGCGCCGCCTCGGCGCCACCATCGACGCCAACAACGCCCGCGCCGAGCGCGAGCGCTACCAGCAGAGCGTGGTGCGCGAGATGGAGCAGTGCAGCGCGACCTGCAAGGAGCAGGGGCTCTACTGCCAGAACGACTGTCGGCGCCACGACGCGCACTGCGACGACAACTGCGTCGAGATCAACCACGCCTGCCTCGACCACTGCGAATCCCGCGCTCACCAGCAGCTCGAGCAGTAGCCCGCGCCAGGCCGCCGACCTTGGTGTCAGAACAGACGAGGCACCGCGATCACGCTACGATGAGCGCGCGTGTATCGCCTCGAGATCCTGCTGACACGTTTTCCGTCGGGCACGCGGGCTTGGTCCTCGTACCTGCTGTTCGTGCCGGGCGCCGACGAGCCCTACGTGTACACCGCGCGCATCGAGGACGATCTCGACGGTGCCAAGGCCCTCGCCGAGGCCCGCGGCTGCGCCGAGCGCCACGCCAAGCGACGCGACGGCAGCACGCCGACCGTCGAGCTTGCGACGACCTACACCCGCCTCGACGCCACCCGCGAGCCGAGCGACGCGCCGGCCGCGATCGCCGCGCTGGCCGCGCTCACCGACGAGCTCGACGCCCTGGCCGCCCGCGTGAAGGCGCAGTTCGCGGCCGACATCCAGTGCAAGCGCGGCTGCGACATGTGCTGTCATCAGCAGGTCGGCATCTCGCGCGTCGAGGCGGCGCGGGTCGAGGCCCACATCGCCGGCATGCCCGCCGCCGCGCGCGCCGCGCTGGTCGCGACCATGGAGACCGCGGTCGGCAAGTGTGGCGCCCTCGACGCCGAGGGCGGCTGCCAGATCTACGACGGCCGGCCCGTGGTGTGCCGCAGCCACGGCCTGGTCTACTGGAACCGCACGCCCAGCCTCACCGCGTGGCACGAGTTCAACCGCAGCTGCCTCCTGAACTACCAGGCCGACGCGCCGGTGCCGCTCATCCGGCTCAAGCCCACGCGCGAGCCCGACGTCGAGTCGACCTACGACTACGACACCTGGAAGGAGCGCATCTTCGCCGTCGAGCAGGCCTACGCCGACGAGGTCGGGGCTGGCCCGACGCCGCAGCTCGATCGCACGATCCGGCTCGCCGAGGTGCTGGGCCGCATCCTGCTCCGATCGTGACTGGCGCGAGCTACGGCCTGCCCAGCGAACAGCGGCGGCTCTTGTGCATGAGCCGTTGGTACCGCGGGCGGGTCAGCCGCGTCGACGGGGACGGCGCCGCTGGGCGCGCCCGGGCGAGGACGGATGATCGTCGGACGACGGGCGCGGTGGCGGCGCGGCGCGCGGCGATTGGTAGGCCGGGCGTGGCGTCGGCGCGGTGCGTGGCGGCGGTGCGGTGCGCGGGGGCAGCGGGGCCCGCGGCTGCTGCGGCCCGCGCGGCTGCTGGTCGCGCATCGACGGTTGCTGCGGCCCGCGCGCCTGGTGTTCGCGCATCGACGGCTGCTGCGGCCCGCGCGGCTGCTGGTCGCGCATCGACGGTTGCTGCGGCCCGCGCGCCTGCGGCGGCCCGCGCCGCCCCTCGAACCGCGGCTCGCTTCGGCGCGGCTCGTTCCATCCCTCGTTCCGCCGCGGCTCCGGGCGCGCCCGCGGTGGCGGGGCCGGTCGCGGCGGTGGTGGCACGAACTCCGGCGTCAGGAACCGCCCGGTGTACGCCCGCCAGATCGCCTGCGCGTCGCTCGCGTGCTTGGCCAGCGCCGGATCGGCGCCGACCACGTAGCGCAAGACGTTGTCGAAGTCGCGCTGGAAGAAGAACTGCGCGCGTGAGCTGTGGGCCGCCGAGATCACCTGCGGGAAGTCGATGATGGTGGGACCGGCCGCGCCCGCGAGGATGTTGTACGGCGACAGATCGCCGTGGATGAGCCCACACGACAGCATCGTGATGATCTGCCCGCGCAGGTCGATGAACATCGCCTTCGCCGCCGCCGGGTCGAGCGCCACGTCGATGAGCCGCGACGCCGGGCGCCCATCCGCGCCCATCACCAGCTCCATCAGCAGCACGCCCTCGTAGAACATCACCGGCTTGGGCACGCGCACGCCGGCGGCCAGCAGCGTGCCGAGCGCCTGCGACTCGGCGGTCTTCCAGGCCTCCTCGGCGGCCTCGCGCCCGAAACGCCCGCCGCTCTCCATCGCGCGCGCGGTGCGGCTGTTGCGGGTCTTGCGGCCTTCCTTGTACTCGGCGTTGTTCTTGAAGCTGCGGGTCGCGCGATCCTTGTAGACCTTGGCCGCGAGCACCTGACCGCGCTGGCTGACCAGCGAGATGTCGGCCTCCTTGCCGCTCTTGAGGCGGCCGAGGACCTCGTCGATGACGCCGTCGGCGAGCAGGAGGTCGAGCGAGTCACTCATCAGCAGCCGGCGTAGACATACGCGGCCTGCCCGGCCGGCACCAGATCGCGGTCGCGCAGAACGATCGACAGCGACGGAAAGTCGCGACAGCCGGCGTCGAAGTCGGCGCGCTGGTACTCGACCACCAGGACGTGGTCGCCATACGCCGCCGTATAGTCGCCGCACTCGTCGAACCGGTTGCACTCCTCGGCCACGGCGAAGTCGGTGGCCAGCTCGGCCTTGCGCGGCACCAGCTCGGCCGAGTTCTTTTGCGCGACCGCCAGCCCGCGCTGGTGGCCGGCCGCCGAGAACAGCGCCATCGCCGCGACCGCGTCGTCCGCGTCGAGCAGGCCGCGCGAGCGCGAGAACGAGTCGAGGTTGTCGATCTCGACCGCGTCGAAGCCAGCCTGGGCGCAGCCATCGATCCAGCCGCCGACGATCGCGGCCACCGCCTCGCGCCGAGCCGGCGTGCCGACGTCGATCAGCATCTCGTCCCAGTCGGCGTCGATGACCGGCTGGCCGCCGGCGTCGCGCAAGATCAGGTCGGCGTGGTTGGCCAGCCAGTCGTCAGCCTCGCCGGGTTGGATCTGGAAGCCGTTCACGTAGCAGACGTTGTAGATCCCGGCGGCCGGCGCCTCGGTGCGATCGCGCGCCACGATGCCGACCCCGGTCGGCGGCGGATACCCGCCACCCAGCTGGTAGTCGAGGCCGGCGTCGGCGGGTGGCAACCGCACCGTCGCGACCGCGCCATCGCCGCTGGCATCGACTGGTCGCGCGTCGATCGCGGACGGCTGGTTCGACGATGAGCACGCGCCGAGCGCGCCAACCAGGATCGCGGTGAACCGCATCGGGCCACGGTACCACCCGATCGATTTCGCCGCGCGCGGCTGCTACCGTGCTCGCGCATGAGCCCGATGCGCGTCCTGGTCGCCGGTGGTCGCGGCTTCATCGGCGCGCGGGCGGTGCGGGCGCTGGCCGAGGTCGGCCATCAGGTCGGCATCCTCGAGGCCGGCGACGACCTCGCCGCGGTCGGCGGTGCCGGCTGGGACGCGCTGGTGTGGGCCGCCGGCGCGCGCCGCGCCACCGTCGACGAGAACCGCGCCGAGCACGTCGACGCCGCGGTCGCCGCCGTGCGCGCGTGCGCCGGGGTGCCGCGCGTCGTGTACCTCAGCTCGGGCGAGATCTACGGCGCCCAGGCCGCGCCCTTCGTCGAGGACGCGCCGCTGTTGGGCACCTCGCCCTACGCGCTGGCCAAGATCGCCGGCGAGCGCGCGCTGCCCGGCGCGGTCGTGTTGCGCCCGGCGGTGGTCTACGGCCCGGGCCAGCGCGGCGTCATGTTCGTGCCGTCGCTGGTCGCCGCGCTCGCGGCCGGCGAGCGCTTCGCCATGACCGCCGGCGAGCAGACCCGCGACCTGGTCCACGTCGACGACGTCGCGACCGCGATCGCCGCGGCCGTCGTCGGTCCGGTCGGCACCTACAACGTCGCGACCGGCGTCGAGCACACCATGCGCGCGATCGCCGAGCAGGTCGCGGCGCGCTTCGGTGACGCCGCGCCCGCGCTCCTCGATATCGGCGCGCTGCCTTACCGCAGCGGCGAGCAGATGCGCTACGTGCTCGATCCCACCCGAGCCTGCGACGGCCTCGGATGGCGGGCCCGGATCTCGCTCGCCGATGGCCTCGACGCGGTGGTCGCCGCGCGACGATAGCCGGGCCGCCGTGCGATGCTGCGCCGATGCTCGACTCGGTGAAGCGCTCACTTTCGATGACCGCGCTCGCGCTCGCCGGCCTGGCGGCCTGTGGCGGCGACGACGGCCCGACGCCGATCGACGCCGGGCTGCGCGCCGACCTGCACATCAAGCAGGCCATCACGACCGTCGAGGTCGACACCTCGGTGGTGTTCACGGTCGTGGTCGAGAACCTCGGTCCCGACGCGGCCACCGAGGTCGGCGTGCGCACGCTGCTCCCCGACGGCATCTCGGTCCTGAGCGCGACCTGCACCGCGCAAGGCGCCGCGGTGTGCGGCGGCACCTCGACCGCGGGCGGCGCCAGCTGGAGCGGGCTGACCATCCCGGTCGCGACCAACGACAGCAACACCACGACCCTGCGCGTGATCGCCACGCCGACCCGCCTCGGGCCCGGCACGATCACTGCCGATATCGAAGTGCCGTCGAACATCACCGACCCCGATCCGTCGACTGACAGCAACCAGGCCACGCGCGCCATCGAGCGCCACGTCGCGCAGCTGTCGCCGCAAGGCGGCCGCGTCGACTGGTTCCGCGGCGTCGGCACCAGCAGCGGCGCCGCTCGACCGATCGCCTTCGATCGTCCGCCCCAGGCCGCGCCGACCACGACCGAGGTCTACCTGGCCAGCCCTGACGCTGGCATGCCGGCCTGCATCACCTGCGGCCTCGAGATCCCGCGCGGCCAGGGCTACCTCGGCAACCCGAGCTGGCATCCCGGTGGCGAGTACCTCGTCGTGCAGGTCGAGAACGCGCGCTCGGCGCACGGCCTGTTCAACGCACCGGGCTGGGGCATCGACGCCGATCTGTGGATGGTGAAGGCCGACGGCACCTGGGCCGCGCGCATCTGGACCTCGACGGGCACCCACCACGGCGCGCTGCACGCGCAGTTCTCGCCCGACGGCTCGCTGCTGGTGTTCGGCGAGCGCGTCGCCACCGCGTCGACCGGCAGCGCCGCGGTCGGCCTCGACGGGCAAGACCCGTATCGCGGCTGGAGCCTGCGGGTCGCCCGCGTCGATCCCACCGTGCTCGGCGTCGCCAAGTACAACCGCGTCGACGCCCCGTTCATCGTCGAGTCGGTCCGGGTCGCGCCCGACGAGCCCAGCGTGCTGCCGGCCGGCGACGCCCTCGGCAACGGTCGCTACGAGCCGAGCGCGATCTCCAACGCCGGCGCGATCGACTACGGGTTCACCGCGCCGCCCGGCCCCGGCCACCTCAACAACCAGTACCTCGACGCCGCCCACAGCTGCACGCTCAGCGCGGTGGCGACCCTGGCCGGCGCGACCTGCGACGGCGTCACCACCTTGGCCGGCGCCGACGTCGAGACCTGGGACGACCTGGTCCAGGGCAGGCCCGGCGATCTGCAGCGCTCGTTTCCGTCGAGTCGCGCCGACACCAGCTGGCGGGCCCAGGCCTCGATGTCGGCGGCGACCGCGCTGCGCACCGAGCTGTACCTCACGCCGAGCCCCGGGCCCGAGAGCGCCGCCGTCGCCATCACGTCGATGAACACCACCCGCGAGCCCAGCAATCGCTACATCGTCGGCGACCACCGCTGGTCGACCGACGGGGCGCGCCTGGTCTTCGAGGTCACGCCGATCGCGGTGACGACCAACCTGCCCCGGGTGCCCGAGATCTGGCTCCTCGACGTGCCGTGATCACGCGCCGGTGAGCGATGCGCCCAGCGCGTCCATCAGCTCGGCGGTGCCGCGCTCGCGGTTGCCAGCATCGTCGGCGCCGCCGTCGAGGTACGCGCCCTGCTCGGTGAGCACCAGCTTGGTGCGCGCGCCGTCGGCGAAGAGCTCGATCGTCGCGAGCGACACTGACAGCTTCTGGTCATTGACGTACATATCGTAGCTGTAGATCAGCCGCTGCTCGGGGACGATGTCGAGGTAGCGACAGACGAAGTCGGTCGTGGTGCCGCTGGTGCGCCACTCGCCGCGCGCGCGCTCGGTGCCGCCGACGCGAAAGTCCATCTCGGCGACGAGCGACCTCCAGTCGTCCCCGCCGCCAAACCAGAGGGCCTTGGCCTCGGGCTGCGACCACGCCTTCCAGACCCGGGCCGGCGAGGCGTCGTAGGTGCGCTCGATGGTGAACGTCGAATGGTGGACGACTCGGTCGGACATGCCGTGACCTCGTTGGTTAAGCTATCCCTCGACGATCAGGGTCGCCGCGTCAGCGCGTCGACGCGGCTGACCTCGCGCCTACTGCGCGATGACCGGCTTTTTGAACACGAGCACGAAGCGATCGCTGGTGCCGCGCTTGTCGGCGGCGGCGCCCGGCGAGGTGCTCCAGTCGCGGGTGTCGTCGGCGTGGACAAACAGGTCGCTCTCGCCGTCGAGGAGGAAGCCGGTCTGCTCGACCTCGTCCTGAACGAACTTCTTCTCGATGCGGTGCAGGTCGGCGGCGTTGTTGGGACCAGTGCCTTCCTTGGCCGAGTGATCGATCACGACGAAGCGGCCGCCTTCTTTGAGCGCCTTCCAGATCGCCGCGTTCATGCCGCTGCGGTCGACGCCGAGCGCGACCGCGTCGTGATAGACGAGGTGCATCACGACCAGATCGAGGTCGGTGACGTCCGCGGGGAGCGGCGAGTCGAGCTCGCGATCGACGCGCACGATGCTCGGGCTGTTGAGGCGCGCGAGGCGCTCGCTCCACGGCTTCTCGGCGAACTTCTCGAGCACCATCTTGGGGTTCTCGCCGTAGACCTTGCCGGTCGGGCCCACCACGCGCGCGAGCAGCTCGACCGTGTAACCGCCGCCGGCGAACAGCTCGGCGACCTTCTGGCCTGCTTTCACCTGGAGGAAGCTCAACAGCTCGGCCGGCTTGCGACCGGCGTCGAGGGCCTGGTCGTCGGCGGTGCGATCAGCCGAGGCCACGGCCTCGTCGGGCGTCTGGGCCTTGGTGATGAGGTTCGGCGCGGCCGGCGGCGCGTCGATCGCTGGCGGCAGAGGCGGGGTCGCGGCGGTGCCAGACCCAGAGCCGGCGGCCGGCGCCGCTTCCTTCTTCTTGCAGCCGCCGACCAGCGCGGCGGCGAGGGCCAGCGTGAACCCGAGGCGACGGACGTGAGTGGAGCTGATCATGGGCGTTGGTAACACGCCGTCCCGGCGCCAACTTTGTACTTGCCAATATTCGCATCGAAGAATATATAAGGTCCGTGCTGGCTGCTCCTCGCGCTGACCTGTTCCGCCTCCTGGGCGACGAGGACCGGCTGCGGCTCCTGGCGCTGTGCTCGGCCGAGGAGCTCACGGTCGGCGAGCTCGCCACGCTGCTGGGCGAGAGCCAGCCGCAGATCAGCAAAAAATCTCAGCCCTTACGCGATGCCGGCCTGCTTCAGACCCGCCGCGACGGCACTCGCACCTTGCTGCGCGCCCAGGCCGTCACCGACGCCGTGGTCGATGCCGCGCTGACCGAGGGCAAGGCCCTGTGCGTGCGCGACGGCAGCCTGGCCCGGGTCGCCCATGTGGTCGCCCAGCGCGAGGAGCACTCGCGCCGCTACTTTGACGACGTCACCGCCGCCGAGCTGGCCGAGGTCGGCCCCGGTCCCGGCGCCGAGCTGCTCGGCTGGTTGCCCATCTTCGCGCCGCTCTTGCCGTCGCGCGCGCTCGCGGTCGACCTCGGCACCGGCGATGGCACGATGCTGCCGCTGCTGTCGCCGCTCTACGACCGCGTGGTCGCCGTCGACCGGAGCCCAGCTCGGCTGGCCCGCTGCGCGGCGCGCCTCACCGCGCTTGGCATGCCCAACGTGCGGCTGCGCGAGGGTGACGTCGACGACGCCGACCTCGCCGCCGAGATCGGTCAGCGCGGCGGCGCCGATCTGGTGCTCATGGCCCGCGTGCTCCACCACGCCGCCCGCCCCGACGACGCCGCGATCGCCGCGGCGCGCCTGCTCCGGCGCGGTGGTCACCTGATCGTCGTCGAGTACCTCCCGCACGACGACGAGTCGATGCGGACCCAAGGCGACGTCTGGCTCGGGTTCGAGCCGACCCGGATGCGGGCGCTGCTCGAGGGCGCCCAGCTCGACCTGGTCCACCTCGCGCCGCTGCTCACCGCCGATCGCCCCGCGCTCCAAGTGGCCATTGGCCGCCGCCCGCTTTGATGTCTCGTCGCTCACGAGACTGACTACTTCCCGCAACAACAGCAATCATCTACGGAGATCGTCATGGACATTCGCACCGAGTTTCCCGCGTTCAAGATCAAGGACATTGGCCTGGCCGAGCTGGGCCGCAAGAAGCTGCGCATGTCCGAGAAGGAGATGCCGGGCCTCATGTCGCTGCGCGAGGAGTTCGGCGCCACGGCCCCGCTCAAGGGCGCGCGCGTCGCCGGCTGCCTCCACATGACGATCGAGACCGCCGTGCTCATCGAGACCCTGGTCGCGCTCGGCGCCGAGGTGACCTGGAGCTCGTGCAACATCTACTCGACGCAGGACGAGGCCGCCGCCGCCATCGCCAAGACCGGCGTCCCGGTGTTCGCGTGGAAGGGCGAGACGCTCGAGGAGTACTGGCAGTGCATCGAGCTGCAGCTCAACGCGTTCAAGGGTGGCCTCGGCCCCAACCTCATCCTCGACGACGGCGGCGATCTGACGCTGCTCGTCCACAAGGGCGCCGAGTTCGAGGGCAAGGGCAGCGTGCCCAGCCCGTCGACCGCGACCAACGAGGAGTGGCGCGTGGTGCTGACGGTCCTCACCGAGAGCCTCAAGCGCGACCAGGCCCGCTTCGGCACCCTGGCCGCCGACATCAAGGGCGTCTCCGAGGAGACCACCACGGGCGTCCATCGCCTGTACGAGATGGCCAAGGCCGGCCAGCTCCTGTTCCCCTGCATCAACGTCAATGACTCGGTCACGAAGTCGAAGTTCGACAACCTCTACGGCTGCCGCGAGTCGCTGTTTGACGGCATCAAGCGCGCGACCGACGTGATGGTCGCCGGCAAGGTCGTCGTCGTCGCGGGCTACGGCGACGTCGGCAAGGGCTGCGCCCACGCCGGCCGCGGCCTCGGCGCCCGCGTGCTCATCACCGAGATCGATCCCATCTGCGCGCTGCAGGCCGCGATGGAGGGCTACGAGGTCACGACGATGGAAGAGGCCGCCGCGATCGGCGACATCTTCGTCACCGCGACTGGCTGCATGGACGTCATCCGCGCCGAGCACATGACGGCGATGAAGGACGAAGCCATCCTGTGCAACATCGGCCACTTCGACAGCGAGATCCAGGTCGCCTATCTCGAGAACAACAAAGAGATCAAGGAGGAGAACATCAAGCCGCAGGTCGATCAGTTCATCTTCCCCAACGGCAAGCGCCTCACGCTGCTCGCCCGCGGTCGCCTGGTGAACCTCGGCTGCGCCACCGGTCACCCGTCCTTCGTCATGTCGAACTCGTTCACCAACCAGGTGATGGCGCAGATGGCGCTGTGGGCCAACGCCACCCACGGCAAGGACGAGATCACCGGCATGTCGTTCGCCAAGGGCACCGTCTCGGTGCTGCCCAAGAAGCTCGACGAGAAGGTCGCCCGCCTCCACCTCGCCAAGGTCGGCGTCAAGCTGACCACCCTGTCGAAGGTCCAGGCCGAGTACCTCGGCGTGCCGGTCGACGGCCCCTACAAGCCCGACCACTACCGCTACTGATCGCCCGCGGCCCCGTCTGACTCCGAGCCGCCGGTCTGCCCCGGCGGCTCGACGCATTTTCAGCGCTACTTCAGTCGACGAACGAGATGGTCGTGGTCTCGCTGAGGGACGCGTTGGTTCGGCGCGAGGCCCAGCACCTCGACCGCTCCATCGCTCTGTCGCTCTTTGAGCCACATCTTCACATCGGCCTCGGCGATCATCGGGATCTGTAACGCCGTCAGGACTAGCTCGTTCCAAGGCACGGGTGACTGGTCGCGTATCATGCCGTCGAGCACGCGAAACGCATGCCCACAGTAGCGCTCACGTAGCTCGTCTTCGTAGGTGCGAGACACCAGCATCGGCGCCCTGAACAGAAACCCTTGCCCGCTACGCGATTCCTCCGCACGTTGCTGGACCACCGCGCGCTCGTCTCGCTGGAACTTGAGCCCCGCGCGCTCGATCTCGCGAAACGTCACCAGGCCTTCGTCGCTACGCGTTCCGTAGACGAGGTGGAAATGCGAGCGATCGACGGTCGGGTTCAGGATCACGCTGCTGACGCAGTGCCGGTAGTTGCCTGCCAGCGCGACTCGCTGGCAGTACGTATCGACGATACGATCCTCACGGTCGAGACGTGACAAGCCACGCCATTCGTTCCGGTAGGAAGCCGACTGGTCGCCGAACAAGCGACGGAACGAGGGCTCATAGCGGGCGTCATCGCTGTCGATGAATCGGGTGATGTGCCCGGTCATGAAGTTGATCAGCACCTCGTTCCTGCCGGTCCGCAGCAGCGGGGTGATCTCCTGCAAGCCGAAGCCGGTCCACCCCGTGTGGTCGATGAAAATGAACGTGAAGGGCTCGCGACCCCCACGGGCGAAGCAGCTGGCCGCTCCAAGCGCGTCTTCGAACGTGCTCTGGACGACTTCGATCGCCGCGGCCGAGAACGTGTTGCCGAGCGCGCGAAGCTGCTTGGCCCCACTCCGCGAGCGCGAGACGAAGAACGCTCGTACGGCGATGACACGGCCCTTGGTCGCGAGCTGATCGCGGACCTCGAGGAGCTGTCGCAATGCGAGCGACGGCGATGTATCGCTGAGGTCGGTGGTCTTCGACTCCCACGGCCCCGCGAAGCCGTCGATGTAGTTGAGTGTTTCCGCGCTGAATGAACCAACCTTGTAGGCCAGTTTCTCGAGATACGCCTCCAGCATCAGGTGTTTTGCCGCGCTCTGTTCACGGCCTTCGTACGACTCGTCCATAACCGCACGCTCCTCCCCACGAAGACTACTTCACACTGACCAGTCTCGGATGGCGACGGGCAACTGGCCGTGCGGCGGCTGGCTTGGCGCTGGGAAACTCGTCCCAGGTCTTGCCGCCCAGCTCGCGACCGGACTTGCGCTTCTGGACGCCGCCCCACTGCTTGAAGAAGAACGGGACGTCCTGCGCGCGACACTGTCGCTGGATCGATTCGACCCAGGAGGGTTGCATGGGCCGCGCGCCTGGGCCGCTCTCGCCGCCCACGATGACCCAGTGGATGCCGGTCAGATCGAACGGGCCGAGATCTTCGAGGAGCGGCTCGATCGAGAGGAACCGAACCGCGGCGGGCACGCCACGCAGGCGATCGATGCGCGGCAGACCGTATCGACGATCCTCGACGCTCACGCCGAGCCAGATGTGCGACCGCTCGACCAGCGCGCGCGGCAGCGCGTTCGTCACTGCGTGCATGCGATCCGCGCGCTTGGTGAGCACCTGGTAGGTGTGCCAGTCGGCGGTGTTCATCGTATCGAAGACCTGCCGAATGAACGGCGTGTCGACGCCGTCCTGGAAGAGATCGCTCATCGAGTTGACGAAGATGCGACGCGGGCGCTTCCAGCGCAGCGGCTCGTCCAGCTTCTCCGGCACGAGGCGTAGATCGAAGCCTTGTCCGTACGGATGGTCAGGGATGCCACGCCAGCGCTCCGCGAACGTCTCGGCGTAGCAATGTTTGCAGCCGGGAGAAACCTTGGTGCAGCCCCGCACCGGGTTCCAGGTCGCGTCCGTCCATTCGATTGCGCTGCCGTCGCTCATGCTGGGTGCCTGAACTGATGGTTAGCACCGTGCGTGATCGCCGTCTAGACATCCGCCATCGCGACCTGGGTCGGGCCAGCGAT
>Ga0209181_10001190_pt1 | contig 46210 bp, 33 predicted proteins | sample MAT05_FD_187208 | JGI IMG/M metagenome (GOLD analysis project Ga0209181, IMG submission 187208) | Freshwater microbial communities from Lake Fryxell liftoff mats and glacier meltwater in Antarctica - MAT-05 (SPAdes) (version 2) | ecosystem: Environmental > Aquatic > Freshwater > Ice > Liftoff... | reverse complement strand
TCTGCGGGCAAATGCGACGCGCAGAAGGCTCTACGACTGCAGGCGAGCAACCCGCTCATGAAAAGGCGTGGCAGAATGCACGCTCAGGTGTCCACTTGGTGCCACAGTGCCTAACGCGCTAGCGCTCGGGCCGAGGCCTTTTCGGCCCTGGTGGCAGCGGGGCGTGTGGGGCCGCATCCTCGCGAGCGAGCGCCGGCTGATCGTCTGCGTCTTGATTGCGATGGTGCTGCACCTCCCTGCGATGCCGTTCTCGCGGATGTTTGCTGCGCTCTTCGACAAGGACGACGAGACGGAGGAGGAGGGCGATGCCATCGCGCCGATCGAGCTCGACCTCGATGAGGCGCAGAACGAGGCGCCCGAAAAACTGCGGGTGCCTCCGCCGCCGCCCAACCCGCCACCGTCCCCAGAAGAGGGACCGAGCGAGAAGGCTGTGCCGCCCGACGCAGGCCCACCGGACGCGCCCCCCGACGCTCCACCCGATGCGCCGAAGGACGCCGATCCGGAAAAGCCTGACGCGGAGCAGCCCAAGCCCAAGGTAGCTGAGCCGATCGATCGAGTCCCGATCGTTCGCACGCTCACGAAGAATCCCAACAATGTGCAGATCATTTTGGTCGGGGCCCGTCTCCGCGCCCATCCCATCGGCGTGAAGATGGGCCCGCTGCTCGCGATGAACCCGCAATGGAAGAGCTTCTTCGAGGGCACGGGCATCGATCCGATTCAAGACATCGACTTGATGGTTCTCACGGGCCCGATGATGCGCGTGAGCGGCCAAGTCGTGGCTTACATGCAATTTTCTGGCGACATGGGGAAGGTCGACAAGGCGGTCGGCATGCTGCTCGACAAGAGCGAACCGAAGGGGGAGTGGCTCCCCAATATGCCGATGAGAGCAGCGCGCGGCATGGCCGACGTGAACGAGCGATTGTTTGCGCTGAGCCCGACCGAGAAGATGCTGGCCGTGCTGCCTTCGCCTTACCCGTCGCGGAAAGAACAGCGAGGCCTCAAGAAGAAGAAGGAGCTCGAAGCCGCCTTGCAAGAGGCGGATGCCAAAACGAAACTGCAGCTCGACAACTTCAAGAAAGCCAAGTCGAAGGACTTCTCGAAGGAGGCGTTCGCAGTCGAAGCCACGATGATTCAGCCGTGGAAGCTCTTCGGGAAAGACGGCACCGTCGAGGTTCCCATCATGGGCGAGGTCGAGGTCGTCCCCAAGACGATCAAGCAGGCGCGCCTCTCGGTGGTGCTCGAAGGCGGTGGCGCGAAGGTGACGCTGACCTTCATCTCAGCCGACGAGAAGCAGGCGGTCGAAGACGCAAAGGCGCTCGGCAGCATCTGGCCCTTTGCCAAGATGGGCGCAAAAGCCAAGTTCGGCATCGACTTGCCCGACCTCACGTTCGAAGTGAAGGGCAACGTCATCACCGGAAAGATCGACGTGAGCGAAGCGTTTCTCGATGCCGCGTTCAAGCTCGGTGAAAAATTGACAGACGAAGCGCGCAAAAAAGAAGAGGCGCGAAAGAAGCGCTGACTCGGTTCGCTGTAGCCAGCTTTCGAGCATAGCGTTAAGACCGGCCGGCACGAAAATGGCGCTGGAAACCGACCGTTCCGCCCGAGCGATCCTCGATGAGCTCTCGTCGCACCCGCACGGTGATGATCTGGCGCGTCTGGTTCATACGCTTGCGGTCAGCGCCTTCGACGAGCGCCGTGCGACGCTCGATGAAGGGGTTGAAGACGCGGCCTCCCGGCTGGGTGTAGACGAGGTCGGCGCCGAGACATCCTTCGGCAACGTGCTGCGTGCGCTCGGCAAGGGCGCGCGCGTTTCTGGGCCGGAACGGGTGCTGCTCGGGGCGCTGATCGCACGCGGCGTCGCGCTTGTGCCCCCTGTTTCCCCGGAGGCCGAGCGCCGCGTTGCCGAGACCCTCGCGTGGACCAGCGCGCATACGGTGGCCGACCCGCTCTCCGCGCTGGAGGACGCGCTGACCGCGAAAGGCGCGCCAGCATTGGGTGGCGCTGCCGCGCTCGGGCTCCTCAGCGCGCTCGCCGACCTGGTCCGAAACCACGACACAGGTGAGGCCGGAGCAATCGATCGCGCGGCTGCGCTGCTTGCGGCGCTGACTGTCGCGCGCGGCCGCAGCGAAGGAGCCGCCGATATTCGAGCACGCCTCGGGCAGAGCCTGAAAGATCCCCTGTTGAAGCGCTCGCTCGCGGAAGAATCAGCGCCCACGCAGGCGCCCAGCGCGACGTTCAGCGCTGAAGAGGCCCCGTTGCCGCGTTCCTGGGCGTTCACCATCTTGCTCACCGTCACCTTCATTCTGCCGTTCGTCGCCGCCATCAAGTTGTTCGCTCGCTACGCGCTGAGGCTGCGTCACCCCGCCGAAGTGGCCTTCTCCAAAGAGGGTGTACGCGTGCGGACGCGGCTCGAAATCTTGGGCAAGACCCTGCGCCAGCGGGAGGTCTTCATCGCCGCCAGCGGCATCTCTCGCGCTGCGCGCGAGATCCGATTTCCCCGTTTGCCGACGTATGCCGGCATCGTCAGCTTGCTGATCGGCAGCTACCTCGGGCTACATTTGGTGCTCGATGGCTTCAAAGGTCGCTCGCCTGAGCTCCTAGGGCTGGGCGTCGCCATTTTGATCGCGGCGTTGGCGATCGATTACGCGCTGACACTGCTGCCATCGAGAACGCCGGACCGCTGCCGCATCCTGCTCGAGCCCCGGCGCGGACCTGCCGTTGCGCTCGCCGGCGTCGACCGAGCGCGGGCCGACGAAGCGCTGCGTGTCTGGCTGCCGTAGGTCTCTCGCCGCGTTTCTTGGCCCGCTCGCCAGCGGCCCGATATTGGCGAAGCATGACGAAGCAGGAGCTTGTGACCGAGCTGCGTGGTGCCTTGCGCGAAATGCTCACGCTGCGCAATCAGGGCTCCACGTTCCCGAAGCTCTGCCGAGCGCAGGGCTTCGTCGATGGCTTCATGTCGGCCATCTTGAGCGCGAACCTCGCCAGTCAAGCCGAGCTGCTCAGCATCGTGGCCGAAGAGCGCACCAGGCTGAACGGCCCCGCCACCGAGTCGATCGAGGCTGGCGAGCTCGGCCGCGCGACGGCCTGAGACGAGAGCTCTCGGCTCGGTCTCTGATCCTGCGGAGACCGCTACGGGCTGACGACGGTGACGTCGCCCACGCCCTTTTTCACGCCTTCGACGTCGATGATTTGACGGCCCCAGTGGGCGATCTTGAGGCTGCCGCCGACCAGGATTTGGCGTGAGAAGAAGCCACCGAACACGTCGGATTGCAGGATCTTCACGCTCCAGCCGGTAGCGGAGCCAACGGCGGAGCGCAGCGTGCCGGTTGTCGCGTCTTGGTAGGTGATCTGCACGTCGCCTTGTGCGGTGACAAACACGTTGGCGTCATCTCCGATGACGTGTTGCCCGTCTGCGTTCGGGACGCCGTTCACTGAAAGGCCATCGTCGACCAGCTGGATACCTTCTACCGTGCCGTCGACGACGGTCGCGTACTTGAGCGACTCGTTGTAGCCGTCCACATACGCAAGGTGCCAGGTGCCGTCGTCCGAGATGAACAGCGAGGCGCCAACACCGACGTCGCTGACGGTGCCGTCTGTCTGCGGCCCGCCGTCGACGACGACGCTCTCCCAGGCGTCGGCGCCTTTGGCGGCAATGTTCAGCGTCCCGACGACCCGGTCGTAGTAAGCGACGCCAATGCCGCCACCGGGGATCTCGGCGAGCGCGATGTAGAGACCCGTTGCGACCGGGTACGGCTCGATCTTGGCGTTGGTGAGGAGCACCTGGCACGAGTCCGCGCCGTCGACGGTCACGCAGTCCTCGCCGGTGGCGCAGGTGCCGCACGTGGTGCCCGTGTTGGCGCAGAGACCGACGTCGGCCACGCATTGGGTGCCGCCGCCGCAGAAGCCGCTGCGGCAGGGAGTGTCCTCGCTCACAGCGATATCTTCGAACGTGAAGCCGTTGCCGGTCTGGCGAGCGAGCCTGACCTTCGAACTGATGAAGCCGGCGCCTTCGGAGGGCTCCAGCGTTTGGTACGCGATCACAGCCGTATCGCCGTCGAAAGCGAGCTTTGCGTACTTGCCGACGTCAGCCAGGGGTTCGTCTTGCACGATTGCGATCTCCCAGGCGGTGCCGTTGAATGAGGCGTACTTGAGCGCCTTGTTCGAGCGGTCGTAATAGGCGACTGCTGGCTGGCCATTGGACTGGATCGCGAGGCTCGACCAGATGCCGACGTCGTCACCGGGCTCCGTCTGGCCGCCGCGGAAGCCCTTCAGATTGGCGACCTCGCCGTCAGGCGCGGGAGTCGACGGCACGCCGTCGATGATCTCCCAGGCGACTCGGTCACCATCGAGCTTGCCGACAACCAAGTCGCCGTAGGCCGTGAAGGCCTGGTCGTAGTTGGCTTCGAGGTAGCCCGACACCCACAGCGTGTCACCCGCTGCGGCGGCGCCTGTGTAAGACCCGATCAAGCCCGGTTCGAGGTCGATACACGGGGCTTCGCATTTGTAGTTGGCGAGTGGGTCGACCGGGTCGTCGCAGGAACAGCCACTGAAGGAGCCACCGATGGTCATCACCACGGCGGCGCCGGCCGCTTGTGCGCCACGGCTGCTGCTCAGCAAGCCTCCGACGGACTTCTTCTTGCCGCGGCGGTTCAACCGAAGTCCGAGCAAAGCCACCCCCAGCAGCGCGAGCGGCCACTTGGAAGTGCCCTCGGGTGCAGCAGGGACGACACAGCCGCAGCCGCCGTCGCCAGCGTCGCGCGGCAAACCGCGGATGAGCGCTTGTTGTGCGGTGCCGACGTTGCCGCTCTCGTCTTTCACTTCGACGTCGATCGTTTCGGCGTCGCCTGGGACGTACACCTGCTCGGCAGCGGAGGCAGGCATCCACTCGCTGAACGCACCGTCGTCGAAGCGATAGCGAACCAGCGTGTTGCCTGCGGAGACGATCTCGCGGATGTCGAGCGTCGCCTGGTCGCCCTCGCTGACAGTCGAGACTTTCACCTCCGGAGCGACGGTGTCGACGAGGATCTCGTGGACGTCGGGTGTTCGATCGACCGAGTAGGCGTCACCGACGGCGCGACTGCGCACCTCGATTTCGTGACGGCCTTCGACCCGCAACGAGTTGTCTGTCACGTGGATGTAGCGATTCGTAGTCCAGGGTTTCCACATGCCGCCGTCGACCCGCACTTGGTGCTCGATCGGCTTGCCGCGATCAGCCACGACGCTGGCGAGGATGACGACTTCGGGCGCGTTGTCCGGTGTCATCGTGTAGGCGTTGGCTGTGCGTGATAGGCCGGCCTCCTCGATCTCGACGGACTCGATGCTGGAGGAGGTCTCCATCGCGTTCTGTGCTGCCATGGCGTCAGCTACTTGCAGCTCTGCGAAGATCGCGAGGTAGCGCTCGCCGTCTTTGTCGAGGGTGCGCAAGCCTGGGGAGCCCTGGCCTTCGACGGACTCCGGTATCACCAGCTCGACCCCGAGGCTCGCGGTGGCGCCGTTCAGGTCGAGGGCGGGCAGACCGCTGCCGATGAGTCCTCCGATCTGGCTGGAGAGGAGGCCCTGCAGCGACGCTGCTACCATCGCCGGGTCTTCTTTCAGGAGTGAGGCATTGTCGACGACGCCGTTCGTGATCTCGAGCGTGTCGAGCACTGGCACCAGACCCTCGGGGGTGACCGTGAGGTTCATCGGTGCGTCGATGTCGAAGGTCGCCGTCATGAAGCGGATGTAGCGATCCGACGAGAACATGTAGAAGTCGAAGCCTGCTTGCTCGAGCTCCAGCCGGATCAGCGGATCCGTCGTCAGGTTGGTGCCCTGACCGAAGGTCACGTGCGGCGGCTTGGTCGGCTTGAGCACGATGGCGATGGGCTGCGTCTCGCGTTGAATACCGAGGTCACGTAGCGATTGCGCAAGCAAACCGAGCGTGCCGCTGTTGAGCAAGTCGAGCGTCTCTGTCGAGAAGCCGATGCAGAGCAGGCCGGAGTTGTACATGCCCGAAAGGGCGTAGTTGAAGAACGACTCCGAGATGCCGATCCCGAGATGCGGCCCTTGCGGGTTCGGCCAGTTGGTCACCAGTGAGTCGTCGATCAGCTCGTTGGGGATCTTCAGCCCGGCCGGACGAGCCAGCTCGGACAGCGGAACGCAGCCACTGATCGGGTTTGGCTCGACGCCGCCCATCATGCCGAGCGTGGCGCCGTTGTTGGTGGGGTTGAGGTCACCCCAGGTGTAGCCACTTGCGTCGTCGCGCAGGCCAGCGCCGCCCGACGCCAGGAGAAAGTCCATCCCGCCTTTGGTGCCGGGCGAGATCGCCTGCAAGAGCCCCGCGAGGTTCGCGTGGCCGTCGGTGCCGAGCACCATCGAGACACATGCGCCGTCCGTGTAGCGACAGGTGCCGGCGCCATCATCGGTGGTGCCGGTCGGGCATGAAGGGGTAACGTCGGGGTTCGACTTCTGGCAGAGCTGATCTTCAACCGACGAAACCAGTGTGTCTTGCAGGCTGCCGAACAGCTGACCCACGATCAGGCCTTTCAACAGATCGGCGATGGTGCCGAGGAAGCCCTCACAGTTCAGCTTGATGGCGTCTTCGATATCCGACTCGCTGATGGTGACCTCTTGGATGCGCACTTTCGAATAACCGAGGCGCGCGTGAGCCGGGTCGAGATCAGTCTCGATCGAGATGTTGATGGTCGCACCGATCGGCGCAAATTCTTGGTTTTCACCCGGACAAGAGTCGTTGTTGTTGAGGGTGATCACCATGCCGCCGATGTCGGAGTCGAAGGGCAGGTTTTGCAATCTCAGCGGCACGGTGCCGGAGACGACGACGTTGTGTGGTGCGCTTGGCTGCACCGACAAGTCAGCGTTTGCGAGGTCGATCTCCGCGACACATTTTGGCGGGTTCGCGGCGGCGTCGGGGCCGCCCGGGCACACCGTGTAGCCGATGTCCACGAACAGCACCGAGAACTCGCCATCGGACTGCGGGACCTCGAAATTGAGGACGCCCTCGCTGCCGGCATCGCCGAGCAGGTTGCCTGCTAGCAACCCCACATTCGCTTCCAAGAAGTCGAAACCGGACTGCGTGATGCGCACGGCAGCAGCGTTTTCGATCCGCTCTTCGTTGACGAACCCGCCAGGCAGCGGCGTCACACCTCCGCAGCTCGAGCAACCGCCTCCGGAGCAAGCCGGGATGAGGCCGAGAAGGAGGAGGTAAGGAAATTTGAATGTGGAGCGCGCCATGGAGGACCTCCGTCGCCGGCGAAAGAGCCCGCGAAAAGACATCTGTTCAAGGGTAGCGGTGAGCCCGGTCGGGAAGCAACCGCGCAGAACCGACGAGTGACTGATTCACGCGGCCAGCGCCAGATGACGCGACGCGCGATCTACTCAATCACAGCTGTCAATTGCAGCTGTCAATTGCAGGTGGCGGCCAGGGTCGCGCCGCTGGCTGCAAAGGTCGCTTGCAGGCGGACTGCGTCGAAGCAAGTGCCGGTGGCAGCGCCGCCCGGGTCGCCTTCCATGGCGCCGGCGCACCAATCGCCTTCGAACGTGATCGCGTCGGTGCCGTCGCGGAGACACTTCTTCGAGGTCTGATCGGTGAACTCTGCTCCGGCGATCAGCGCGCACAGGGATGCGTTTCCGAGCTCGGGGACCAGCACTTCGTCTGCCTCTTCCAAGGTGACGAAGCCGTCGAGGTTGCCACCGTCGATGAAGGACGGTGTGTCCGCATCCGGCAAGCACAGGTTGCCCGCCTCGAGCCCGCTGCCGTTGAAGGTGCCGATGCAGTTGTGGTCGGCCGAGAAGGTAGTGTCGAAGATCTTTACGCCACGCAGCGGCAGCAGAATCACCTTCGAAGGGTCTTCCGGATCGGTGAAGATGGGGACAGAGACGTCGCGTACTTCGTCGATGGTGAAGGTGTCGCCGTCGAGCGTGATGTCGGCGTCGAGCGGGGCGACATCGAAGCCGGCGACCATCCCGTCGAGGAAACAGTACGACTTCGTCGGATCGGTCTGCAGCTCGGCGCCACCGGTGCGCAGCGTGCCCGCTGCGAGGTCGAACGCGAGGATCCAGTTGAAGGTGCCGTCGCCGGTGAACAGCGAGAAGCCGTCGGCGCTTTGACACGAATCGCCGTCGTTCAGCGTGACGCCCTTCGCGAGCAGGTTCTTCACGGTGGTGTCGGTCAGGGCGGTGGGGGCCGTCACCGTGAGCTGCGAGATGCGCAGCGCGAACGTGTCGGCGCCTGCTTGGTCTGCGAAAGCGAGACAGTCCGACGTGACGGCGGGACACCCTGAAGCCGCCTCACAGCCATCACCGGTGGGCGGGGCGCCACCGCCCGTAGTCGTGTCGTCGCCGCATGCCGTGAGCAGCGAAATCGGAAGCACGGTGGCGATCATGAACAGGCTGCGAGGGGTCGACTTCATGGGGAGCTCCTGAACCGGGAAGGAGAAAGAGAAAGACGCGGGCGAGTGCAGATTACCGCGGAACCTCGAACAGAGCGCGGATCTGTGTGACCCGCGCGTCGACGTCGGAAGTGGCCAACGTCTCGACCTTGCTGGTGCCCACCCCCTCGACCGAGCGCGAAGCGGTGGCGGTGCCATACAGCATCGCCGTGCGCAAGAGGCGCGCCCTCGCGACGGAAGGCTTCTTGAAGTCGGTCTCGACGTGGGCAGCCAGGTAGCCGACGAAGCCACCGGCGAACGAGTCGCCGGCGCCGGTCGGATCGACCACGTCCTCCAGCGGGTAGCCTGGCACCGCGAAGATGCCCGTGTCGTCGAACAACAGCGCGCCGTGCTCGCCGCGCTTGATGATCAGCGTGTGCGGGCCGCGTTTGCGAATGTCGGAGGCCGCCTTGCGGATGTTGTGAATGCCGGAGAGCTCGCGCGCCTCTTCGTCGTTGATGATGAGCACGTGGGCGCGCGCGAGCATGGCCTCGAGCTTCTTCGGCTCGCCCTGAATCCAGAAATTCATCGTGTCTGCGACGCACAGATCCGGCGCTCGCACCGAGTCGAGCACCTGCGACTGAAGCGCCGGATGGATGTTGCCCAACAGAACGATCGGGCTGTCTTTATGAGCTTCCGGGATCTTCGGCTGGAAGTCGGCGAAGACGTTCAGCTGGGTGTCGAGCGTGACGCGCCCAACCAGATCTTTGTCGTAGCGGCCTGCCCAGCGAAACGTCTTGCCGCTGGCCCGCTCGATGCCGTTGATTTGCACACCGCGCGATTCGAGCGAGGAGAGTGTCGCCGCGGGAAAGTCGTCCCCGACGACGGCGACGACCCGCACTTCGGTGAACGTCGAGGCGGCGAAGGACGCGTAGGTGGCCGACCCTCCGACGGTGTCCTTGAATACGCCGGTTGGCAGCTCGAGATCGTCGAACGCCATCGATCCGACGATGAGAACGGGGGCGCGGCCTTTGGGGGATGTCACGTTGGCTCCTTCGAGTGGGCGTTAGCTTCGCTGAGTAGGCGCTCGCAGCGCATCGCCCAGCGTTGTCGTTTGCATCGCTCTGCGAGGACGATGCCGCGCAGACAGCCGTATGCTCGTTCGATGTCGTCGTTGCCGATGACGTAGTCGAAGAAGCCGTAGTGGGCGATCTCGCGCTTGGCGGCCTCCAGGCGACGGAGCGTGGTCGCTTCGTCCTCCGTGCCGCGGCCGCGCAGCCGCCGTTCGAGCTCGACGAGGGAAGGGGGCAGGATGAACACACCCACGGCCTCGGGAAAGTGCGCTCTGATTTGGCGGGCGCCCTGGAAGTCGACGTCGAACAGCACGCCGTCGGAGGTCGACTTGGCGAGTTCGATCTCCTTGATGGTGGTGCCGTAGAGGTTGCCGTGGACCTCGGCGTGTTCGGCGAAGGCGCCAGCGCGGACCATCTGCTGGAAGCTCGCTGCGTCCACGAAGTTGTATTCGCGACCGTCGATCTCGGTTGGGCGCGGCTTGCGCGTGGTGTGCGACACGCTGAAGCGCATGTTCGGAAATTCGCCGCGCAAGCGATTGCTCAGGGTCGTCTTTCCAGCGCCCGAGGGCGAAGACAAGATCAGCAGCAGGAACTCATCGGCCCGCTGGCGCGGCGGCGCGTCACTCGACATTTTGCACCTGCTCTCGCATGCGATCGAGCTCGACCTTGATGTTGACGATTTCGCGAGAGACCTCGGCGTCTTGTGCCTTGGCCGCCAGCGTCGTCGCTTCTCGCATCATTTCTTGCAGGAGAAAATCGAGCCGTCGACCGTCGGCGTCGCCTAGCGAGGAGAGCAGCTCCAGAAAATGGGCAGTGTGGCTGCCGAGTCGGCTCACTTCTTCTGCGACGTCGCAGCGATCTGCCAGCAAGGCCACCTCTTGCTCGACGCGTATCGGGTCGAGATCGGTGCCCAGCCGGGCGACGCGGGCCTTCAGCCGGGCTCTGAATTGATCAGGTAGCGTTTCGGCTCTTGCGGCGACGCGCGCGAGCGTGGCAGCCACTGTGTTTGCGCGCGCTTGCAGCTCTTCTGCGAGCAGACCTCCCTCGCGCGCGCGGTCTTTGTCCAGCTCGTCGAGCGCGCGCCCGAGGGCTTGCTCCGCCTCGCTGCGCAACAGGGCATCGTCCACCGGGCGCTCGTCGAACAGACCAGGCACCGTCGCGAGGACAGTCAGCGGGGGCCGATCTGGATAGCCGAGCTCACGGCCGAGATCAGCGAAGGCGCTCAGCGCCGCTGCCGCGCGCTCACGCTGAAAGCCTGCCTTCGGGGCACTCTCGAGCTCGACTCGAAACGTGAGCTCGACGCGCCCTCTGCGCAGTCGCTTCTTGGTGAGCTGCTCGGCCCACAAGGACGCGTCGCCGAGCTCTGCCGGGGCACGCAGCCGGACGTCGAGAGAGCGCGAATTCACCGAGCGGGCTTCGCAAACGACGCGACTCTTTGTCGGCGCAGAAGCACCGGCGCCAAACCCCGTCATGCTGCGCACGCCGTCAGCCCCTCTTGGAGTTGCCCGAAGGCGAGCCCGCCGAGACTGAGCCAGCCGCCCAGAGCGCCGCCATCACTGCGGAGCCCGCCGCGAGGCCTTCACCCATCAGCGTCTTCATGTACGCGACGGTGGAGGGGATACCGTCTTCCCATTTGACTTCGGCTTCGTAGCCGACCAGCGCGTTGGCCGCGCTGATGTCCCCGAGCGAATGTCGGATGTCGCCGGCTCTGGGCACACCGTGGTTCACCGCGAGGTCCCGCCCCAGCACGCGTCCGATCTCGACGACGAGCGAGTTCAAGGTGATGCGGCGCGCGCCAGCGATGTTCACCACCTGGCCAGCGAGCTTCTTGGAGGCATTCGCGCCGAGCAAATTTGCTTTCACCGTGTTCTTCACGAAGCAGAAGTCCCGCGTCTGCTCGCCGTCGCCGAAGATCTCGATGGGCTCGTTCTGCAGCGCTCGCTGCACGAAGCGCGGGATGGCAGCAGCGTAGGCTCCGTCGGGAGTTTGCGCCGGGCCGAAGACGTTGAAGTAGCGAAAGCTCAGCGTCTCGAGGCCGTAAAGGTCGGCGAAAACTTTGAGGTACATCTCGCACGTCAGCTTGGACACCGCGTACGGCGAGAGCGGCTGTGGCGTGATCGTCTCGCGCTTCGGCAGCTCTTCTGTCTCACCGTAGGCTGCGCTGGAGGCGGCAAACAGGAAGCGCTTGACGCCTTGGTGACGGGCGGCATCGAGCATGGTGACCGTCCCGTTGACGTTGACCGCGTCGCTCTCGACGGGGGCCTCGACGCTCTTGGGGACGGAGCCTAGCGCGCCTTCGTGGAACACGACCTCCACACCGGAGCAGGCCTTTGCGGCCACCTCCGGGTTGCGGATGTCGCCCTCCATGCGCTCGATCTGTGACTGCTCGGGGATGCCGTCCAGGTTCTCCCAATACCCGGTCGACAAGTTGTCGAGCACGCGCACCCGCTCGCCAGCGGCGGTGAGCGCTGCAACGAGATTGGAGCCGATGAAGCCAGCGCCGCCAGTGACCAAGTACTTCGTTCGACTGGACATGAGCGTGACCTCTACAAAAGGCCTTTGCGTCGTTGAATGTCGGCCATCACCCGCTGGTACTCGATTTCCCAGGTCTGCGAGCCTTCCGAGACATGCTTCAGCTTGCCGCGCACCTCGGCCTCTACCACCTCGTCGATCTCGAGGTACTTCCGCAATACGGGTCGCATGTGTTTGCGCAGCTCGTGATCTTCGGCGAACACCTCTGCCACGTTGTTCGAGTGCATCAACATCTCGATACATTGGTCGAGCAAGTAGTCGAACATGTCGTCGCCGATCTTGATGTCCTTCTGGTCGGCGGCGAGGCGCTTGATCTTGCCGAACTCGGACTGCGGCAGGTTGCGCTGCTCCATCAGCTGCTTGGCGCGCTCGTTGACCTCTTTTTCCGCCTGCAAATAGCTGTTGAAGACCGACTCGAGGTCTTTGATGACCTCACCGCGGCCCTCGACTTCGATCGACTTCGCCGCCATCAGCGTTTTCGTCAGATCTTCGCTGAGGGGCTTAATTTTTCCGCTGAAGAGGCGCATGTTTGCGAGCCAATCGCATTTTTTCGCCCGGCCGTCGACCGGCGAGCGCTCGTCGAGCCCAAAAAATCACAGAATTATTTCTGACGCTGGTGTCAGCCGCGCCGCTTTGGGGGGGCTGACGGACGTGTCGGGCTCTTGAGATCTCGAACGCCGATCTTGAGCCGTCGCTTGACCGCGTGGCGCTGGCGATCTTTGTAGCGTTCGTGGCTGGCTTCGCCCTGCTCGTTGGCCTGCTCGGTCGCTTGATCGACGATCTGGAACTCGCACAACACGAACACCACCGGACCGAGCGACCACGCTGAAGGGGGCGCGAGCTCCATCGTTTCGTCGGGCAATCGTACCGGCAGGTCGACCACGAAATGGATCACCCGGTAGCTCTGGTCGCTGAATTGGTTCTCGCTCGGTGTCAGCGTGTCGTCGACCCCGGTCTGGAAATCCTGAATCATCGATTGCAGGTGGGAGTGCTCGCTCGCGTACTTACGGAAGGGGAAGATCGTGTTGATGCTTTCGTTGCCGAGGACGAGCGAGAACGGAAACAGCTGCTCCGTGAGAAGCAACAAGATGGGCAGGATGTCGTCACGCGTGCGGGTGACGATGCGGAACCTGACCTTGTCGTAGACCGCGGATGCCGACGCGTCCGACTTCGATAAGAGCTTGGTATAAAGTGAATCTTTGTTCTTTCGGCCACCGACGAACTCGACGATCGGGAAGCCAGCCGAGAGCATGCCCCCGATCACGCGGTAGACCTTCTCCTCCACCAGGTGAAACACGTCCTGATCGCTCATCGGGAGGCAGAACAGGAGCTCGCGCCCATCGAGGTGATGGATGATGTGCATCGCCTTCAAGATCGCGCACGCGCAGGTTTGCCGATGGCCCTTTCCGGAGGCCATCAGCAGCAGGTCCTCCACGCTCGCCGTCTCGACGGGCTTCGGAATCGGGAAATCGAACTGCCTGCGTAGGTAGCTCACGGAGTCGTTGCGGATCGCGTTGAGCCGCGCCCTGTCCTGCGCTTCGCCCGGTCGAAACTCGTGCGCGACAAGCAGCCTGCGAGCGTCGGCCTCGTTCTCGAGGTTCAGCCGATGCCAGTCGACCACCGAATCTCCACGCAAAATCATGCGCACCGACTCCAGATCGTGGAGCGCGAACTCGTCGAGGCGCTTGAGGCGTTCGGGACCGGGGTCGGCCATCGCCACGCATGGGAGGGGGACGGACCCCGCTTCGTCAAGGCCCGCCAGCATCACTCTGCGCCCGTGCGCTTCAATCCTCCGCAAAAGCCAAAAGGTTTGTCGGTCCAGTGTCCCGCAAACCATCCCTCGTGTCCGTTGTGACGCTTTGTCCTACTCATTTGATGTCTCAGACTTGGCTTGCAACTATCTAATTAATTTTACAATATTAGCAATATATGGCACGTTTGCTCAGTGTGGTGCGGAGCTTGAGAGTGCTTTTCGATTGCATGGGTTGGTCAGGAGCCGCTAACAGTTGCCCCGGTTGATCGGGTTGTGGCAGCTTATCCTACATCGTTCCCAGCCGGTGCTCTGCGAAGAGACACTGAGAGCAACGTTCGCGGCCCGAAAGGGCGAACGAGGAGATTCACAGGAATGAAGTTCACCCCCTGGTTTGTCGCTGGTCTCGCGCCCTTTGGCGCCATCGCTTACAGCGGTTATCTCGGTCATGCAGTGGTCACCGTTCTCACGGTGGGCATCTTTCTCGGCACGTTGTCACTCGGCCGCACTGCGGTGCCGGCCAAAGAAGACGTCTGATTTTCGACCTTGTGGTCTGGGGTGCTTGTGGTCTGGGGTGCCCCAGACAGACCCCGGGCTGATTTTCGACCCTGTAGTCTGGGGTGCGGCTTCAGCGACCGCGGTTGCGGATGCGTTTTACCAGCGCGTTGAGCGCTGTCTCCGGCAGGTCGGCGTGGGCTGGCATCTTGTCTTTGCCATTGCGGATGGTCGCGGCGATTTGTTCGTCGCTGACGCCGTCCAGCCACTCTTGCCGGGTCAGATCCGGCGCCTTCAGGCTGGGGCCAAGCGGGCCGTCACCGCGGCCCGTAGGGCCATGGCAGCTCGCGCAAGCGTTCTTCCACACGGTTGCTGCCAACCCGCTGCTCGCGTCCTTGTTAGCTGTGTCCTGCGGAGTCTGGCCTTGTCCGCGGCGTTCTTTCGCGTCGGCCTGGTGGTCGCTTGGCTGCCAAGTCTCGACCTTGCCTCGCGGAGGGTCACAGGCGATCGCCAAGAAGGCCAGCGTCACCGTCAGCAGTCGAGCATTGGACACGCGCCCGCTTTCTCTCCCGGGCGGCCAACTCTCACAAGCACAAAACGAAAGCTGCCCGAGCGTGTGCGCCCAGGCAGCTTCGATAACCGTGCCTTTTGGGGCTGCCGGTTTTACTTCGTGATGGCGGGGTTACACGGGTCGACAGCGATTTGGCCGCCACCGTCGACGGGGACCGGCTGCTTGGTGTTTTCGTCCAACACGGGCTTGCCCTTGATCGTGGCGTCGAAGAACGAGACGCGACGGTTCTTCGCTTTGTTCTCTGCGCTGTCATTGGCGACGAGGGGTTTGGTCTCGCCGAAACCAACCGGCATCAGGCGCTTGCAGGCGATGTTGTGGTCGACGAGCCACTTGGTGGCGGAAGCCGAGCGCGCCTTGGACAGGTTCATGTTGGAGGCGTCGTCGCCGTCCGAGTCGGTGTGACCCTCGACGCGAACCAGCGTCACTTCGGGGTTCTGCTCCATGTACTCTTTGACCAGGGTAAGAATCTCGTCGGCGCCTGCCTCTTCGTCGAGCTCAGCGCTGCCAGTCTTGTACGGAACCGGCTCGGGCAGCTCGATCTCGTTCTTGATCTTCTTCAGCTTGGCGAGCACCTTCTTCTTCCGCTTGGGCTTCTTCGGTTTCGGCTCTGCTTTCGTGGGCTTGGCGACGGGCTCTGCTTCACCACCGGCCTTGACCTGGGCCCTTACAGTGCAGCCCCCGAGCGCAAAGCTGGCGATGACCACTGCAGAGCAAAGGGCGACGAGTTTAGACATAAAAGTTTCTCCTCTAGGGAAGCTTGGTAGCGGGGCTCAGCACGGAGCTTTCCTCGACCGGTGCCTTAGACGCGCCTTGGGGTGCTTGCTTCAGTCCCCTCGGTGCTTTTGTTGCCCGCGAAGCGTAGGCCTCGCGAAGCCGAGCCCGAGACCTGGCCCAGTTTGCAAACCGAGCCACTGTAACGGTCCCGCGCCTTTTAGCGGGGACTGGGTCGTTTGCGCAAGGGTCGCTTGTAATGGGAGCCCACGCGCAAGCTAGGGACGCGCGACCGCGCATCGGTGGCTCAGCGCGCTTTGATTAAGCAGCCGCAGCGCGGCGGTGGAATGCAAAAAGGGCGTGCGGCCGGAGCCACACGCCCTCTCAACGAACCGGGGCCCTCACCGAAAGAGGTGAGGTACAGAGCTCAGTTGCCGCCTGCGCCAGCGCCGCCGACCGGCCCGCCGCCTTCACTGCCGCCGCCCATGCACGGGGGATCGACCGGGTCCGCCGGAGTGCCTTCGCCGTCGAGCGTGATGACCGACGCGTCGAAGCCGATGCCGATCGAGATGCCGTTGCATTCTGCGCCCGCGTCTTGCGTGCCGTCCTTCATGATATCCGAGGCCTGGCGGATCTGGTTCAGGATGCCCTCGACTGCTGCGCCGTCGCAGAACGACGCTTGCACCGCGCCGAGCACATCACGAAGCTGTTCGATGAACGCTTCGGTGTCGAGCACGCCCGCGACCACGCCGCCCGTGGCGCCGTCATGTGCGGAGTTCATGTCCATCGTCAAGAACGCAGCCTTGATGTCGAGCGCGAGGCTGAAGCCAGCGATGCCGATGTTGAGGCTGACAGTGCCCTGATCGCCGCTGACCCAGGTGTTCTCGTTGACGTAAGAGTTGGTGAACGGAACCTCGGGGAATTCGGGGACCGTCTTCCAGACGGGGGGGACGCCTTCTTTGCCGGCGAGCAGGCCAGCGTTGATCGGGTCGTAGTTGGCGCCGGCGCCGAGGTCTTTCAAGTTCACGATGATGGTGAAGGTGCCACCCGTGATTGCCTCGTTGAGAGACGCCTCGAGATCGGTGACGCTGGTCGCGGCTGCAGTCTTGATGATGGGCAGCAGCACCTTGCCGAAGGCGTTGTCGATGCCGTTGGTGCCGTCCGGGAACACGTTGTTCGGGGCCGCGCCGCCAGCCGGTTTGCAGTGAGTGGTGAACGCGCTGCCGGTCACCTGATGGTCGAGGTCGTAGCCGTAGTCGGCCCACGCATCGGACTTCTCGACGCCGTCGCGCGTCTTGGTGCCGATGTAGATGTGCGAGGCGCCGAAGATGGTGCCGGAGCCGTCGCCCGGGCTCGCGCCTGTGGGGCGGGGGGGAGGAGAAACACCACCGGGGGTCGGCGAGCCGCCACCCACCGGGGTGGTGCCGGAGTCGCCACAAGCTGCACCAAAGCTAGCCAGGGCAACGGTGCCAATCGTCGCTAGGAGAAGATGAGAACGAAGCATACGACAAACCTCCACGAGTGGACGGGCCCGGACGAGATGGCAGCGCGGAGCAACTCCTTGCGGAGCCAGAAGAATCGAGCCTAGTTGGGGACCAGTCGGATGAGTGACCGGTTCTGAGAACGCTCGCGCTCTTTAGCGCAAGCGCTGCCTAAGGGGAAGAATCAGCGTGAGTGTAGCGCTCGACACGACGGGCCAGCAAGCGTAAGCCCGGCGAAGTGGCCGTCGAGTTCGTGCACCTTCACGTTCACAGCCCATACTCCCTGCTGGATGGCGCGGTTCGAGTCAAAGAGCTAGCCAGCCGCAGCAAGGCGCTGGGCATGAACGCCGTCGCCTTGACCGACCACGGCAACATGTTCGGCATCTTGCAGCACGTGCTTGCCTGCAAAGAGGTCGGCGTGCAGTCGATCCTGGGTTGCGAGGTGAACGTGGCGCGCCCTCGAGGGAGCGGACCGCCCTCCAGGCAGAGCGCCTCCCCCGAGCTCGGCGAAGACCTCCCGGTCGACCACCTGGTGCTCTTGGCCGGCAGCGAGCAGGGCTACAAAAACCTGGTTCGCATCGTGTCCGCGGGCCATCTCGAGCCCGCCAGTAGCCGTGCGCCCAGCATTGCTCTGGAGCTGATCGGGCAACATCGCGAGGGCCTCATCGCGCTGACAGGGTGCCTGGGCGGTGTCGTGGCGCAAGAAATCCTGGAGCACGGCGAAGCAGCCGGACGGTCTTCATTGGCGACCCTGCGCGACACGCTGGAGCCCGGCAGCTTGTACGTCGAGCTGCAAGATCACGGCTTCCCCGAACAAGAGATCGTCAACGGCATCCTCAGCAAGACGGCGCGCGAGCTCGATCTCCGTGTGGTCGCCAGCAACGACGTCCACTTCGCCGCTCGAGACGACGGTGAGAGCCAGCTGGTGCTCTCCTGCATCGCGCAGAACCGCGCGTTCTCCGACGCACACGCGGCGCATCACGGCAGCTACGAGATGTTCCTCAAGTCACCCGCCGAGATGGCGGAGGCCTTCTCGGACCAACCCGACGCGCTGCGCGAGACAATGGCGATCGCCGAGCGCTGCTCGGGTTGGAAGCTGAAGCTCGGCGAACCGATGTTGCCGACCTTTCGCGTGCCGGAGGGCTTCGACACCGACAGCTACTTCCGCCACGTATCGCTGGAGGGCTTGCTGCGCCGCTTCGCGGAAGCCGAGCGCATCGGCACCAAGATCGATCACGACGCCTACAAAAAGCGTCTGGAGATCGAGCTCGACGTCATCTGCAAGATGCGCTTCCCGGGCTACTTCCTGATCGTGTGGGACTTCATCAAATACGCCAAGGAGCATGGCATTCCGGTGGGCCCCGGTCGCGGCTCCGGCGCCGGCTCGATCGTCGCGTATGCGCTGCGCATCACGGACCTCGATCCCATCCCGTACAACTTGCTGTTCGAACGCTTCTTGAACCCCGAGCGCGTCAGCATGCCGGACTTCGACGTCGATTTTTGTATGGATCGGCGGGACGAAGTCATCCAGTACGTCGCTGAAAAGTACGGCAAACGCAGCGTCGGCCAGATCGCCACGTTTCACGAGCTGAAGTCGCGCAGCGTCATCAAAGACGTCGCGCGCACGATGGGCTTTCCACCGAACGACGCGCAGCGCATCGCCAGCTTGGTGCCGCAAAAGGGTCCCGGCGTGATGTACACGATCCCGGAAGCGCTGGTCGTCGAGCCCAAGCTCAAAGCCCTGGTCGACACCGACCCGACCGTCGCCGAGCTCATCAAACAGGCGATGAAGCTCGAGGGCCTCACGCGTCACGCCGGCATGCACGCAGCGGGCGTGGTGATCAGCGAAGGCCCGCTCGACGATCACGTGCCCTGCTTCAAGGCTGGCGATCAGATCGTCACGCAGTACCACAAGGACGACGTCGAGAAGGCCGGCCTGGTCAAGTTCGACTTTCTCGGTCTGAAGACGCTCACCGTCATCGATATCGCCGAAAAGCTGGTGAACGCTCGGCCTGATCGCAAAGGACCCGACACCAAACCGTTCGAGGTGGGCACCCTGTCGCTGAAAGACAGCGCCACCTACGCGCTTCTGCAGTCGGGCGAAACGACTGGCGTCTTCCAGCTGGAGTCGAGCGGCATGCAGCAGCTCTTCAAGGACCTGCGCCCCGACGCGTTCGAGGACATCGTGGCGGCGGTGGCGCTGTATCGCCCTGGCCCGCTGCAGAGCGGCATGGTGAAAGACTTCGTCGACTGCAAGCACGGCAGAAAGCCGATCCAGAAGATGCACGCGCTGGTCGACGAGCTATTGATCCCCACCTACGGCGTCATCGTCTACCAAGAGCAGGTCATGCAGGTTGCACAGCAGCTCGCCGGCTACACGCTGGGCGGCGCCGATCTGCTCCGCCGCGCGATGGGCAAAAAGAAGCCCGAGGAGATGGCCAAGCAGAAGGACATGTTCGTCTCGGGCGCGCTCAACAAGGGCGTCACGCAAGACGACGCCGACCGCATTTTCGGCCTGCTCGAGTACTTCGCCGGCTACGGCTTCAACAAGAGCCACTCGGCTGCGTACGCGCTGCTCACGTACCAGACCGCGTATTTGAAGGCGCACTATCCAGTCGAGTTCTTGTGCGCGTTGATGACGGCGGACCGAGACAAGATCGAGAAGGTGGTGCGCATCATCGCCGAAGGCAGGGCGTGGGGCGTCGAGACGCTGCCGCCTGCGATCAACGAGAGCAAGACGAACTTCACCGTCGTCTACAAAGACCCTTCCGTGCGCGGCGGTCCGAAGAGCGCCCGCAAGCGAGGCCGCATGACCGACCCGTACGAGCCGAAAATTCGCTTCGGTTTGGGCGCCATTCGCGGCGTCGGCGAGGGCGCGCTCGAGACCGTGCTCGAGATCCGCGACAGCGGCGGCCCGTTCCTCGATCTGTTCGATTTCGCCGAGCGTGTCGACGCCAAACGCGTGAACCGCGGCGTGCTGGAGGCGCTGGTCACCTCGGGCGCTTTCGATTCGACCCTGGCGCCGCGGTCCATCACGCGCGCACAGGCGTTCGCCGCGCTCGATCGCGCGCTCGAGCGCTCACGCAGCGCCAGCAAAGATCGCGAGCGAGGTCAAACGAGCCTGTTCGGCTTGATGACGGCGGCCGCGCCGGAGGACGGACAGAAGGCGCTGAGCGGGACGGATGATTACCCCGCAGTCGAGCCGTGGGATTTGCGCGAGACGCTGGTGCGCGAAAAAGAGGCGCTCGGCTTCTATGTCTCGGGTCACCCGCTCGATCGCTACGGCATCGATCTCGCTCGCTTCGAGGTGACCTCCACCGCGGCCCTTGCGGCGATGCCGCCTTGGTCGAAGGTACGGCTCTCGGGCATGGTCGAGGGTTACCGCAGCAAGATCTTCAAGGGTGGGGGCGGCAAGATCGCGTTCTTCATCTTGGAAGACCAAGCCGGGCGGGTGGAAGCAAAGGTGCGCGAACGCCAGATCGACACCTACGAAAACGTGCTCACCAGCGGCGAGCCGCTGATCGTCACAGGCAAGCTGCAGTTTCCTCAGATCGAAGAGGGCGAAGACGAGCCTGCCGGTCCTCGCGAGCCGACGCTCTTGCTCGATGAAGCGCTCTTGCTGAGCGACGTGATCCGCGCCGAAGCGCGCGGCATCACGCTGCGTATCTCGACAGCCAAACACCGCCCCGAGCAAATTCGGGAGCTCTTGCGCGTCTTCGAAGCGTCGCCCGGGAACTGCTCCCTATCGCTCTCGATCGATTTGGAAGGCGGTGCGCAAGCGTTGCTCAGCGTGCCGAAGTACCGCGTCGAGGCGAGCGATCTCTTGTTCGCCCAAGTCGAAAAATTGCTCGGCGGTAGGGTGATCGAGCTCGTATAGCGAGCTACTTCAGCGGCATTTGGCGTAGCTCACTGGCGAGCGCGGCCATGTCGTCCGAGCGCGGGTGTTCACTTCGCCAGATCATGCGGAAGTAGTCGGTGGCGAGCTTGGCTTTGGGCAGCGGTTCCACGAGCGAGCCCTTCTCCAGATCGCGTTCGATGAAGTAGTGAGGCAACACCGCGACACCGCCGCCGGCCTTGGCTTGAATCGCGATCGCCCCGATGGTGCCGAGCCGTTGGATGCGTGCGAAACGCCAAATCTCGCGCGGCGGACGCATGTCCAGGAAGTACCGAAAGAGCGGCAAGTCTGCGTGCGCATCGAGCAACGTGTGACTCTTCGCGTCACGGTGGCTCGTGAGCGGCTGCGCTTTGAGCAGCTTGGGCGCCGCCACCAAGGCGTAGCGCTCTTCGTGCAGGCTGGCTATCTCGACGTCCGGGTGCGACAGGCGCGCGCTGGTGATGATGCAATCGGCCTTGCCGCTCTCTAGCGAGGCCAACATCGCATCGTTGTCGCCGAAATAGAGATTGATGCGGCGGTCGGGGCGGGCCTCCGAGAGGGTGCCGAGGCTCGGCACGATCCAGGACATGCCGAGCTCGTAACGGGTGCCGATCATCAGCTCGAACGGGGCCAGCTCGGCGCCTGCCTCGGCGCAGCGTCGCGCCGATTCGAGGGCCTGTTTGGCGTGGGGCAGCGCTCTTTCGCCGGACTTGCTGAGACGACACGACCGCGTCGTGCGCACGAACAGCCGCTCCCCGAGTTGGTCTTCGAGGCGCCGGATGCGATCGCTGAAGGCTGCCGGGGATAGCCCCACTTCGCGGGAAGCTTTTCGGAAATTTCCGTGTCGCGCTGCAGCTACGAAGCAGCGCAGCGACTCGATATCAGGCAGGCTCACGCGCCGACCAGCTCGCCGAGGCGGCTCTCGACTGCGGCGCGGTCGTCCGCGTGTTTCAACAGGACGCCGAGCGTGCTCTTCACCAGCGCGGGGTCGAGCTCGCTCTTCGACATCAAAATGAGCGCGCGTGCCCAATCGATCGCTTCGCCGATGCTGGGCGACTTTTTCAGGTCGAGGGCGCGCAGACGTTCGACGAACGTGGTGATTTGCGCGGCGAGACGCTCATCGATGCCAGGCAGCCGCGAACGCAAGATGGCGAGCTCGCGCGACGGCGCGGGGTAGTCCAAGAAGGCGTGCAAACAGCGGCGACGCAGCGCCTCGGTCATGTCGCGAGTGCCGTTGGTGGTCAGCACCACCAACGGTGGGTGCTTCGCCTCGATGCGACCGAGCTCGGGGATGGTGATGGCCATGTCGGCGAGCAGCTCGAGCAAGAAGGCCTCGAACTCGGGATCGGCGCGGTCGACCTCGTCGATCAACAGCACGCTCGGCGCTGCGCTCTCCAGCGCCTGAAGCAGCGGGCGGGCCACCAAGAAGCGTCGATCGAAGAACGACGCCGCGCTGCCCGAAACGATGTCGACAGCGTCTGCGACGGTGGGCGCAGCTGCCGTCGCACGCCCTAGCGAATCGCGAACGAGCTGGGTGTAGAGCATCTGCTTCGCGTAGTCCCACTCGTACAGGGCCTTCGCTTCGTCGAGGCCCTCGTAACAAGAGAGCCGGATCGTCTCGCGGCCGAGTGCGCGACCGGCAGCGCGGGCGAGCTCGGTCTTGCCGACGCCGGCAGGGCCCTCCACCAAGAGCGGCCGCTCGAGCTTCAGCGCCAGCCACAGGGTGAGCGCCGTCTCGTCGTCGGCCAGGTAGCCGACGCTGGCCAGCGCCGCCGCCAGCGTTTCGGCGGACGAGGTCAGTTCCATTCGACGTCGACTGCCGCTGCCGAGGTGGAGAGAGAGCCGTTGCCCAGCTGGCCGCTGGTGCCAGTTCCCCAGCATGTGATGACGCCAGTTTCGAGCAACACGCAGGTGTGACCGCCACCGTTTGCGACATCGAGTATCGTTCCTGCGATGGAGCGATATTCCGCGGGTGTCTGCCGGTCCGTTCCCGTCTCGGCTACCTGAAAGGTAGCGTTGTCTCCCCACGCCCAAAGCTCCGCGGCCCCGGACGGAAGCAGCGCGTTGTGACGAGGTCCGGCGATGTAGCGCGCGACGTTGGTGGCAATCACGACTGGGTCGGGTTGTACCGAGCTGAACCCACCCGATTGGCGATCCATATTGGAACCCCAACAACGCAAAGCGCCGGCCTTGTCGAGCGCGCAGGTATGCTGCGCCCCCGCGCCCAGCCCCGCTGCCTCGAAGCTCGTGATCTCGAACCCCGGGGCACTCACCGCATTCAACGACGCGTCCCCAGCTTGGCCAAAGTCATTCGAGCCATGGCACTGCACGTGGTCATTGCTTCGAATCACACAAACGTGGCCGCCGCCGCTTGCCACCCGTTTCGCGCCGGCGGCGCCGACCGAACTTAAGCTTGGTGAGCCGGCGCTGCTCGACGTGAAGCAACCAGGCGTATTCCCGTTGTCATCGCTGAGCACGCAGATCTGCGAGCCGACGCTGAAGTCGTGGACGACCTGACCCAGATCTTGGTGCACCGGCGGACTCTGGTTGTTGCCTTGAACCGTGCAGTGAAGCTCTCCCTCTTCGCTGAGTGCGCAGGTTCGCCCACTGAACGCTTCGATGCGCGTAAAGCGGATGGCCGGCAGATCCATCTTTCCAGGGAATGGTTCCATCTGCACGCCCGATGCGGTGCCGAGCTGACCGAACGTGTTGACACCCCAGCACCACACGCTCCCGTCGGCGCGGAGCGCGCAGGTGTGGTCGGTCCCGGCCGCGATATCGATGGGGTCGTTGCAGGCGTACTCGTCGCCGAGGCTCGTGCATTCCGCGGTCGCGCAGCTCTTGCCACATGCGCCGCAATCCCCGTCGGCACTGAAGTCGACCTCGCACGTCGTGTCGTCGCCGTCGCAGCTGCCGAAGCCGAGCTTGCAGCTGTACTGGCAGCTGCCGCCGACGCAGTCGCCATTCGTGTTTTCGTCGCCTGGCGTGCAGGCGCTCGCGCAGGGCGGCGAGCCGCCGTTGCCTCCCGAGCCGGTGTTGGCTCCCGAGCCGGTGTTGGCTCCCGAGCCGGTGTTGCCACCCATGCCGGTGTTGCCGCCGCCAGGGGTGCCCGCCCCGGAGCCGGCGCCTCCGGCGAGAGCGTCCCCAGCTACGAAGTCTGGGCCGCGACAGCCCAAGGACACGCACAAGTAGGCGAGCGTGAGAGCAGAGAGCGACCTTTGCATCGGCGGCGAAAAGCCTATCACGCGGCGCCTTTGGTCGCGGCGTGGCGCCACGGCGAGCGGTGACGGGCCTGCAAGAGCCTCCGCCTCGACTGCCCGTTTCGGGCCCGAAGCTAAAATTCCGCTGAAAATCGTGCAGAGGACTTCTAAGAAACAGGAAAGAGAGGGTAAAGATAGGGGTTCGATGTCCGAAGAGCGCAGCGATCTGGTGCGCGTGGACCCAACCGGGACCGCACACCCCGTCGGCCGCCTCGCCAGCCAAATGATGCGAGGGCGTCAGGGCGTTTTTCGCGTGATGCCCGGGCCCGGGCACCTTGTGTTCATGCGCCACGTCGGTGAAGACGGTCGTCGCGACGAGCACGACGGCGCCGTCTGCCGCTTGGCCGGCGAAATCACGCTGCCAGGCGCCATCTGCGACATCGTCTCGTTGATCGGCCAAGCCAGCTGGAAGGGCGAGCTCATCGTGATGAGCCCCAACGCGACACGCTCGGTCTTCTTCGACGGTGCCCAGGTGATCTGTGCTGCATCGAACGCCGACGGTGAGCGGCTCGGTGAGGTTTTGTATCGCTACGGCGTGCTCACACGGGAGCAGGTCGACGCCGCAGCCAAGGCAGTGACCACCGATCTGCGCTTCGGCGAAGCGGCGGTGAAGCTCGGCTTCGTCACCCGCGAAAAGCTCTTTCAGATGATGGGCAAACAGACGGAAGAGGTCGTCTACAACGTGCTCTTGGTCAGCGACGGCATGTTCTATTTTCTCGATTCGTACGACGAGTCGCGGCTCGCGGCGCATCTGAACCTGAGCGTCGGCTCGCTCTTGATGGAGGGCGTACGTCGCATGGACGAGACACGCTATTTCTCCGAGCGCATCCCCAGCCAGCTGCACGTCCCGGCAAAGGTGCCCGGTCGCGGCCCACCCACCGACGAAGGCACTGAGGCGCTCACGCCCGTTTACGACGCGATCGACGGCACGCGCAGCGTCGGCGACATCTGCCGCGTGGTGCAGCAAGGCGAGTTCGAGGTGACTCACTCGATCTTCCAGCTGCTCCAGTCGGGCGCCGTCACGGTGCACGCGCCACGCGTCACCGGCCCCGCCGCCATCGTGGCCCGCTTCAACGAAGCGCTCAGCATGCTGCTCGCCAACGTCGACCTATACGGGCGCGGGCAAGAGGTGCGCGACCAGCTGTCGAGCTTCGCCACTGGCGCCGGTATCTACGACGCCCTCTTCATGGGCGCGGGCCCGAACCGCGATGGCACGCTCGATACCGAGCGCATCCTGGACAACATCCAGATGCTGGCCGGGCCCGGCGATGGCGGTGAGTCGATGCTCTCGCAATGGCTCTACGAGTACGCGTCGTTCGGACTGTTCGTGAGCGAGCCGATCTTGCGCACGCTCGAGAAACAGCACACCACCGCTCGCAAAGTGGGTGAGCTCATCGCGCCGCTCGCGCCCAAGTAGCGCGAGACGAGAGGATATTTACCGCAGAGCCAGACGAGGAGACGCAGAGGTCGCAGAGGGTTTTTTAGATCCCGCCGCGCGCTTGCGCTGCCTGACGCGAGCTCAGCGCTCCGCGGGCTCGACGGCCGAGCCACTTGCTGAAGCCGAAATAGTAAAATTCTCTGCGACCTCTGCGTCTCCCCCTTCGCGCCCTCTGCGTTAAATATCTCTTCTCGGCTGCGGTTTTGCTTCTCGGTTCACTCCGTGGGCGGCGTCGACTAAGAGGGCCGCATGCGTTTCGGTCGCATGTTGTCCCGTCTGCTGGCACCCGCGGTGATCGCAGTGGCGTGCGGCGCTGCTGCGCTCGGCTGCGCGGCGAGCTCGACGGGGCCGAAGCAGCTCTCCTACACGGAAGATGCTCGCCGCGCCTATGAAGAGGCGATGCAGAGCTTCCGCTCCAAAGACTGGGAGAGCGCGCGGCCGCTGTTTCAGGAAGTGAAGAAGCGCTTCCCGCAGAGCCGCTACGCGCGCCTCGCCGAGCTGCGCTTGGCCGACTGCGACTTCGCGCAGGAGAAGTACACCGACGCCATCAGCGCGTTTCGTTCGTACGTGACCACCTATCGCGCCGACCGCGAGGTCGAGTACGCCCGCTACAAGCTGTCGAAGGCGCTCTACTTCGACATCAGCGACACCATCTTGCAGCCCCCGGCTGAAGAGCGCGATCAGGCGACCACGATCGACGCCCACCGCGAGCTGCGCGCCTTCAACCGGGCCTTCCCGCGCAGTCGCTACCGCAAAGACGTCGACTACATGCTCGAGGTGGTGACAGGGCGCTTGGCCCGTCACGAGCTCTATGTCGCGCACTACTACCGAAAGCGAGACAACTTCGACGCGACCGTCGCGCGCGTCGACTTCACGCTGAAGACGTACCCGAACTCCGGCCTCGACGCTGAAGCGCTCGTCTTCAAAGGCGAGACGCTGATGATGATGAACCGCCGCAAAGAGGCGAAGCTCGTGTTCGAGCTGGTGATCAAAGACTGGGGCGGGCCCTTCGCGAACGACGCCAAGTCGTTCCTTGAAGAGCTGAAGACGCCAAGCCAAGCCACCCCGCAGATCCGTCGGCCCGCCGACCCCGGCCCGCCCCCGCCGAAGCCCGACCCGAAGAAAGTCGACCCCAAAGCGCCGCCGAAAGATCCGAAGACGCCGGCTGGTCTGGCTCCGCAAGGGGTTGCTCCGCCGCCGGCGCTGAAGGTGCCCGCGCCGCCGCCGTGACGCGTCCTCTCAACGGCGTGCGCTTCGAGCTGTTGCTGACCTCGAACGACGCAGGCACCGCTCGCTACGAAGGTCATGCCTATCTGCCGAAGGCGTCGGTCGCGATCGCCATCGCGACGACTGCTGCGGCCGCGGATACGGCGCTCGGCGCCGCCGATGGCGAGGCGCTCTCCGCAAGCGAGCGCGCCGTGATCGAAAAGCTGTGCACCGCCCTGGTGCGGGCTGCGACACGGGCCTTGCTCAGCAAGGGCGAGCCCGTCCCGCAGAAGATCGTTCGCTGGCGCCCGCTCGATTGAGCGGCAACAGGTGCTTTGCGGTCGGGACCGGTCGGGCGCGTGACCGGCGGTTGTGACAGAGACATGTCGAAAGATACGGCTCGGCGCGCCGCTCCCCCAACAGGCCCCCGCTGACTACTTCTTCGTCGAAGGTGTCGGCTTCAACCCGCCAGCGGTGGCCCAGGTGATTTCTTGGGCCTTGGCGAGGTGAACCAGCGTTGCTTTCGTCTTGCCGATGGTGGCGGCGACGCCCTCTGCCCACTTTGAGGGCGGAGGTAGCGCGAGCGTTTTCTGACCTTTGGAGGCCTTCACGGTGGCTTCGTCCGCTTGGAAGCAGGCGACACCTTCGGAGGCGAGCGTGGTGACACATTGGCTCGGGATGAAGGCCGCGATCACGGCGCGCACACCGTCGCGTGCCAGCGGTGAGTCGGCTGCTTGGCGCACGTCTTCGAGGGATTGCAGCAGCAGCGCGAAGCCGTCGCCTTGGGCTTTGCGATCAGTCGGGGCGCGCACGCTGTCGCAGAGCTCGAGCGTGACTGCGTCCTTGAAAGGCTCGCGGACAGGGGAGGGGACCGGCTTCTTGGCAGCCGAAGACTCGGCGCCCTTGCGATCGCGCAGCACGAGCACGTCGTCGGTGGGCAGCGCACGCGGCACTGTCACGCGAACCGGGCGCTTGAAGCTGCGCGGGTCACCGACCGTGCCGGTGGCGACGGCGTAGGCGAGCGTCTCTGCCGAGACGACGACGAAGCGCGGTGAGCCCTCTGTGCGCGGATCGGGATCGGAGGTGCGGAGCGAGAGCGTGCCCTTGGTCGGTGGGTAAATTTCGGACGAGATCACACGCGCATCAGGCTCGATCACGCGCGCGCCGGTGGCGACCAAGTCGACGAGCGCGCCGGACTGGGCGAGTACCTCGAGCACTTGGCGCGACGGTGGCGACACCAACAGATCGAGGCGCGAAGGAACGCGCTTCGACTTGAGCAACATGGCGGCAGCGAGCATGTCTCGCAAGGTGGTGCCGCTGTCGCCGCCGAGCACGACTTGGCTGACTGGCTTACCTGCCAGATCACGAACGGGACGCACGACGCCGTCCTCGTCCATCAACAGGGGATCGACAGCGGCGAGATCGATCGACACGACCTCTTCGCAGGGGGCGCCAGGATCAGGAACGATGGCGCGATGCGCTTTGCTGCGGCGTTGATCGCGCAGAAAGACCTCGGTCTTTTCGTCGCTGACGAAGATGGCTGCCGCGGCGCAGACCTGCGGCGCGATGCCCGCAAGAACGCTGCGCTCCGGAACCGAGAGCAAACGTGCGCTGGGACCGGCGAACTCGAGCACGACCGGGGCGCCGAACTCTTTCTCGATGCGGCGGACGACCTCATCGAGGCCCCGACGCAAGAGCTCGAGCGCAACGTCACGAGCGCAAACGAAAGGCCTGGCCCGACCGGAGAGGTGCACCTGCACGCTGCGCGGAGGCCGCAGCCAGACGGTGCCAGTGGCCAAGGCCTGCCCCAAAATCGTGGGGGAAGCGACCAGGGCGAGCATGCCCACGCCGCCGACCGTGCACAGGCGCGGGTCGTCAGTCAGGGCAAGCCGCGCTGGCGCGGCGAACCGTTCGAGGTGAACCGGCGCTGGAAAGCCGATGCCAGGCCTGGCAATCTGGATGTTGTGGGCAGGCAGCTCGGGCGGAGTGCTCGCCGGGCCTCGGTCGTCGGTGTCCCTCAGGGAGCGGGCATCTGTGACGCAACAGCCGTCATATGCCACTGCCACCTCGACGGGCGTCTTCTTGAGCCCGAAAGCCAGGGCTTCAGCGAAGGCGCGCGCAGGTGCTCGCGAGAGGATGACCTGGTCAACTTTGACCTGGACCAAGTCGCCTCGCAGCTGCGGGTCGGGAGCCCGACCTGCGAGGATTTTCTGGGGCATCGTGCGGGGCGGGTCCCCAGCTCGTGCGCGCATGTGCGTTCGGTTCCTTTTGACGCTCGCCGTCGGAGAAGGACGAGCGGTCCGCACGTTAGCCGCTCGAAACAGGGGGGGTCAAGGCGCAAGCTCAAGGGGCACCCCAGTGGGGGCATCCACCGAATCGTGCCCGGACGCAAGACGTAACCAATGCCTCCGATCGCGAGGATTCTTTACGGAGGCGGCTCCGGGTCGGTAGAGTGTCGGTTGCCGCGGCGAGACGCTCTATTTCTCGCATTTGCTGCGGCCTCGGAGGGTCATGTTCCAGTCCCTGCTCAAAGAAGTGATCGATGGCGTCGAAGGCAGTCTCGCCACCTTGGTGATGGATTTTCAAGGCATCGAGTTCGACCGCTACACAAAGCCGAACGCGCCCATCGATTTCGACATTTCGGTGATCGGCGCAGAGTTCAGCGTCGTCTTGAAGTCGATTCAGCGCGCTGCCCAGATGTTGGAGGCGGGGGAGCCCGCCGAAGTCACGATTCACGCCGAAAAAGTCACGACTGTGATTCGAGTGGTGAACGACACCTACTTCATCGCGCTCACGCTCGCCCCCGACGGAAACCTCGGCAAAGCTCGGTACATGCTTCGGACGCGCATCCCGACTCTGCTCAAAGAGCTGTCCTGAAGGGTCAAAGAGCTGTCCTGAAGGGTCAAAGAGCTGTCCTGAGCCGCACGACACGTTCTCGAACGAAACGAGCGCCGACGCGTGTGTTGGTGCTCTCGGGGCCGAATCTCGATCGCTTGGGCTCCCGCGAGCCTGCGATCTATGGGACCGAGACGCTCGCCGAGATCCACGCCGAGCTCGGCGTCACCGCGGTCGCACACGGGGCCGCGGTCGTCTGCCGGCAATCCGCCCACGAGGGCGAGCTCGTCAGCTGGGTCGGCGCTGCTCTCGATGAAGGCTTTCACGCCATCGTGATCAACCCGGGCGCCTATGCCCACACCTCGATCGCGCTGCTCGACGCGGTGAAGGGCTCAGCGTTACCCGTGGTCGAGGTGCACCTTTCGAACCCTGAGGCGCGAGAGCCGTTTCGCCGTCGGTCGTACGTCGCGCGCGCCTGCGTCGGCAAGGTCGCTGGCTTTGGTGGCCGCTCGTACACGCTGGGGCTCATTGCCGTGATCGACTTTCTTCGCTCGAAGTAGGGCATTTGCCATCACGCGACGCATCAAAGGCACGCAGCCCATTGAGGCTCGGGCTCCGATTTGGTACCTCCGTGCGGCCACGAAGAGCACGATTGAGATAGGACAGCGAGTTGGACATCGATATCCCGCAGCTGAAAGCGCTTCTGGGCGCCCTGGTCGACGGCGGCGTCACGGAGTTCGAGTTCGAGGACGAGCACGTGCGTCTTCGCATCCAGCGCGGCGCCGGCCGAGAGCTGGTGGCAACCTCGGGCACGGGTCCGATGTTGTCGTCGCTCATTCCGATGCCGCAGCCCGGCGGCGATGGGGGGCCGGCGAGCGTCCCGCCGCTCAGTATCTCGCCGCAAGGCATGGCCGGGCCCCACACGGTGGCGCCCACCCCCGACGAGGACGCCGGTACGGTATTCGTCACGTCGCCGTTCGTCGGCACCTTCTATCGCCAGGCATCGCCCGACGCCCCTGCCTTCGTCGAGGTCGGCACCAAGATTCGTGAAGGCCAGACGCTCTGCATCATCGAGGCGATGAAGCTGATGAACGAGCTCGAGGCCGACAGCTCCGGCACCATCGTCGAGGTGCTCGCCGAAAACGGTAAGCCTGTCGAGTTTGGGCAGAAGCTGTTCAAGATCAAACCCGCCTGAGTTCTGTTCCGGAGCCATGTTCAAGAAGGTCCTGATCGCCAACCGTGGCGAGATCGCGATGCGCATCCTGCGCGCGTGTCGCATGTTGGGGATCCGCACTGTGGCGATTCACTCGACCGCGGACAGCGAGGCCCTGCACGTTCGCTTCGCTGACGAAGCCGTGTGCGTTGGCCCGCCCGAGGCGAAGAAGAGCTACCTGCACATTCCAGCGATCATCGCGGCGGCCGAGGTCACCAACGCCGACGCGATTCACCCCGGTTATGGCTTCTTGAGCGAAAACGCTGCGTTCGCGGAGCTCTGCAAGAAGTGCCGCCTCACTTGGATTGGGCCGAGCCCCGATGCCATGCGTCAGTGGGGTGACAAGGTCACCTCGCGCACCAACGCCCAGCGCTTCGGCTTGCCGCTCTTGCCCGGCACCGGTGTGCTCACCAGCGCAGACGACGCCATCGCCCAGGCCGAAGCGATCGGCTTTCCAGTCATCTTGAAGGCATCAGGAGGCGGTGGCGGGCGCGGCATGCGCATCGTTCGCAACGCCGAAGAGGTGGGTCGCGCGTTCGAGACAGCCCGCCATGAAGCGCAGATGGGCTTCAACAACCCGGACATTTACCTCGAGCGTTTCGTGGAAGAACCTCGCCACATCGAGTTTCAGGTGCTGGCCGACAATCACGGCGGCATCTGGACGCTCGGTGAGCGCGAGTGCTCGCTGCAGCGCCGCCATCAGAAAGTGATCGAAGAAGCGCCCAGCCCCGTGCTCACCAACGAGCAGCGCAGCGCCCTCGGCAGCAAGATTCGCCAGGCGATCGGCGAGACGGGCTACACCTCGCTCGGCACGCTCGAGTTCTTGATGGATGAGAAGGGCAATCTCTACTTCATGGAGATGAACACCCGCGTCCAGGTCGAGCACACAGTGACCGAGATGACGACTGGGGTCGACCTGGTCGAGCTGCAAATTCGGGCTGCTGCAGGCGAAAAACTGAACCTGCCGGACACGCGTCCGTGGAGCTTCCGTGGCCACGCGATCGAGTGCCGCATCAACGCCGAAGACCCGCGCTCGTTCGCGCCGTGGCCCGGTTTGATCACCAGCTATCACCCCCCTGGGGGTGGCGGTGTTCGCGTCGATTCCGGGGTTTATGGCGGCTTTCGGGTGCCTCCCAACTATGACGCCATGCTCGCCAAGGTCATCGTCCACGCGCCGACGCGCATGGAAGCGATCTTGAAAATGCGCGTCGCGCTCGATGAATTCATCATCGAAGGCATCCGTACCAACATCCCGCTGCACCAGGCCTTGCTGCGTGAGCCCGACGTGGTCAACGGCACCATGACCACGCGCACGATCGAACGGCTGGTCGCGCGCGGTTTTTGACTCGGCTGCCCCCCGCAAGCCGACAATGACGGAGGGCTGCACAAGGTTTTGCGCGGCCGGCGAAGTCTGACGGGGGGCGCTTCATGTGCTAGACGAGCCGCATCGATCGGCCCTTCTCATGACGCTCTCCAACATGACTCCAGCCACCCTTCCCACGGCCCCCGCCGCGCCTGAAAAAGACCTCGTCCAGCGTGACTTCCGCCGCTGGGTGGGCGCCACCAGCGCGCCTGCCGAGCTCGTGCTCGGCATCCCCGGCTTCAGTTACGAAGATCTGCACAGCCCCGAACGATTGGCGGCGCTGCATGCCTTGTTCGAGGTCGAGACCCGCGCAGCCGATCCGGATGCCTTCGCCGCCTTCGCTGCCTATCGCGACTGCAAAGGAGAAGGCATGACCCCAGAGGCGGTCAGCACGGCGCTGCTCGCGCTGGCGCCACATGTCTCGCGCTTCGTGGCCAAGCTGTTCCGCGTCGGAGAAGAGGTCGGCGGCTATCGCGATGAGGTCCAAGCGCGACGCCCGCTGTGGTCCTTCAAGCGCGAGTTCGTCAAGAAGCGCGTGCTCAAAGCGAGCGCGGGGCAGGCTTTCACCGCCCGCACTGCCACCGCCGCCGACGCGGCGCTGGTCTCTCGTCGTGCGCTCGCCGCGATGGGCGCCCCGGAGAGCCTGCTCGGCAGCGGCGGGGCCGAAGAAGAGAGCGCCATCGCCGAGGCGGTGCTGGCCATCTTCGAGATCGACGACACCGGCCGCAAAGCAGCCAAGGGCGGCGGCGCCGAGTGGACGGCAGAGCTTCATGCGCGCGCGGAGAAGCTGCGATGCGCCCTCCGAGCGGCAGCCCTCCCGGCGGCGCTCGCCGCGCTGCCCGAGCTCGCAGCGGTAGCGGACGACCCGCAGGCTCGCGACGCCGCGGACGTCGCGGTGGCTGCGCTCGCGCTCGACGCGGTGGAGACCTGGCTCGCTGGCCGCCGCAGCGATCACGCTGACCCGGCGCACAAGTGGCCTTCGCTCAAGGCACCGCACAACATCGACCCACAAAAATTGGTCAAATTGCGGCGCCCCGATCAGAAAATGCCCGAGCTCTTCGTCGGCCCCGAAGACGAGAAGCGGCCCCGCGACGGCTTCGCGCTCACCGATAGGCGCATGCAAGCGCGGCAGATCGAGCAAGAGATCGACTACTGCCTCTTGTGTCACGATCGCGACAAGGACTCGTGCTCCAAGGGCCTGCGCGAAGCGAAGACCAAGGCACTCAAGAAGAACGGCCTCGGTGTCACGCTCGGCGGCTGCCCGCTCGGCGAAAAGATCTCCGAGATGCACGTAATGCGAGCAGAGGGCGACGCGCTCGCAGCGCTCGCGCTGATCTGCGTCGACAACCCCATGTTGCCTGGCACCGGCCACCGCATCTGCAACGACTGCATGAAGGCGTGCGTCTTTCAGAAGCAAGAGCCGGTCAACATTCCGGAGGTGGAGACGGCCGTGCTGACCGACATCTTGAAGCTGCCGTGGGGCTTCGAGATCTATGGCTTTTTCACCCGCTGGAACCCGCTCAACATCGATCGTCCCCACGCGCGGCCGTTCAACGGCAAGAAAGTGCTGGTGGTCGGGCTCGGGCCTGCGGGCTACACGCTGGCTCACCATTTGAGCGCAGAGGGCTTCGCCGTCGCCGCCATCGATGGTCTGAAGATCGAGCCGCTGCCTGTCGAGCTGACTGGCGACGAGTCGGTCGCGCCGCGCCCGATCCGCGACTTTCAGGGCCTCTACGAAGAGCTCGACGAGCGCATCTTGCTCGGCTTCGGCGGCGTCAGCGAGTACGGCATCACCGTTCGCTGGGACAAGAACTTCTTGTCGGCGCTTTACATCACGCTCGCGCGCCAGCGGCACCTCAAGATCTACGGCGGCGTTCGCTTCGGCGGCGCGATCACGCTCGACGACGCCTGGGCGTACGGCTTCGATCACGTGGCGATCGCAGCAGGCGCGGGTCGGCCCACACTCATCAACATCAAGAACAACCTGAGCCGCGGCATTCGCAAGGCCTCCGATTTCTTGATGGCGCTGCAGCTGACGGGCGCCGCGAAGCGTTCGGCGTTGGCGAACTTGCAAGTGCGTCTGCCCGCCGTGGTGATCGGTGGTGGTTTGACGGCCATCGACACGGCGACCGAGCTCATCGCCTACTACCCGATCCAGGTCGAGAAGACAGCGTCACGCATCGCGACTTTGATCGAGACGCGCGGTGAAAAAGCTGTCGTCGAGCTGTTCGACGAAGAAGAGCGGAGCTTCATCGCAGAGCAGCTGGGGCACGCCGCGCTCGTCCGCGAAGAGCGCGCCAAGGCCAAAGCCGAGAAGCGCACGCCCGACTTTCAGCCACTGATCGAGCTGTGGGGCGGTGTTTCGATCGTCTATCGCAAGCGGCTGATCGACTCGCCGGCCTATCGATTGAATCACGAAGAGGTCACGAAGAGCCTGGAAGAAGGCGTGCGTTACATCGAGAACCTATCGCCAACAGAGGCCGTGCTCGACACGGCCGGCTCCGTCAAGGCGATGCGCTTCGTGCGCCAGGTCCTGAATGCCGACGGCAAATGGGTCGACGGTACGGACGAGATCGAGCTCCCCGCGAAGGCCGTGCTCGTCGCAGCCGGCACGCAGCCGAACGTCACCTACGAGCGCGAGTACCCCGCCACCTTCAAGTTCGACAAGTGGGGCCAGTACTACTTGCCGCACACGGCCGTGACCGCCGACGACGGCTCGCTGACGGTGGCCCCCGCAGCGCACGCGTGCGACGGCTTCTTCACCAGCTACGACGACGGCAAACACACGGTCAGCTTCTACGGCGACAACCACCCGCATTATGCAGGCAGCGTCGTCAAAGCGATGGCCAGCGCGAAGGACGCGTACCCGTCGGTCCGCGATCTGTTCCGGCTCGATATCGCTCGTCTCGACGCGGCCGACGCGCCTTCACGCAACGTCGAGCGCAAGGCGTTCTTCGCCCAGATCGACGACGAGCTTCGGGCGACCGTCCACCAGATCAATCGTCTGACCCCGACGATCATCGAGGTGGTGGTGCGCGCGCCAGCCGCCGCGCGAAAGTTCTTTCCTGGCCAGTTCTACCGCGTGCAGAACTTCGAGGCCTCGGCGCCAATCGTCGAGGACGACGGGGCCCCGACCCGGCTTGCGATGGAAGGCATGGCGCTCACCGGCGCGTGGGTCGACAAGGAGAATGGTCTGCTCTCGCTGATCGCCCTCGAGATGGGGACCTCGACCCGCCTGCTCGCCACGCTCAGCGTGGGAGAAGAGGTCGTGGTGATGGGTCCCACCGGCACCCCAACCGAGATCCCCGAGCACGAGACGGTGCTGCTCGCGGGCGGTGGTCTCGGCAACGCGGTGTTGTTCTCCATCGCGCGCGCGCTGAAAGCGAGGGGAGCCAAGGTGCTCTATTTTGCGGGCTATCGCCTGGGCGAAGACCTGTTCAAACAAGACGACATCGAGTTCGCCACCGATCAGGTGATCTGGTGCACCGACGCGGGTTTGGAGATCTTGCCGCGGCGGCCGCAAGACCGACATTTTCGCGGCAACATCGTGCAGGCGATGTTGGCTTACGCCGACGGCTCGCTGTTTGGCGATAACCCCCACGCGGCGGTGACCAAGCTCTCTCTGGTCGCGCGCATCATCGCGATCGGCAGTGATCGCATGATGAACGCGGTGCGCGATGCAAGGCAGACGGTGCTGCTGCAGTACCTCGACCCGAAACATCTCGCCATCGCCAGCATCAACTCGCCGATGCAGTGCATGATGAAGGAGGTGTGTGCGCAGTGCCTGCAGCGCCACGTCGACCCGCACACCGGCAAAGAGACGTTCGTGTTCAGCTGTTACAACCAAGACCAGCAGCTCGACCACGTCGACTTCGACAACCTCCGCTCACGCCTGCGCCAGCAGTCGGTGCAAGAGAAGACGGCGAACCGTTACCTCGACCACCTCTTCGCGCTCGCGCCCGAGCTGAAACGGACCTGAGGCTTCATCATGGCCAACGACCACCAGCGACCCGCCTCGAAGGACGAGCGTGCCACCCTGCAGGTGCGTGCCCCGAGCCACGCCGAGCGGACGCGAACGCTGGTGAAAGAGGCTCGCGCCGCCACGCTTTCGACCATCGCACGTGACCCCGCCGGCTTTCCCTACGGCTCGCTGGTGACCATCGCCTTCGACGAGCAAGGTCGTCCACTGCTGTTGCTCTCCACCTTGGCCGAGCACACCGGCAACCTGTTGGCGCAGTCGGAGGCATCCGTACTGGTGACCGAGCCGCTCGGATCGCATGACCAGCCGCTCGCGCTCGGTCGAGTGACGATTCTCGGGCCTTGCCGCGCGGTGATCGACGAAGAGAAGGCAGCGGTGCGCAAAGGCTTTCTCGAGCAACAACCGAGCGCGTCCTACTACGTGGACTTCAACGACTTCGCATTCTACCGACTGGAGCCCACCGCGCTCCGCTATGTCGGTGGGTTCGGCCGAATGTCGTGGGTGACGGCAGACGACTATCGCGCTGCCGAGGCCGATCCGCTCGCGTCATCGAGCGCTGGAATCTTGAAGCACATGAACGAGGATCACGCGGACGCGTGCCTCGTCTACGCCACCTCCTTGCTCGGCGTGGCGGACGCGACAGCGGCGACCATGACGGCCGTCGATCGCTACGGCTTCGAGCTGGCAGTCAAGACACCGGCCGGGCCACGCGCGCTGCGCTGGGCGTTCGACGAGCCTGTCGCGACCAGCGAAAAAGTGCACCACGCGATGGTCGCGCTCGTCAGGCGAGCGCGCGCAAAGAGCTAGCGCAAGGCGACGATCGAGCTACTCGAGCGAGCGAAAAGAAATAGTTCGAGCCTGCGGCGCCGCCTGGCCAGGATGTCGCAACATCGTGCGAGCTGGCGCCGCTTCTTTCGGAGAACACACCAGCACAGCTTGTCCCGCTGCGTGGCGCACCTCCCGAGCCCCCCGGCTCGCCAGGGGTTGTGCGCTCCAGTGACGAAGGTTCGCGTGTGGACTGACGGCGCCCAGGTTTATTTGCAGATGCGACGCTGTTCGGGGGCGCGTCTCGACGTAGTCGTGAGGGCGGTGGCGGCTGCGGTTGGGGCCGTGTTGGGCGTGGCGGTTCGCGCAACCCGGGAGAACGTTGCGGGGCTTAGCCGCGCTGCTTGCGGCCGACGTTCTCCGCCTTGAAGGCGTTGGGGCACAACGTCGACACGCCACAGGCTGAGCAGGCAGGCTTCTGCGCGAAGCACACGCGGCGGCCGTGAAAAATGAGCGTGTGCGAGAGTGGGTCCCATACCTCTCGCGGGAACAGCTTGCACAAGGCCTGCTCGATCTCTTCAGGCTCGGTCTTTTTGGTGAGACCAAGGCGCTGGGACAGACGCGAAACATGGGTGTCGACGACGACGCCCTCAGGTGTGCCCCAGCTGACGCCCATCACCACGTTGGCTGTCTTGCGACCAACGCCGGGAAGCTTCACCAGCTCTGCGAGGGTGCGCGGCACCTCGCCGGCGTGGCGCTCGATCAGGCCCTTCGCCAGCCCGACGATGTTCTTGCTCTTCTGGTTGTACATACCGAGGCCACCCGAGCGCAGCAGCTCGCCGACCGCAGGAGGGTCGGCAGCCGCCAGCGCCTGGGCGTCGGGGTAGGTCGCGAACAGCTTCGGCGTGACCTTGTTGACCGCGACGTCGGTGGTCTGCGCGCTGAGCACAGTCGCCACCAGCAGGGTGAAGGGGTCCTTGTGATCGAGCTCGCAATGCGCGTCGGGGTGCAGCGCGTGCAAACCTCTGTAGATCGCGCCCGCTTTCGCGACGCGAGCCGTGGCACGCGGAGCAACTCCTTGCGGAGCCGTCGCACGCGGAGCAACTCCTTGCGGAGCCGTGGCACGCGGAGCAACTCCTTGCGGAGCCGTCGCACGCGGAGCAACTCCTTGCGGAGCCGTCGCACGCGGAGCAACTCCTTGCGGAGCCATCAAATTAGAGAACCGACTGGCCGCCGCGCCGTCTGTTGGCGTATTGCTCGTCGAGGAGCTTTTCGATGCTGGCGAGGCCATCTTCCACCGAGTCTTGCACGATCTTCAGGATCTTGTTGGGTTCGCCCTTGAGCGCTTCGTAATACGACTGCCGCTCTTTGGCGTGGATGATCGCGGGCGGGTAGCCGCCTCGGTAGAGCAGCAAGTTCATGAACAGGCGAGCGACCTTGCCGCTGTCCGTTTGGAACGGAAACACGCGCAGGAGGTCGTAGTGAACGCGCGCGGCGAGGCGCAGCGTGCTGCGGCTCTTCTTCGTGTCGGGGGCGTTTGCCCAGTCGACGATCTGCCGCACCTTGTAGATGATTTTGTCCGGAGCTGCGTACTCGTGGAAGTAGAGGCGATGCTGCGGAATGTCTTTGCGGTAGCGGACAGTCTTCAGGTCGCCTTCGCTCGGATGCAGGATCAGGAAGATCTTCTTGATCACGTCGACGGTGATCGGCAGCTTCTTTTTCTGACCGAAGTCGCGCACATATTCGATCGCCTCGCGGTGTCGGCGGATCTCGTCTGCCGCGGGCTGCAAACTGGAGTCGGTCAACATCTGCTCGGCGCTGAAGCCCGCTTCGAGCTCTTCGCGCATGTAGACGGTGCCTTCGAGCGCGCTGTCGTGGCTGACCCACGCTTGGTCGAACAAGAAGTAGTAGAGCTTGCGGGTCGCTTCATCGAGCCCCTCGAGACGCTTCTCGATGCGGGTGAAGCGCTCTTCGAGTGTCGGGATGGCTTCGACCTTGCGGACGGGGATCGGGATGTTGGCAGCCGGCGACTGACTCGGCCGCTCGCTGGTGCGGCGGAGGAGGGTGACACCTTCCCGACGGGCGGCGGCGCTCGTCGGCGTCTTGGAGCCCTTTCGCCCGGCAGAGAGCGCCGGCTCTTGGCGAGGCCTGAGCCCCGAGCTGCTGGAGCGGGCGGGGACCAGCGTCAGAGTCTCGCCCTGGCTTCTAGACGAAACAATGGCGCGCTGAGACGTGGCCGCACTGGCGCCGGGCGTGCTGGCCCGCGGCGGCAACATGCCACTCGGCTTCTTCGCCGTGGCGCCCAAGGACGCGGAAAGTCCCTTGGCCAAGATCGGCTTCGAAGCCGATGCTTTGGCCGAAGCGGACTTCTCGGGGGGAAGGGCTGCCTTCGCGGACGGCTTGGGCGGCGGAGGCGCTGCTTTTTTGGATGGTTTGGCCGGGGGCGCCTTGGCGGGCTTCTTGGCCGCAGCCTTCTTCAGCTGCGGCGTCTTGGGAGCTACCTTTTTTGCAGGCTTTTTGGGCGCAGCCTTCTTCGGCGCAGCCTTCTTTGACAGCGCTTTCTTCACGGTTTTTTTCGTCGAGCTCGGTTTGCTCGGCTTCTTTTTAGCAGCCTTCAACGTGCGCTTGCCCGCCATTAGATCTCGCCTGCGAGGTGCTCAGCAAACTCTTGCTGGAGCCGAAAAACGAGGCTCAGCAATCCCTTGCTGAGCGAATCGAGAGGCTCAGCATAGGGATTGCTGAGCAAATATTGGCTCCCAAACCAGGCGCCCCCGAGGACGAGCGGGGCGCTGCCGGCGCGTTAGCGGCCCGAGCCTAGTCTTTTGGATCCGATATCGTCAACGCAAACCCTTGGGGGAGGAGAGAACCTTCGTCGACGACACCCGAGCGTGGGCGTTTCAGCTGTCGATGCCGATCCCCAGGTGCTGGCGGAGCGAGAAGAACTCTTCGCTGGCGGTGAACAGAAACAGCTCTTTTTGGCGATCGCGGGGCGCACCGGCGGCTTCGTCGGCGGCGCGGATCATTTCCAGGGTGATTTCCATGTCGTTGGCCAAGAGCAGGCCTACGCGGTCGGCTGTGAGATCGACGCCGCCGACCCACTTCTTGAGGTCGATGGCTCCGGATTGCAGCAGTTTGGTGACCAGGCTGGTGAGCTGGTCCCGCATCGGGCCGACGATGGCCTTCTCGAGCAGCCCCAGGTTTTCGCCGACCGGGCCCTCCATCTCGGGGGCGACCGGGAAGGCTGGGACCACCAGCCGGATGGCCGCGAACAGCCAGGCGCGGAGGCCTGTGCCGGTCGGGACCAGGTGCCGGATGTAGAGACCCGGCCGGTAGTAGGTCAGGTGGCGAGCCGCCACGAAGGAGGCCGGCTGGGTCGGCAGCTCGAGCGCCAAGGCAGCCTGGCCGAGCACGATGCCGGGCGTGGTTGCGTGAAGGAAGGAGAGGCCGCCCTGATCTTCCGGGTTTTGGAAGGTGGGAGGTGGCTCCATCCCGAGGACGCCGGCCGCGTAATACAGCGTCTGCGACATCGGGTACGGGTGGCGCAACAAATCGAGGGCGTACGCCGATTGGTAGCCCAGCGCTTCGAGCGGCTGGCCGTTACGGCGCAGCACCGCAGGCTCGATCATCTGGAAGATGCCGGTGACCAAAGGGTCGGCGTCCTCGTGCATGATGAGGTCCCACTGGTCGGCGCCGAGCCGCGCCTGCGCTGCCGCAGGGCCGTCGGCGCGCATGCGCCGGTAGAAGCGCTCTTCGTCCGGCTCTGCCATGTTCATGTTGGAGAGCGCCTGGCAGAGACACCAAGCCGCGTCGGCGCGCTTCGCCTCCGTGTAGAGCTTGCGTAACAAGCGGTACGGCTCCGGCTTGAGCGGGTTCTTGCGCAGGATCGGTCGTTGCGCGGCGACTGCTTTCTCGAGGTACTGCGCGGGGTCGCTGGCGTACAGCGTCGCGAGCAGCTCGTTGCGCTCGACGTTGTCGGGGTCGAGCGTCTGCGCCGCCTCGAAGGCGTCGATCGCCTCCGTCGTCCAGCCGAGCTTCTCGCGGTACAGCTTGCCGAGCTTCTCGAAAGCAGCGAGCACCTTTTCGCGGTCACCGGTCTCGGTCGCCTGGTCGAGCTGGATCTTCACCAGCCGCTCGACACCCTCGTGGTCACCGAGCTTTTCGCGGACTTCGATTGCCTCGACCACGGCCTTGTCGAGCGACGGGTCGAGCTCGAGCACCTCGTCGTAGAACTTGGCGGCGCGCTCCATGTCGCCCATTTGTCTGCCGGCGACGATCGCCGCGGTGTGCAGGTACTTCGCCTTCTGTTTGGTGTCGGTCACCATCGAGGCGAGCTTGAGGACGATGTCGATCAGGCGCGACCAGTCCTTCTCTTCGCTGTAGAGCTGCATCAGCTTGGTCAGCACCTTGCGGTCGTCGGGGCGCTCGTCGAGCGCGGCCACGTAGCTCTTGCTGGCCCTGGTCTTGTCGTTGAGCTTCGCCGAGTAGATGTCGCCGATCTCGAGGAGCAGCGCCGTGCGCGCTTCGCCGCTCAGCGAGTCGAGACGGCGATTCTTCATGCGGATGAGCTCTTCGAAGTCGCCCTTCTTCTCGTAGACCTTGGCCAAGGTATCGAGCGGCACATTGGATTCCGGATCCAGATCCGCGGCCTCCGACAGCGGGCCAACGGCTTCGTCCAGTGCGCCGAGGTGCATGCGTGCGGTGCCGAGGCCGATCAGCGCGTCTGCGCGCGCCTTCATGGTCAGCTTGTCGTCGAAGCGCTCGAGCACTTCTTCGAACAGCTTCGCCGCGCGCTTGTGATCGCCTGCGTCCAGGTAGACGCGTGCCGCTGCGCTCACTGCGTCGGCCGAGTCCGGTGCGAGCTTGAGCAACGTCTCGACGTTGCCTTTCGCCTTCTCGCTCGAGCCTGTCTTTCCGAGCGACTCGATGTAGCGCATCAACACGCGTTGGGCGTCGGCCTGCGGCATCGAGTCGACCCGGTTGGCGATCACCTCGTACGACTTGACCGCCTCGATGAAGCGACCGGCCTCGTACGCGAGATCGGCGGTGACCGTGTGACCGTGCAGTGACGTCGGGTCCAAGTCGACGGCCTTGGTGGCCGCCTCGGCCGCGCGCGTGTTGTCGCGGATCTTGTCGCGCAAGAGCACCGACATCTCGCCGTACAAGCGCGCCTTGGCGATCTTGCCGTCGGAGGCCTCGATCTCGCGGCTCATGAGCTCGACTGCGCTGGCGGCATCGCCGCGCGCCAGATACGCCGCGCGCAGCGCGTGGCCAGCGCCCAAGTTGCTGGGCGACGCATCGAGGGCGGCCTTGTAGCGCTCGATGGCGCCGTCCTTGTCGCCCTTTTCCTCGAGTATCTTGGCGGCGCGTACCCACAAGTCGCTCTTTTGTGCAGGCTTATCCGCTTTTTGTGCCATCTGTTCGACGGCGATCAACGCGGCGTCGGCGTCGCCGCTGGCGACCCGCACGTTGGCGAGCGACTCGAGGGCGCCGCCGTGGTTGGGGTCGATCTCCAGCACGCGCTCGTACACGCGCTGTGCTCGCTGCGGTGAGCCGATCTGCTCGACCAGCACGCGGCCCATCGCCAACAGACCCTCGACGCGAATCTTGTCGTCGGTAATCAGCTTGAGCAGGTTTTCTTGGCCGGTGACGGTGTCTTCCCAGCGGTCGAGCGCGCGGTAGTGACGCAAGAGCGAGGTCAGCGCCGCCATGTGTGTGGGGTCGATCAGCAAGATGCGTTCGAGCGTCTCGGCCGACTTCTGGTGGTCGAGAAATTCTTCTTCTTGGATGCCGGCGACGCGCTCGAGCAGGTTGATCTTCTGGCGAGGTGTGGCTGCGACGGCGAGCTGCTTCTCGAGGATCTCGAGCAGCTCGGTGTAGCGACCCTGGCGGTTCAGGATGCGATCCAAACCGCGCAGGGCGGTGAGGCTACCGGCGTCGAGATCGAGCGCGGCCTCGTAGCGACGGTACGCCTCCGGCAGGTTGTTCATCGTGTCTTCGTAGAGCTCTGCGATGCGGCAGATGGCCTCGACACGCGCTTCTCCACGCAGCGCTTCTGCGCGGCGCTCGAGAATTTTGGCGAGCCCTTCGTTGTCTTTCAGCTGCGTGTAGATGCGCGAGAGCGCCTCGCACGCGGCGTCGTGGCCCGGATCTTCTTGGATGATCTGCTCGTATAGATCGCGGGCACGCCCGGCGTCTGACAGCTTGGTCTCGAGCAAGTCTGCGGCCTCTGCGCGATACGCGCGTGCGCGCTCGGGGGTGGGCGCGCGGTCTGCGCGGCGGAGCAGCACCTGACCGAGCTCGTTCCACTGCTGCGCGCGGCGGTACACGTGCGTCATACCGGAGAGCGCACCCTCGTGCGAGGGTTCGAGCTGGAGCACGGCCTGGAAGCAGGGCAGGCCCGTGTCGGGGCGTGCAACCTTCTCCGAGTACCAGTTGCCGAGTCGGGTGAAGAGGGCGACCTTGGCCTCGTCGGGCATGCGCGGATGGGTCGACGCCTCGCTCAGGATGGTGAGCGCTTCGCCCCAGAGCTTCATGTCGGTGCCGGCGGCGCGCTCGAGATCCGCCGCGTATTCGTCGTTTTGGACCTCTTGCGCGAGCGCTTGAGCGAAGGCGAACACACCCTGCTCGTGATCGTCGAGCTCGCGCACATAGAGGTGGGCGATCTGGTTCAGGCAGCGCGCGCGTTCGCTGTGGCTCTCGCTCTTCTCGCTGCGTTCGAGCAGCATTTCGATGAGCTCCTCGAACTGGCCGCTCGAGCGCCGTAGCTCTTCTAGCGCGGTTTGCGCGATTTCGTCTTTCGGGTCGAGCTCGCAGATCTGCTTGTAGAGGTCCTCTGCTTCCTCGATCTTCTTGGCGTTCTCGAGGATGCGCGCAGCCCGGTACAAGAGCGACTTTTTGGACTCGATGCCCTTGTCGCGCGCCTCGCCCTCGGCTTCGAGATCGATGCTGTCGGCCGACATCGAGAACGCCTCTGCGACCTTCTCCGGGTCGGCGCCGTTTTCGATGGAGGACTCCAACGCCAGCGCCGCTTCGTGATCGTCCGGGTCGGCGACCAGCATGTCGACCTTGGAGTCGAAGTCGCTCTGCGAGATGGTGGAGGCTTGGGCTGGCTTGCCAATCGACTCGAGCGCGTCGAGCACGGTCTTCGCCGACTTGGGACGCTTCTCCGGTGATTTGTCGAGCAGTTTGGCCAAGAGGTCGTCGATCTCCTTGGTGATCCAACCGCGCGGCGCGACGGAGGACGCGACGGGTGCTGCGGCGCTGAGCTGCGCTGCCACCAGGTCGGCGCCGCTGGCTGCGCTGAGAGGAGCCTTGCCGGTCAAGAGCTCGAACAAGAGCGCGCCGAACGCGTACAGATCGCTGGCAACGTCCGCTGGCTTGCCGCGCAGCTGCTCGGGGCTGAAGGTGCGCAGCGTCGCGGCGTGCGCGAGACCCCCGAAGCCGAGTCGATCTGCGCCGCCATCGACCAAGATCGGCTGTGGCGTGCCGGCGCTCGAGCGAAGGACGATCACGTTCTCGAGCTTGATGTCGCCGTGCGCCAGTCGCACCTCGTGAATCGCCGAGAGCGCACCGAGAATGCCGCGTATGAGCGGCCGCGCCTCGTTCAAGTGCAGCGCGCCGGTGCGACCGATGCGTGCCGAGAGCGGCTGCCCTTCGGCGAGCTTGCTGCTGGTGAACACACGGCCTTCGAAGGTGCCGGCGTCGACCTCGGTCGGCAGGTTCTCGTGACGCACTCGACCGATGAGCTTGGCTTGCGCGATGAAGCGCCGAACGCCCGCTGCGTCGGTGGTGGCGGCGCTCTTGAAGATCTTGAGCACACGCTCTTGGCCGTCTTTTTTGGCGAGCCAAACGCTCGCGCGCGGCCCGTCTGCCAGCTTGCGGCCCAAGTCGTGCCTCGCGAACACGGCGCCGGCTTTCAGCTCTGGGTCGACGTTGATGCCCGTTTTCTGAAGCTCGCGCAGCTTGGCGTCGAGGTCTGCGCGAGAGCCCAACATGGCGTCGAGCAGCGCGCCGGTCGAGTGCGTCTCGACGCAGCGTTCGATCAGCGCTTTCGCGAAGGATGCTTTCGACGCCGTCCCGCCGACTTCTGCGGGGGTGAAGCTCAAGAGGTCGCTGGACAGCGCGAACAGCTCATCCAAAGAGAAGAGCCGCTCTAGCTCACCGCGCACGATCTCGATCGACATGGTTCTTCCTCATGACTCTGTCTCGTCGCACGCGCCCAGCAGGGGCCCGCGCAGGGGGCGGGATGCTACGATTTGCGCTCATGCGGCGGGAAGCAGAAGTCGCGGCCAGCGCAAAGTTTTCCCCCCCGGCTGCAATGCTCCCTGTCTGGAGCCAAGGAGAGGCCGTTGCCGAGGAGAGGCCGTTGCCGAGGAGAGCGGAGGGGGGTTCCCTGCTGAAGGGGAAAGCCGCACGGTGTCGTGTTGGCGCGCTGGGGGGCGAGCGTGTAGGTTGCTCGCCGAAAGCGTGTGGCGCACCCCGTGGGTGCCAGCCGCCCGCTGACGAGGAGCGTTCATTGCCCCGCGGAAGAATCGCTTTTCTTCGTCAACGAGCGCGTGCCTCTCTCGCCGGAGCGACCTGGCTTGGCGTTGCCCTCGGGCTCGGAGCCGGCTGCTCCTCGCCCGCCGCCCGCCTCGATCTCGAGGTTATTCACCGGGTCCCGGTGCACGTGCTCACGGTCGACGATCTGATCGAGCGCGTTCGGCGATCACCTAGCGAGCTCGGCGTGCAGACAGGGGGCGTTCGCGTGGTCGGGGTGCTCTCACGCCGCGCGATGCCCTGTGACCCGGCCTATCCGACATCATGCGCGCAGGGCATCGAAGGCAAACATCGTTTTCGGGCCTCCCATGATCCGGCCGCGGCGCAGGTCTCGGTGGTGCTCTCCGGCTTGCAGTTCGAGCTGGTCGAGGGAGAGACCTACGTCCTAGAAGGCACGGTCGATGTCGCGCTGGACGTGCCCGAGCGCTGGATCTTGCGGGCCGAAGTGCTCGCCGCCGTGCGCTGAGCCCGCCACCAGCGCGATGCCGAGCTGCGATCTCGACGCAGGAGCCCGACGGCGCACGTTCATGATTGGTTACTCGGTCCCTGGCTGGTCGACGGGCGCGGGGCGAGGGGGGCAGGCGGAGCCGGGGCCGGCGCATCGAGCACGCTCCGCACCTTGGCCCCGAGCTCGCTCGTGAGGAACGGCTTCTGGACGAAGGCCACGCCCTCCTCGAGCACGCCCCGCGTGGCGATGATGTCCGCCGTATACCCGGACATGAAGAGGCTCCGAACCTCCGGGTAGAGCGAGGTCAGCTGCTCG
>Ga0209181_10001189_pt1 | contig 46219 bp, 33 predicted proteins | sample MAT05_FD_187208 | JGI IMG/M metagenome (GOLD analysis project Ga0209181, IMG submission 187208) | Freshwater microbial communities from Lake Fryxell liftoff mats and glacier meltwater in Antarctica - MAT-05 (SPAdes) (version 2) | ecosystem: Environmental > Aquatic > Freshwater > Ice > Liftoff... | reverse complement strand
CTCTGACTTGTATGGGTTTGCGTTTGTTGCTTTATTCGCAAGTCAGAGACTTGCAGACAGCACGTATCGGGTCGCAGACCCTCACGAGCGAGCGTTGCGCTTGGCTTTTTGGATTGTCGGACACTTGCTGCCAGCGAGGCAAATAGTAACAGAAAGATTTGAGATAATAAACAAGTAGAGAGCGTTAAGAAAAGCACCTCCTCCGTCTCCCGCACCAGCACCACCTGCCCCTGCGCATTGAACACACGCACCTGCGTCGCCGGAACGGACCATGCCCGTAGATCACAAACAAGACATTCGTAGCTGGTTGGGAGCAGTCGAAATCGTTCCAGTCGAAGCAACGGATGCCTGCGCTGCGGTTTTCGATTGATGTAGAGGCAGATTCAGTTTCCACCGGACCGTAAAAAGTATTCATCTGGGTTTCATAAACTTCTTCCACAGTTTGGGGAAAAAAATACCGGGTGGTCGCGGCACCGGATTTTTTGCCGTGTTGACACTGCCTGTCGCTCCATGATGCTGATGAGGCTAGTGCCACGTCCGGTAGTTGGCGTATGAATCCAGGAGACATGTTTTTCCTTCCTCAAGGCGCGAGGAGGGCGAAATACGGGATATTTTAACCGACGAGCAACGCAGAAGAAGGGGAAATAGGGCGCTGGATTCATACGCCAACTACCGGACGGGGCACTAGGTCTCCCATGACATCAAGCAGCGTGATTTCAGCAACACCTATCATATACTACTCATTCTTTTAACTTATAAATTGTATTATTATGCAAATTATCTTTAAGTTTTTCCTGCTAACCATTTCAGTAACCTTGTTACTTCCCATGACTTCCTGTGTGGCCAAAAAGAAGTACCTGTCCATGCAGACCTCGCTGCAAACCGAACTGGATAATGACAAAAAAGACCTGGCCAAATGTGGCGTTCAGTTGAATGACCTGATGGGCCAACTTTCTGTGTGCCAGGCAGAAAAAACGACCGGAAAAAATGATCTCCGGTATCGCGATGAGCAAATGGCCGACTTGCGTACGCAGATCGCCGACTGCAAGGCCCAGCGCGACAAACAACTTTCGCAGGTGGGTAACCTGACCGTTCTGTCCCAGTCTGCCAACGACAACATCAAAGAAACGCTGGCTCAACTCGAAGGCAAAGACAAGTACATCCGCCTGCTCCAGGCCGCTAAAACGAAAGCGGATTCCATCAACCTGGCACTTGCCGTCAACCTCAAAGCCGTCCTTAAAGAGGGTATCGAGGATAAAGACGTGGACGTGAAAGTGGATAAAACGGTGGTGTTCATCAACCTGTCCGACAAGATGCTGTATCAAAGCGGCAGTTATACCCTGACGCCAAAAGCCAACGAGATACTGGGGAAAATCGCTACCATCATCGAGTCGAGACCCAATCTGGAAGTGATGATAGAAGGTTATACGGACAACAAACCGTACAAAAACAACTGCCTGGAAGATAACTGGGACCTGAGCGTGAAACGTTCTACTGCAGTCGTGCGGGCATTGCAACGCGATTTTAAGATCAACCCCAATCGCCTTATCGCTGCAGGCCGGGGCGAATACAATGCGATGACCTCCAACGATACGGATTCAGGCCGCGCTTCAAATCGCCGGACACGAATCATCATCCTGCCAAAACTGGATCAGTTCTATGACCTGCTGAATCCCGACATGGCGCCAGGCGCCAAGAAATAAATACTTGAATGGGCCTGGATTTTTGCAAGAAGCAGTGACTAAATTCAGGGATAATGGAGCCCTATAGCAATATGTTTTCGCTATGGGGCTCCATTATTTAATAGCGCGTATTGCGCGGCGCTGCCACTTCGATAACAGTAGTTACCAACTTTCTCCTTCCACAGGTTGGGTCAAAAAATCGCAGGTGCTTACCAAGCCGTCGCCTGATGCGGGTATCGAATCACATACGTCTCCTTGATCAGGCGGGTCAGTCGCTCGCGCAATTCGTCCATGCCTTCTTTGGTATGGGCGGAGATAAACGTATTTTCGCCGTAGGTGTGGAGCAGGCGATCGCGAAGCCCGCCTTCAATTTCCGCCCGCTCTGCTGTAGTCAGCAGGTCGTCGAAATATCGTTCCCGGTAAAGATCCATTTTGTTGAACACCATGAGCGTCGGTTTGTCGGCAGCGCCGAGTTCCTGCAACGTTTGCTGCACGGTGCGAATATGGTCTTCAAACTGAGGATGTGCCACATCCACGACATGGAGCAGGATATCGCTCTCCCGCACTTCATCCAGGGTGCTTTTGAAACTTTCCACCAAATGGTGCGGAAGTTTGCGGATAAATCCCACCGTATCAGAAAGTAAGAATGGCATCTGACCAAACACCACTTTACGCACCGTCGTATCGAGGGTAGCGAAAAGTTTATTTTCGGCCAGCACTTCGGATTTTGACAACAGGTTGAGCAGGGTGCTTTTGCCGACGTTGGTGTAGCCGACCAGGGCGACGCGGATCAATTCGCCGCGCGTTTTGCGCTGGGTTTGATTTTGCCGGTCAATGTCTTTGAGCCGGTCTTCCAGGATTTTCATGCGGTACTGCACGATGCGGCGGTCGGTTTCGATCTGGGTTTCACCGGGTCCGCGCATCCCGATGCCACCGGCTTGGCGCTCCAGGTGGGTCCAAAGACCGCGCAAACGGGGAAGCAGGTATTTCATCTGGGCGAGGTCCACCTGGGTTTTGGCCTGGGCGGTCTGGGCGCGGTTGGCGAAGATGTCGAGGATGAGCGACGAGCGGTCCACAATTTTGACTTTCAGGGCTTCTTCCAGGTGGTTGGTTTGTTTGCCGCTGAGATCGTCGTCGAAGATAACCATATTGATCTCTTCATGGCGTTCGAGGTATTTTTGGATTTCCTCGACCTTACCTTTGCCGATGAACGTGCGGTTTTCGGGGTGCGGCAGGCGTTGGGTAAAACGTTTCACGGTAGTGGCGCCGGCAGTGAGCGCGAGAAATTCAAGTTCGTCCAAGTACTCGTGCGCCTGCGTCTCGGTCACATTGGGCGTGATGATGCTGACAAGCACAGCATGTTCGGGTTCTTTTTTGAGGGAATCGGTTTTTTCGTTGAGTGTCCAGTCCTTGGCCATACGATGATGTTGTGATGAGTGGGATTCAGGAAGAGCAAAAGTAGTGATGAGTTTCTGCCTTTTGAGGTAAGGAACGGGCAAATAATAACTTGTAAATTTGATATGCTTTCTTTTCACCCAGATGACCCATCTTTTTGATTAAATAGCCCCACTATTCGCTCAAAAAGATAGCCCATCTGAGCAAAAACCAATCTATCTGAAACTTACAAGTTATTATTTGCCCGTTCCTAAGCCATTTTTTAATGTCGCGTCAAAAGCAATTCAGGGGTAAAAAAGTTCAGACGAAGTATCTTTCAAAAACATCAAAAATCTCCGGCCAAGTGCCCGACTGCACTGTGATTTAAATTTTTTGACGACAAATTCCGGCAACAAGGCTGCAAAGCTGCTCGCCACGACGACCATTTCCATGTGCAACTTTGAATTTCCCGCTACACAACCCGAAGTTATTTCGTGATCCGATATTCATTTTTCTTTTTCCTTTTGCTCTTTGCCGCCTGTGCCCGCCAGGGTGCACCCACGGGCGGTCCAAAGGACACAACGCCCCCCAAGGTGGACTCCATAGCCAGTACCCCCAACTATGCGACCCGCTTCGACCGCAAAATAATCGAACTCTATTTCGATGAATGGGTGACACTTTCTGACGTGCCGACGCAGGTCGTGATGTCACCTCCGCTGCTCACCAAGCGCGGCCCTGATGTCAAACTGAAAGGCAAATCTGTGGTGGTGGAACTGCCCGAACAGGAAGTGCTTCGGCCCAATACGACCTATACCATCAATTTTGGAACGGCCGTAAAAGACCTTCACGAGGGCAATCCCGCCAAAGACCTGCGCTTTGTGTTCAGCACAGGCGACTACATTGACAGCCTCACTGTGCGAGGCAGCGTGGCGGATGCGTTCAAACTTGAACCTGTGGAGAACGTGACGGTGATGCTGTACGACGAAATTAGCGACAGCATCCTGCGCAAAAGCAAGCCCTACTACTTCGCCCGTACGGACAAGCGGGGGTTGTTTACCATTCCCAATGTGCGGGCCGGCCAGTTCAAAGTTGTCGCACTCGACGACAAAGATCAGAATCTGCTCTGGAACGGCAGCGACGAACGGTTGGCTTATCTCGATTCCGTGCTGGTGATGGGCGATTCATTGCGGCCAGCCAAACCGCTTGCGCTCCGGTTGTTCACCGACCAGCCTGCCTTGCGGCTGAAAGACAAATTAAGCCGCAATTTTGGTCGCGTCAAACTCACATACAACAGCGTTCCGGACTCTGTCATTTTTGGCTCCGATCCTCCGGATGTCAAGGTGCTGCGGGAAATTGAGGGCGATACGATGTTTATCTGGTACGACCGTGTGCAAGATTCTACGGCATGGAATTTATTGCCGGGAGGCGACACAATTATAGTAAAATCAACGACCCGGGCGGCTTTTCTGCGAAACCACCGCGTCATCTGGGGCGATGAAGCAGCAACGGCACAGGCGGCCAGTCGCCGCAATAACAACCGCGGCGCAACTTCTCCGACTGCGGCCGCGGCTGGTCCGCTGCCTCCCAAAACCGTCAGCCACCACCCGGCTCGCCCCGTCGCGCTTCCATTCAACTTTCCCATCACGGCATTCGATACCTCCCGCTGGAAAATCATGGTGGATTCTGTGCAGGTCGGGGTGTTCTCCGTTGCGCCCGACACCTTGCAGCCCCGCAATCTGACGCTTCGGCTCGACTGGAAACCTGAAAAAAATTACCTGCTGACCCTCCTGCCCGGCGCCATCACCGATCTCTGGGGTGTTGCCAACACGGACACTTTGCGCCGAAGGTTCACCATCCTGTCGGACAAACAACTCGGCGACCTCGCACTGACCATCAAGGACTTGCTGCCGCAAAAACGTTATGTGCTGCAACTCTTCAATGGAACCACCCTCGAAATCCAGCGCACGTTCACCGCCGAAGCAGAGCAGCAAAAACTCACTTTTCCTCAATTGCCTGCCGCTACTTATTCGGCCCGCCTCATTGAAGACCGCAACGGCAACCGCCGCTGGGATTCCGGCAATTACTTCGCACACAGGCAACCCGAACGAATTTTTGAGAAAAAAATGCCCGCGCTCCGAGCCAACTGGGAGGTAGAAGCGACCATGCAGGCAGGGGAAAATGTGGCGGAAGAGAAAAGTAGGAAGTTATGATTTTACCGGGAACTCATAACTCATAACTCATAACTTCATCACCGGCTCCCCAACAGGTGCTGCGCCTGGCCGACCCAGTCTTCCTGGAAAATTTTGCCGGGGCTGATGCCCAGTTTTTTGGCGGTGGCGATGACCATATCGTCATCCCAGCGGCTGACCTGTTCGAGGGTCTGGATGCCGAGTGCGAAGAGTTGCTGTTCGGCCAGGGGGCTGATGCCGCGAATGGTTTTCAGATCGTCGGCCTGGCGGGCGAGATTGCCTTTGCGGCTGCGGCTGGCGGTTTGGCGGTTGGCCTGAGCGAGTAGTTCGGTCTGGAGGGTTTCGAGTTCGGTGCGGGCGGCGCTGAGTTGTTGGAAGAGTTGGTTGCGCTCGGCTTCGAGTTTGGCTGCATTTTGTTCGAACGCGAGCAGCCGCTGTTGCATGGCTTTGAAATCGTTGTAGAGTACGTGCCAGGCAGTCAGTTCTTCCTGGAGGCGGGCGAGTTCCTGATCCAGTTGCTGGTTGCGGGTGGAGAGCTGGCGATTTTGCGTGTCAAGTTCGCTCATCCGCTGTGCAAAGCGGGCGGCATTGGCTTCGGCCTTCTCGGTGCGGGCCAGGTAGGCTTGTTCGTTGGAAGTGGTGGTGGATTTTTCCTCGCGGATCTGGGCGGCTGCCACCCGGAGCGTTTTTAGTTCGTTGTCGGCCCGTTTGAAATCTGCTTCGCGCAGGTCGTGCTGATTGCGCAGGTGCGCGTAGAGGCGGGCCAGGGTACTTTTCTCCTGCTCGGTGCGTTCGAGGGCCCGTTTGACTTCGCGCTCAGGATAGTTGGCGCGCAACGTCCAGCCGATAATAACGCCGATGACGACGAATATCGAAAAGATGATCAAACGAAAAGTCGGGTCGAGGATTAGTTCAGCAAATGACATAAGTCGCTGGTTGTGAGGCCAAAAGTAATGTAAAATTATATTTGGTTGATGATTTTATGCATTTTTCGCGCTTTTGAGACCTTTGGTTTCGTTTCAAAAGCCGGACTTTTGGCGGAAGCAAGCAATTCTAATGTTTGGTAAATGCCTGAAAGTCAATTTTTTAAATCCTGAAAAAGCGTTTGATCCAGCAATTCCGATCCAGAGCGTCTGATGCTTCCAACTTTTTAAAAGAAAGAAGATTTTATCCGGAGTTTCGCCCTGACGTCCCTTTTCTCATCGTGCAACACCCATTGTTTCGTTCCCAAAAGTCTGTGTCCCAACCTGTTCGTGCACTTTTTGTCGCAGTATTTGCCTTCCTGACCGCACTGCCCCTTTGGGCGCAGTCCGATACTTCGGCGGGTGCGTTTGTCCATATTGATACCATTGTATTTGAAGGAAACCGCCTGACACGGCGGGCGCTGCTGCTCCGCGAACTTGAATTTGCTCCCGGCGACTCCATTCCGCTCGAAGGCTTGGCGGCCACCCTGGAACGAAACAAGAACCGGCTCCTCAACCTAGACCTTTTTACGGTCGCCGACCTGCGAGTGGCGGAGTGGCGGGCCAATAACCACGTGGTGCTCCGGGTGCGCCTGACAGAAACGTGGTACCTGCTGCCAGTGCCGCTGTTCGAATTGGCCGACCGAAATTTCAATGTTTGGTGGAAAGAATTTGGCGGCTCGCTCCGCCGCGTGAACTACGGCCTCGACCTCACGCACAACAACCTGACTGGCAATGCCGATGCACTCAAAGCCAAGGCACAGTTCGGCTACAACAACCGCTACGAACTTTCGTACCGCTTTCCGCCGATTGACCGGGCCCGCACCATCAACATGCAGGCAGCCGTGTCATATAGCCGTACGCATGAGGTGGCGTATACAACCGAAGGAAGTCAACTGCAATTTCGCCGCAATCCCGATGTCTGGCAGATCGAGCAGTTCTCCGCTTTTGTCAATCTGGGCTGGCGGCCCAAACTGCTGACAACACACCGGTTTAGCCTCGAATACCGCGACACCCGTGCGTCGGATTCGGTGGCGGTCATTCTCAACCCTGATTTTTTCCTACAGGGCCAGAGACGCCAGCGACATGCCAGCCTGGTGTACAATTTTACGAGCGATTACCGCGACATCCGGCCTTATCCGCTGAATGGCTGGATTACAGTGCTGGATTTTCGCCAGAATGGCTTGTTCCCAAACGATGATTTATGGCTCACCCGGCTGTTTGCCGAGCACAGCCGCTATACCTCTTTCGGCAAAGACAAAAAATGGAGTGTGGAAACCGGCCTCAAAGGTCGCGTGAGCCTGCCGCGTCGTAAACCGCCTTATTACAACAATCAGGCGCTGGGTTATTTCGGCAATTTCGTGCGCGGTTACGAATACTATGTCGCCGACGGACTGGACTTTGGTATCCTGAAAACCTCAGTACATTTTGAAGCGTTCAACCGGGAAATACGACTGGGCAAATGGATGCCGTTCAAAGCGTTCAAGGTGCTGCCCATCAAAATCTACCTCGCCCTGAACAACGACTTTGGCTACGCCAACGATCCATACTATGGTGCCAATAACCCGCTTTCCAACCACGTCATCTATGGCTATGGCCCGGGCCTGGACATCGTGATGTGGTACAACAAAACCATCCGCCTCGAATACAGCCGCAACGACCTGGGCGAGGGCGGCTTTTATATCCGGATCAATGCGGGGTTTTAGGATCTTACAGGATTTACAGGTTTTTTTACAGGATTTCAGGATTTTTCAGGATTTACAGGTTTAGACCAAAAGGTAATTTTTATCTTGTAAATCCTGAAAAATCCTGAAATCCTGTAAAAAAACCTGTAAATCCTGTAAAAACTCTAGAAACCCTGTACTCAGCCTTCCAACCCTTGCAGGAAGAATTCAATCTTCATCCCCATGTTCTTGGTGTCCGGTTCGCCGATGGCTTTGCGGGCTTTTTCGGCGGTGGCGCGGGCTTTGGTCTTGTCGCCCTGGCGTTTGTATATCTCTGCGAGGGTCATGTAATATTCCGGCAGACCACCGTTCTCCGCGCAAGTCTTAGCCCATTTTTCAGCTTGTTCCAATGCCTTCGGGTCTTCCGGGAAGGCACGCAACAGGTTGACAATCAGGTCTTGTAGTTTGGCTGAGTTGTTTTTGATCTCCGATTTCTGGAAGTTGCGGGCGGCATTCAGATAACCTTTCACATCTTTCACGGCAGCGTAGTATTTCATATCGGCTTCGGCGGCGAAGGCATCGGCGCGATCCGGGTGGGCGACCTTCATCTTGGCTTTCGCTTCGGCGAGCAGCGGCTCACTTTTGTACTCAATGGCTTTTTTCAGGGTGTTGCCGCAGCATTTTTCGATGCGGGTGTTGACAGCCTGCTCCCCGGCAAGGGTGGCAATTTTGGCCTTGTTTTTCATCAACAAATCAAAGACGCGGCTATCACTCTCCGTGGCGCCTTCCAGGATGAACTTCAGGTTGAAGTCAGAACCGAGGTCTTGCTGATTGGCAAAATATTCATTGGTGACTTTGAGCGAAGGCTTGCCCGCAGCATTGAGTGACTTCACATAGTCGTAGAGGAATTGCGGGTCGCGGTTGCCCTCGTTGTAGGCTTTTTCATAGTCGGCGGATTTGTCGCTGCGGCCTTGTGCCTTGTTGGCAAAATCGAGCAGACCGCTCACGTCTTTCGCGCCGACGGCTTTTTGAATGACTTTACCCGTAGAATCGAGAAACATCAGGGTTGGGTAGGCTGACACCGGATATTTGGAAGCAAACTCCGTGTTTTCGGGTTTTTCCATGTCAATTTTAAGGTTCACGAAGTTGGCGTTGAAGTATTCGCCGACCTTATCCTCCGTGAATACCGTGCTGGCCATGCGCTTGCAGGGGCCGCACCAGGCAGCGAATGCATCTACAAAAATGATCTTGCCTTCGGTCTTGGCCTTTGCCCGGGCTTCAGCCCAGGAGCCGTGGAAGAACTCGATGCCTTGAGCGGTGAGCGAAGTAAAAGATGTGAGCGCCAGTGAAAGTATAAGCGCAAGGGAGAGCAGACTTTTCATGTTTTTATGTGTGGCGGATTCTATAGCCCGCACGGTTGTGGTGTGGTGAAATGAAGGACGGCTAAAACGCACGTCCTGCGAAAACCGTGCAAAAATACACGGAAAACCTCATTGTGGTGGGTAGTTTTGGTGGTCAACGTTTTGCAAATGGCGGCGGCCTGCTGCCATTGAGTTTTACCGCTAAGACCGCTAAAATTGATTTTGTTAGCGTACTTCGTGTGTTTCGTGGTGCATTCTGATACACCGATGAGGCACTCCGCAACGAGACACAGACCTGGATAGAAAATTTGATCAACCTATGCAACACCCGATGAATCGCATCCTGATCCCGGGCTCCGGTGGTTCCGGCAAAACGACATTTACCCGAAAACTGGCCGCAAAAACCGGCCTTCCGCTCCACCACCTCGATACACTTTACTGGCAGCCCGGCTGGCAAAAACCGGAAGCAGCGGCGTTTCAACAGCGCGTCGCGGACATCGGTGCCACTGAAAACTGGATTGTAGACGGGAGTTATTTCGATACCCTCGACTTGCGCGTGCCGCGTGCAGATTGGATTATTTTTCTGGACATCCCGAAGTATGTTTGCCTGTAGAATATCCTGAAAATAAGACTTCAGTATGCACATTTCACCCGAAAGACCCATTCTGGATTGCCGCCGGGCTACCCGGAAAAAATTTATTTCAGTTTCCTGAAATGGGTCTGGCATTATCCGGATCGAAACAAACCGAAAGTACTGAAAGCCATAGAACAGCATCGGAATCCGGATGCCAGGGTATTGATTTTCAAAAACTATGAATCGTTGGAGCGATTCCTGGAGCAACCTTCCTTCTATCACCAATGACCTTGCGCACCGTCACTTGCCTGCTGTTCACCGCCTATTGCATTGTGGGTGCGGGTCTTTGCTCCGTGACCGCCCAAGCCCTACAGCCTCAAAACCTATTCGGTGGCGCAGGGTTTGCCGCAATCACAGGTGTTTGCAGCCATGCAGGACAGCCGGCGATATATGTGGTTCGGAACCCAGGGTGGGGGAGTCTGCCGTTTTGACGGGGATGGCTTTCAGAAATTCAGGACCGCCAACGGCCTGCCTGACAACCTCGTGCGCGCCATTGCCCGCGACGATCAGGGCCATCTTTGGCTGGCGACACCCGGTGGCATCGCGGTCGCCGACGGGACTCGAGGGAACGTTTTGACGGTGCTTCAAAGTGCCCAGATTGCAAGTGCCCGCGCCTCCAGGCCGACCATACAGGGAATATGTGGGTGGGCACCTCGGACGAAGGTATTTCGATCTGGTCGCCCGCTCCTGCTACCTGGACCCAAATTACCGAAAAACAAAAACTCCCGCATCACGACACTCGCGCGCTGGTATGCGACTATAGCGGCGATATTTGGGCGGCCACTTCAGGGGGCGGCGCAGTGCGCTTTTTCGAACGCGACAGCGGTTATCTCTCCGGCGTTAAATGCCGGGCACTCGCCGAAGACCAACTCGGTCGCCTTTGGGTCGGTACCGAAGGCAAGGGCATCGCCATTTTCGACAGTAGCGGAATGCAGACCCTGACCAAAGCCCAGGGACTTCCGGCGACTGGATCCAGAAAATCCTGCCCGACCCTTCGGGCGATATGTGGGTGGCGACGGCTTCCAACGGGATTGCGCGGATCAGTTTTTCAAAGCCTGATTTATTTTCCATCAAATGGATCGGAGAGAACGAAGGCTTGAACTATCAGCACATCACGACCCTGGCACTGGATACGGCGGCCGGTACCGTGTGGTTTGGCACCCAGTCTGGTAAAGCAGGCTGGATACCCATCAACGACAGCCCGAACTTTCCTAAAAACCGGGTGGGCGCTGTATTCGGCTTGCCTCCTGTTCCGGTGAGTTGTTTGTACGTCGAAGGCCGCGACAAAGTATGGGCGGGCACCAAAGGAGAGGGCCTTTTTTGTCTTTTTTTCGATGCTCCTTCCAATGTCTACCACTTCAGGCCTTATCCGCCGGCCGACCAACTTGCTTCCAAAAATATCTACCTTTTACAACGCGACCGGACGGGCAATCTGTGGTTTGGTACGATGAATGGCCTGACCAGGTACGCGCCTTCTGAACAGCAGTTCGTTCACACGGCGCCTATCCTTCATTTTGAAAAAACAACCCTGTTCTACAAGCCACGGAGCGAGACTGACTTTGCAGCCTGGGCGGATACAAACGGGGGCATCCTGCCCGGCCTCGAACTGCCTTACGACCAAAATCACCTGAGTTTTGAATTTAGGGGCCTTGACCTCAGCCGCCCAAAATCTGTGCAATACCGCTGGAAACTGAAGGGCTCCGGCACCTTGGGCTGGTCGCCGCTTTCTTCACAGCCAGCCGTCAACTTCGCCAACCTGACGGCTGGTGCTTACACGTTCGAAGTACAGGCCACTTCCGACGGCAACTTGTTCAGCGAGCCGCTGAGTGCTGCGTTTTTCATCCAAAAGCCTTTCTGGCAGGCGTGGTGGTTTGGGCTTGCCGCTGCCGCAATGCTCCTCATTGCCCTCTTTTTGGGAGTAAAAACCCGTATTCACCGGATTCGCCGCACCGAGCAGGCCAAACACGAACAACTTGAAATACAAAATCACCTGCTCCAACTCGAGCAGAAAGTGCTTCAATTGCAGATGAATCCCCACTTCATCTTCAATGCGCTGACTAATATTTCGGCCCTCGTGGTACTGCGGGATACGGCCACTGCCCGGCAAGAGCTCCAGCATTTTGCAGACCTGATGCGGTCTATTCTGAGCAATGCGCGGCGACCGTTCATTACCCTCCGCGAAGAGGCCAATACCTTTCGACAATACTTGTGCATGGAGCAGTTTTGCCAGCAAAATCCATTCGAATTTGAGATCAACATCGCTGACGGACTTGACCCGGACGAAATGGAACTGCCGCCGATGCTCCTCCAACCGTTTGTGGAAAATGCCGTGGTGCATGGCGTGTCACACCTGGGCCGGCCGGGCAAAATAGAAGTTGTGTTCGCTTATGATCCCCAACTGGCCCTCCTTCAATACACCGTCCGCGACAATGGCATAGGCCGCGAGCAATCTGCCCGGCTCCGGCAGGAACGAAGGCCCGGCCACCAGTCTGCGGCGCTGAGCATCACCCGCGAGCGGCTCGATGCAATGAAAACAGGGCCATACACTTTCCTGCAAATAGAAGATATGCTGAACGAGGAGGGCGCAATCGCTGGAACCCAGGTAACCGTACAAGTACCCCTACAGATGAGTTTCTAAAAAAAACTGTGTCTCATCCGGATAATCCGTGTGCTATTGACAGTATAGCACACGGATTATCCGGATGAGACACGGATTTTTTGATTGCACAAACTTCGAACTTCAAACTTCATTTCACTTCCACGGTATCCGACTTCGAATAGTATTCCAATACACCGGAGGCTTCGATGCCATCTACCACACTTTTGGTCAATTTCTTGCGGACGAGGTAAAGAGCCCACCGACCCGCCGGCTTTACCTCTGCCAACTTGGCGGCCGGAAACTTGATTTCCGATTCAACGGTGTTTTGAAACACTTCCATTTTGACCGTCTCCCGGGTCTGCAAATTTTCCCATAAAAAGACGAATGCCTCGCCATTTTCCAGCGGTCCGCCTTCCCATCGGAAGGTATTGGGTTCCTGACCGGAGACCGGTTCCTTATCGAAGCCAAACTTTCTGATTGGAGCCATGGTCATCTCAAAATTAATACGTTTCCCGGACATGTTTTCCCAGTGGAAGACCTGCTTGGGGGTGTAGTCTGATGAGGATTCTGCCTGGTAAGTGATGCCTTGTACAGCGCGAATTTTCATGGGCAGACCTTGAAAACTGATGCCGCCCGGCATTTGCGCTGGCAGTGGATCGGGACTGCCTTCCTGATAGGTTGCCTCTGCGCGGATGGTTTTTTCATCGGCCAGAAAGCGCACATAGGTGTTAAGCAAGCGTTTTTTGGGTGTAACAGGCTGTGTACAGGACGAAATTGCTAATGCAGTCAGAATCGAAAAAAAGATGTGCTTCATGTTGTTGTATAAATATCTTTGCCGCTCAACCAGCCGGGCGACGAGGCGGGCGATGTGTTCGACGAACGCCGGGCAAATTTCCACCAAGTCTGCCGAACTGCCAACTTTGGGTGTTTTCTTTCACAAACTCAAGTGGCGTGTTCACCCCCCGGCAGCGGGCGTTCACTCATTGACTGATTTCGCTCCCCTGCAACCACCTTATTTTCGTCATAGTAATAGCGAATGTCGGAAGGAGGGTCAATGAAGAAATGCTGCAATGATGAATAATGGCTAGGACGAGAAAAGTGCTCATCACGGATGACTGCCATCCGGCTTTGATAGAAGGGTTGACAGCGAGGGGCTACGCCTGCGATTTCTTGCCGGAGATTACGCCGGACGAGACGCGGCGGGTGATACCGGAGTATGAAGGGTTGATCATCAACAGCAAAATCTTCGTAAACCGGGAGTTCCTCGACGCGGCGCAGCAACTGCGGTTTGTGGGAAGGCTCGGCTCCGGGATGGAAATTGTAGACAGACCCTACGCGGCAGCGCGCGGCGTGCTGGTCGTGAGCAGCCCGGAAGGCAATCGCAACGCAGTAGCCGAACAAGCACTCGGCATGTTGCTGGCGCTGGCGAACCACCTGATCCGGGCCGACCGGGAAGTGCGCGAGAATATATGGCGACGCGAAGCCAACCGGGGTTTTGAGTTGATGGGGCGTACGATCGGGATAATCGGGTGCGGACATACGGGCAGTCAATTCGCCCAAAAACTGGCGGGCATGAGAATGACGGTGCTGGCGTTCGACCCATACAAACCCGCCGGATATGCCGCCGAAATGCCCTGGGTGCGCGAGACAAGTTTGGAAGAGATGCAGCAGCAGGCAGATATTATCAGTTTGCATTTGCCCCAGACTGCTGAAACCAGGCATTTTGTACAGGAGGAGTTTATCCGGAAATGCCAACCGGGCTTTATTCTCCTCAATACATCGCGCGGTTCCTGTGTAAAAACCGACGATGTGGTGAAAGCGCTGGAGAACGGATATATCGGCGGGGCTTGCCTGGATGTGTTTGAAAATGAAAAGCCGCCGAACCGAACTGCCGAGGAACAAGCAATCTATCAGCGCCTCCACAGCCTTGAAAATGTCGTGCTGGCGCCCCACATAGCAGGTTGGACCCATGAATCAAAGCGGCGTATGGCGGAAGTGTTGCTGGAAAAATTGGAACGCGGATGACGCGGATCGGGGGGATTGAAGCGGGTAGAGGGCGGATCGGGCGGATTGACGCGGATTTTTTTCGAAATCACCAAATCACGAATACACTGCCAAATCAATAATAATCATTTAACCTTCATTCTATGGTACGTTCTTTACTCTTAACCATTGCCATGCTCCTCAGTGCCGGGGCGGTGATTGCCCAGCAAACGATATTGTCTGGCAAGGTCACCGATGAGGCTACCAAGGAAGAACTGATCGGAGCGTCGGTAAAAGTCACCAGAGGCGGCGAAACCGTGAAGGGGTCTATTACAGACTTCAACGGAGAATTTCGCATCCCGCTCGATCCCGGCAAGTATGACGTGGAAGTGAGTTACACCGGCTACACGGCTGCCCGTGTAACTGGCGTGCAGGTGTTGTCTAACACGCTCAATTACCAAAACTTCGAACTGTCTTCCGGTACAGTTCTGGGAACAGTAGAAATTAAAAGCTACAAAGTTCCGCTCATTGAGAAGGACAAAACTTCCACAGGCCAAACGCTCACTTCCGACCAGATCAAGAACCTGCCTACGCGGAGTGTGCAGCAGATCGTGGCGACCACTGCGGGCACTACCTCCATTGACGGCGGTGATGTGAGCATCAAGGGCGCCCGTTCGAACGCCACCAACTACTACATTGACGGCATCCGGGTGCAAGGATCTCCGCCGCCGGTGCAGGATCTGGAGCAGTTGCAGGTTATCACCGGTGGTCTCGGCGCAGAATACGGCGACGTGACCGGCGGGGTCATCTCGCTCACCACCAAAGGCCCGGCCAGCGACTACCATGGCGCTGTGGAGATTGAGAACTCCTATGGCCTCGATGCTTTTGGATGGCTGCTGGCTACCGCCAACGTAAGCGGCCCGATTGTGAAGAAAAAAATGGCCAATGGCGCATCGCGCACCGTGGTCGGATTCCGGATGTCCGGCCAATTGCTCAATCAAAAAGACGATGACCCGCCTGCTACGCCGATTTATCGTGCAAAAGAAAGTGTGCTGGCGCGCCTCAACCAGCATCCGCTGATCCGCGAAAACGGTGCGATCATTCCTTCCGGTGAGCAACTTACCTATGATAGCGTGGATGTTTTTAACTACCGGCCGTTTGAAAAGCGGCGTGACATTGACGTAACAGGCAAACTGGATTTCCGCCTGTCGGATGACATTGACCTGAGTGTTACGGGCACTTACAAGGATATTCAGAACCTGGATACACCTGACCCGGAAGGTACCGGCCGTCCGACCGCTCGCCTGCTCAACTCGCAGAACAACCCGACCGAATACAACAGCCGTTATCGCGGTATTGCCCGTTTCCGCCACCGCCTCGGCACCGGAGAAGGCAGCAAAACCAGCAGCGGTGTCAGCATCTCCAACGCCAGTTACCAGATTCAATTCGGCTTCGAACGTGGCCTGGAGCGTCGCTACTCCCCACTCCATAAAGACCGCTTGTTTGACTATGGCTATGTAGGTCGTTTCAATTTTGACTACATCCCTGCGATCGAAGGAAACCTGGACGATGGTCTCCGGCATGTAGGCTTTACGGAGCGCTTCACTACTTTTCAACCCGGATATGGCACCGAAGGTGGCAACTCTACCATCCCGAATCCTGGTTTGGTGGCCTACAACGAGTTCGCAACGGAAGGTTCGGAGCAGACTTATGTGGTCCGCAACGGTATTTTCACCGACCAGTACAATGACATCTGGGGCAATTTCCACAACAACATCAACCGCCCGTACAGCACCAACTCGAAGAGACAGGAGGATGTCATCACGATCATGGCTTCCAGCGGTTTCGACCTCAAACTGGGCAAAAGTGGTACGCACAATATCCAGTTTGGCCTGATCAACGAGCAGCGCACGTTCCGTTCGCATTCCGTGTCCCCATTTGGGCTTTGGAACCTGATGGATCAGAGCGCTAACATCCACTTCAACGGGATTGATACTATACCAATCGGTAAAATTCAACTCGAAGTGAATGGTGTGATGATCGAAACAGACTCTTTTGGCATCAAAACATCCAATCAGCCCGACAACAAATTCTACCGCGAAGTGCGCAAATCACTCGGACCAAACGGAAGTTCAATTCCGCTTACGGATTGGGTAAACGTAAACGAATACGGCCCGGACAACTTCCGGCTTGATATGTTCTCTTCGCGCGAATTGACAGAGCAACGTCTGGTCAGTTATTACGGCTATGATTACCTGGGCAACAAACTCGCTGACGGGGTCTCGTTCAATGACTTTTTCACTGCCCGGGATGCAGATGGTATCCGTACGTTCCCGGTGGCTCCCCTGCAACCGCTGTATCAGGCGGCTTATCTCAAGGACAAGTTCACGTTCAACAACATGATCTTCAGCCTGGGCTTCCGGGTGGAGCGTTTTGACCTGAACACCAAAGTGATGCGTGATCAATATTCGCTCTATAACATTAAAACGGCAAAGGAATACTACGCTACCACACCGGGCGCTGGCCAACGCCCCGGTACAGTCGGTGACGACTTCAAAGTATATGTAGCGAGCGCACAAACACCGACGCTCAAAGCCTTCCGCGATGGCGACACCTGGTACTTCGCGGACGGTCGTCAGGCCAACGACGGATTCAGTGTACTTGGAAGCCAACCGGTGGCGCCCTTGTATCTGGACACCGTGAACGGCGACGATATCTTCAAGCCCGGCTTCAACCCGGATCTCTCGTTTGAAGATTACACGCCGCAAGTGAACTGGTTGCCGCGTCTGGCATTCTCTTTCCCGATCTCGGAAGATGCCAACTTCTTCGCACACTACGACATTTTGGTACAGCGCCCACCGGATGGCTGGCAGGTAACGCCACTCAACTATCTGTATTTCAACGTGGGCGACCGTACGCCGGTCAACAACGCCAGCCTTCGTCCGGAGCGCGTGGTGGACTACGAAGTAGGTTTCCAGCAAAAGTTGAATCAGAACTCCGCGCTCAAATTCTCGGCTTACTACCGGGAGATGCGTGACATGATCCAGCGCCGCACCATTGGTTTTGTACCGACCATCAGCCGCTACGATACGTATGGCAACGTGGACTTTGGTACGGTTAAAGGCTTTACGGTGCAATATGACCTGCGTCGCATTCAGAATACCGAATTGCGCCTGGCCTACACCCTGCAATTCGCGGATGGTACTGGTTCTGACCAGAATTCACAGAACGGTCTTACCTCGCGCGGCAACATCCGCACGCTCTATCCGCTCAACTTCGACGAACGCCACAACATCAGCGGCATCCTGGATTACCGCTTCGCTTCCGGCAAACAATACAATGGTCCGGTAGTAGGAGGCAAAGACATCCTCTCTAATTTTGGCGTGAACTTGCAATTGATCGGTGCTTCGGGTCGTCCTTATACGGCGAAAACCCGTCCGACCCGCTACGGTGGAGAAGGTACGGTGGGCGCCATCAACGGCAACCGCAAGCCTTGGCGCCTGACGTTGGATGCCCGTGTGGACAAATCATTCAACCTCTCCGCTGCTGGCAAACGCCCGCTCAATGTAAACGTCTATTTCCGCGTATCCAACCTGCTGAATCGCAATAACGTGGTGGATGTTTACCCTGTTAACGGCTCGGCTACCGACGACGGCTGGTTGGCTACGGCTGAAGCCCGCTCGATCATCAACGGTCTTGATGCAGAGGGTCGTAATTCACAAGCCTATCTCGCAGCCTATTCCTGGGCATTGCTGGATCCAAACAAATTCACGCTCCCGCGCCGTATGTACGTAGGTGCTGTTCTTGAATTCTAATTCCTAAAGGGTAATTTTCCTCAAGGGTAACTTTTAAAATTACCGCAGGAAAATTACCCTTCAGGAAAATTACTTTTTCAAAAAATTATTTTAAAAAAATTCTAACCATGCGTACACAGAAACTTTGGATAGTTGTCCTGCTGATGCTGGCTGCTTCGATCACGCAAGCGCGGGAGCCGAAGCAGAAGTATTCTCCCGGCAACAGCAATGACAACAAAGTGCACTATCGGGAAGTATGCGCTAACTCTACCGATCAGATTGATCAGGACATCAACAACGTACGTGCCCGATTGCTGGGTGGGGGCGACTGCTGGTGGGATCTGAAAGAGGGGCGTTATGTCGTGCCGAAAGTGGACCCTACAACTGCCCGTGAAGTGTCGGCTCTGTTTGCCGGCTCGGTATGGCTGGGCGGCTTTGACCCCGGTGGCAACCTGAAACTTGCTTGTCAGACCTTTCGCAATGACGGTAGAAACGACTTCTGGCCAGGCCCGCTCAATGACGAAGGCATCACTGAACGAGCCATTTGTTCCAACTGGGACTTCCACTTTGAAGTGACCGGCGAGGAAATCCGTCAGCACCTGCGCAACATAGCGGAAGGTAACCTGGACCCCAACGCCATTCCACGCGGATTGCGCGGGTGGCCGGCCAAAGGAAACCAGCATTTTGCTGATGTGTGGGGCTTTCAACTGCCCTTTACCAATCAGGGCCTGGCAGGCTTCCACGATGCAGACCGCGACGAGCTATACGAACCGCTCAAGGGCGATTACCCCTCTATTGAAGTACGGGGTTGCGCCACAGACCGCTATCCGGATGAAATGATTTTCTGGATTTACAACGATCATGGAGGTGGCTCGCCACACGCGCGCACCAATGGCAAAGCCATTCAGATGGAGGTGCAGGTGCAGTCGTTCGGCTACACCACCAACGATGAGCTGAACGATATGACCTTCCAGCGCTATAAGCTCATCAATCGTGCGACCGACCGGATTGACTCTATGTTCTTTGCCATGTGGGTAGACCCAGACCTGGGCTGCGCCTATGATGACTATATCGGGTGCGACACTGCTCGCAGCCTCATGGTGGTGTACAACCAGGATAACCAGGACGGTCAGCCGGGTTGTAACTGTGACCAAGGTACTGCGACTTATTGCAACGAAGTTCCGATTCTGGGCGTGGACTATTTCCGTGGCCCACTCGATGAAAATGGCGACGAGATCGGGATGTCATCTTTTGTGTATTACAACAATACCACGCCTGCCAATCAGGCAGACCCTGCTCAGGATGTGGAGTATTACAACTACATCACCGGCAGATGGCGGGGCGGTGAACCATTTACACTGGGTGGCAGCGGTTTTGGTGGCACCATTCCGACCAAGTTCGTTTTCCCGGAACAGCCGAACAACGCGTCAGGCTGGTCCATGTGTACTGCTAACCTGCCTCAGGGTGACCGTCGTACGCTTCAGGCATCGGGTCCCTTTGTCCTGCTGCCGGGCGCTGTGAACGAGCTGATCATCGGGGTGCCTTGGGTGCCGGATATTGACTACCCTTGTCCGAGTTTTCAGGATATCTTCCGGGCGGATGACTTGGCGCAAGGATTGTTCAACAGCTGTTTTGAGATACCAAACGGTCCAACCTCCCCTGATTTAGACTGGATCGAACTGAACCGTGAAGTGGTGGCAGTGCTCAACAACAGCGATCCTACCTCAAACAACTTTAATGAAAATTATTTTGAGAAGGATCCGTTTGCACCGCTGTTCGTGCCAGACAGCCTCAAACTTTTCAAGTTTGAGGGCTATCGCCTTTTTCAGTTGATAGATGCAAACGTTTCACCTGCTGATTTTGACGATCCGACCAAGGCTCGCGCCGTGTATGAAGTAGATGTGAAAAACTCGATCTCCAGCATCTATAATTGGCGGGAAGCGGATGATCCCAATAAGAGTGGCGAAAAAGTTTTTTATCCTGAACTACAGGTCCAGGGCCCTAATCAGGGGATCCGCCACACATTCAGCATCACAGAAGATAAGTTTGCCTCGGGTAATGATAAGACGTTGGTCAACCATAAGAAGTATTACTACTCAGTGATCGCGTATGGCTACAACGACTATCAGACTTTTGATCCGTTGATACGCCCGATTCAGGGACAGCGTCGTTCTTATCTGCCGGGTCGTTTGAACATCCGGTCGTATACGGTCATTCCACGCCCTTCGATAGACCAAGTCCTACAGTCATCTTATGGCGATGGACCGGTGATCACTCGCCTGGAAGGCGCAGGTGCGGGAGGCAACTTCCTCGACCTTGACGATGCTACCCGCGCACGCATACTCGATCTGGGCGCGGATAGTTCACTCACGTACCGGCCCGGTCGTGGTCCGTTGACCGTGACAATTTTCAACCCGTTTGAGGTAGTAGATGGCACGTACGAAGTATCGGTCGTGGACAACAATCTGACAGACAACAAACTGGATGCTAATGCCCGTTGGGAGCTGCGCAAACTCCCCGACGGAGTGCTCATCGCTTCACAGCGGACTCTGGATACACTCAACGAACAGATTGTGGCCGAGTATGGATTCTCCGTCTCGTTGGCCCAGACACTGGAGCCGGGCGATAAGTCAGTGGCTGCGATCAAAGGCCACAGCAATGGTGCTATTGGAATTGAGCTGGAATACGCCAATCCCAATGCTCCCTGGCTGGTTGGCTGGCAGGATCAACCCATCGGTCTTTTCAATTATACAAAAACGGCAAAAGGAGAGTATGATTTTGACCCCGATGATGACGGACGACCGCTTGACAAAGATCAGCGGTTGAGCACCATGGGCTTCAGCCAGATAAATGGCGTACTGTTTTTACCTTATGTGCTGGCTGACTGGCGATTGAGGGACCCACTTATTACAAGTGCGCCGCTCAATGACCCGTATTTCACACCCGCTTGGGTGGAAGCAACCAGTGCTTTGAATTTCAACGTCGGTGCGGCCAATGAAACCCCTCGCCGCGCCCGCCTGGCACAGCTTCCCAACGTAGACATCGTGCTGACGAGCGACAAGAGCAAGTGGAGTCGCTGTATCGTGATAGAAACCGCTTCACACTTCTATACGGCGGCAGGAACAGACTATCCGAACGATCCCGACTTGGTGACTCAAGCGCCTGCCGGCAAAAAACGCTTCATGTTTGACACCCGCTTTGCGCCTTCAGTAGGTAAAAACGATGCGGACGGCGACGGTAAGCCTGATCCGGATGGTGCATTGGAACCGGATTCCATTCCGACCGGTCTTACTGCCAAAAAACTCAACCCCCGGAAAGGATTGCCGCTGCAAGGTATGGGCTGGTTCCCGGGGTATGCTGTGGACGTAGAAACGGGTCGCCGCCTCAATATTTTCTTTGGCGAAAACTCGGTCTATGACAATGCGATTGATCCCGATTTCACAGGCCGCGATATGCTTTTCAACCCCACCAATCAACTGTTCCGTGGAGGGGACTTCGGCAGCTTCTACAATTTTACGATCGGCGGACAGCACTACGTATATGTGACAAGCACGTCTTATGACGGTTGCGAAGCACTTCGCTCGCGTCTGATGCCAGAGTTTGCAACCAATCAGGGCAATACGGGGATTTACAAAGTGGCTCGTATGCCCGACATTGCCTGGGCAGGTATGTTACAGTTGACTCCGACGGGTATCGGTACGCCGGTGGTCAAGATGCCGGCGCTTGGGAATGGTCCTACCGGCCTTATCCCCAACGATCTGCGCATCAAAGTCCGCGTAGACAACCCTTATCAGACCTGGTACGGTCCTGACGGCAAAAAAACGGCTTATCCGAAATACCAGTTCAAACTGGAAAACCGGGAACCGAAACGCCTGGAAGGTGCAACCATTGCCAACATGCTGGATTCGATCAAAGTGGTGCCGAACCCTTATTACGGTTACTCGCAGTATGAGGTGAACCAGTTCTCGAACATTGTGAAAATCACCAACTTGCCTGGCAAGTGCACGGTGACGATTTACTCGATGGATGGCAAATTCATCCGCCAGTACCGGCGCGACGAGCAATATTCCGCGTACAATCAAATTTCACCAGCCATTGAGTGGGACTTGAAGAATACAAAAGGGATACCTGTAGCGAGCGGTGTGTACCTGATACAGGTGCAGGCTCCTGGTTTGGGCGAACGAACCATCAAGTGGTTTGGCATTGCCCGACAATTTGACCCGTCCGGACTTTAACGTTATTTCGTCATTTGGGTCATTTCGTCATTGGTCATTCGTCATTTGGGCCATTTCATCATTCGTCAGGTTACAATCTGTAATGAACGCTTGTGATGGAATGACCCAATGACGAATGACTCAATGACGAAATAACCCTTCTCTCAACATCTATTCGTATGAATCAAAAATACATCACACTTTTACTGTGTGCGATTTTGTCTGCGGGAGCCGCCTGGGCGGGCAATCCTGACCGCCAGGGTGAGGCGGGAGCTGGACAATTGCTCATCAATCCATGGGCGCGCAGCGCGGGTTTGCACTCCATGAATACGGCTTCCGTCTCTGGTATCGACGCGATGTACCTGAACGTGGCGGGCCTGTCGCGCATCAATAAAACACAGATTAACCTGGGCCATACCGTTTATCTGCAAGGTGCCGACATGGGCATCAATGCGCTCAGTTTTGGTCAGCGCGTGGGCAAAGGCGGTGCTTTTGGTGTGAGTTTGGTTTCTTTCAATCTCGGTGATTTTGAGTACACGACGGAAAACTCTCCGGAAGGTTCTGGCGGTATGTTCAGCCCTTCGCTCTTCAATATGGGCCTGTCGTACTCGAACAAATTCAGCAACAAAGTCTCCGTAGGCGTAACAGCCAAGTTTGTCAGCGAATCCATCAACAACGTAGGCGCCCGTGCTTTTGCACTGGATGCAGGTGTGCAGTACGTAACAGGTGAAAAAGACAACTTCAAGTTTGGTATTTCGCTCCGCAACGTCGGCTCTAAAATGCGCTTCACTGGTGAAGGGTTGTCCAAAACGCGCCCCAACCCGAACGATGCTGCGGTGGGCTACCCGATCACGTATTACGAGCGCTCTGCGCCGTACGAATTGCCTTCGCAATTGAACATCGGTATGTCGTACGACTGGGTGTTTGGCACTACGACCCGTTTGTCGCTGATTGGTAACTTCACTTCCAATGCGTTCTCGCGCGACCAGGCTGGCGGCGGTATCGAGTTCACCCTCAGCCAGAATTTCGCCCTTCGGGTAGGTTACAAAACGGAGTTCAACGCCAGCAAAATTGAAGAAACGCTGGACAATGGCCTGAGCGCAGGAATGTCGGTGTCGCTGCCGGTGAAGAAGAATTCGGACACCCGCGTTTCGCTCGACTACGCTTATCGTAACACCAACATTTTCAACGGTATTCACAACGTCGGTGTTCGCATTGATTTGTAAATAAAAGTGCAACACCCTTGCGCTTTATCTTACGTGCTGTATCTTTGCAGTACTTTGGGCAATGCAGAAACGTTCCTACCACCCGGTAGGGACGTTTCTGTTTTTTTCTGCCCCTACCTGATCAACTGACCTTTGGTTTTTCACTGTTGACTTTCTTCCTCTTGTATTCCTGAAGAAGTTAACATGGAAATTGAATGTTATTGATCTATTTTTCATTCATAATAGAATTTTGCTATGGCAAACTACACGTATCTGACGCAGGGTGGTTATGATAAACTTCGCAGCGACCTAGACGAGCTCAAAACCAATGGCAGGCAGGAAGCAGCCCGTGCCATCGCCGAAGCCCGTTCGCAAGGCGATCTCTCGGAAAACGCCGAATATGACGCGGCTAAAGACGCTCAAGGTCTTTTGGAGTTCAAAATCAACGAGTTGGAAACAGTATTCGGCAACGCTCGAATCATTGATGAGAGCCAATTGGATGATTCCAAAGTGGCCATCTTGTCCAATGTAACCATCAAAAACCTGAAAACCGGCAAAGAGATGACGTACAAACTCGTCTCGGAGACAGAAGCCGATGCCAAACAGATGAAAATTTCGGTCACCTCCCCCATCGGCCAGGGCTTGCTCGGCAAGGTGTTGGGAGACATCGCCAAAGTCCAGACACCCGCTGGTGCCATGGAATTTGAAGTCACGAATATTACTGTTGGGTAATTAAGTTTGAAGTTTGAAGTTTGAAGTTTGAAGTGAGCATATCATTACTTCGAACTTCAAACTATTAAATTTATGACCATTTTCACCCGCATTATCAACGGAGAAATTCCTTGCTACAAAGTAGCCGAAACCCCTGATTATCTGGCGTTTCTGGATGTCCGTCCGCAGACGCAAGGCCATACGCTCTGCATCCCTAAACGGGAAATTGACTATATCTTCGATCTGGAAGACGACTATTTGGCCGGGCTGATGGTGTTTGCCAAAAAAGTAGCGAAAGGGCTGGAAAAGGTGGTACCGTGCAAACGCATCGGTATCGCAGTGATCGGCCTGGAAGTACCTCATGCGCATATCCATTTGATGCCACTTCTGACCTTGTCAGATTTGACTTTTGGAAAGGAACCGCTCTCGGTGTCGGCGGAAGAAATGCGTTTGCTGGCGGAGAAGATATCGGTGGCTGTCACTTCGCTTTCTTGAAAAAGCCCTCCATGGCCAAATGGAGGTTCACCATCATTTCCTCGTTCGTTTCATACTGGACAGATGCGGCGTATTGATTGAAAATATCCCGCACGGCTACTTCCGGCACTTCTGATACAGCGGCAAGCCGGCGGAAATACTCGTCGTCGGTACGCGGCAGATTGGTCACAGGGTTCACTACCGCCACCAGGTTGTACCGCTCCCGAATTTGCGCCAGAAACAGTTTCATACTTTGCTGGCAGAGTCCATCGTAGTTTTTCTCCCGGAAATGCAGGTTGGCAATCGTACTGATAAATTCGTACGACGAGTTTTCATTTTTTTTCAGAATGGGTATGACGCGCTGACGACGCTTGGCTCTGAACAGGAACCAGAGCCCGGTCAGTCCCATCAGGATGTACCAGCCCCACGCGAGGGCAGGCTGCTGAAGAATATAGGTGAGTGGATGTTCTTCGTCCAATGTGCGTGAAGGGCCGCCGCGCCGGTTGGCGTTGGCGCGCCGCGCCACCATTTCAGGTACTCTGCTCAGGCCGTCCCAATACAGATCGCCTTCCGGCAGCCAGGCCAGCAGACCTTCCACATAAGCATGTGTTTCAGGACGCAGCAAGCTGTAATTGGAAAATACGACGGGGTTGGTGTGCAGCAAAAACCGGCCTTTCCCATAGGTAAACATGGCAAAATTGATGAGCGAATCATTCAGGTGCCCGATAGGCCGGTGCGACAGCGCAGCACAAAAATACCTGACCGGGATATGGTGCCATTGATACCCGGCGGGCAGGTTTTGTCGGGCATAATGAGCGGTGGTTTGAATCGATTTCCCGTCAGGCTGCGGCAGCGAAAGTTTTGCGAGCGTGTCAGAGAACGTCTTGTATTCATCCCAGTCATCTTCTCCGCATTGCTCGTAGTACACGTGGAACATCAGGTCAAAGGGCACACTTTTGCTCGAAATGAAAGCGGTATTTCCTGCCTGTACGAATCCAAGCAATTGTTCCGTATCGAGTGAGTCCAAAAACATGCCCTCGCCGACAAAGATATAATTGAGGTGTTGCGTAGAGTCCCTGGGCAGATCAGCCGAGATCTTACGCGTGATATCCGTCAATTTTTTTTTCGGAAAATAATCCGATAGCAGGCGGTGCGCAATCTGTGTGCCGTAAGGTTCGGGGTCGGTTTCTTTGTACGCTTTCTTTGGCCAGGAGTCGCGCCAGTCGAATCGCTCCTTCGACGACGATGCGTAGAGGTAATAGAACAATCCCGCCAGCGCGAGGCAGGCAGTGAGGATGAGCAGAAGGGGTGTTCGGGTGGAAGACATAACAAATGCAGCGGTCGGGGTCAGGAATTCGAAGCGATAAAAGCGTCGCTAAGGTAGGAGATTCTGAGCGCACTCAAAACAACTCAATCTGTTCGGGCAGCAGCCGAAAAGAACGCCGGTGGTGTGATGTAATTCCGTGCAGGCGAAGCGCGGCCCGATGAGACTCGGTGGGATAGCCTTTATTGTTGCGCCAATCATAGTGCGGGTGCTGGGCATGGAGGCGGGTCATCACCTCGTCGCGCCAGGTTTTGGCCAATACGGAAGCAGCAGCAATGGAACTATATTTCCCATCACCTTTGACCACGCAGAGATGCGGGACGGCTGGATAGGGCGTAAACCGATTGCCGTCCACGAGGATGAACTCAGGTCGTATTGTGAGGGTATCCAATGCGCGGTGCATCGCCAGGAACGAGGCTTTCAGGATGTTGATGCGGTCAATTTCGGCAGATTCTACCATGGCTACTGCCCAGGCCAATGCTTCCCGCTCGATGAGCGGGCGCAGTATATCGCGCTGATGTTCAGTTAGTTGCTTGCTGTCGTTGAGCAGCGGGTGGTGAAAATCGCTGGGCAATATGACCGCTGCTGCGCACACAGGTCCGGCGAGACAGCCGCGACCGGCTTCATCGCAGCCTGCTTCCAGGAGATTGGAGTGATGAAATGGGAGGAGCGACATACAGGGATTTTGCTCGTTCAAAGATGCTCAATGCACAAAGCGAAGGTAGGAATTGGTTAGGAACGGTGCTGGAATAAAGGTCCAAATTAGGGGTCGGGGATCATTTGGGTGCTATTTTCTACCAACATGGGACCTCTCCGAGGGCATAATGGAATAGGAGCATCCCGAGGGCACAGTATGCGGATAGTCATTAAACATTTTATTTAAAATTGGCCGCGCTGTCCGAACATCTTTACCTTCGCCCAAAGCATTCCCTGAAAATTTGAAGCCTTTTAAAGTATGGCGAACTATCTCGACGAACTCAACTCCGTACAGCGTGCCGCCGTTACCACAACCGAAGGGCCTGTGCTGGTGATTGCCGGCCCTGGCTCCGGCAAGACACGGGTTCTGACCTACCGCATTGCTCATTTGCTGGAGAGCGGTATAGCCCCCTGGGAGATTTTGACCCTCACCTTTACCAATAAGAGCGCGCGGGAAATGAAGGACCGGATTGAAAAAGTGGTCGGTCCGCGTGCTCAACAAGTATGGGCGGGTACCTTTCACTCCGTTTTTGCCCGCATTTTGCGGTCGGAAGCCCCGAAGATTGGTTACCCATCCTCGTTTTCAATCTACGACACCGACGATACCATGAGCGTGTTGCGAGCCATCATCAAGGAGATGAACCTCGACACCACGGCCTACAATGCCTCGGCCATCCGATCGCGCATCTCCTTGGCCAAGAGCAACCTGATGTCGCCCAAAGCGTATCGCGACAATGCCGACATGATGCAGCAGGACCGCGCTGCCAAACGGCCCTACATCGTAGATATCTATGAAAAATACATGGCCCGCTGCCACCGGTCTGGAGCGATGGACTTCGACGACTTGTTGTTTCAACTTTATCGCCTCTTCCGCGACAATCCGGACAACGTGGTGGAAAAATACCAAAAGCGGTTTCGGTACATCCATGTAGACGAGTTTCAGGACACCAATTTCCTGCAATATGCAATCCTGAAACGGTTGGTAAAATATCCCGGCAGCTCCGAAAACGTGTTTGTAGTGGGCGACGATGCACAGAGTATTTATGCTTTCCGGGGCGCAACGATTGACAATATCCTCGATTTCGAAAAAGATTACCCGACACTCCAAACCTTCAAACTCGAACAAAACTACCGCAGCACCCACCACATCGTGTCGGCTGCGAATGAAGTGATCACGCACAACCGCCGCCAGTTGCAAAAAACCATCTGGACAGACAAGCCCGACCGCGCGAAGATCAAACTCCTCAAATGTGTCACCGACGATGAAGAAAGCCGCCGCGTGGCAGATTTTATTTTGGAGCAGAAACACCGGTATCACCTGCCCAACTCGGACATCGCGGTGCTGTATCGCACCAATTCGCAGAGCCGCAAATTCGAGGAGTATTTGCGGCGGTTGAATTTGCCCTACAAGGTATTTGGCGGCACCTCTTTTTACCAGCGAAAGGAGGTCAAGGATTTCATCGCCTACCTCCGCCTGGCGGTCAACCCCCGCGATGAGGAAGCCCTGCGCCGGGTGGTCAATTTTCCTACACGCGGGATCAGCGACACGACGGTGGACAAAATCAGCGCGCTGGCAGGTGCTCATAACGTGCCCATGTGGGAATCCATGCTGCTGCCCGGACTGGACATACAGGACCGCGCCCGCAAGTCGCTGGCTGCTTTTCGCAACATGGTGGCAGAGTGGCAAAAACGGGCAGCCACTGAGCCGGCCTTCAAACTTGCCGCTGATATTTTGCGAAAGTCCGGCTTGTTCGAAGCGCTCAAAGCCGATACCAGCCCGGAAGGTATCGGTCGCCTTGAAAACGTGAACGCCGTGCTAGATGCTATTGCCGAATTTGTTGACAATCAACCCAATGTCGAGAATGACGCAATCACAAATGACGCAATCCCTACGGTCGAAACGACCAACGACCGCTCATTGTCCACCTATCTTCAGACCATCACGCTGCTCACTGATGCCGATGAAAAAAATGACACCAATGATTACATCACATTGATGAGCGTCCATGCTGCAAAAGGGCTGGAATTTAAAAGTGTTTTTGTGACGGGCATGGAAGAGAACCTGTTTCCTTCGTTCATGTCCATGGATGACCCCAATGGGCTGGATGAGGAACGCCGCTTGTTTTACGTTGCTATCACGCGGGCCAAGGAGTTTTTGACCATCTCGTTTGCACAAAACCGCTACCGCTTCGGGCAAATACGCATCAGTGAGCCATCGCGTTTTTTAGAAGAAATTGACAGTCAGCATTTTGAGTTCACGGGCGGTATGGGTAGTGCACGGATCAATGCACTCGGTCAACCCGCTCGCAACGAACCTGCCCGGGCGAGTATCAGCGGCAATTTTGCCAATCCGCGCCTCCGCCCGATGGCGCGTCCGGCGGGTCCCGCGGCTACGCCTGCCGATTTCAAGGTCTCCCCGGCAGAAGACATTTTACCGGGCGTGACGGTGCTGCACCTTAAATTCGGAGAAGGAAAAATCGTGGGCGTAGAAGGCGCAAAGGACAATAAGGTGGCGACGATCCAATTCAAAGACGACGAAATGCCGGAGCGGCGGATCGTGCTGAAGTTTGCGAAATTGCAGGTGATGAATTAAATGCCTGGTCCGTAAGGAACGTTTCCAAAATAAGGGTACAGAAAACTAGGACACTCTCCGGGGACACTTGTACCCTTAGGAACGCGGCACCAATAACTTAGTCATTTGATGCCACCCTTTGTTCCATCATACGGCCCCTATTTTTCTTTAAATAGCCCCACTATTCGCAGAAAAATAGTGTTGTCTGATGAAAAAATGGTTGACCTAAAATGACTAAGTTATTGGTGCCGCGTTCCTTATTTAAAACCTGTTCGTAATAGATGATTTTAAAGAATTGACTTAATTCACCCCATCAACCCTGCCGCCACCAGGACTGCTCCAAACCCTGCCGCATAACCCCGGTACAGATCAACCGGCTCATGCGCGTCCAGCGCCAGCCGTGCCGTGCCGACGGCTCCGGCGAACAAAATGGTCAACGCTAACACCATCGTAGCACTCAATACCAGCCATTGGCCGAACATCGGGATGCTCAATACCGGGCCGTTCCACTGCAAGGACATAAGCACCACCATCGCTATCAAGCCGCCCATCCCAAGCGCATGTGCGCTGATTTTGGTGAAAATATTGATAAAAAAGGCCAAAAATAACCCGATAGTTGTGCCCAATGCGCACACAGAGAACAGTTGCGGCATCTGGATGTCTGACAGCAAACTTTTAAATACCCAGAGATAAAATACTCCGGTGAGTATATAAGGGCCGATGCGCTCTTGTTTATCGCGCATTTCCAGGCTTCCGATCAGGCCAAGCGGTTTCATGATGGCCACTCCGACGCCGGGCAGCAAGAACGTGGTAATAAATACCGTCAGCAGCAGCACCCGGGCTTTTTGGTCGCCGATGTCGTGTACGCCAAATGCATAAGGATTGACGGCCAACAACAAAGCCAGCAACAAGGTCAGTACCAGCAACGGGTGTCCGATATAAGATAGGAAGCGAGCGAGCAAAAGTGGCATCAGAGTTTGATTTTTTTCAAGCGGTCGAGCTCTCGCTTGTCTTCACGGGCCTTGATGGTCTCGCGTTTGTCGAACGATTTTTTGCCGGTCGCCAATTCGATGGTCAGTTTGGCAAAGCCGCGATCGCTGATATAAAGTTTGTACGGCACAATGGTCGAGCCTTTTTCCTTGAGTTTCCGTTCGAGTTTGCGCAATTCTGGTTTGCGCAGTAGCAATTTGCGATTGCGGCGCGGCAGGTGGTTCATGTCCGTTCCGTACTCATATTCTGCGATGTACATATTGTGCACCCAAAGTTCGCCACTTTGAAAAATGCACCAGGCATCATTCAGGTTGGCATTGCCGCTCCGGATGCTTTTGATCTCGCTGCCGGTGAGCATGATGCCCGCATCAAACTCCTGTATAAAATGATACTCGAACGCGGCTTTGCGATTCGTGATCTCAACCTTCTTTTTTTGTTTTTCCTTTGCCATGTCCAAAAAGTCGTCAAAAGTACGGCGATTTATCAAACTCGTCTGAGCATGAATCAAAGCCGCGAACAAAAACTCCGCTCGGTCATCCGCCAGTCGCAGCCAGATTTGACGGTTGTGCTGGAAAACATCTTTGATCCGTTGAATATTTCGGCGGTGCTGCGGTCCTGCGACGCGGTGGGAGTGCGCGAAGTATTTGTGGTGTATACGAAGCAATATCTGGACAAACGCGGGCTCATATTGGGGAAGCGGACATCGGGTGGCACCTTCAAATGGATAGATGTATACGTGTTTGAGGACCTACAGGAGTGCATGCGTCGCGTCCGGGAGCGTTATGGTCGGATACTGGCGACTTTACCGCCTGGCGACGGTGTGCCGTCGTTGTATGAACACCCGCTCGCCGAGCCTGTTGCCTTGCTATTCGGCAATGAAGACGAGGGAGTGAGCAGCGAAGCACAGTCGCTGTGTGATGGTAGTTTTACGATTCCGCAATCCGGTTTTGCCGAAAGCCTGAATATCTCGGTGGCTTGTGCAGTGTCGCTGTTCGAAGCGAAGCGGCAGCGCATGGAGCGGGGGTTTTATGAAGAAAATCCACGCCTCAAGGACGAAGAGCAGGAAATGTTGTTTCAGCGTTGGAGCGGGATGTTGAAAAGCGACAAAAACCATCAAAGCTCCATTACAATCCACAAAGACTCGGAACCGTTGCTGCCGGTGTACGTTCAGCGCAAAGACGAACTGCCGAAGTCAAAGATTCAAGTCCTGCCACTTACTAAATTTGAACTTTAATACCATGCAACTTTCCATCGTAGTCCCGCTAAAAAATGAGGCCGAAAGCCTCCCTGAACTTGAAGCCTGGATTCGCCGGGTCTGTGAGCAGCAACAGATTTCCTACGAAATCATCTTTGTGGATGACGGGAGTACCGACGGCTCCTGGAAAGTCATTGAAGCCCTGCGGGCAGCCAATCCTTCCGTGCGGGGCATCAAGTTTCGACGCAACTATGGCAAATCCGCTGCCTTACACACCGCGTTTCAAATTGTGCAGGGCGATGTGGTCGTCACGATGGATGCGGACTTGCAGGACAGTCCGGATGAATTGCCCGAATTGCGCCGAATGATCGTCGAAGATGGCTTCGACCTCGTGAGCGGCTGGAAAAAAGTGCGCCACGATCCGCCGAGCAAAACCATTCCAACCAAACTTTACAATGCTGCAGCCCGCTGGATGAGTGGCATCTACCTGCACGATTTTAACTGCGGCCTGAAGTCGTATCGCCGCGAAGTGGTGCAGACCATCGAAGTGTACGGCGAGATGCACCGCTACATCCCGGTGATTGCCAAGTGGTCGGGCTTCACGAAAATCGGTGAAAAAGTAGTGGAGCACCGCGCCCGCCAATACGGCACTTCCAAGTTTGGTTGGGAGCGATTTGTCAATGGTTTCCTCGATTTGATGAGCATTTCGTTTGTCGGCAGGTTCGGCAAACGACCGATGCACCTGTTCGGCTCACTGGGCATTATCTCGTTTCTGATAGGGTTCGGGATTTTGGCCTATTTGACCTTTACCAAAACCTTTTATAGCGAATGGCGCATTGCCGACCGGCCGCTTTTTTTCTTTGGTATTCTGGCGCTCATTATCGGTACGCAGATGTTCCTGACGGGCTTTTTGGCTGAGATGATCAACCGGAATTCGTCGGTTAGAAACGTGTATTTGATTGAAAAAGAAATCTGACCCAACGTGAAAATCATCGTCCTTTCCCCCGCCCACCCCTTGCGCGGCGGCATTGCCGCATCTTCCGAACGACTGGCACAGGAATTTCAAACCGAAGGCCATGAGGTGGTGGTCTATTCGTTTTCATTACAATATCCCTCGTTCCTGTTTCCGGGCAAAACCCAGTTCACCGATGATCCGCCACCATCAGGCCTCCTGATAAAAACCTGCCTGAACAGTATCAACCCGTTCAACTGGCTGATCGTGGCGCGTGCAATTGCCCGGGAGCAGCCCGATCATGTGATCGTCCGTTTCTGGATGCCCTTCATCGCTCCGTGTCTGGGGACGGTACTGCGGGCAGCGCGTTGGTTTTCAACTAAGAAGTTTCAAATCACCGCTTTGGTGGACAATATCATTCCGCATGAAAAGCGTTTCGGCGACCGCCCGTTTGCCCGATATTTCGTGCGGGCATGCGATGATTTTGTGGTGATGTCCAAGTCGGTAGGTAGAGAGATTGCTGCGTTTTTACCTGGCATCGCCCCGGAGCATATCCGCTTTGCTCCTCATCCCGTATATGATATTTACGGCGAGCCCATGCTCCAATCCGAGGCACGTGCCCGTCTTGGCATCACACCGGATGTGCAGAGGGTAGTGCTTTTTTTTGGGTTGATTCGCCCGTACAAAGGGCTGGACTTGTTGCTTCATGCGCTCGCAGACCAAGATTTGGAGCGACTCAATGTCCACGCCCTCGTCGCGGGAGAATGTTATTCTGATTGGGAGCAATACGAGCAACTGATCGCGCGGTATGGCCTTTCGGACCGGGTGCATTTATCCGTCCGGTTCATTCCAAATGACGAAGTAAGCACGTATTTCTCGGCATCTGATCTGGTGGTGCAGCCCTACAAAACCGCTACCCAGAGCGGTATCTCGCAAATTGCCTACCAGTTCGAAAAACCGATGGTGGTGACCAATGTCGGCGGGCTGCCGGAAATCGTAACCAACGGTGTATCGGGTTATGTGGTGGAGCCGCAACCGGAAGCGATTGCCGCTGCGATTCGGCATTTTTTCGAAAATAGCCGGAGGGAGGCCATCGTGGCGGGCGTTCGGGCAGAGAAAAATCGGTTTTCATGGTCGTATTTGGTGCAGGCACTTTTGGGGAAATAAAAAAGGCTACCGCGAATTGCGATAGCCTTTTTTGTAAAATGCTGTAAATTAAGTTCTTAAAAAGTAAAAGATAATTCAAAAACCTATTTTCTAATGTTTCCTACTTTTGACCGGCAGCCAGTTGTGGCGCACTGATGATTTGTACTTTCAAATCTTTTGGTACAAACACGACGAAGGAAAGTTGCTCTTTGAGTTCTTGTCCTTTCACGCGAATTTGTTTGTGCATGTTCGGTGCCTGAATAACCAGTGCATCCTCTACGGATTTCGATGCCAGGTTGTAACGTCCTACGGTTGCGAGCTCATTCAGCATAGCCGAATTGCCAGAAGGCAGGCTAACGCTGATTTCTATGCGAATGCTGGTGCTGTTCCATACTTTCAGATCTACTTCGCCCGGCAGGTCAAGCCGGATGGTCCCTTTGTTTTCAGTGTTGAATGATTTGTTGAAGGTTTTTGCGGCGGTGGATTGGCCCGCAGCAGCGAGCGAAAACACCAGAAGGAGCGCAATGGTAAAAATACGTGATGTCATGATGGGCCTCCTTTTTTTATGTTGATGGTTCAAAGTACCGATTATATTTTGGCTAAAGCAACTTTATTTAAGTATTTTATTTTAAAAAACAAAACAAAGACGTTTTTTGGCCAAGTATTTATGAAGCAACAGGGTTTTCCCTGAATTTTATCAGGCTTTCGACGAGGTGTTGAAAAACCTATACCCGTATTTACGTTCTATCTACCCAAAACGTTGGTTCTATATTTGACTTTTTTGTAAACCCGACATTTAAACCTGCCATTGCTCTACCTTCGCAGCGCATCATTTCTCTTTGAACATGACGAACAAAACACTGCTATTGATTACCGCACTCGCCTTGCTCGCAGTGGCGGGCTGTGCGCCTAAACCGCACCACAATAACAGCAGGGATGGACATCATAACCACCACACGACCGACCCCAACAAACAATTGCGCAATGGCCCGATGCTGGGCTATGTGGATATGCGGGAGGTGCTGATCTGGGTACAGACCACGGAAAGGGCGCAGGTTGAAATCGAGTACCAGGAGGCAGGCGATACGAGCGCGCAAAAATTTTATTCCAGTGTTGAAACGACAGGCGCTCCTTTATTTACGGCCAAGTGCATTGCCAATGAGGTGCAGCCGGGCAAAACCTACAATTACGGGGTGTTGATTGATGGTAAGGCCGTCAAAAGACCCTATCCCACTACGTTCAAAACCCAGTCGCTCTGGCAGTGGCGGACCGACCCGCCTGCTTTTACGCTGGCTACCGGCAGTTGCGCTTACTTCAATGAAGAACAATACGACCGGCCTGGCAAACCATACGGCTCCGATTTTCAGATTTTTACCAGCATCGAGCAGCAGAAGCCCGATTTGATGCTCTGGCTGGGTGATAACGTCTATTTGCGCGAACCGGATTTCAACACCGCGACAGGTATGATCCATCGCTACACCCACGACCGCGCCACACCCGAGTTGCAACCGCTGCTCGCTTCCACCGCTCATTATGCCATCTGGGACGACCACGATTTTGGCCCCAATGATTCGGATGGTACCTCGATCTACAAAGACATGGCCTGGGACGTTTTCCGCAATTTTTGGGGTAACCCGACCTTTGGTGTGAATGGCAAAAGAGGCTGTACGACGCGATTCCAATACGCCGATATAGACTTTTTCCTGCTGGACAATCGTTATTTTCGTACGCCCAACTATTGCAAAACCTGCCCGGATCGCACCCTCCTGGGTAAAGATCAACTGGAGTGGTTCCTGGCTTCCCTGGCTTCCAGCACTGCGCCATTCAAAATGGTGGCCATTGGCGGTCAGGTCGTTACGACCAATAACAGCAGCGAAACCTGCTTTCACTTTTTTCCTGCCGAGCGGGACACCATACTCGCCCGCATCGAACGCGAGGGCATTAAAGGGGTGGTATTCCTCACAGGTGACCGGCATTTTTCCGAACTCAGCATACTGCGCAACAAGGCAGGTAATGCGGTGTATGACCTCACGACCTCCCCCCTCACCGCAGGCGTTTATACGGATGCGGCCAAAGAAGCCAATTCGCTTCGGGTAGAAGGGACGCTCGTGACACAGCATAATTTTTCGACCCTTCGGTTCAGCGGTCCGCGCAAAGCCCGGCAGATGGAGATCACCGTCCGCGACATAAACGGGAAGGAACTTTGGACGAGAACTGTCAAGAGCGAATAGCACTTGCAAAATGGAAAACAAATTTCCTTTGATTGCCCCATTGTTTTTGAAAAAACAGACGTTTGTTCGCCAGTCCAATCATTCGGCAACCGTCATCCAATAACTCAACAACCTACACCATGCGACACTTTATTGTTCTTCTTTTTGCAACATTTGTCCTGATAGGCAGCAGTTGCTCTTTATTCAAAGATCTACCTACCACCACCACCACCACCACCACCACGAATCCTGAAGCACCTGCCCAGTATGCTGCCAAAAGCGGAGTAGAGTTACAACGCGACTACATTCTGAGTTATAAAGATGCTGCCCAAATCGAAATGCAACGCGGCGGTGTGCCAGCCAGCATCATCCTCGCACAGGGCTTGCTCGAAAGTGCTGCCGGGCAGAGTGAACTGGCCCGCGAAGCCAACAACCATTTCGGCGTAAAATGCGGCGGTACCTGGAAAGGTAGTACCTACAAGAAAAAAGACGACGATCGCGACAGCGACGGTAACCTCACCGAGTCCTGCTTTCGCAAATACACAAAAGTGGCCGAATCCTACTACGACCACGGCGAATTCCTGCGCGATCCGAAAAAAGCCAACCGGTATGGCTTTCTCTTCAATTTGGACCGCACAGATTACAAAGGCTGGGCGCGCGGCCTGCAATCCGCCGGTTATGCTACTTCCAGCGACTATTCTGATAAACTCATTAATTTGATTGAACGCTACCAACTGTACGAATATGATCAGGGCAGATCACCCATCATACAGCCGAATACTTCGCCCAACCAGCCCGTGAAACCCACTGATCCCGGTGCTGTCAGCGGCAGCAACCCCGGGACCTCAAGCGGTCCACAACTGGCCCCCTTGCAGCGCATCGGCAGGATCAATAACGTCAAAGTGGTGCTTTCCCAACCCGGCGAGTCGCTGGATGATGTTGCCCGCTTGTATCGCATCAGTACCGACAAAGTAGTGAACTATAATGAGCGGCACTATCCGCCAGGATTCAAATTGGCCGAAAATACCCGGATTTTCATCCAAGACAAACGCAGCAAATGGAGCGGCCGGGCGACCGAGCACTTCGTGCAGGAAGGTCAGACGATGTTTGATATCTCGCAGCAATACGGCGTTTGTCTGGAAAAACTGCTGTCACGCAACGGACTCCGCCCCAATGAAGAACCTGCCGTCAGCGAAAAAATAAAACTCAAAGGCACCCGCCCCAAAAGTGATGTGGTGCGGCTGCGCGATATTGCTAACGACCCCCTGCCTGTGAATGCACAGCCTGGCACTTTGCCCTCCAGTAAACCTGCTGTCACCACTGACGGCAAAATGACCACCGAGGACGAGCCACTTTTTGAAATAGAAGGGGATGAAGAGAATAAAAAACCAACGCCTGCAACAACAATCCCCACACAGCCCACTTTGCCTCCAGCGCAACCCCGTCCGGCTACTTCTGGCAACAACCCTGTCAATCCTTCCAATCCTAACCCGCCTGTCTATCAGCCGAACAATACCTGGCAACCTTCCCAGCCTGTTCAGCCACCTGTACAGGTGCCAAGTGGCTACCACTTGGTGCAGCCGAAGGAAACGCTTTATGCGATTTCCCGAAAATACAGCCTGACCGTTCCGAGGCTAAAAGAATTGAACAACCTAAAAAACGACAATATTCAAACAGGACAAATGCTGAGAATAAGATAAAAATCTGGTCAATGGTCACTTACCACATTGACCGTTGACCGTTGACCGTTGACTATTGACCGTTGACCGTTGACCAGTGACTATTGACCGTTGACCAGTGACTATTGACCAGTGACTATTGGCCATTGACCGACCCTCATAAACCATTATCAACCCTCATAAACCATTATCAACCCCCATAAACCATTATCAACCCTCATCAACCTTTATCAACCCTCATAAACCATTATCAACCCTCATAAACCATTATCAACCCTCATAAACCATTATCAACCCTCATAAACCATTATCAACCCTCATAAACCATTATCAACCCTCATAAACCATTATCAACCCTCATAAACCTTTATCAACCCCCATAAACCTTTATCAACCCTCATAAACCATTATCAACCCTCATCAACCTTTATCAACCCTCATCAACCTTTATCAACCCTCATAAACCTTTATCGTGACTATTGGCCATTGACTATTGGCCATTGACCGTTGACCATTGACCACTTTATTTTATGAGTTACATCCTTGCCATAGACCAAGGCACTACTTCCACCCGCGCCATCGTATTTGATCGGCAAGGAAATATCATCGCTGTTGCACAGCAGGAAATCACCCAATATTTTCCCAAGCCAGGCTGGGTGGAGCATAACCCGGTCGAAATCTGGGAATCAGTGCAATGTACGGTTCGGGAGGTGATGGAAAAAGTTGGTCCGCACAGCATCTCTGCCGTCGGCATCACCAACCAGCGGGAAACGACCGTCGTGTGGGACAAGCGAACCGGTAAGCCGGTATATAATGCCATTGTGTGGCAAAGCCGACAAACCGTGGATGTATGTGAAGCACTGAAAGCCAAGGGGTTAGATCCAGAAGTGCGCTATAAAACTGGCTTGCTGATTGATGCTTATTTCTCCGGGACCAAAATAAAGTGGATCCTGGATAACGTCCCGGGCGCCCAGGCCGATGCGTATGCCGGGCACCTGATTTTCGGAACCATTGACACCTGGCTGCTCTGGAACCTGACCGAAGAACGTATCCACGCCACCGACTACACCAATGCTTCCCGCACGATGCTTTACAACATCCGGGAGTTGAGTTGGGACGTTGATTTATGTGCAGCACTGGATGTGCCGATGGCTATGCTTCCGAAAGTCATGGACTCATCGGCGATTTATGGCTATGTCCGCGCAGACTTACTTGGGCTTTCCGCTCAGGAAGAAGCAGTTCCGGTCAGCGGTATCGCAGGGGACCAGCAAGCAGCGTTGTTCGGGCAGGGTTGTTTTGCCGAAGGCATGGCGAAAAATACCTACGGCACAGGATGTTTTATGTTGATGAATACTGGAAGTCACGCAGTTGCGTCGCAAAATGGATTGCTTACCACGATTGCCTGGAGTCTGAACGGGAAAGTGGAATACGCATTGGAAGGGTCCATTTTTGTAGCAGGCAGCGCAGTCAAATGGATGCGGGACACCGTCGAACTATTTTCTGACGCCGCCGAGACGGAGCATTATGCCCTCAGTTTGTCGTCGTCAGAAGGGGTTTATTTTGTACCCGCCTTTGTAGGACTCGGTACGCCGTACTGGGATTCGGAGGTGCGGGGTGCTATTTTCGGCCTGACAGGGGGCAGCAGTCGCTCGCACCTGATCCGGGCGACCCTCGAAAGTGTGGCTTACCAGACCAAGGATGTGCTGTCGGTGATGGAACAGGACTCCGGCATCCGGCTTCGCACCTTGCGCGTGGATGGCGGGATGGTGCGCAACAACTTCCTGATGCAGTTTCAAAGCGACATGCTCCGGGTACAGGTGGAACGGCCGGTCGTGCAAGAGACCACTGCCCTGGGGGCTGCCTATCTCGCGGGCCTGGCGGTCGGTTACTGGAAGGACAAGGAAGATATTGCCGGCAACTGGCAATTGGATGTGGCTTTTCAGCCCGAGATGTCGGAAGAGGAATCTGTGCGGTTACACGCAGGATGGGGAAAAGCAGTAGAGGCCGCGCGGGTATTCAAGATTTGAAATTATTGCTTTCCATATCCTTTCCCCCAGGATCGCCAGCGCATTTGCAGTACTCCGAGGATGGCTTCGCGGATAATTTTCAGCGACATTTTTGACTGCCCTTTTTCGCGGTCCTTGAACGTGATGGGCACCTCCTTGACCGCAAAGCCAAGGGTATGCGCTGCGAATTTCATTTCGATCTGAAAGGCATATCCAATGAACTTGATTCGGTTCAAGTCAATGGTTTCCAACGTTTTGCGACGATAGCAGATAAATCCGGCGGTCGGATCGGCTACAGGCATCCACAACATAATTTGCACATAAATGGAAGCCCCGCGAGAAAGGAAAATACGGTCGAACGGCCAGTTCACGACACTTCCACCCGGGCAATAGCGAGAACCGACTGCCAGGTCGGCACCCTCATCGCGGCATTTACCGAGTAAGCGGGGTAAGTCGGCAGGATTGTGGGAAAAGTCCGCATCCATCTCGAAAAAATAATCGTAGCCGCGCTCCAGTCCCCACTGGAATCCGGCAATATACGCCGTACCGAGGCCAAGTTTGCCGGAACGCTCCAGCAAGTGCAGCTGCCCGGAGAATTCGGTCGCTTGCAGATCACGGACAATTTGCGCTGTGCCGTCAGGTGAAGCATCGTCTACAATCAGCACATGGAATACCTCCGACTGCGCGAGCGCTGCCCGCACGATGGCTTCTACATTTTCTTTCTCGTTGTAGGTTGGGATGATAACGATGGAACCAGCCAAAACTCGGAGGGGTAAATAGATGGACGATTGTGGATGGACGGATTATGGTTGCTAACTGGCTGAGGCGTCTGGTTGCTATAATCAGCCACTGTCAACTTTAGTATTACGGGTTTGCTTGCGTAAATGTTGTAGATTACAACGTAAACCCACCCGACTTTATAGCGAATGACAGAACGAACACCGACACCGAAATGATGAGTCCGAACATGAAAATATTATAACAGATGCTCAGATAGCGATATTTCTTGGCCAGCACGATACCGAGAAAATACAGGTCACGGCTCATAGAACTATACAGAAATTCCGGGTCTTTCAGCATTTCGTTCACCCCCCACTGAAAGTCTTCCAGTGGCATATTGTAAAAATTTCCAAAGAATAACAGATTCGCTTTTCGCTGTTTAATGGCTTCCCGGGTGACTTTGCCTTCTGTCACTTTGGGGCGAGTGGCGAGTGTTGCAAAAATCATCGAGCCCAGGCAGGTAAGCAGCAACAGAATCGTTGGAAGTACCATCTCCGGGCTGTTCTCCAGTTTGGGCAGCAGGTTGGATGCCAGGATGGAAATAACGATGGCGTTGACAGAGAGCATCAGGTTGGCTTTGCTATCGGCCATCGAACTGAGGTTGGTGTGGGTCCGGTAAGTAGTGCGGTACATTGTTTCCACCCCCCGCCCCATGCGGGCTTGTTTGAGTTCGTTTTCGCTTTCCCGGAGTATTTTATCCAGGTCGTTGTCGTTGCCTATTTTTTTATCGTCTTTGATGGCGAGTTCATCTACCGTCGCTGCTTTATCGGGGTTGAGGCGGCGCTTTTGCTTCAACAGCTGCTGAATATGCTTGGCTTTGCGCTTGTTGAACAGATCCTGTGCGACGGCTGTGTGGTATTCATGGGCAAGCATGAAGTTGAGTTCAAACTCCACCCATTCCTGCTCGCTCATCACATTCCGGCCTGTCAGTATGAGTTCTTGCCGGTATTTGCCCGTGCGATCCCAATAGAGCTCCATGCCCAGATGGCTGAGGTCGGCATCGCAAATAATTTTTTCGAGGGTCGTATTGGGCTGTTGCGGCACCTTGGTCGCGCGAATGCAACCAAATACGATTTGCAACTCCTCGTCAGTGATTTTACCTCTCAGGTAATGGTCGGCGTTGGTACAACTCCGCTCTTCGTGGTTCACAGAACCTTCAGAGTATCCCGTGTCGTGAAACCAGACTGCCACCTGGAGCAGCATCATTTCCTTTTCTGTCAAATGAAACCCTTCCCCAATGATGTGGGCCGCAGCCACCGTCTGTACGGTGTGTTCCAAGTCATGAAAGACATACTCCGGCGAGATGTGCTGGGCAAAGTAGTCTTTGATATACGCTTCGATTTCGTGTAACAGGTGTTCGTTGACAGTCATGTTCAAGTTATTGGCGGGCAAAGGTAGAAAAAGGAAGGGGCAAAAAATAAGGGGCAAATAGCAAAAGGCAAAGGAACAAACTTAGTATAGTTGCTCCCTGCCTTTTGCTACTTGCCCCTCATTTTTGATGGGTATCTGACATTTAATGCCTGCCCCACAACTCAACCACGGCCTTTCCACGCGCCAAATTTTTCGTATCGTACCAAAAAACCACTTTTTGAATGACCCGTTTGTTGCCCGGTAAGTCAATCACACGGGTTTCTGCGCCAGCGGGAATATTGCTGCGGACCTCGATTTCATCCACTTCACCGGTGCCATAATGGATCACGATTTTGTGCAGATTTGTTTGAAAATGAATTATGGGGGCTCGGATATAATGAAAAGCACGTGGTTTAAATGATACACAGGCTTTAACAAAGCATTTTAAGAGGCCAATTCTGCTTTCAAAAACTGTCCCGTCCAACTCGCCTTTACCCGGGCTACTTCTTCCGGTGTACCGGTCGCTATGATGGCCCCGCCGCGAAAACCACCTTCCGGACCGACATCAATGATGTGATCGGCCATTTTTACGACGTCGAGGTTGTGCTCGATGACAATCACCGTGTTGCCTTTTTCTACCAGTTTATTCAGCACCGCCAGCAGTTGCCGGATGTCTTCAAAATGGAGGCCGGTGGTCGGTTCGTCGAGGATATAAATGGTGCGGCCCGTGTCTTTTTTGCTGAGTTCTTCGGCGAGTTTTACGCGCTGGGCCTCGCCGCCGCTGAGCGTAGTCGCCTGCTGGCCCAGCGTGATATAGCCCAGCCCAACATCCTGCAAAGTCTTAATTCTCCGGTAGATGGACGGGATCGGCTGGAAAAACTCCGCTGCTTCATTGATCGTCATATCCAGCACGTCGGAAATGGATTTGCCCTTGTACAGCACTTCCAGCGTCTCACGGTTGTAGCGGCGGCCCTGACAACGTTCGCAATGCACCTGCACGTCGGGCAGGAAATTCATCTCAATGGTACGCAAGCCCGCGCCTTCACACACTTCGCAGCGCCCGCCTTTTACGTTGAAAGAAAAACGACCCGGACCGTAGCCCCGGATTTTCGCCTCCGGCGAATCGGAAAAGAGTTTTCGAATGTCACTGAATACATTGGTGTAGGTAGCCGGATTGGAGCGCGGTGTGCGTCCGATGGCGCTCTGGTCAATTTCGATCACTTTGTCCAGATATTCCAACCCGGTGACTTTCTGGTATTTGAGCGGGCGTTTCAGGCTGTTGAAAAAGTGCTGCTGAAGGATTGGATAAAGTGTCTCATTGATCAGCGAACTTTTGCCGCTTCCGCTTACGCCCGTGACGCAGATAAAAGTGCCGAGTGGTAAACGGAGGTGGGTATTCTTCAGGTTATGTCCGACCGCACCTTCGATTTCGAGCCAATGGCCGTTGCCAGGGCGGCGTGTTTGGGGCAATTCCAGTCTGGTGCGACCCGCCAGATAGTCGGAAGTTTTGGTGGGATTCTTCAAAAAATCGGCGGGTGTACCGATGTCCACGATGTGACCGCCATGTTTTCCTGCACCTGGGCCCAGGTCAATCAGGTAGTCGGACTCCAGCATGATATCGCGGTCGTGTTCCACCACCAGGACCGTGTTGCCGATGTCGCGAAGGTTTTTGAGGGCCTGGATCAGGCGCTGGTTGTCGCGCTGGTGCAGGCCGATGCTCGGTTCGTCGAGGATATAAGTGATGCCAGTGAGTTGGGAGCCGATCTGGGTGGCCAGTCGGATGCGCTGGCTTTCGCCGCCGCTGAGGGTACGGGCCGGGCGGTTGAGCGCCAGGTAGTCGAGGCCGACTTGCAGCAGGAATTTGAGTCGGAACCGGATTTCTTTCAACACATCCTTCGCAATCGCCCGTTGCCGTTCACTCATCTGAGCATCCACATTTTCCAGGGTATCATGTAGTTCGGTCAAATCCATATCGGCCAGTTCGGCAATGTTGCGTTCGCCGATTTTAAACCACAGGCTTTCCTTTTTCAAGCGCGACCCGCCACATTCCGGACAAGGGATCGTCATGATAAAATCCTCGGCCCATTGGCGGATTTTCTCACTCCCGGCTTCTATATACTGGCGTTTGAGCATGTTTACCAGGCCGTCGAACGGGAGGTTATAACTCCACTCTTCGCCACCCCAGGTCATATCTACCTTGATCTCGTCGCCGCCGTATAAGATGGCGTTCATTACGACTTCCGGCAGGTCTTTGACTGGTGTGCTGAACGAAAAATTATGCTTCTTCGCCAGCGCCCGCAGTTGTTTGAACAGCATATTCTCCCGAACCTCCCCGAGCGGAACGATGCCTACTTCGTTGATATTCTTCGTATTGTCCGGAATAATACGCGCCATGTCCACTTCGTGCATATCTCCCAGGCCCTTGCAGTTCGGGCACATGCCATAGGGCGAGTTGAAAGAAAACGTGTTGGGCGACGGCTCTTCGTAGGAGATGCCGGAGTCGGGGCACATCAGGTTTTTAGAGAAAATGGCTGGTTGTTGGTTATTAGTTGTCGGTTGTCGGTTGTCGGTCACTGGTTGGCCATCTGATTCATCATTCCTCGCTCCTCGTTGTTCCAGATCCACCACCTGCAACATTCCATCTCCCAGCCGCATGGCGATCCGCACACTCTCCGTCAATCGCTCTCCACGGTCGTCGCCGGTGCGCAGCCGGTCCACGACAATCTCGATGTCGTGGATTTTATAACGGTCTATTTGCATGCCCGGCGCGATGTCCTGAATCTCGCCGTCTATCCGGACTTTGGTGTAGCCCTGCTTCCGAATTTGCTCAAACAACTCCCGGTAATGGCCTTTGCGGGAGCGGACGACCGGGGCGAGGAGCGCGATTTTACGGTCGGCGAACCGCTCCAGAATGTTCTGGACGATCTGCTCCTCGGTATATTTCACCATTTTTTTTCCGGTCACATGGGAGTACGCCTCGCCCGCCCGGGCGAACAACAAACGCAAAAAATCGTAGACTTCCGTGACCGTACCCACCGTGGAGCGCGGGTTGCGCCCGGTCGTTTTTTGTTCGATGCTGATGACCGGCGAAAGCCCTGTAATCTGCTCTACGTCAGGTCGTTCCATCTCACCGATAAACTGCCGCGCATAGCTGCTCAACGTCTCCATGAACCGCCGCTGCCCCTCGGCATAAATGGTATCGAACGCCAGCGAACTTTTGCCGCTGCCGCTTACCCCGGTGATAACCACCAACTTATTGCGCGGGATGCGCACGTCCACGTTTTTAAGGTTGTGCGCGCGGGCGCCAATGACTTCAATGAATTGGTTGTCGGTTATTGGTTGTTGGTTATCAGTTATTGGTTGCTGGTTATCGGTTGCCGCAGCCTCCGTGGGGGCTGCCATTTGTGCTTTTGCTTTTGCCATTTCGCGGAGAAAACAATGGGATGCGGTACAGGTTTTGGGAAAAGGCAAAAGTAGGGTAGTTGGGGATAAAAAAACGAATTGTTTTAAAAATTGATGGGGGACAAAGCGCGGCGTGTTTTGTGACATACACCCTAATCACACTATCTTTCCGCCACAATACCCAACCCAATATGCTCGACACTTCCGTTGACATTTTCCTGAAACTCGTGCAGCAAGCCTACGCAGGCTTGAAAGGCTACGCGCAGGAGCATGATTTTTTTAAAACGGCTACAAACGATTATATCGCTGGCCTATAAACGCCGTCGTGAGTCCATCGGCAGAAATAGTAACCGTTACCTCTTTTTTAATGCCATTATTAATCTTGCAGTAAACTTTATCACTACAATTATCGTAACTATCCAGCCGCTTTGAAATGCTTTTGCTATACGACCTCGGAGCGGTCAGAGGTTTGTAGAAATGTAGCATTTCAATGTTTTCCTGACTTCTCCGAGGTCGGAAATCATAAGTATTTAGGGGCGGCTGGATAGTTACGAACCTCGCTCAGGTAAGAAAAATCTGCTGTGTTGACCGTAGCGATCATTTCCACATTATTGGCGAGCATGACCGAATCTACTTCCAGATCAAAAACCCGGGTTCCGCGCGGTGCATACTTTTTGAAAAGAGTATCAAAAATTTGCAGGCTTGCGGCGGTAGGATAAAGCACGATGATGTTATTGAAAATATCGGAAAGCAACTGCTCAACGTGTGCTTTGGGATAGTTCAATTTGGTCATTACAGCCACACACTCAGTAATATTTTTGGTGGTCGTAAACAACCGCAATTGCGGAGATGTAAACAGCGCAGCAGCCTTGCTATGAAATGGCGAGGAACTGTCGTAGGCATAGATGAAGATGTTGGTGTCCAACAGCACGTCAATCATCGTAAGGAACGCGGCACCCATAACTTAGTCATTTTAGGTCAACCATTTTTTCATCAGACAACACTATTTTTCTGCGAATAGTGGGGCTATTTAAAGAAAAATAGCGGCCGTATGATGGAACAAAGGGTGGC